>Ga0307406_10000134_pt1 | contig 44054 bp, 40 predicted proteins | sample 322Cmetagenome_3_FD_203706 | JGI IMG/M metagenome (GOLD analysis project Ga0307406, IMG submission 203706) | Maize rhizosphere microbial communities from greenhouse at UC Davis, California, United States - 322HYB-C-2 | ecosystem: Host-associated > Plants > Roots > Rhizosphere > Soil | place...
GCCACGATCCCGAGATCTGGTACTTCGCCCGTCAGGCGCTGCGCCACCTCGATGAGCTTCGCGTCGAGCACGGGCGGCTGGACTTCCCGGTCGCGGTGGGCGACGGCGGCACGCTGCGCGTCGAGCTCACCAACACTGACCCTTCGGTCCTGCCCGCCGGGATGCGCCTCGGCGACAACGACACGCGCATCCTCTCCGTCGCGATGCACCTCGCGCAGGAGGGTCACGAGGTCACGGTGGTGTCCAAGGACCTTCCCATGCGCGTGAAGGCCGCGTCGCTCGGCCTCCACGCCGAGGAGTATCTGGCCGAGCAGGCGGTGGACTCCGGATGGACGGGGATCGCCTCGATCGACGTCTCCGGCGACGAGGTCAGCGACCTCTACGAGACCGAGGTCGCGCTCAGCGAGGACGTCCGCGGGCTTCCGGTCAACACCGGACTGGTCATCCACTCGGAGCGGGGATCGGCGCTCGGCCGCGTGACCGGCGACGGCGAGTACCGCCTCGTGCGCGGCGACCGCGACGTCTTCGGACTCCACGGTCGCTCCGCCGAGCAGCGCATCGCCATCGATCTCCTCCTCGACCCCGAGGTCGGCATCGTCTCGCTCGGCGGCCGTGCCGGCACCGGCAAGTCCGCGCTCGCGCTGTGCGCCGGCCTGGAGTCGGTCCTCGAGCGGCAGCAGCAGAAGAAGATCATCGTCTTCCGTCCGCTGTTCGCCGTCGGCGGCCAGGAGCTCGGCTACCTGCCGGGCGACCAGGCCGAGAAGATGAACCCGTGGGGTCAGGCGGTCTTCGACACGCTCGGCTCGGTCGTCTCGGGCAACGTCCTCGAAGAGGTCGTCGAGCGCGGCATGCTCGAAGTGATGCCGCTCACCCACATCCGCGGGCGGTCCCTTCACGACGCGTTCGTGATCGTCGACGAGGCGCAGTCGCTCGAGCGCAACGTGCTCCTCACGGTGCTCAGTCGCATGGGTCAGAACTCGCGCGTCGTCCTCACCCACGACGTGGGACAGCGGGACAATCTGCGCGTCGGCCGACACGACGGTGTCGCCAGCGTGATCGAGACGCTCAAGGGCCATGACCTGTTCGGTCACGTCACCCTCGTCCGCTCCGAGCGCTCCGCTATCGCCGCTCTGGTCACCGATCTCCTCGAGCAGGGCGAGCTGAGCTGACCTACCCCTGCCCCGCGCCCCCGCGCGCTCGACCGTCGCCGTCTTGCGGGCGGGGATAGCGCGGGGCGGGGGTGGTCGCGGGCGGGAGACCAGGGCGAGCGCGGTCAGCGGGAGGGCGCGACGCGCGTCCGCATCTCCAGCTCGACGCCGCCGTCGACCGGCCTCGTCGTCAGCGTCACCGTGACGGCGTCGAGCTCGGTGAGCGCGCGCACGTGCGTGCCGCCGCACGGGATCGAGACGGTGCCCTCGGGCAGCTCGCACACCCAGCGACGGCGAGCCGACAGCGCCTCGTCCGTGCGCTCGATCCGCACCGCTCCGCCGGCGGCGATCCAGCCCGTCATCAGGGCGTTCGCCCGCGCGGCGATCCCCGCGGTGTCGTCGAGCGCCGCGGGGTCGAACCCCTTGCGACGCAGCGACTTGCCGATGCGGTAGGTGTCGAGGGAGCCGTCTTCGACGATCTGCGAGCGCTGGATGGCGAGCTGGTCGAAGGCGGGGTGCCCGAGCGCGTCGAGCGGAACGGGCTTCGACCATGCATCCTCGAGGGCGGCGTCGAGGGCGAGGGATGCCAGATGGCATCCGGTGTGACCGGCCGACAGGGCGCGCCGGTACCCGGCATCGACGTCCACCACGACGTCGGCGCCCACCGCCGGCGGCTCCCCGTCGACGACATGCGCGACGACGAATGTCCACCCCTCGGTGCCGCTGCGCACGGGGAGGTCCGCCCCCAGGTACAGGACGCCCTGGTGGATGCCGCCGGTCAGTCCTTCGTGCACGGGGCGCGACCCGGCCTCCCCGCGCATCGTCGCGCGGTCAGCCGGCTGGTCGGGCCAGGCGGTGTCGACCGGATGCAGGGCGGTCCGATCGAGCAGCACCGCGGACCGGCCGTCCGGGAGCGGCTCGACATGGAGCACCGTGCCGGTCGAGGAGACGGCGCCGTCGGGGAAGGTCACCAGCGTGTCGCTGTCGGGAAGGGGCACGCCTCAGTCCCAGCGGTAGCCTTCGCCACGGACGGTGGCGATGTTGTCGGGTCCGAGCTTGGCCCGCAGGTAGCGGACGTACACGTCGACGACGTTGGAGCCCGGATCGAAGTCCATGCCCCACACCCGACTCAGCAGCACTTCGCGCGTGAGGACTTCGCCCGGGTGGCGGAGGAACTGCTCGGCGAGCGCGAACTCCCGCGCAGACAGGTCCACCTCGCGATCGGCGACGGTGACTCGGCGCGCGAGGACGTCGAGCGTCACATCGCCGCGCGTGAGGAGCACGGGAGCGGTGGCGGACTCGCGCAGGCGGGAGCGCACCCGAGCGAGCAGCTCCGCGACCGCGAACGGCTTCGCGACGTAGTCGCTCGCGCCGGCGTCGAGGCCCTCGATCGTGTCGCTCGTGCCGCTGCGGGCGGTGAGCATGATCACGGGGATCGCGCTGCCGCGTGCCCGCAGGTGGCGCAGCACCTCGAACCCGTCCATCGAGGGCAGCCCCACATCCAGCACGACGAGTGCGATGTCGGGTTCGAGGGCGCGCTCCAGGGCCTCCGCGCCGTCCTCGGCGACGACGGTCTCGTAGCCGTCGGCATGGAGGCTGCGCGTCACCAGGGAGACGATGTGGGGTTCGTCGTCGACGACGAGGATACGAGTCATCCGGTGGCCTCTCGCTGCATCAGGACGTCGCCGGCGCGAACCGGCGAGGGGACGGTGGCCTTCGTGCCGAAGGGGATCTCGAGGGTGAACGTCGCGCCGCCGCCGGCGGTGTCGGCGATCGTGCAGTGACCGCGATGCGCTTTGGCGATCGCGTCGACGATGGCGAGTCCGAGCCCGGACCCGCCCACCGACCGCTTGCCGGTGCCTCGGTCGAACCGCCGGAAGATGCGATGGCGCATGGCGGGCGCGATCCCCGGGCCGTGGTCGCGCACCCACAGCTGCACGCCGGCGGCGTGGACGGCGCTGCCCACCTCGATCGCGCTCCCGGCGGGCGTGTACTTGGCCGCGTTGTCGGCGAGCTGCAGCCACGCTTGCAGCAGTCGGTCGCCGTCGCCGCGGATCACGGTGTCCGCGGACTGCTCGACGCTCCACACATGATCGGGGATCACCGTGACGAGTTCTCCGACGCGCTGAGTCAGCAGGCCCAGGTCGACGTCGGACATCGTGAACTTGTCGGTCTCCACCGCCGCCAGCAGGTCGATGTCGCCGATCAGCCGCGTCATCCGATCCAGCTCCGCCATGCCGAGATCGCGGATCGCCGCGGCGTCGGACGGGTCGTTCGGATCCATGACCTCGAGGTGGCCCCGCACGATCGTGATCGGCGTCTTGAGCTCATGCCGCACGTCGTCGAGCAGGCGACGCTGGGCCTCGTACGCCGTCTCCTCCTGGTCGTTGGCCACTCGCTCCGTAGGCGCCGAGGGGAGGATCGTCCACCCCACCACACCGACGACACCGAGAGTCGCGATCGTCAGCAGGGTGTACACGGGGATGACCGCCCACGGCAAAGGCTGCTCGGTGACGACGTGCACGAGGACGACCCCGAGCGCGGCCAGCGCGAAGCCGGCCGCCACGACGGCGACCAGGAGACCCAGAGTGCGTGTGCGCCGGGAGTGCACGGATATCGCGCGGTTCACTCTCCGATTATCAACCCGCGTGGGTCATCGACAGGAGGTCGAGTTTCTCGTCGAGCTGCGCCTCGGTCAGCTCGCCTCGTTCGACGTACCCCAGATCGATGACCGCCTCGCGCACCGTGATGCCCTTGGCGACCGAGTGCTTGGCGATCTTCGCCGCCGCTTCGTAGCCGATGAGCTTGTTGAGCGGAGTCACGATCGAGGGCGACATGCCCGCGTACGCGGCGGCGCGGTCCAGGTCCGCCTCGAGACCGTCGACGGTCTTGTCGGCGAGGACCCGCATCGCGTTGGAGAGCAGACGGATCGACTCCAGCAGCGCGGTGCCCATGACGGGGATCGCGACGTTGAGCTCGAACGATCCCGATGCCCCCGCCCATGCCACGGTCGCGTCGTTGCCGATCACCCGCGCGCAGACCATCAGCGTCGCCTCCGGCACGACCGGGTTGACCTTGCCGGGCATGATCGACGAGCCCGGCTGGAGGTCGGGGATGTGGAGCTCCCCGAGGCCCGTGTTGGGGCCCGAGCCCATCCAGCGGATGTCGTTGTTGATCTTCGTCAGCGACACGGCGATGGTCCGCAGCGCACCGGACGCCTCGACCAGGCCGTCGCGGTTGGCCTGGGCCTCGAAGTGGTCCTTCGCCTCGGTGATCGGCAGCTCGGTCTCCGCCTGCAGCAGCGCGATCACCTTCTGGGGGAAGCCGAGGGGCGTGTTGATGCCCGTACCCACCGCGGTTCCGCCGAGGGGGACCTCGCCGACACGGGGGAGCACCGCCTGCACGCGCTCGATGCCGAGACGGATCTGGCGCGCATACCCGCCGAACTCCTGTCCGAGGGTGACAGGGGTGGCGTCCATGAGGTGGGTGCGTCCGGACTTGACGGCGTCCTTCCACAGCTCCGCCTTGGCCTCCAGAGCCACCGCGAGGTGGTCCAGCGCGGGGATCAGGTCATCGATGAGCGCCTGCGTCACGGCGATGTGCACGGAGGTCGGGAACACGTCGTTGGACGACTGCGACGCGTTGACGTGGTCGTTGGGGTGGACGGGCGCGCCGAGGTGGCGGGTCGCCAGAGTGGCGAGCACCTCGTTCATGTTCATGTTCGAGGACGTGCCCGACCCGGTCTGGTAGGTGTCGACCGGGAACTGCGCGTCGTGGCGACCCGTGATGACCTCGTCCGCCGCCCAGGCGATGGCCTCGGCGATGGCGCCGTCGAGGGTGCCGAGCTCCTTGTTGGCGAGCGCGGCGGCCTTCTTGATGCGGGCGAGGGCCGCGATCTGCGTCGACTCCAGCCCGGTGCCCGAGATCGGGAAGTTCTCGACCGCACGCTGGGTCTGCGCGGCGTAGAGCGCGTCCTTCGGCACGCGGACTTCACCCATGGTGTCGTGCTCGATGCGGTATTCGGTCTCTGTCATGTCGGTCACGTCCTCGTTTCCTGGTGGATGTCTGCTGCGCGTTCAGGCGTCGATGCCCACGCTGACCTGCGGCACCGCGGTGCCTTCTCCGAGCCGGTAGTTGGCTCCGACGATGGCGAGGCTGCCGTCGGCCACCGCGTCCGCGATGAGACGCGAGGACGCCAGCAGCTCGTCCACCGTGCCGCGGAGGTGCTCTGCGCCGACGGCTTCGGCGTCGACCGACTCCGGCGTCGCGTCGGGGTCGGTGCGCAGGACCCGCTTGACGGCGGGCACGATCTTGGCGATCAGACGCCAGATGTGCGGGGGGAGCTCGGGGGCGTCGAGCGCGGTCGAGTCGATCGCGGCACGTACCGCGCCGCACTGGTCGTGGGCGAGCACGATGATCAGCGACACGTCGAGGACGGCCACGGCGTACTCGATGCTGGCGATGGCGGAGTCTGAGACGACCTGGCCGGCGTTGCGCACGACGAAGAGGTCGCCGAGGCCCTTGTCGAAGATGATCTCCGCGGCCAGTCGGGAGTCGGAGCATCCGAACAGCACGGCACGCGGCTTCTGGGCGCTCTCGAGCTCGTGGCGTCGCTCGACGTCCTGCCGAGGGTGGCGGGGCTCACCCGCGACGAAGCGCGCGTTTCCGCGTCGCATCTCGTTCCACACGGTGGTCGGGGTGGGGCGTGCGTCGGTCACGGGGTCTCCTCTCGCAGGGCGCGGATCTGCGCGGTGAGGCCGGATGCCGCGGTCTCCGCGGTCTCGGCGGACATCGAGCCGTAGACGACGACCGTGTCAGGGCCGGCCTCGGTGGCCAGCGCGTAGCGGATGCCGTCGTCGCCGGGCAGGTCGTAGACGTCCCACTCGATGCCGTCGACGGCCGTCGAGCCGGTGGGGGCGAACCCGCCGAGCAGGGTGGACGTCCAGGCGTCGGCCGCGTCGAATCCCTGGGCGATCCGCACGAATCCCGTCTGCGGCGCGTACACGACCGTCCAGGCACCGTCCTCGACCCGCGCCGCGTTCGCTCGCCATGATGCCGGTGCCTCGGGCACGATGACCGTGCGGCCGCGGTCTGCGGACACCTGCGCGGCCGCAGCGGGCACGTCGACGGGAGGCTGCTCGGGCGGAGTACCGCGGGGCACGCCGAAGTAGACCACCGCGACCACGGCCACGGTGACGATCAGAGCGGCGATGAGATTGCGGAAGGTCTGGCTGGACCGGTAGACCCGCGAGGACTCCGCCTTGCGGGCGGCGGTCTCGTCGGGGGTCTCGGGGCGACCCAGCTCGGCGACGATCCGAGGACCGGAGGCCATCACGACTCCGCGTCGACCGAGCGGGCGGCGTCGAGCCGGCGCTTGGCTCCCAGCAGCCACTCCTCGCAGCGGGCGGCGAGCGCCTCGCCGCGGGTCCACAGCGTCAGCGAGTCCTCGAGGGTCGGCGCGCCCTGCTCGAGCTCGGCGACCACGCGCAGGAGCTCGTCGCGGGCCTGCTCGAAGGACAGGCCGGCGATGTCGGCGGTGCCGTCACTCGTCATGGTTCCATTCTATGGTCCGCGGACGACGTGTCCCCGGCCTCTGCGGCCACTGTGCCGGGGTCCGCCGCCAGCTCACCGTCGGATCGTGCGGTGAACGAGCCGCGGGCGACGGTGACGACCACGTCGGTCCCTGCGGGCGCCTGCGAGGCGTCCCGGACGATCACGCCCTCGCCGACGTGGGCGATCGCGTAGCCCCGCGCGAGCGTCGCGCCGGGGGAGAGGGCGCGGAGGGCGGCCCGGAGCTCGGCCGTGGCCGTGGCCGCGGCGTCCATCCGCCGACGCACGACCTCGCGGCCGCGCGACTGCAGGGTCCACACCTCCTGCGCCCGTCCGGTCAGCAACGACTCGGGGTCGCGGAGGACGGGGCGCGAGCGCAGCTGCTCCAGCTGTGCGATGTCGTGGCCCAGGCGCTGGGTGAGTCTGCTGCGCGCGCGGCTGCGCAGCTGCTGCACCAGTGCGCGCTGCTCCGCGACGTCGGGCACGATCTTCTTCGCCGCATCGGTGGGTGTCGAGGCCCGCAGGTCGGCCACGTCATCGAGGAGCGGATGATCGTTCTCGTGACCGATCGCCGAGACGACGGGAGTGGCCGCCGCCGCGACCGCGCGCAGCAGCCGCTCGTCACTGAAGCCGAGCAGTGTCTGCGGGTCGCCGCCGCCGCGTGCGATCACGATCACATCGACATCGGGGTCGGCGTCGAGGACCTTCAGTGCGGCGATCGTCTCGGGCACGCAGCGATCGCCCTGCACCGCGGCGTGGATCGTCCGGAAGCGCACCTGCGGCCAGCGCAGCTCCGCATTGCGGTGCACGTCCTTCTCGGCGTCGCTGCGCTCGCCGGTGATGAGGCCCACGACGTGGGGGAGGAACGGGATCGGACGCTTGCGCGACGCGTCGAAGAGGCCCTCCGCACGCAACTGGGCGCGCAGGCGCTCGAGCCGCTCCAGCTGGTCGCCCAGTCCGGTGTGGCGCATCGAGGAGACCGTGAAGGTGAAGTCGCCGCTCTTGACGAAGTAGTCGGGCTTGACGCACGCCACGACCCGGTCGCCGACGGCGATCTTCTCGGGCAGCCGCTGGAGGGTCGACGACCACAGCCGGAACGAGATGGCCGCGTCGCTCGCGGCATCCTTGAGCCGTCCGAACACGTGCCCGCCGCGCACGTTCCACGACGTCACCTCGCCTTCGACCCACACCGCATTCCAGCGCTGCACGAAATCGCGGATGGTCTCGTTCAGCCGCGAGACGGAGGTGGGAGCCTGCGGGGAGGACTCGCGGGGATGCACGGCGTCGGGTGGAGGCGTCTGGCCCTCGACCGTCTCGAACGACGTCACGTGTGCTCCTCCTGCGATTCACGCCGGCGCGGCGTCCGACACCCGGGACCGTCGATCGGGCACGATCCCCCGCTCAGGCCACTGTCATGCTGCGCCTCGTAGACTCGGGGTGTGAGCACATCCGTCGTCCAGCTGCCCCTGCCCCGCGTTCCGGGGCCACGAGGGCGGCTCCAGGATAACCCGGTCTCCGGACAGAAGCGGGTGCTGCTGGCCGCGCCTCGCGGCTACTGCGCCGGTGTCGACCGGGCCGTCATCGCCGTCGAGAAGGCCCTGGAGCGCTACGGCGCGCCGGTCTACGTGCGCAAGCAGATCGTGCACAACATCCACGTGGTGACCGAGCTGGAGGCGCAGGGGGCCATCTTCGTCGAAGAGGTCGACGAGGTGCCCCCGGGTGCGAACGTCGTCTTCAGCGCCCACGGCGTCTCACCCGCCGTCGTGTCCGCGGCCGCCGATCGGGGCCTTCACGCCATCGACGCGACCTGTCCTCTCGTGACGAAGGTGCACCGCGAGGCGGTCCGCTTCGCGCGGAGCGACTACGAGATCCTCCTGATCGGCCATGAGGGCCACGAAGAGGTCGAGGGCACGGCGGGAGAAGCTCCCGACCATGTCACCGTGGTCAACTCGCCCGACGAGGCGGCGACGGTCGTGGTGAAGAACCCCGAGAAGGTCGTGTGGCTGTCGCAGACCACCTTGTCGGTCGACGAGACGATGGAGACGGTGCGCCGGCTGCGCGAACGGTTCCCCCACCTGCAGGACCCGCCCTCGGACGACATCTGCTACGCGACGCAGAACCGCCAGGTGGCGATCAAGAAGGTCGCGAAGGATGCCGACCTGGTGATCGTCGTCGGATCGGCCAACTCGTCCAACAGCGTGCGCCTCGTGGAGGTCGCGCTGGAGTACGGCGCGAAGGCCGCGTACCGCGTGGACTACGCGCACGAGATCCAGCAGGAGTGGCTCGACGGCGTGGAGACGGTCGGGGTCACCTCCGGCGCATCGGTGCCGGAGGTGCTCGTGCGGGAAGTCCTCTCGGAGCTCTCCGGGGCAGGCTATCGCGACGTCGAGGAGGTGCGCACCGCGGAGGAGGACCTGCTGTTCTCCCTCCCCAAGGAGCTGCGTCAGGATGCGAGTGGCCGCCGCGACGAGCGCGCGCTCGGCGGGCGGACGCAGGGCGGACGGACCACCACGTGACCGACACCCCGCGTCCGGCGCCGCAGTACGGCGAGTACGCGACGCCCGAGCAGCAGCAGGAGATCATCCGTCGCTCCGGCGGGCCGCAGACTCCGGTGCCCGCGGCGGACGCCCCGGTGCTGCCGGTCGCGGTGCCGGTTCCGGCCGCCGCAGCGGACGCGTCCTCTGCGGCCGTCGACGCCGCGCCGCGCCGCCGCGACCGGTTCGTCACGATCGCGCTGCTGGCGTACGGCCTGTACACGGTGGTCACGACGATCCCGCAGCTCATCGACTACGCCGGCTTCGCCGAGCTGTGGATGAGCATGGCGGGCATCGACGCCGATTTCACCGCCGTCGCCGAGGGGCGCACGTGGGGCATCACCGCCGCTGTGCTCTTCGCCGTCGGCTGGATCACGACCGCGCTCCTGTCCTGGCGCGCGATCGTGCGGGGCCGACTGTCGTGGTGGGTCGCCGTGGTCGGCGCGGCGGTGTCCTTCATCGTGGTGAGCATCTGTCTCAGCGTCCCGCTCATGAGCGACCCTGCGGTGATCGAAGGCGTCCTGCGCGCCGGCTGACCGCGCTCGTCGACGCGCTCGCCGGTCCCGCTCGGCTGCACGCCACTCCGGCACGCCCCTGCTGCATACGCCCGGTGGTCTGGTACCGTGACGCTGCGCCTCGGCGTACGCCCCGACACCCCCCGGGAGGGAGCCTGTGTTTCCACGTGCCCTCCCTCGTCGTGCCCTCGCGACCCTCGCCGGGGTCGCGCTGGTCCTCGGCGGCGCGCTGACCGTCCTTCCCGCCAGCGCCGCTCCGGTCGCAGGTCCGGGCGCGGTTCCGGGCTCCGCGCAGACGCCGACTCCGACGGCGACCGCCGCCGCGACGCCGACGCCCACCCCGACCGCGACTGTGACCCCGAGCAAGCGGTTCACGAGTGTCGGCACGCCGACCGTGTCGGGAACCACGACGGTCGGCCGCACACTCACCGCGGTGCGCGGCACCTGGTCCCCGACGCCGTCCACCTTCCGCTACCAGTGGCTGCGTGACGGAGCCGCCATCAGCGGGGCGACGGCCTCCACCTATGTCGCGACGGCTGCGGACGCGGACAAGAAGCTTTCGGTGCGCATCACCGCCTCGCGCACCGGTTACGTGACGACCAGCGCCACCAGCTCGAGCCGGACGATCCTCCGCGCCTTCACCGCCTCGCCGGCCCCGGTCATCACGGGAACGGTCGCCGTCGGCCGGACGGTGAAGGCGGACCACGGGTCGTGGGGACCTTCGCCCGTGACGCTCACCTATCAGTGGTACCGAGCCGGCAGCGCCATCGCCGGGGCCACCTCGGCGTCGTACAAGCTCACGAGCGCCGACGCCGGAAAGGCCGTCTCCGTCCGCCTGAAGGGCGTGAAGACGGGATACACGAGCGTGACCCGCTCGAGCGCCGCCGTCAGCGTCCCCCGCATGCTCACCGTGCCGTCGAGGGTGGCCGTGAGCGGCACGCGGACAGTCGGCTCCACCCTCACGGCATCGCCGGGCACCTGGGGTCCGTCGCCGGTCACTCTCCGGTATCAGTGGCTCCGGGACGGCGTTTCGATCTCGGGCGCCACCGCGAAGACCTACAAGCTCGTCTCCCGTGACGCCGGTCATGAGGTGTCCGTCCGGGTCACGGGTTCGAAATCGGGCTACACCTCCGTGTCGCGCACCAGCGCGACGGTCGACGTGAAGTGGGCCTTCACCAGCGCCCCCACGCCCACGGTCAGCGGCAGTGTCGCGGCCGGGCGCACCCTCACCGCCGTCACCGGCACCTGGTCGCCGACCCCGAAGCTCGGCTACCAGTGGCGGGTCGACGGCGCCGTGGTCGCCGGCGCGACGTCTGCCACCTGGCGCGTGCCGGAGTGGGCCGCCGGTCGCGCGGTGACGGTGACCGTCACGGCGACCCGGAGCGGCTACCTCACGGTGACGCGCACGTCCGCCAAGCGGACCGCCTCGTGGTCGCTCGGAAACGTCCTCCGGCCCGGGATCCCGATGCGCGCCGGAACCTACATCGCCTCACCCAACGGCGAGTACCGCTTCACCGTGCAGGGTGACGGCAACGTCGTCCTGAGCAAGAGCGGGACGCCGTTGCGGACGACCAAGACCACCGGCACCGCGGCCCCCGTGCTGGTGCTCCGCGAAGACGGCACCCTCGCGGTCTACTCGAGTCGGGATGGGCGTGCCGCCTGGGGTTCGGGGACCACCGGCTATGCGGTGTCGGGGCTCACGCTCGACGACAGCGGACAGCTGAGGCTGGTGGAGGTGGACGGACTCTCGACCTGGACCGGCACGAAGCTCCCCGCGTTCTCGGACTCGAGCGCCGCCGGGTCGAGCGTGCCCGGCAAGTACGGCTGGGCGTTCCCCATCCGGCCGTCGGCGACGATGACGACATACTCCGGGCACAGCGGCGACGACTTCGCCGCCAAGACCGGGACTCCCGTGTATGCGATGCGCGGCGGGACCGTCACGGTGCAGGAGATCTGGATCACCTCGGGTTGCCCGTCGTGGGCGCCGAACAACACCCGCCAGAAGCAGGTGCTGGTGAAGACGACGATCGACGGCACCGAGTTCGTCCTCACCTACGCGCATCTCAGCGCCTTCTCCGTGAAGAACGGGCAGACGGTGAAGGCCGGCCAGAAGATCGGCGAGGTCGGCTCCACGGGGTGCTCCACCGGGCCGCACCTGCACTTGGGCGTGAAGGTCGACGGCGTCACCAAGCTGCTGTATCCGCGCGACCTGCTGCTCGGCGCTTCCTACTGAGTCCGCCCGCGTTCGGGCCGGATACGGCGAATGCCGCGACCAGCGCTCCGGAGAGCGGGTCGCGGCATCCGCGTCAATGCGATCAGGACGTCGACTTGCCGTGCGAGCCCAGCTGCTTGGTGGCCTCCACGACACGGGCGGCCATCGCCGACTCGGCGACCTTGCCCCAGGCGCGCGGGTCGTAGGCCTTCTTGTTGCCCACCTCGCCGTCGACCTTCAGGACGCCGTCGTAGTTCTGGAACATGAAGCCGGCGACCGAACGGGTGAAGGCGTACTGGGTGTCGGTGTCGATGTTCATCTTCACGACGCCGTTCGCCACCGCCAGCGCGATCTCCTCGTCGGTCGAGCCGGAGCCGCCGTGGAACACGAGGTCCAGGGGCTTGGCGCCGGTGCCGAACTGGGCGGCGATGCCCTCCTGGATCTCTCCGAGCAGTTCGGGCCGCAGCTTCACGTTGCCCGGCTTGTAGACGCCGTGGACGTTGCCGAAGGTCAGTGCGGCGATCCAGCGGCCCTGGTCGCCGAGCCCCAGCGCCTCGACAGCCTTGGCGACGTCTGCGGTGGTCGTGTAGAGGGCGTCGTTCGAGCCCTCGTGCTTGACACCGTCCTCCTCGCCTCCGACGACGCCGATCTCGACCTCGAGGATCGCGTTGATGGCCTTCAGGCGGGGGAGCAGCTCCTTCGCGATCTCGATGTTCTCATCGAGCGGCACGGCCGAGCCGTCCCACATGTGCGACTGGAAGATCGGCTGGCCGCCGTCGGCCACGACCTTCTCCGACTCCGCGATCAAGGGCAGGACGAAGTCGTCGAGCGCCGGCTTGGGGCAGTGGTCGGTGTGGAGCGCGACGGTGATCGGGTAGCTCTTGGCGACCTCGTGGACGTAGGCGGCGAACGCGAGGGCGCCGGTGGCGCGCGCCTTGACGGTGTGGCCGGCGAAGTAGTCGGCACCGCCGGTCGTGACCTGGAGGATGCCGTCCGATCCGGCCTCGGTGAGGCCCTGGAGGACCGCGTTGACCGACTGGGAGCTGGCGGCGTTGATCGCCGGGTAGGCGAATCCACCGGCCTTCGCGCGGTCCAGCATCTCTGCGTATTGCTCAGGGGTGGCGACGGGCATGACAGCTCCTAGCGATGTGTCTGTGCGGCGGGATTCCAACGGTCAGCCTAGCGAAGCGGAGCCTGCGTCGTGTGGTCGCCGACCGGGAAAACGGCCGGCGGGGGCGGTCTGTGCCTCCGCGGAAAGAATCGCGATTCCTTCAGCCGAATCGACGCGAAAGTCGCTACGGGCGCCACGCGTGACGCGTAGTCTGGCGCCATGGTGAGTCTGACCGCGGACATGAGCCCGCTGCATCCCGACCGCAACCTGGCCCTCGAGCTCGTCCGGGCCACCGAGGCGGCCGCGATCCGCTCCGTGCCGTTCATCGGACGCGGGCAGAAGGAGCTCGCCGACGGCGCAGCGGTCGACGCGATGCGCGCCTTCCTGTCGACCGTCAACTTCGACGGCGTCATCGTGATCGGGGAGGGCGAGAAGGACAACGCGCCGATGCTCTTCAACGGCGAGCACGTGGGAACCGGTCGCGGTCCGCAGTGCGACATCGCCGTCGATCCGATCGACGGGACGACCCTCACCGCCGAGGGGCGCAACAATGCGCTCTCGGTCCTGGCCGTCGCCGACCGCGGTGCCATGCTGGACGCGTCCTCGGTCTTCTACATGGACAAGATCGTGACGGGGCCGGCAGGGGTCGGCGTCGTCGACATCCGCCTCCCCGTCGCCGAGAACGTCCACCGCCTTGCGAAGGCGCTCGGCAAGCCGGTCGACGAGATGGTCGTCTCCGTGCTCAACCGGCCCCGCCACGCGCGGCTCATCGAGGAGATCCGCGAGGCCGGTGCCGGCACGCGCCTCATGAGCGACGGCGACGTGGCCGGCGGAATCAACGCGGCGCGCCACAACGCCCGCACCGACATGTGCATCGGCATCGGAGGCAGCCCCGAGGGCATCGTCACCGCCTGCGCGATCAAAGCGCTCGGCGGGCACATCCAGGGGCGGCTGTGGCCGCGCGACGACGACGAGAAGCAGCGCGGAATCGACGCGGGACTGAAGCTCGACGATCACGTGTACGAGGCCGATGACATGGTCACGGGCAAGAACACGATCTTCGTCGCGACGGGCGTCACCAATGGAGAGCTCGTGGCGGGCGTGCGCCGTGACGGGGACTTCATCTACACCGAGTCGGTGGTGCTCCGGGGCGCCTCGGGAACGCTCCGCCGGATCAGCTCCGAGCACCTCACATCGAAGTGGCTGTGATCATCGGCCGCAGGCGCCCGTGACCTGATCGAGACGGTCGTGCGCGTGGCGACACCAATGGGGTGGGACCGCGTCTGGCAGAATGGAGCGCGGTGTCACCGGCGACACGTCGCCGTCCACACAGCTTGGAGTCATCGATGTCCGCAGCAACCAACAGTCCGAAGACCGGTCAGATCGCGGTTCCGCTCGACCCCGCCCGCCGTCCCGATGTGCTGCTGCGCCGCCGCGCTCCTGAGGGACATCAGGTGAGCGCCTGGTGGATGATCGGCGCGTTCCTCGCGGTCTCGGTCGCTGTGATCAGTGCGATGAGTCTCCTCCCCGGCGGCTGAGCCTTCGCGTCACAATCGGCCGCGCAGGTCGCCGACATCGGCGGCGAGCTCGGGGGCGATCAGTTCGGTCGCGGTCAGCGGACGAGGTGTCGTCTCGATCGGCTGCGGCGCCGCGACGGCGTCGAGCTTGGTCTCGTCGATCCCGGGGAATCGTCGCGCGCTGACGAGCACGCGCGACTCGAGGGCTCCCGCGAACCTGTTGTAACTGGCGACCGTCCGCTCGATCGCTCGCCGCAGGTCATCGGTGTGACGGGCCAGTCCACCGAGACGGTGATAGAGCTCATTGCCGAGATCGAACAGCGTGCGGGCCTCGTCCGAGACGTCCTGCTGGGTCCACGTGTACGCCACGGTCTTCAGCACCGCCCACAGGTTGACCGGTGAGGCCAGGGCCACCCGGCGCCCGAAGGCGTAGTCCAGCAGCGACGGGTCCTCCTCGAGAGCCGCCGCGAGGAGGGACTCGCTCGGGATGAAGCAGACGACGAACTCCGGGCTGGAGGAGAGCCCCGCCCAATAGGACTTCTTCGCCAGGGCGTCGACATGCGCGCGCACCGCCTTGACGTGGCGTTCCAGCAGTGATTTGCGGCGGCCTCCCTCCTCACCGATGGCGGTGACGGGTATCGCGCTGGCTTCGAGGTAGGCGTCGAGCGGCACCTTCGCGTCGACGGCGAGCGCCTTGTCGCCGGGGAGACGGACGACGAGATCGGGGCGGCCCGCCCCCGCCTCGGTCGTGATCGAGGACTGGGTGTCGAAGTCCACGAAGCGCGTGAGACCGGCCGATTCGACGATGCGCCGCAGTTGGGTCTCGCCCCACACTCCCCGAGCCGAGTTGGACCGCAGTGCGCCTGCCAGCGATTCGGTCGTGCTGCGCAGCGTCTCGCTCTCTTCATGCGCGCGCCGCAGCTGCTCGGCGATCGAGCCGTACTGCAGGCGCCGGTCGCGCTCGAGCTCATCGACCTTCAGCTGCATGCTCTGCAGCGACTCCTGGACGGGCGCCAGGGCGCGCAGCACCTGCTGGTCGCGTCGCTCCCGTTCATCGCGTGCCGCCTGATCGGCGCGCGCCTGCGCCGCCATCTCGCGGGTGAGGGCGCGCTGCTGTTCCAGCTGAGCAGCCAGGGCGCTGCGCTCCGCCTCCGCTGCGGCCGACCGCGCCCCGAGCGCGGCGCGCGCCGATGCCGCCCGCTCGGCGGCGCGGGCTGCGCCGGCGAACCACCCGGCCAGGAGCCCGGCGAACAGGCAGACGACGGCGATGGCGGTGACGATGACGACATCCATGGGGGAAGGATGCCGCACCCCTCCGACATCGGCACGGAGGCGCCCCGTCAGGCGACGGCCGCCCCCGTCGTGAGCGGGAGGGGAGCCGGTGACGGGGCGGGGGCATCCGCGGGGACCGGGATCTGCGGGATCCGCAGCCCCAGCAGCATCGCGAGCTCCACGGCATCCTGGGCGCCGTTGCGCGCCGCAGCGTCGATGACGATGTGCGCGCACGCCAGTGCGTCGGCGGATGCATCGTGGTGGGCGAAGTCGAGGTGACCGGCCGCCGCCGCCACGACCGGCAGCCGGTACGAGTCCAGCTCATAGGTCTTCCGTGAGACCTGGAGGCTGCAGAGGTAGCGGTAGGCGGGATAGGCGTCACCGGTGACTTCGCACGCGCGCCGCAGCACCGTCATGTCGAACCCGGCGTTGTGCGCGACGAGGATGTCGTCGCCCGCGAACGCGACGAGGTCGGCCAGCTGCGTCGACCAGTCGGCCGCGTCGGCGACGTCCTCGGGACGGATCCCGTGGATCCCCATGTTGATCTCGAAGAAGCGGTCATGTCCGGCGGGCGGCTGGATGAGCCATCCCGCGGTGGCGACGACCCGACCGTCGCGGACCCGGGCGAGCCCCACTGCGCAGGCCGAGGCGCTCGAAGAGTTCGCCGTCTCGAAGTCGATCGCGGTGAAGTCCAGGGGCACGAACCCACATTCGCCCGGAGAGGCCCCGCCGCCGGGGAGGCGCGCCGGGGCAGGCGTATGGTCGGGGGATGGCCGACGCGCAGAAGCTCTCCACGTCCTTCGGACAGGCCGCCGCCGCCTACGAGGCCGGGCGGCCGGGCTACCCCGCCGAGGCGGTCGCCTGGCTGCTCGAACCCGTGTCGCACGTCGCCGGCCCCCGCGTGGCGGATGTCGGGGCGGGCACCGGCAAGCTCACGCGCACCCTGCGCGACCTCGGCGCCGAGACGGTGGCCGTCGATCCCGACGCCGAGATGCTCACGACGCTCCACGCCGCGGTTCCCGACGTGCCCACTTTCGTCGGGTCCGCGGAGGCGCTCCCGCTGCCCGACGCGTCGGTCGACGCCGTGATGCTCGGTCAGGCCTGGCACTGGGTCGATCCTGCAGCGGGGAGCGTCGAGGTCGCGCGCGTGCTGCGGCCCGGGGGAGTGCTCGGTCTCGTCTGGAACATCCGCGACGAGACGGTGCCGTGGGTGGCCCGGCTCACGACGGCCATGCGCGGCAGCCATGCCGAGATGCTCCTCGCGGCGGGCGACCCGCCCGTGGGTCCACCGTTCGAGGAACTGGAGGAAAGCCGGTGGTCGTGGGAGCGTGCGGTCACGCGCGAGATGCTGACGGCGATGGTGCGCTCGCGCAGCTACGTCATCACCGCCGGAGCGACGGAGCGCGCCCGCATCGAGCGCGAGGTCGGTGAGCTGTTCGACGAGATCGGAGCGATCGGGACCGCCGAGGTGCCGCTGCCGTACGTGACCCGCGCCTACCGCGCAGTGAGGCCCTGACATGCGCACCCTGACCGTCTGCAACTTCACGACGATCGACGGCGTCTACGAGGACGACACCCACGACATCGGCTCCCTCTTCGAGCACTGGCATCCCGACTACCACGGGTCCGACACCTTCGACTTCCACAACACCGACCTGCTGGCGGTCTCCGACATCCTGCTCCTGGCGGGACGGCGCTCCTTCCTCGGCCAGGTCGAGTACTGGTCGAGCGTGCGGGGGAACCCCGACGCGACCGAGATCCGCCGCCGGTTCGCCGAGCGGTTCTTCGCGATCGACAAGGTCGTCGTCTCCGATACCCTCCAGCCGGCGGATGTCGAACACGCGCCGAACACACGCATCGTGCGACTCGCCGAGAGCCGTGATGTCGTGCGGGCGCTGAAGGCGGAGGAGGGGCGCGGCATCGTGGTCATCGCCGGGCGGCTGCTGTGGAACGACCTCATGCAGGCGCAACTGGTCGACGAGCTCATGCTCGTGACGTTCCCGCTCATCGGAGGGCGCGGTGTGCGCCTGTTCGACGAGCGCCCGCCGGTGGCGCTGAAGCTCCTCGGGACGCGCGTGTGGGAGGAGTCGGGCCACGTGCTGCAGCACTGGCGCGTCGACCCCTCCGGCCCGCCCTCGTGATCCGCGGGCGGCCGCGATATCGGTGCGCTCGCGTCGACAGCGCCGCCGGAGGGAGACGCTCCGGCCACGTAGACTGACCTCCCGTGGCTCTTACCATCGGAATCGTCGGTCTCCCCAACGTCGGCAAGTCGACGCTCTTCAACGCCCTCACCAAGAACCAGGTGCTCGCGGCGAACTATCCGTTCGCGACGATCGAGCCCAACGTCGGCGTCGTGAACCTCCCGGACCCGCGCCTGAACACCCTGGCTGAGATCTTCCACTCCGAGCGCATCCTGCCGGCGGCGGTCTCGTTCGTCGACATCGCGGGCATCGTCCGCGGTGCGAGCGAGGGCGAGGGTCTGGGGAACAAGTTCCTCGCCAACATCCGCGAGGCGGACGCGATCGCGCAGGTGGTGCGTGGCTTCGCCGACGGCGATGTCGTCCATGTCGACGGCAAGGTCGACCCGGCATCGGACATGGAGACGATCAACGCCGAACTGCAGCTCGCCGACCTCGAGACGCTCGAGCGGGCGATCTCCCGCTACGAGAAGGAGGTCCGCGGCAAGAAGCTCGACCCGGTCGTCCTGGAGACCGCGCAGCAGGCGCAGGAGGCGCTTCAGCGCGGCGAGCTGCTCTCGGCGTCGACCATCGATCTCGCCCCCATCAAGGAGCTCGGCCTCCTGACCGCCAAGCCGTTCATCTTCGTCTTCAACGTCGACGAGGCCGTTCTGACGGACGCCGCGCGCCTCGCCGAGCTCGCCGCGCTGGTGGCCCCCGCGAAGGCGGTCTTCCTCGACGCGAAGATCGAGTCCGAGCTCATCGACCTCGACCCCGAGGATGCGGCGGAGCTGCTCGCCTCGACCGGTCAGGAGGAGTCGGGTCTCGACCAGCTCGCCCGGATCGGGTTCGATACCCTCGGCCTGCAGACCTACCTCACCGCAGGGCCCAAGGAAGCTCGTGCCTGGACGATCGGTAAGGGCTGGAAGGCCCCTCAGGCCGCGGGCGTCATCCACACCGACTTCGAGAAGGGCTTCATCAAGGCCGAGGTCATCTCGTTCGACGACCTCGTGGCCACTGGCTCCGTGATCGAGGCCCGCGCCAAGGGCAAGGCCCGCCTGGAAGGCAAGGACTATGTCATGCAGGACGGCGACGTGGTGGAGTTCCGCTTCAACAACTAGGACTCAACGAGTGCGCTCGGCCAATGGATGGCGCTCGGCCAATGGATGAGGACCGGATCATGACCGCGCAGGATCAGCTTCGAGCATTGCTCCGTGAGGACATCGCTCCTCGACTCCGGGCGGCGGGATTCACGGGAACCGAGCGACGGTTCTCGCTCCTTAGTGACGAGTACTTCGCTCAGATCGGTATTCAGTCGTCCGTGGCAAGCACGAGCGACGACGTCAAGTTCACGGCGAACCTGCAGGTGATCAGCAAGTCGCAATGGATGAACTCGGAACGTCGACTTCCGATGAGGCCGAGCCCGAATGCCGGCTACGGACTCGAACTCGGATGGGATGCCCGAATCGGCTCTCTCATGGGGGTCGGGGATCGTTGGTGGTGGCTGGATGCTCGCGGCTCGCAACGTGGTGCGGTGGCGCGAGAGCTCGGCGATGCCCTGCTCTCCGTCGGCCTGACGGCACTACGCGAGCGTATGACCTGAATGCAATGAGCGACCGCGGGCGCGAGAGGCTACATCGCTGAGGGCCGCTTCTCCGACGAGGAAGCCCATGCTCACCGTGATCTCCGGGTTGCCCGGCGTGGGCAAGACGACGGTGGCCGATCTCGTCGGTCGCCGTCTCGGCGCGGTTCGCCTGTCGATCGACACGGCGGAAGAGGCGCTGCTCGCTGCGCGCCTCCCGCGCGGAGGGGAGACGGGTGTCGCCGCGTACGAAGCCGTCGGGGCACTGGCGGCACGGGACCTGCGGGACGGCCGGAGCGTCGTCGTCGATGCGGTCAACGACAGCGAGCCCGCTCGTGACACGTGGCGCAGAGCGTCGGCCTCAGCGGTGCGGCGTTGCGGAGGTCGAGCAGCACATCGCTGAGTGCGGCCGCCACGACTGAGGACCCGAGAGAGGGCCACCGCGCGTCAGGTCGTCTGACCGTCGTGCTTCCCCTCGGCGATCTCCTCGACGAGCTTGGCGTTGAACGCGGGCAGATCGTCGGGGGTGCGGCTGGAGACGAGTCCCTCGTCGACGACGACCTCCTCGTCGACCCACGTCGCGCCGGCGTTGCTGAGGTCGGTGCGAAGGCTCGGGTAGCTCGTCAGCGTGCGCCCGGTGAGCACGTCGGCCTCGGCGAGGATCCACGCCGCGTGGCAGATGGCGGCGACCGGCTTGTGCTGGTCGAAGAAGTCCCGTGTGAAACGGACGGCGGCCTCGTCGAGTCGGAGGTGATCGGCGTTCACCACGCCTCCGGGGAGCACGAGCGCGTCGAAGTCCGCCGCGTCGACGTCGCCCGAGGTGGCATCGACCTGCTGCTCGTGCCCGTTCTTGCCGGTGATGGGGTCCGACGCCGGAGCGATCATGACCGGCGATCCGCCGGCCTCCGTCACCGCCTGCCAGGGCGAGGTCAGCTCGCTGTCCTCGAATCCGTCGGTGGCCAGGAACGCGATCTTCTTACCGGTGAGAGTTGCCATGCCCTCACGCTAGGCGCGGCCCATCCGGATCCGAGGGGGTTGACAGACACGGTGCCGGCACGGGTCCCGGTCCGGCGGCACGTCGTAGGATGGCGGTATGGCCACCTCGAATGTCCCCACCCCGCAGCTGCAGCCCGTTCCCGACGAGAAGAACCTGATCGAGGTCGTCTCCGAGGGTGCCTCCTGCTGCGGCGGGGGCTGCTGCAGCTGAACCCGTCGGCATCCGCCGGCACGTTCGTACGCCGGTCATATCCGCATGCGGGCTGACGCATAGGCGCGTCGACTGACCTGGGGGGATGACAGCTTCCCGTAGCGCGCGCGTGACCGCCCTAGTCGGGGTGACCGCTTTCCTTCTCAGCGGATGCGCCGCCGGCGTGGGTGGGGTGGAGACGTCGTCGGGCTCCGACACTCCGGCCTGCACCGACGCCGTGGGCGCATCGGGTCTCTGGGACTCGGCGATCGTCCATTCCCTCTCGGTCTCCTACGATGACGCCGACTACGACGACCTCATCGAGGCGTATCTGTCGACGGGGGAGAAGGTCTGGATCACGGCATCGGTCACGATCGACGGCCAGACGTTCGACGACGTCGGGCTCAAGCTCAAGGGCAACTCCTCGCTGCGCGCCCTCTCGACCGACGCGGACGCCGCGCTCAGCTCGCAGCACCCGCAGGATCTGCCGTGGATCATCCGGCTCGACAAGTTCGTCGACGGCCAGAGCCTCGACGGCACGACGGAGCTCGTGGTCCGCGGCAACAGCTCGGAGACCTCGCTCAACGAGGCGGTCGCCCTTGATCTCCTCGCCCAGACAGGGTTGGCGTCGGAGCCGGCCATCGCGACCAGGTTCCGCGTGGACGGGTCGGCAGAGACCCTGCGCCTCGTGATCGAGAACCCGAGCGACGCGTGGGCGGAGCGGGAACTCGGCGACGTGCTGCTCTACAAGGCGGAGGCGGGTGGCGACTACAGCTACCGCGGCGAGGAGGCCTCCGCGTACGAGGACGTGTTCGATCAGGAGGCGGGCGAGGACGACCTGACACCGCTCATCGACTTCCTGGAGTGGATCAACGAGGCCTCCGACGCGACCTTCGCGGCCGAGCTCGGCGCGCACCTCGACGTGGACGCCTTCGCGACCTACCTGGCCTTCCAGGAGCTCGTCGACAACTTCGACGACATCGACGGACCGGGCAACAACTCGTACCTCTCCTACGATCCGGACACCGGGCTGATGACCGTCGTCACCTGGGACCTCAACCTCGCGTTCGGCGCGAGTCCGGGCGGCGGAGGAGGCAGGGGCGGCGACGGGGGTGGGGCGCCGGGCGGGCAGGGGAACGAGCGACCCGAGCCGCCGGTCGAGGACGACGCGGCGGGGCAGACGGCTGCGGACGTGGGCGGACCGGCCGGCGGGGAAGGATCGAACGTCCTCGCTGAGCGCTTCCTCGCGACCGACCGGTTCCAGGCGCTCTACGCGGCGGAGCGGGAGCGCCTTCAGACGGAGCTCGTCGATTCGGGCGACGCGGCGGCGATCCTCCAGGCGTGGACGGACACCCTCGCCGCCGGTGCGTCCGACCTCGTGGCGGAAGCGACGATCGCTCAGGAGTCGAGCGCACTTGCGGCGGCGCTCGAGTGATCCGCGGATCCGCGCGTGGGCGACAGCAGCGCGTCGCGCAGCCGCGGGCTCAGCCCCATGAGGTCGGTCTCCACCGGAACGGCGAGGGCCTGCAGCGAGCGACTGAAGTAGTTGCGCGCCGCCGCGGCGAGCGTGATGTCGACGATCTGCCGATCGTCGAATCCGACGTCGCGCAGCTCCTGGGTGTCGGCGTCGGTCATGCTGGTCGGCTCCGTCGACACCCGCCGGGCGAAGCGCATGACGGCGCGGTCGGCGTCGCTGAGGTCGGGGTGGTCGCCCTCGTGGGCGACGCCCTCCAGCTGATCCTCGTCGAGCGCGCCCGCACGCAGCGCCTTGCGTCCGTGCGCGAGCAGGCAGTGGGGCGAGCGGAGGGCGCCGGCTGCGGCCAGCGTCACGAGTTCGTAGGTGCGGACTCCGATCGACGGGACGATCGCGTGGACGAGGGTCTCGAACGCGGCCAGCGCCTCGGGGTTCACCGCCATCGCGCGGGTATGGCTGAACACGAATCCGTCGTCGTCGAGATCGCTGCGGTAGAAGTCGGCGATGACGCCGTCTGCCGTCTCGGGATCGGGCGTGCGGATGAGCATGGGGGCCTCCTGGAGAATGCGGTGATACCGGCTTACTCGCAGGAGGCGCCCAGGGCCACCTCAGATACGACGTGGCGGAGGTCGGTCAGTGTCCGACGGGCGCACTCTCCGCCCCGCCCGGAACGTCCTCCGGCTTGCGGATGAGGAGGGCGCCGATGAGCAGCGGCAGGGAGACGATCGCCGCGAGGAGGTAGGCGGCGTGGGCTCCCTGGGCCTCGGCGGCCGTCTCGACGACACCCGACTCCTGTGCCGAGACCGAGACCGCCGACATGATCGTGATCATGACAGCGATGCCCGCTGCGCCGGCGACCTGCTGCACCGTGCCCAGCACCGCGGATCCGTAGGCGTAGAACCGCGGCTGGAGCGATCCGAGCGACGCCGTGAACAGCGGAGTGAACGAGAGTGCGAGGCCCAGCGAGAGGACCGTCTGGGCGATCACGATGAACCAGATCGGCGTGGTGGCGGTGAACGTCAGCGCGAACAGCCACAGGACCGCCACGGCGAGGATCGCGCCGGGCACCAGCAGCACACGCGTGCCGCGTGCGTCGTAGATGCGTCCGATGAACGGTCCTGCGACGCCCATGAGGAGCGAGCCGGGGAGCACCGCCAGACCGGTCTCCAGCGCGTTGTACTCGAGCGCGCGCTGCATGTACAGCGGCAGCACCGTGATGGTGCCGAAGAAGGCGAGGGAGAGCAGCGCCATCTGTCCGATCGCGAGCGAGAAGTTGCGGTCGCGGAACACGCGGAGGTCGAGCAGCGCGTCGTCGGCGCGCTGCAGCAGCACCTGGCGCCACAGGAACAGGCCCAGGGCGATGGTCCCCACGACGAACGACACGACGAGCGCGACGGTCGACGAGTTCTGGGCGGCCGTCTCCGCGGCCGTTCCGCCGTGCGCCGCCGCGCCGCCGATCTGGCTGAGTCCGTACACGATGCCGCCGAACCCGAACGCGGACAGCACGATCGAGAGAACATCGATCGGCGCGCGGGTGGTCTCACCGAGGTTCTGGATCCAGCGCGCGCCCATCGCCAGTGCGACGAGGGCGATCGGCAGCACGATGCCGAAGATCCAGCGCCAGCTGAGGGTCTCCAGCAGCACGCCCGAGAGCGTCGGACCGATGGCGGGCGCCAGCGACATGACGATCGAGACGCGCCCCATCATGCGTCCGCGGGAGTGCGCGGGGACGATCGTCATCAGCGTCGTCATCAGCAGCGGCATCATGATCGCCGTGCCCATCGCCTGCACGACGCGTGCCACGAGCAGGACGCCGAAGCCCGGGGCGAGCACCGCGATCAGCGTGCCCAAGGAGAACAGGCTCATCGCGGTGATGAACACCTGCCGCGTGGTGAACCGGCGCAGCAGGAATCCGGTTATCGGGATGACCACGGCCATGGTGAGCATGAACGCCGTCGTCAGCCACTGGGCCGCCAGCGCAGTGATGCCGAGGTCGTCGATGAGGTGAGGGATCGCCACGCCCATCGTCGTCTCATTGAGGATGGCGACGAACGCAGCCGCCAGCAGCAGCCAGACGATGCGACTCTCGCGCGGCCCGAGCAGCGGAGCGGCGGTACGGGTGGTCGTCGCAGACGTCATGGGACTCCTCGGCGGATGAAGGGGTGGGGAAAGCAGAAGCGCCCGCTCGAGTGGGGGCGCTCAGATCACGGTAACCCGGGCGGCCGACACGGCATTCCCGATCCGTGGAACGATAGCGCTCATGGGAGCCCTCCACCATACCCGAGCGCTGCTGCGCGAGGCGGTCGCCGTCGCCGTCGGGATCGGCGTCGCCGCGGCGGTGTCGGGCGTGCTGGGGCTGGCGGCGGGACTGCTGGCAGGATGGGCCGCCCTCGCGGTGATCGATGTGGGGTGGGTGCTGTCGGTGGTGTGGCGGATGGACGCCGCGCAGACGCGCGCACATGCCCTGATCGAGGATCCGGGACGGCGCGTGGCGCGCGTGGTCGCGGTGCTCGGCAGTGTCGCGAGCCTCGGGGCCGTCGTCGTCGTCCTCGTCCAGACGCGGGATGCCGACGAGGCGACGTCGTTCCTCCTCGCGGGGATCGCGGTCGTCGCCGTGGCCGCCTCCTGGGCTCTCATCCAGGTCGACTACCTGCTGCGCTATGCGCGCGAGTACTACGGCGAACCGGGGGGCGGTATCGACTTCAACCAGGCGGAGCCGCCCGCATACACCGACTTCGCCTACTTCTCGCTCGGGCTCGGGATGACCTATCAGGTTGCCGACACGAACGTCACCCGGGGCGAGATCCGCAGGATCGTGATCGCGCAGACGCTGCTCGCGTACCTGTTCGGGGCGGTCATCCTCGCGACGGTGATCAATCTGGTCACCTCGCTCGGCTGACCCGCCGCCGATCGCGGCGGGCGGCGACGGCCCGCCCCGGTGTCCTCCGCGCTCATTAGAGTGAACGGATGAGCATGGGCGGCATGGGCGGGCCCCGTGGGTTCCGCGGCGTCGACGAGAACGCCCAGCGCCGACTCAACGCCGAAGCCCCTCAGATCCGCGATCTCCGCGGCCGCGTGGTCGGGCTCTTCCGTCCCTACCTCGCGCGGATCGTCGTCACCGGGATCCTCGTGATCGTGGGGGCGGCGGTCGGGGTGGTCCCGCCGCTGATCGTCCAGCGCATCTTCGACGACGCGCTGTTCCCGGTCGACGGCTCGGGCCCCGACCTCTCCTTGCTGCTCGTGCTGGTGCTCGTGATGATCGGCCTGTTCCTGCTGTCCGCGGCGATGGGCGTGGTCCAGACCTGGCTCACCGCCACGGTCGGCAACAAGGTGACCGGCGATCTCCGCGTGCAGCTGTTCGAGCACCTGCAGTCGATGGAGCTGGGATTCTTCACCCGGACCAAGACCGGCGTCATCCAGTCGCGGCTCCAGAACGACGTGGGAGGCGTCTCGGGCGTGCTGACGAACACCGTGACGAGCATCCTCGGCAACGCCGTCACGGTCATCTCCGCGCTCGTGGCGATGATCCTGATCGACTGGCGGCTGACGATCATCGCGGTCGTGCTGATGCCGGTGCTGGTGATCGTGCAGCGCCGCGTCGGGCAGGTGCGCGCCCGTATCGCGGGACAGACGCAGGAGTCGCTGTCCGAGCTCACCTCGATCACCCAGGAGACACTGTCGGTCTCGGGCATCCTGCTCTCGAAGGCCTTCAACCGCCAGCGGTCGGAGTCGGCCCGATATCAGGAGGAGAACCGCAATCAGGTTCAGCTCCAGGTGCGCCGCGCGATGAGCGGCCAGGGCTTCTTCGCCGTCGTCCAAGTGCTCATGGCCTCCGTCCCCGCCGTGATCTACCTCGTGGCCGGCTACCTGCTGGCGGGGGAGGCCGGGCTCATCACCGCCGGCACGGTGGTGGCCTTCACGACCGTCCAGGCGCGCCTCCTCCAGCCGCTCATGGGCCTCATGCGCGTCGCCCTCGACCTGCAGACCTCACGCGCCCTGTTCGCGCGCATCTTCGAGTACCTCGATCTGTGCCCGGCGATCGTCGACGCGCCGGACGCGATCCCCGTCTGGGCAGCGCCCGGACCGATCGGGCGGATCGAATTCCGCGACGTCGTCTTCCGCTACCCCGACGCGGCAGGCGACACCCGCGCGACGCTCGACGGCGTGAGCTTCGTCGCGGAGCCGGGGCGTCACGTCGCGTTCGTCGGGCCATCGGGCGCGGGCAAGACCACCGTGCTCTACCTCGCGCCCCGCCTGTACGAGGCCACCGAGGGAGCCGTGCTGTTCGCCGGTGCGGATGTGCGGCGGCTCACGCAGGAGTCGATCGTCGACCACATCGGGATCGTCTCGCAGGAGACGTACCTGTTCCACGCGACGATCCGGGAGAACCTGCGGTACGCGAAGCCCGAGGCCACCGACGCGGAGCTGGAGGCCGCGTGCGCCGCGGCCAACATCCACCACATCATCGTCGGCTTCGAACGCGGGTACGACACGGTCGTGGGCGAACGGGGATACCGCCTGTCCGGCGGCGAGAAGCAGCGCATCGCGATCGCCCGGGTGCTGCTGAAGGATCCGCCGATCCTGCTGCTGGACGAGGCGACCTCCGCCTTGGACACGGTCTCGGAGCGCGTCGTGCAGGAAGCGCTGGACAACGTCGCCCGCGGGCGCACCACGCTGTCGATCGCCCACCGGCTGTCGACCGTGGTCGGCGCCGACGTCATCCACGTGATCGACGCCGGGCGGATCGTCGAATCCGGCACCCACGCCGAACTCCTCGCCGAGGGGGGACTGTACGCCGAACTCGCCGCCGAGCAGATGGCGGCGGCGCGCATCGAAGGCATCGACGCCGCGCAACCCGCGGCCGACCACCCCGACCGGCGCGCCGATCAGGCGCCGCCGGATCCGTCAGACACGGCGGCGCCGATGGCGCCGACGGTGGTCGTGACCGACCCTCCCCGCGCGGAGCCGTGGACGCCGCTCAGCTGAGTCTCACCACAGGCGCGCTGCGGCCAGCAGGGGAGCCGCGGCGGGATCGAGCGGGAGGGCCGCGTCCTCAGCCCGGCCGGCGAGGTCGCGGACGAACGCGCCCAGCGCGCGCCGGTACGCGTCGTCGGGGTGGTCCTGCGCGATCCGGATCAGCGGAGGGGTGTCCATGTCGAGGATGAGCCGCACGCGCGAGCGCGCCGCCGCCGACTGCGATGCGGCGTCGAGCACCGCCAATCCGCCGCGGAGCGCGTCGAGATAGTCCCGGAGCACCGCGACCGCGTCCTTGTGCTGGGTGATCGACGAGCCGTCCGCGCGCTCGCGCCACAGCACGACGACATCGGGAACGACGTCGATCGCGCGGGCGAAGCAGTACATCTGCTGAGCGACGATCTGGTCCTCGTAGAGCTTCCCCTCGGGAAAGCGGAGCCCATGACGGCGCCAGAACTCGATGCGGCTGACCTTCGACCAGGCGACGATGTTCCCCGATACCTCCGGATGGGCGGCGAGCGTCGTGCCCTGGCGGGCGGGAGCGGTGGCGGCGGCCACCCACGGTTGGACCACGCCCTCTGTGTAGGCGATCCCCTCGCCGGCATCCGGTGACGGGCGCAGGCGCACGTAGGCGCCGACGACCAGATCGCTGCCGGAAGCCGACACCGTGCCCACGAGACGCTCCAGCGCCCAGGGCGTCATTTCGTCGTCGGCATCGAGGAAGCCGACGAACGGGGTGTCCACGAGGTCGAGGGCGGCGTTGCGGGCAGCGCCCAGCCCTCGCGGGACGTCATGGCGGAGCACGGTGAAGCGGGAGTCGGACTCGGCGGCCGCGCGGAAGATCCCGGTCGTCGCATCGGTCGAGCCGTCATCGACGAGGATCGCGCGCCAGTCCGGAAACGTCTGCGCGCGGAGCGAATCGAGCGCCTCGGCGGCGTAGGCGGCGACGTCGCGGCCGGGGACGATGACGGTGACGGCGGGCAGGCTCACCCGCCCGATCGTACCGCCGCGACAGCGCCGGCGACCGCGTCGGCCACAGGCAGGAGGTCGAGGTCGCCGCCGTGGCCGAAGGTGAAGCGCACCGCGGTCTGAGCAACGTCGGGCGGCAGGCCGAGGGCGAGCAGCACGTGCGAGGGCTCGTCGCTGCCCGCCGCGCAGGCGGATCCGCTCGACGACACGACCCCGCGCCGCTCGAGCTCCAGGAGCACCGCTTCGCCCGACACCCCCGCGAAGGTGAAACTCGCGGTCCCGGGAAGCCGGTGCACCGGGTCGCCGGTGAGGCGTGCCGAGGGCACGAGGGACAGCACACGCGCGATGAAGGCGTCGCGCCGCGCCGCCGTGCGCGCGGCCGTGTCGACGCGTTCGGCCTCGGCGCGTTCCAGGGCGACCGCGAATCCGACGGCGCCCGCGACGTTCTCGGTGCCGCTGCGCCGCTCGCGCTCCTGGCCGCCACCGTGCAGCAGGGGCTCCAGCGGGAGGCGGCCGCGCACGGCCAGCACGCCCACTCCGGGCGCTGCGCCGATCTTGTGGCCGGCGATCGACAGGGCGTCGGCGCCGGTGCCGGCCAGGGGCAGCCAGCCCGCGGCCTGCACGGCGTCGAGGTGCAGCGGCACCCGGGCCTCGCGACAGACCTCCGCGACGGCGCCCACCTCTTGAACGGTGCCGACCTCGTTGTTCGCGTAGCCGATGCTGACGAGCGCCGTCGGCCGTCCCTCTGCCTGCGGTCGCACTGCCGCCCGCAGGGCATCGGGATCGATGCGGCCCGTCGATGTCACCGGCAGCCGCGTGACGGCGAATCCGTGCACACGCTCGAGGTAGTCGCAGGCGGCGAGGATCGACTCGTGCTCGATCGCCGTGGTCACGACGTGCACCGGTGCGCCGGCGCGCTGTGACGCGCCGATCGAGAGGCCCTTCACCGCCAGGTTGTTCGCCTCGGTGCCTCCCGAGGTGAAGACGATGTCACCCGGACGCATGCCGAGAACCGACGCGACCCGCCGCCGGGCGTCGTCGAGCGCGTGCGCGGCGGCCTCACCGACCGTATGGTGGCTCGACGGGTTCCCGAACCGGTCACGGAGGTGGGGGAGCATCGCCTCGAGCACCTCTGGGCGCACGGGAGTGGTCGCCGCGTGATCGAGGTAGAGCATCTCAGTCGCCGTCCGTCACGGTCACCTGCACGTCGAGGCCGAGATCCAGTGCGGGGGCGGAATGCGTGAGCGCGCCCACCGAGATGACGTCGACGCCCGTCTCGGCGATGGCGCGAACGCTGTGCAGCGAGACCCCGCCCGACGCCTCGACGATCGCTCGACCTGCGATCCGCTCCACCCCGGCGCGCAGGTCGTCGAGGGAGAAGTTGTCCAGCATGATCGTGCCGGGACCGGCAGCGAGGACGGGATCGATCTGGTCGAGGCGATCGACCTCCACCTCGACGTGGACGGTGTGGGGGAGTCGCGAGATGGCACCGCGCAGCGCTTCCGTCAGTGACGCGGCCCCGTCGGGAGCGGTGGCCAGGAGGACCGCGAGATGGTTGTCTTTGGCCATCACGGCGTCCGAGAGCGAGAAGCGGTGGTTGTGCCCCCCGCCGCTGCGGACGGCATGCCGCTCGAGCGCCCGCAGGCCGGGCGTGGTCTTGCGGGTGTCGGCGATGCGCGCACGCGTGTGGGAGACCTCTCCGACGTAGCGACGGGTCAGCGTGGCGATGCCGCTCATCCGCTGCACGAAATTCAGCCCGATGCGCTCCGCGGTGAGCACGCCGCGAGCGGGACCCTCGACCGTCGCCAGGGTGTCGCCGGCAGCGAAGTCAGCGCCGTCTTCGACGAGCAGCCGCACCTCGATGCCGGGGTCGGTGAGCCGGAAGGCCGCGGTGAAGACCGGTCCGCCGCTGAACACTCCCGCTTCCCGCGCGACGAGGCGGGCCTCTGCGGTCGCCGCTGCCGGGATGAGGTACTCGCTGGTGAGGTCGCCCCAGGGCGCGTCCTCCTCGAGGGCGGCGGCGACGATGCGGTCGATGTGTGCCGGCGTCAGCATCAGGCGGGGACCTTTCGGGCGGACTCGGGTGCGAGTCGTGCCGGACCCCGGCGTGTGTGCGGCACCACGGCCGGAGTCTCGGTGTGGGCGCCGCGTGGGTGTGCGGGAACCACGACCGGCGGCGCATCCGAGCGGAAGTGCGCGCCGACCGACGACCGCCGCCCGAGTGCGGCCGCCACGAGATGCTGAGCGACCAGGAGGAGATTCCGATCCTCGAACTCTGCGAGGGTCCCGGGTGCGGGCTGGTGCGCGCTCCATCCCGCGAGGACGGAGGCCGCATGGCGGAGCCCGTCGGCGTCCCGCACCAGCCCCGCGTCGTGCCACAGCAGCTCCTGCAGCGCGCGCCGGTCGAACGGCGGCGTCGGGCGGAGGCCGCTCACCGTGACGGCGCCGGTGTCGGCCGACGCAGAGGCGGCGGGCCAGACCCCGGATGCGGCATCTGTGCGCAGGACATCGCCCGCTCGGGCGCCGAACACGACGCCTTCCAGCAGGGAGTTGGACGCGAGCCGGTTCGCCCCGTGCACTCCGGTGCGTGCCGTCTCGCCCACCGCGTAGAGACCACGCAGGCCGGTGCGACCGTGCAGATCGGTGTCGATGCCGCCCATCAGGTAGTGCGCGGCGGGGGTGACCGGAACGGCCTCACGCGCCCAGTCCAGGCCGCGGGCGCGCATGGCCGCATCGATCGTCGGGAAGCGACGAGTGAGGAAGGCGGCGGTCTCCGACACCGACCCGCGAAGACCGGTCGCGTCGAGGACGACGGGCCGCCCGCCCTGCGCAGACATCGTCGCGGCGATCGCCCGCGCCACCACGTCTCGGGGGGCGAGTTCCGCGTCGGGGTGGACGTCGAGCATGAACCGGCTGCCGCGAGCGTCACGGAGGACCGCCCCTTCGCCGCGGACCGCCTCGGACACGAGGAACGCGCCGTGACCGGGGGCCGCGGGGAGCACCGTCGGATGGAACTGCACGAACTCGAGGTCGCTGACGGGGACGCCGCACCGCAGCGCGGCGGCGATGCCGTCGCCGGTCGCGACGGCGGGATTGGTCGTGTGCGCGTAGAGCTGACCGGCGCCGCCGGTGGCCAGGACGACCGCGTCGGCGCGGAGGATGCGGCGCTCGCCGCCCGCGAGCACCTCGACGCCGCGGACGGCGTCCCCGTCGCGCAGGAGGTCGATGAGGAAGGCGTGTTCGCGGATGCGCAGGCCGTCGCCGCGGGTCGCGCGCTGGAGGGCGGCGATCAGAGCCTCCTCGATGGCGGCGCCGGTGGCGTCCCCGCCGGCGTGCAGGATCCGCGGCGCCGAATGCGCCGCCTCGAGCCCGCGGACGAGCGTGCCGTCCTCCGCGCGGTCGAACCTCACGCCGTGCTCGATGAGCTCCACCAGCCGTTCGGGCCCCTCGGAGACGAGCACCTCCACGGCGACCGCGTCGGCGAGCCCCGCTCCTGCCACGAGGGTGTCGCGGGCGTGGTCGCCGATGCTGTCGTCGGCGGACATCACCCCCGCGATCCCGCCCTGCGCATACCTCGTGTTGGACTCGCTCAGCGCGCCCTTGGTCACCACCGTGACCCGGCACCCGTCGGCGAGGGCGTGCAGGGCGGCGGTCAGCCCGGCGATGCCCGAGCCCACCACGACGACGTCGACGGCCGGGCTGCGGCTGGTCACGGCTTCGCCGCCAGCATGCGCTCCAGTGCCACCCGTGCCGGCTCGGCGACGTCGGCGGTGACGGAGATCCGGTTGCGCACCTCGCCGGCGACAAGTCCCTCGAGCACCCACGCGAGGTAGCCGGGGTGGATGCGATACATCGTGGAACAGGGGCAGACGACCGGGTCGAGACAGAAGATGTCGTGCTGGGGGTGCTCGGCGGCCAGTCGCTGCACCAGGTTGATCTCGGTGCCGATCGCGAAGGTCGTCGGCTCGGTCGCGGCCTGGATAGCCTTGCGGATGAAGTCCGTCGACCCGGCCGCGTCGGCGGCGTCCACGACATCCATCGGGCACTCCGGGTGCACGATCACGCGCACGCCCGGGTGCGCGGCGCGCGCCGCGGCGATCTGGTCGACGGTGAATCGCCGGTGCACCGAGCAGAATCCGTGCCAGAGGATGACGCGGGCGTCCTCGAGCTGTGTCTCGGTGGACCCGCCCAGCGGGCGGCGGGGGTTCCACATCGGCATCTGCGCGAGGGGCACCCCCATCGCCTTGGCCGTGTTGCGCCCGAGATGCTGATCCGGGAAGAAGAGCACGCGCCGTCCGCGGGCGAAGGCCCACTCCAGCACGGTGCGTGCGTTCGAGGAGGTGCAGACGATGCCCTGGTGACGGCCGACGAAGCCCTTGATGGCGGCCGACGAGTTCATATAGGTCACCGGGATCACCGGCAGGAGACCGTCGGCGTCCGGAGTGTCGAGGTCGCCGTAGACCTCGGCGAGCTGCTCCCAGCACTCCTCGACCTGATCGATGTCGGCCATGTCGGCCATGGAGCAGCCTGCCGCCAGGTTCGGCAGGATGACGGCCTGCTCGGGGCGTGACAGCAGATCGGCGGTCTCGGCCATGAAGTGGACGCCGCAGAAGACGATCGCCTCGGCCTCGGGGTGCGCCAGGGCGGCGTTCGCGAGCTGGAAGGAGTCGCCGACGTAGTCCGCGTGGGTCACGACCTCTTCGCGCTGGTAGAAGTGCCCGAGGATGACGACGCGGTCGCCGAGCGTCGCCTTGGCCGCGCGGATGCGGTCGGCGAGTTCGGACTCGGACGCGGTGCGATACTCCTCCGGGAGCTCGCTCTGACGTGGGGCGCCGGTCGGGATGACGTCGCCCATGGAGGATCCGGGGCCGTAGCCGGGACGGGAGTCGAACGTCCACGGCGCCGCGGCCAGGTCGGTGTTGCAGGTCTCTGCGACCAGCTGCCCGGCGACGATCGCCTGGATCTCGTGGTCGACGCTGGGGTCCTTCGGGCGCGGCGCTTCGGGCCGGGGGGAGAGGGTGAGGATCGAGGCTGCCATGATCTGTCCTTCGCAGTCAGTGCCGGGGGAGAGGGCCGCGGTCGGCCAGCTCGACGTCGTGGTTGTAGCGGTACAGCCGCGCGGGGCGATGGCTGCCCGTGCGGAAGTCCTCGGTGGGGATGAGGGTGTCGGAGTTGTCCACCTGACGGCGGAAGTTGGCGGGGTCCAGGCGGCGCCCGAGGATGGCCTCGTACACCTCGCGCAGTTCGGCGAGGGTGAACTCCGCCGGCAGGAGGCCGTGGGCGATGCGGCTGTAGCCCACCTTGTTTCGCAGCCGCCAGAGGGCGTATTCGACGATGTGGTCGTGGTCGAACGCGAGCGCGGGCAGGTTCTCCGCATCGAACCAGGCCACGTTGTGCTGTTCCGAGCTCAGGGAGACGTCTTCTCGGACGAGGGCCCAGTACACGATGGACACGACGCGCGAGGGGGATCGGTCCACGTCGCCGAACGCGTAGAGCTGCTCGAGGTAGCTCGGAGTCAGGGTGGTGGTCTCGGCCAGGGTCCGCGAGGCGGCCGCCTCGAGGTTCTCGTCGCTCCCCAGCCATCCACCAGGGAGCGCCCACTGCCCTTCGTGCGGATCGCGGGTGCGCTTGACCAGGGGCAGCACGACCCGCGCCCGGTCCTCGTCGGGGTGACGACGCAGGCTGAAGATGACTGTCGACACCGCGACGCGGATCGCGTCGTCGGCGGGGGGCGGAGTTGTTCTTGTCATGGTGACTATAACCTCGGAGATCGATCTTATAGTCCCCGTGACATGAAGGCAAACGCCGCACGCCGGGCATTCAGCCGATGCGGAGCCCCGGCCCGGTAGCGTGGCGGGACAGGAGGCCCCCCATGCTCATCGTCGACATCGTCGCCGTGACCGCGCTGCTCATCGCGTGCGTGGCCGGTCTCGCGCGCGGGTTCTTCGCGAGCCTCGGCACGATCGTCGGCATGGTGGCAGGGGCTTTCGCCGCCCTGTGGCTCGTCCCGCTGGCCACCCCCGCGGTCTCCGCGGTCGTGCCGATCGGGATGTGGCGCAGTGCGGCGCTCGCCGCTCTCGTCATCGGCATCGTCATCGCCGTCACCGCCCTGGGCGCCGGCATCGGCGCGCTCATCCGCCGCGGCGTCGATCGCACCCCGCTGCGCGGTGTGGAGCGGTTCCTCGGCGGGGTCGTCGCCACCGTCGCCACCGGGCTGGTGCTCGTCATGCTCGCAGCCGGCGTCTCGGCCTCGGGCATCCCCGTCCTCGCCCCGGCGGTGGCCTCCTCGCGCGTGCTGGACGTCCTCGACCGGCTCACGCCGGCGCCCGTGGACGACGCCCTCGCCCAGGTGCGCGGGCTGGTGGTGACGGACACGCTCCCTCGACTGGGAGACGTGATCGGCACCGTCGTCGCCCCCACCGAGCCGCCGATCGCCCTCGATGACCCCGACCTGCAGACGGCCGCCGCCTCGGTGGCGCGCATCAGCGGCACGGCCTATGCGTGCGGCGTCTCGATGACGGGCTCGGGATTCGTGGGCGCCGACGACCTCGTGGTGACCAACGCCCACGTCGTCGCGGGCGTCTCCGCTCCGGTGGTCGAGCTCCCCGGCGGGCTCGCGCAGGAAGGGCGGCTGATCTACGTCGATCCCATCGACGACCTCGCCCTGATCGCGGTCCCCGGCCTCGACGCGGCGCCGCTCGAGATCGCCGACCCCGCGGCACCGGGCACGCGAGCCGCGGTGCAGGGATACCCGCTCGGCGGACCGTTCACGAGCACGGCGGCGGCCGTGGTGTCCGTGGCCGAGGTGCCGGTCCCCGACATCTACGACCGCTCCGTCACGCCGCGCGACATCTACGCGCTCGACGCCGACGTGCGCCCGGGGAACTCGGGCGGTCCGCTGCTCGACGGCGACGGGCGGGTGGTCGGCGTGGTCTTCGCACGCGGCGCCGACGGGGAGGGTCGCGGGTACGCCATGACGACGACGGAGCTGCGTCCCGTCCTCGACGGCCGCGACGCGTCGGATCCCGCTGTCGAGCCCGGACGGTGCACCGCCTGACCGAACACCGGCGGGGGCCGCGCTATGCTGGCCCTGCAACTGAAGACAGGCCGCATGACGTGTGCGGGAGAGCTCCGGGCGGCAGCGCCCGGGCACCGAAGGAGCAAGCCTCCCCGCCAATCTCTCAGGTCCGCGTACCGCTCGCGTCCGGCCGCTCTGGAAAACGGGCATCGACCTCGGGTCGCCGTCCGTGCCGAAGGTGAAAGCTCGCCGTCCGCGCCCTCCGCGCGCGCCGGCCGGTGAAACTCTCAGGCCAATGACAGAGGGGGAGTTCACGGATGCCGGGTCCCCGGCGTCCGCCCGCCCGAGCCCGGGAGAACTCATGACCGACCCAGCCCTTCCGCACAGATCAGTGCTGCCGCGCGAGACCCCCCTCGCCGATCGTCATCGTGCCCTCGGTGCCTCGTTCACCGATTTCGGCGGCTGGTCGATGCCGGTGCGCTACAGCTCCGACCTGGCGGAGCACCACGCGGTGCGCTCCGCCGCGGGACTCTTCGACATCTCGCACATGGCCGAGTTCGCCGTCGACGGTCCGGGCGCCGGCGCATTCCTGGACGACGCGCTGGCGGGGCGCCTGTCGACCATGCCGGTCGGCAAGGCCAAGTACAGCCTGCTGCTGGCGGAGTCCGGCGGCATCATCGACGATCTGATCGTCTACCGTCTCGCCGAGGACAGCTACTTCGTGGTCGCCAACGCCGGCAACCGGGCGCCGGTCGCGGCCGCCCTCGCGGCGCGCAGCGCCGGATTCGACGGCGCGGTCGTGGATGTCACCGACGACTACGCCCTGATCGCCGTCCAGGGGCCGGCCGCGCGGACCATCCTGGAGCAGACGGCGGGGCTCGCTGCCCCCGCCAGGCCGCTCGAGGAGCTGCCCTACTATGCCGCGACGGAGGCCTCCTTCCGCGGCGCGCGCGTCCTCATCGCCCGCACCGGCTATACCGGCGAGGACGGGTTCGAGCTGTACATCGAGCCCTCCCGCGCCGCGGAGCTCTGGGATGGGCTGTCGGAGGCGGGCGCGCCGCACGGACTGGTCCCCGCCGGGCTGGCCGCGCGCGACACGCTGCGCCTCGAGGCGGGGATGCCCCTCTACGGGCACGAGCTGTCGCTCGAGGTCCTCCCGGTTCAGGTGGGGCTCGGGCGGGTCGTCGCCGTCGACAAGGAGCGCTTCGTCGGCAAGGCGGCGCTGGAGTCGGTCGTCGCGACCGACGCCCCCGTCCTGGTCGGGCTCGTGTCCGACGGCCGACGTGCCGGGCGTGCCGGCTACGCGGTCGTGGCTGCGGACGGGACACCGGTGGGGACGGTGACCAGCGGCGCCCTCAGCCCGACCCTCGGGCACCCGATCGCGATGGCGCTCGTCGCACCCTCCCACGCCGCCGTGGGCACCGAGCTCGCGCTCGACGTGCGCGGCACCCGCATCCCCGCAACCGTGACCGATCTGCCTTTCTACCGGAGGACGAAGTGACCGACCTGAACAGCCTCAGCTACACCGACGAGCACGAGTGGATCGCCCTGGAGGGCGACGTGGCCACCGTCGGCATCACCGACTACGCGGCCGACAAGCTCGGTGACGTCGTCTACGTCGACCTTCCGGACGTGGGCTCCGCTGTCACGGCGGGAGAGGTCTGCGGCGAGATCGAGTCCACCAAGTCGGTCGGCGAGCTGTACGCTCCGCTGACGGGCGAGGTCCTCGAGATCAACGAGGACGTCGTCGCCGACCCGTCGCTGGTGAACGCCGACGCCTTCGCGGGGTGGCTCGTGCGCCTGCGGGTCTCGCCCGCCGACGTCGACGGTCTGCTCGACCGGGCCGCCTACGTCGCACTCACGGGCGGCGAGGCGTGACCGTCCCGTTCACCCGGCGGCACATCGGCACCGACGCCCCCGCCCAGGAGCGCATGCTGGGCGTCCTCGGCTTCGACAGCGTGGACTCGCTCGTCGAGCGCGCCGTCCCCGCCTCCATCCACGCGACGCCGCTCGGTGAGGCTTCCGTGATCCCGCCCGCCGCCTCGGAGGCCGAGACCCTCGCGGAGCTGCGGAACCTCGCCTCTCAGAACCGCGTCGCGCGGTCCTTCATCGGGCTCGGATACTACGACACCCTGACGCCGTCGGTGATCGCCCGGAACGTGCTCGAGAACCCCTCCTGGTACACGGCGTACACGCCCTACCAGCCGGAGATCTCCCAGGGTCGGCTCGAAGCGCTCATCAACTTCCAGACGATGGTGACCGATCTCACCGGGCTCCAGACCGCGGGCGCATCGATGCTCGACGAGTCGACCGCCGTCGTGGAGGGCATGCTCGTCGCCCGGCGCGCCTCGCGGAGCCGTTCCCAGGTGTTCCTCGTCGACGCCGACGCCCTCCCGCAGACCAAGGCCCTGATCGCCCATCGGGCCGCCGCGCTCGGCATCGAGGTGCGCGAGACCCACTTCGACAAAGCGGTCCCTGAGCTTGTCGAAGGGTTCGGCGCCTTCATCCAGTACCCGGGTGCGACGGGACGGGTCTGGGATCCGTCCGAGGCCATCGCCGCCGTCCAGGCCCAGGGCGGCCTCGTCGTGGTCGCCGCGGACCTGCTCGCCCTCACCCTGCTCCGCTCGCCCGGCTCGCTCGGCGCGGACATCGCCGTCGGCACGACGCAGCGCTTCGGCGTGCCGATGGGCTTCGGCGGCCCGCACGCCGGATACCTGGCGGTACGGGCGGGTCTCGAGCGCCAGCTGCCGGGCCGCCTCGTCGGCGTCTCGCAGGACGCCGTCGGCCACCCGGCCTACCGCCTCAGCCTCCAGACGCGCGAGCAGCACATCCGGCGGGAGAAGGCGACGAGCAACATCTGCACGGCGCAGGTCCTGCTCGCCGTGATGGCCTCGATGTACGCGGTGTACCACGGCCCGGACGGACTGGCGCAGATCGCCCGCACCGTCGCGGGGCACGCCGCGCTGCTGCGCGACTGGATCGTCGACGCCGGCGGCGAGGTGCTCCACGACCACTTCTTCGACACGATCGTCGTCCGTACGCCCGGGCGCGCCGAGGCGGTCGTCGATGCAGCGCGTGCCCGCGGCCTCCAGCTCTGGTTCCGCGACGCCGACTCGGTGGGCGTCTCAGTGGACGAGACCACCACCGTCTCCGAGCTGCACGCGCTCGCCCAGGTGTTCGGCGGGCCGGAGTCACGGGCCTTCGCGTTCGTGTCGGGGTCCTTCGCCGCGCAGGTCCCCGCATCGCTCATCCGCGAGGACGAGTTCCTCACGCACCCGGTCTTCCACACCCACCGGTCCGAGACGGCGATGATGCGCTACCTGAAGCAGCTCGCCGACCGCGACTACGCGCTGGACCGGGGGATGATCCCGCTCGGCTCGTGCACGATGAAGCTGAACGCGGCGACCGAGATGGCGGCCGTCTCGTGGCCGGAGTTCGCCCGGGTGCACCCGTTCGCGCCCGCCGAAGACGTCGCCGGCTACCTCGTGATGATCGAGCAGCTCGAGTCGTGGCTGGCCGAGGTCACCGGCTACGACGCGGTCTCGCTGCAGCCCAACGCGGGCTCGCAGGGGGAGCTGGCGGGTCTCCTCGCCATCCGCGGCTACCACCACGCCAACGGCGACACGCACCGGGACGTCTGCCTCATCCCCTCGTCCGCCCATGGCACGAACGCCGCCTCGGCGGTCCTCGCCGGCATGAAGGTGGTCGTCGTCGCGTGCGACGAGGCCGGCAACGTCGACCTGGACGACCTGCGCGAGAAGGTGTCGGCCCACGCCGACGCGCTCGCCGCGCTCATGATCACGTACCCGTCGACCCACGGCGTGTACGAGCACGACGTCCTCGACATCACCGCGGCGGTCCACGCCGCGGGGGGACAGGTCTACGTCGACGGCGCGAACCTGAACGCCCTCCTCGGCTTCGCCCGCTTCGGCGACCTCGGTGGCGACGTGTCGCATCTGAACCTGCACAAGACGTTCGCGATCCCGCACGGCGGAGGCGGACCGGGTGTCGGTCCTGTTGCGGCCAAGGCGCACCTCGCGCCCTACCTCCCGTCGCACCCGCTCGCGCAGCGTGCCGAGCATGCCGGGAACTTCGTGTTCGACGGCGGACCCGTGTCGGCCGCGCCCTACGGGTCTGCGTCGATCCTGCCGATCTCGTGGGCCTACGTCCGCATGATGGGCGCGCAGGGGCTTCGCGAGGCGACCGGCGCCGCCGTGCTCGCGGCCAACTACGTCGCGCACCGGCTGAAGGACCACTATCCGGTGCTGTACGCGGGCGAGGGCGGCCTCGTCGCCCACGAGTGCATCCTGGATCTGCGTCCGCTCAAGGAGGAGACCGGGATCACGGTCGACGACGTCGCCAAGCGGCTCATCGACTACGGGTTCCACGCTCCGACGATGTCGTTCCCGGTCGCGGGCACGCTGATGGTCGAGCCGACGGAGTCCGAGGACATCGGCGAGCTCGACCGGTTCGTCGAGGCGATGATCGCGATCCGCGCCGAGGCCGCGCGGGTCGAGGCGGGGGAGTGGCCGGCGGACGACAACCCGCTGGTGAACGCCCCGCACACCGCGGAGGCGGTCGTGGCGACGGCGTGGGACCACGCCTATACGCGCGAGGAGGCGGTCTACCCCGTGCGCAGTCTCGTCCGCACGAAGTACTGGCCGCCGGTCCGCCGTATCGACAACGCCTTCGGCGACCGCAACCTCGTCTGCGCCTGCCCGCCCGTGGAGGCGTTCGCCTGAGTCGCGCACGGCGGAGGGGATCCGCGCTGAGGAGGCGACCCGAGGTGTGCGCGTCCTCCGCGGTGCGGATCCCCTCCGCCGCGCCGCGAGACGGCGAGGTCAGAACAGCGCGGGCCACCAGGCGGCGGCCAGGGGGTAGCCGACGAAGGCCACCACGTCGATCACGACGTGGGCGATCACGAGCGGCATGACGCGGCCCCAGCGGTGGTAGACCCAGCCGAACACGACGCCCATCGCGACGTTGCCCACGATCGCACCGAAGCCCTGGTAGGCGTGGTACGCCCCGCGCAGCGCCGCGGTGGACAGGATGATCGTCCACGTGCTCCAGCCGAGGCGGCGCAGGCGGTCGAAGAGGTAGCCGAGGAAGATCACCTCCTCGGTCAGGCCGGCGCGCAGCGCGGCGAGAAGCAGGAGGGGGATCGTCCACCAGGACGGGTCCAGGGGTGAGGCGTCGACCTGGACGGTGATGCCGAGCGCCCGTCCGCCGGCATACAGCGCGAGGCCCGGGATGCCGATGACCGCCACGAGGAGGAGGCCGGCGCCCACATCGCGGCCGAACATCCGGAAGTCCAGTCCGATGCGCCGGAACGCCGAGCGGCCCGGCTCCCAGAGGAAGTAGATCGCCAGCGCCACCGGCACCAGCGCGAAGAACTGGGACAGGAACTGGTACAGCACGTCCCAGAACTGCTCCGCGTCGGCGCCGGGGTTCAGCGAGGTGGACTGGTCGCCGAGGGCCTCTTCCCGCGTCAGCGCCTGGATCAGCGACAGCACGGAGTACAGCGCCGAGCGGCCGACCGACAGCGCCAGCACGAGCGCGACTTCCCACCACAATCGCGAACGCGCGTGAGCAGAACTGGGCGATATCGCGGCGTGTGTGTCGGTCACGTTGTCAGATTGTCACAGGCATGTTGATTTCAGTAAAGGATCTGTAACGGTTCCCCGAGTCGGTTTGTCCGGTGCCGGGGCGCGTGCTTATGGTGTGTCGTATCCGTGCCCAGGGCTCTTTCAGGCTGGGCGCATCACCTTTGCACAGGAGGAAATGTGAAGATCGCACGTCTCGCGGCGGGCGTGGGTGTCCTGGCAGTGGGAGCACTCGTGCTCTCTGGCTGCGGCAACCCGTACCAGTCGGACGTTCAGGAGGGCACCGAGATCTTCGTTGCCTACAACGAGGGCTTCATGGCCTTCAACTCGAGCAGCAGCGCGGGCAACAACACCGCCAACTCGAACGTGAAGTACATCACCGATTCGGCGTCGTCGTGGGGCTACTACGACAACACGCCGGAGTGGGTCCGCAACACGGACTTCGGTACGTACGAGAAGACGAGCGACGACCCGCTGACGGTCAACTACAAGATCACCGCTGAGGCGGTCTGGTCCGACGGTGTGCCGATCGACGAGGCCGACATGCTGATGGCATGGGCCGCCCTCTCGGGCAACGTCGAGGGTGGCTGGGCTCCGGCCGCCACGACGGGCTACGCGCTGGTCACCAACACGCCGGAGACCGGCGAGAAGGAGATCACCCTCCAGTACGACGAGCCCTACGTCGACTGGGAGCTCATCCAGCCGCTGACCGTCTCGGCCCACGGCACCTACGCGCTGGCCTACCCGGACGAGTACGCCGACGTCCAGGCCGCGTGGGACACCTACAAGTCCTCCGAGTCGGACGACGACTTCACCAAGTACACCGACGCGGCGAAGTCCTTCGCCGAGGGTGCCAAGGAGAAGGTCATCGCCGCGATCACCGACGGCGACACCGAGGTCCTCACCGCCCTCGCGACGGCGTGGAACGACGACTACGTCTACACCGAGATGCCGGAGAGCCCCGCGGCGTTCCTGACCGCCGGTCAGTACAACCTGCTGGACACCAAGGAGGACGAGTACACCACCCTCGTCGCCAACCCGCTGTTCACGTGGGGCGAGTCGCCGCAGTACGAGAAGATCACGATCCGCGCGATCGCCGACTCGACCACGGCGCTGCAGGCCCTGCAGTCGGGTGAGCTCGACATCTGGACCGGCCAGCCGACGTCGGACATCCTCGACCTCGCCAACGGCATCGACACCGCCGAGGTGCAGACCGGTGTCCAGGCCTCGCACGAGCACGTCGACCTGACGTTCAACAACGGCGGTCCCTTCGACCCCGCCACGTACGGCGGCGACGAGGAGAAGGCCCTCAAGGTCCGCCAGGCGTTCCTGAAGACCATCCCGCGTCAGGAGATCGTCGACAAGATCATCAAGCCGCTGAACCCGGACGCCACCATCCGCAACACGCACCTGGTGAGCGCGTCCGACACGGTCCGCTACCCGATCCTGTCGGAGGCCAACGGCTCCGCCGAGTACAACGAGGTCGACATCGAGGGCGCCAAGGCGCTCCTGGCCGAGGCCGGCGTGACCGGTGAGGTCGAGGTCGGCTTCTGGTACCCCGAGGGCAACGTCCGTCGTGGCCAGGAGTACGAGCTGATCGCCGCTTCGGCAGCGAAGGCCGGCTTCAAGCTCGTCGACGAGAGCGAGCCGAACTGGGTCTTCACCGACCCGTCGCAGGAGCCGATCAACCCGCACGACGCGACCCTCTTCGCGTGGTCGCAGACCTCGCTCGCCGTGGGTGGCTCGGACCAGATCTACGCCTGCTACGACGACCCGATGGCCAAGGGTGGAAACTACAACGGCTTCTGCAACGAGGAGACCTCGGAGGCGCTGCGCACGCTCAACACGACGTCGGACGCCGACGCTCAGACCGAGCTGCTCAAGACCGCTGAGACCGGCATCTGGGCGGACGCCGCCTCGATCCCGCTGTTCCAGTTCCCGGGCCTGCTCGTCTCGAGCGACCGCGTGACCGGTGTGAAGATCATGCCGCTGAGCCCCGACTACTTCTGGAACTTCTGGGAGTGGGCGCCGGCCGGCGCGGCATCGGAGTGATCCGAAGCTCCGGGTGGGAGGCCATCGCCTCCCACCCGGAGCCTTCGCTCTGACTCTTGACTGTGGGTGCCGAGGTGACCCCTCGGCACCCACAGTCGTGTCGGCCAGCCGTGCCTGCGATCATGTCATCGGCGCCGACGCGTAGTACTTTTGAGGCTTACCCGCCTCGTTGCGAATGGAAATACCCATGTCCTCAGCCACCCACCTGAGAGGCTGCACGTGCTGACCTTCATCCTGCGTCGGCTCGGCGCCATCCTGCTGGTCCTCCTCGTCGCCTCGTTCATCGTCTACACCCTGACGTCGATCGGCTCCGATCCGCTGCGCGAGCTCCGCGGCAGCAACGCCCCGAACCGCGAAGAGCAGATCGCGATGCGGATCGAGAAGCTCAACCTCAACACCCCGGTGATCGTCCGCTACTTCCTGTGGCTCGGCGGCGCGTCGAAGTGCCTCATCGGGCAGTGCGACCTCGGCATCGCGTTCAGCCGCAGCGACCAGCCCGTCACGGCCGCCGTCGCCAACGCCGCGAACTCGACGATCCAGCTCGTCACGGCGGCGACGATCATCGCCATCATCGTCGGTCTCACGATCGGCATCCTGACGGCCCTCCGCCAGTACAGCGGCTTCGACTACACGGTCACGTTCCTGACCTTCATCGTGTACTCGCTCCCCATCTTCTGGATCGCGGTCCTCCTCAAGGAGTTCGGCGCCATCCAGTTCAACCAGTTCCTCGCCGACCCCGACATCCCGATCACGGTGATGCTCGTCAGCGCGCTGGTCGCGGGATTCGTCTTCATGAGCATCCTCGGGGGAGGCGCAAGGAAGCGCCTCATCACCTTCGGATCGGCCTTCGTCGTCACGGTCCTGCTGCTCGCGTTCCTGCAGATCACGGACTGGTTCGCCTCGCCGTCGATCGGCATCATCGGCGTGATCCTCACCGGCGTCGGCGCGGCCGTCGGCGTGACCGCGATCTCCACCGGTCTCGCCAACCGCCGGACGCTGTACGCGGCGCTCATCGTCGTCGCGATCTGGGCAGCGGTCTACTTCCCGATCCAGTACCTGTTCTTCTTCGTGCCGCAGGGCTGGATGCTCATCCTCATGTACCTCGTGGCCATCGGCCTCGGCATCGGCGTCGGTCTCGTCATCGGCGGCGACGGCAAGAA
>Ga0307406_10000136_pt1 | contig 43889 bp, 36 predicted proteins | sample 322Cmetagenome_3_FD_203706 | JGI IMG/M metagenome (GOLD analysis project Ga0307406, IMG submission 203706) | Maize rhizosphere microbial communities from greenhouse at UC Davis, California, United States - 322HYB-C-2 | ecosystem: Host-associated > Plants > Roots > Rhizosphere > Soil | place...
CGCCGCCAGCACGCTCGACTTGCCCGCGCCGCTCGGTCCCTCCAGAAGCGTGACCGTGCCCGGGGCGGCGGTGAAGGACACCGGCGGCAGACCGCGCACCGACAGATCGCGAACCGACAGCACACCCCGGGCGGTCGGCGCGGCCGCCGCCTCCGGATCGCCGTCTGCGGCGACCGGCACGTCGACCGCGCGTGCCGCGTCGAGCACGGCGAACACGTCGTCGGTCGCGGCGACGCCCTCGGCTGCCGCATGGAACTGCACGCCGACCTGGCGCAGCGGCAGGTACGCCTCCGGCGCCAGGAGCAGGACGAACAGGCCCACGACCAGGAGCATCGATCCGTCCATCAGGCGGAAGCCGATCGACACCGCGACGATCGCGACGGCGATCGAGGCCAGCAGCTCCAGCGCGAACCCCGACAGGAACGAGACGCGCAGCACGCGCATCGTCTCGCGGCGGTAGGTGTCGGTGACGGTGCCGATCGAGGCGACCGCCCGGTGCTGACGCCCGAAGACCTTGAGGGTCGACAGTCCGCGCACCGTGTCGGCGAAACGCGCGGCGAGACGCCCGAGGGTCTCCCACTGGCGCTGCTGCACGGCGCGAGTGGCCAGGCCGATGAGGACCATGAACAGCGGGATGAGGGGGAGGGTCAGCAGAACGGTGAGTCCCGAGACCCAGTCCTGCCACCACATGACGGCCAGGATGATCGGCGTCGCGATGGCGGTCTGCACCAGCTGCGGCAGATAGCGCGAGAAATAGGCGTCCAGCGCCTCGAGCCCGCGGCCCGCCGTCACGGCCAGGCGGGCGCTGTTCTGCGTCGCGAGCCAGCCCGGGCCGAGCGTTCCGACCGCGGCGACGAGGTGGGCCCGCAGCTGGCCCTGCACACGGGCGGCCGCTCGCGCTGCGACGGTCTCGCGCGCCCACAGCAGCAGCGCGCGAACAGCGATGACCGCGGCCAGCCAGCCGAGCGTCTCACCGAGCCCGTCGGCGAGGGGGGTGCCGTCGATCGCCTGGGTGATGGCGCGCGTCAGCAGCCACGCGAATCCGACCACGACCAGCGTCTGCGCGAGGCCCAGCACCGCGATGGCGACGAAGAAGCCGCGGGAGGCGGACGCGTAACGCAGCAGCCGCGGATCGACGGGCCTGCTCCGCGTGCGTGCGGGGGCGTCGTCCGTCGGTGCCATGCTTCGATCCTGCCTTACGCGCGACCGCACGCCCGTCCCGCCCGTCGCGGCGGATGGCTCTGTCGCGACGGGCGGGGCGGACACGGGCCGGTCAGTGCGCGGTCGCGTCGGCCTTCTCGATGACGGCGCGGGTGACGCGCTTGCGGAAGATCCAGTACGTCCAGCCCTGGTAGAGCAGGACCATCGGCAGGAAGATCAGCGCCGCCCAGCTCATGATCTGGAGGGTGAGCTCGGTGCTGGAGGCGTTGGAGATCGTCAGGCTGTTGTCGATGTCCGTCGACGACGGCATGACGAACGGGAACAGCGCGAGCCAGAGCGTCAGCACGGCGAAGACGATCGTGACGGCGCCGGCGGCGAAGGCCCGGCCGTCGCGGTCCACCCAGTTGAAGAAGACCGAGACCAGCAGCGACACGGCGGCGATCACGCCGCAGGCGACGACCGCCCACAGCAGCGGCGCCTCCCGGCCCGCGGCGATGACCGCGGTCCACACGACCGTGCCCGCCGCGAACAGCACCGTCGGGATCGCGAGCTTCTTGCCGAGCGCCTGCGCGTCGTGGTGCACCTGTCCGTCGGTCTTCAGTCCGACGAAGTAGACGCCGTGCAGGAAGAAGAGCAGCAGGGTCGTGGCGCCGACCCACAGGCCGTACGGGTTCAGGAGCGTCAGCAGCGAGCCGGTGAACTCGTGGTCGGCGTCCAGCGGCACGCCCTGCACGATGTTCCCGACCGCGACCCCCCACAGCAGGGCGGGCACGGCGGAGCCGATCGTGATCATCCAGTCGAACCGCCGCTTCCAGCGGGGATCGTCGCGCTGATGCCGGTACTCGAACGAGACGCCGCGGGCGATGAGGGCCAGCAGGATCAGGAGCAAGGCGAGGTAGAAGCCGCTGAAGAGCGTGGCGTACCACTCGGGGAAGGCGGCGAACAGGCACGCCCCCGCGACGATGACCCACGTCTCGTTGAGGTCCCAGACCGGGCCGATGGTGTTGATCACCTGGCGACGGGAGACCTCGTCCTTCCCGAGGAAGGGAAGCGACATGCCGACACCGAAGTCGAACCCGTCCAGGACGAAGTAGCCGACGAAGAGCACTCCGACGATGAAGAACCAGAGGTAGGCGAGATCCATGGCGTGCTCCTAGTAGACCGTCGTGGGCGTCTCTTCGACCGACAGCTCGGAGGGCTGCGGGTCGTCGGGTCCGGGCAGGGGATCGGGGCCGGCCTTGACCGTCTTGACGATCAGCCCGAACTCCACCACGGCGAGGATGAGGTAGATCAGCGTGAAGGCGATCAGTGACACGAGCACGTTCCAGCCCGGGACGCTGGGCGAGACGCCGTCCTCGGTGAGCATCAGGCCGAACACGATCCACGGCTGGCGGCCCATCTCGGTGAACACCCAGCCGACGAGGATGCCGAGCAGCGCCAGCGGCGCCTGCCAGACGGCGATCCGCCACATCCAGGGCGCGACCGGCCGCGTGGCCTTGCGGCGCGTGACCCACAGGCCGACCACCGCGACCAGGGCGGCGAGCCCGCCGAACCCCATCATCCAGCGGAACGACCAGTAGGTGACCCACAGGATCGGCGCGAAGTTGCCGTCGACCTGGTCGGCGAACTGGGGGAACATCTCCGTCGTGTAGAGGAGGTTCAGATCGTTGATCCCCTCGACGCACCCGTTGATGTCGTGGGTGGAGAGGAAGGCCAGCAGATACGGAACCCGCAGCGACCAGATCTCCCCGGTGCCGTCGGGGGTGCCGATCGAGAAGAGCGAGAACGACGCGTCCGCGCCGCAGGCGGAGTTGAACATCGCCTCCGCCGCCGCCATCTTCATCGGCTGCGTCTCGACCATGACGAGGCCGAGCTGGTCGCCCGACAGCGCGACGCCGGCGAAGGAGACGACCACCGCCCAGAGGCCGAGCTTGAGGGCGGGGCGCATCATCTCGTCGTGCTGGTTGCGCGCGAGGTGCCACGCCGCGACGGCCACCATGACCCCGGCGGCGAACATGAGCGCCGAGAAGATCGTGTGGGGGAACTGCGTCAGGGCGACGGGGTTGGTCAGCACGGCGAGGAAGTCGGCCATCTCGGCGCGGTGCCCCTCGGCGGACATCTGGTATCCCACCGGGTTCTGCATGAAGGCGTTCGCCGCGAGGATGAAGTAGGCCGACAGCCAGGTGCCGAACACCGTGATCCAGATGGTGGCGAGGTGGATGCCGCGCGGGAGGCGGTTCCATCCGAAGATCCACAGGCCGATGAACGTCGCCTCGAAGAAGAAGGCCATGAGGCCCTCGAAGGCGAGCGGTGCGCCGAAGACGTCCCCGACGAAGCGGCTGTAGGAGGACCAGTTCATGCCGAACTGGAACTCCTGCACGATGCCGGTGACGATGCCCATCGCGAAGTTGATCAGGAAGATCTTCCCGAAGAACCGCGTCAGGTGGAGCCACTTGACGTTCGCGGTGCGGAACCACGCCGTCTGGAAGATCGCGACGAACAGCGACATGCCCAGCGTCAGGGGGACGAAGATGAAGTGGTACAGCGTCGTGAGGCCGAACTGCCACCGAGCAAGCAGCAGCGGATCCAGAAAGTCCATGCGAGTCCCTCCCGTGCCGGGGTCTTCCTGATGACTGAAGGTACACAGGTCACTTTCAGGCGGTGACCCCGGGCGCCGTGAAAAAGAGCGGCTGCGCGATCAGCCCGCGGCGGAGGCGTGGATGAGCTGCACGACGCACTGGCGCGGGTCGCACGAGGAGCGCATGCCGTCGATCGACAGCGGCCCGCCGGCTTCGCTCAGCACGCTCTGCATGAGCCCGAGGTGCACGCTGCAGAGGACCTCGCGGTGGGCGGCCTGGGCCTCTGCCTGTGCGCACGGGGTGAGGTCGACGGTCAGGTCGCGCTCGTCGACCAGCGGGTCGAAGCCGGCGTCGATGAGGTCGTCGATGAGCGCGTCCACCTGGTGCAGCGCCTCGGTGTCCAGCTCGGGCGGGGCGCCCGGCAGCACACGCCGCATGAGGTCGCCGCGCTCGGCGGCGGCCTTGACCTTGCGCTTCTGCACGGGGCTGGAGGCGTGCGCGCCGTCGGCGACGCTGTAGAGCACGCGGGGGCGACCCCGGGTGGTGCGCAGCTCGGGCAGCGCGACGACGTAGCCGTCGTCGATGAGCCGCTGCAGGTGCTCGCGGACGGTGTTGGGGTGGAGGCTCGTGGCATCCACGAGCTCGGAGATCGTGCGCTGCGGTCGCTCCTGGATGAGGTGCAGCAGCTCGACGCGGGAGTAGCTGGAGATCGCGCTGTAGCCGATGGGACGCCCTGTGGTCATACCACTCATTATTCACGGTGAATCCCGAGAAGGGAAGAGGCTTCGCCGTCGGTTTTCTCCGGCCCCCCCGGAAGGCGGGTGCGCGCGGCGGACGGCGGCGCGCGGACCATCCGTGTTCCCCCGGCGTTCTCCCCGCATTCGCCCTGCGTTCCCCGACAGCCGGGACGATCGCGAGCGAGCCCACGCCCGACCCGAACCCTGGAGCGAGATGCCTTCCACCCCCCTGCGCGCGCGCCCGTCCATCGCCGCGGATGCTGTCCGAGCCCGGATCTCCGGCGTGCTCGCCGTCGCCCTCGGCGCAGGGCTGCTGGTCGCGCCGCTGGCGGCGCTGCCCGCCGTCGCCGCCGACGCCGGCGTCGTCATCAACGAGATCGAGTCAAACGGCGACGCCACCGACTGGATCGAGCTCCTCAACGCCTCGTCCGCTCCCGTCGACGTCTCCGGCTGGATCCTCAAGGACAACGACGACACGCGCACCGACGCGGTGCCTGCCGGCACCGAGCTGGCCCCCGGCGAGTTGTACGTCTTCACCGAACCCGACATGACGTTCGGCCTGGGCATGGCCGACGCCGCCCGGCTGTACCTCGCCGACGGCACGACGCTCGTCGACTCCTTCGCCTGGACCCAGCACGCGGCCACGACCTTCGGGCGCTGCCCCGACGGCGCGGGGGAGTTCGGCGCGGGGGAGTTCGGCGTGGGGGAGTTCGGCGTGAGGGAGTTCGTCACGACCGCCGCGTCGACCCGAGGCGCCGCCAACGACTGCACGCCGGTCTCGACGCCCACCGCCACCCCGACGGGCGACCCCGCCGCGGGCGTGGTCGTCGTCAACGAGGTGGAGTCCAACGGCGACGACACCGATTGGGTCGAGTTCTTCAACACGGGCGGCGTCGACATCGACCTCACCGGGTACGTGCTGCGCGACAACGACGACGCCAAGCGGTACGACCTGCCGGCAGGCTCGGTCGTGCCCGCGCACGGCATCCTCCTCATCGACCAGCTCACCGCCCACTCGCCCGGGTTCGACTTCGGCCTCGGCGGCGCGGACATGGTGCGGCTGTTCGCCCCCGACGGTGTCAGCCCGGTCGCGTCTTACGCGTGGACGGTGCACGCGGCGACGAGCTACGGCCGCTGCCCCGACGGCGCCGGCGAGATGCGCGAGACCACGGTGACCACGAAGGGCGCGCCCAACAACTGCGCGCTGCCCCTCGCGATCAACGAGGTGGAGTCCAGCGGCGGCACGCCGGGCGACTGGATCGAGCTCGTCAACCTGAGCGACGCGGTGATCGATGCGAGCGGTGTCGTCGTGACCGACGCCGACACGGCGGGCCACCGCTATACCGTGCCCGCCGGCACGGAGATCGCCCCGAAGGGCTACCTCGCGCTCGAAGAGGCGGACTTCGGCTACGGACTCGGCTCGGCCGACGCCGTGAACCTCTTCGACGTCGACGGCTCCACGCTCCTCGACACGACGTCCTGGACGGCGCACGCGGGCACCACCTGGGGCCGGTGCACGGATGCCACCGGGTCGTTCACCGAGACCGCCGCCGCCACGAAGGGCGCGGTCAACCGGTGCGAGGGAGAGGTCGTCGTCGCCACCTGGCCGGGCGGCGCGCAGGTGCGCGTGCTCGATGACGAGGGCACCTTCTCGGGCGACCTCAGCGGACTCGATGCCGTGGGAGACGTGCTCTGGGCCGTCGAGAACGGCAACGGCCTGCTCTACCGCCTCGCGCCGACGGGTGAGAAGTGGCTCCCGGCCGACGGCTGGGCAGAGGGCAAGAAGCTCCGCTATCCCGGCGGTGCGGGCACGGTCGATGCGGAGGGCGTGACCGTCCTCGGCGACAGCGTCTTCGTCTCGAGCGAGCGCAACAACGATCAGGGATCGGTGAGCCGTCCCGCCGTCCTGCGGTTCGATGACGTCTCGTCGGGCTCGGAGCTGGTCGCGGCGGCCGAGTGGAACCTGACATCCGACTTCCCCGGGCTCGGCGCCAACGCGGGCCTGGAGGGCATCACGTGGATCCCCGACAGCTGGCTCGTGGCCGAGGGCTTCGTCGACCAGCGCAGCGGTGCGGCCTACGACCCCGCCGCCTACGCCGGTCACGGTGACGGCCTGTTCTTCGTCGGGGTCGAGGGGACTGCCGCCGTCTACGCGTACGCGCTGAACGCGGACGGCTCCTTCGCCCGCGTCGCCACGATCGAGACGCCGTTCGCGCTGGTCGCCGACGTGCAGTTCGACCGGGGCCTGCTCTGGGTCGTGTGCGACGAGGCCTGCGAAGGCCGCACCGCGACGTACGAGATCGACGCGACCGGTGCGTTCGCGGCGACGAACGTCTACGCCCGGCCGGCGGGCATGGCCGACGTCGCGAACGAGGGATTCGCGATCGCGTCGTCGTGCGTGGAGGGGGCGGCGCAGACGTTCTACGCCGACGACGCCGACACGGACGGCTTCTCGCTGCGCGGCGGCACGCTGACCTGCACGCCCGGGACCGAGCCGACGCCCACGCCGACGCCGACTCCGACCGCGACGCCGACGCCGACCGCGACACCGACTCCGACCGCGACGCCGACGCCGACCGCGACGCCGACGCCGACGGCGACGCTCGCGCCGACGCCGCTGGCGCCCGACGAGGACGACCTGACCGACGAGAACCGCGGCACGATCGAGGCGCCCTCGGAGGTGCGCGCCGGTGGCACCATCCGCGTGCAGCTGGACGTGGCGCTGGCCGGCAGCACGGTGCATGTGTGGCTGTTCTCCGAGCCGACCGATCTCGGGGCGGCCGTGGTCGCGGCCGACGGCACGATCAGCGTGCGCATCCCGAGCACCGTCCCGGCCGGCGCGCACCGCCTGGTGATCACGGACGCGGAGGGCGCGATCCTCGCCTGGACCGAGCTCCGTGTGACCGACGACAGCCTCGCGGCCACCGGCGGTGACGCCACCGGGTCGGCGCTGTCGGTCGTCGGCGGCGTGCTCGCGCTCATCGTCGGCCTGGCGCTCCTGCGCCGCGCGCGTCGCACCACCGTCTGATCCCTGATCCCAGGTTCCTGGCCACGGGGCCGCGCACCCGATCCGGTGCGCGGCCCCCGTGCGTTCCGGCGCGCAGAGCGGAGGAGGTCCGCGCAGCGGAGGGCGGTTCCCGCCCGCGGGCCCTCCGCTGCGCCGATCTCCTCCGCTGCGTCGCGCGCCTCGCCGCCGGGCTGATCCCCACGGCGCCCGGGCTCCGCCGCGCGGGTCCGTTAGGGTGCAGATGTGACGGACGGGAGCGCGGTGTGATCGGCGGCCGCCGCTTCGCGCTCGCCCGCGCCCGCGCGGCACTTCCCGCGCTGGTCACCCTGCTGGTCGTCGCCGCGGTCGCCGCAGGACTCATCGTCGGCATGGCGATCGCGCTGCGCGCCGTCGAGGCGCAGGACGTGCGCGCCGCCCTCGCGGCGGCGAGCGGCACGCGCGGGCAGGCCGTGGTGAGCGTCGCCGACGGCGGCGACGGCGGGCTCGCGGATGCCGTGCGGCAGACGCTCGCCGCGCACGGCGCGCCGGCGGTCACCGAGTCGGAGGCCGACGGCGTCGTCACGATCGCGCCCGACGCCGCACGCGTCACCGGCGACGACGTCGTCGCCCTGATCGACGCGCTCCGCGAGCTGCCCTCGGAGGCGCGCGAGGCGGTCGGCGCCCGCGTGCAGGTGGCCGGTGGCCTCCCCGCGACGCTGGGAGCGATCGCCGAAGGGCTGCAGGCGCGTCGCGGGCCGACCGCCGTCGCGATCGGGTTCCTCGGTCTCCTCACAGCCGTGGTCGTCGGCGCGGTCGCCCTCGAACCCGTGCGCGCCCGGGCGGGGGAGTCGCTGCTGCTGCGCGCCCGCGGAGCCCGCGCGCGGAGCCTCGCCGTGCTGAGCGGCACCGAGACGGCCGTCGTCGCGGTCCTGGGAGCACTCGCCGGGGCGGGCATCGTCCTGGGGGCCGGCCTCCTCGCGGGCCTCCCCACGCCCGGACCCGTCTTCGCCGCCGTCAGCTCCGTCGGCGTGGCACTGGCCGCCACGCTCGTCGCCGTCGTCGTGACGGCGCGCACGGCCGATCGTCGCCCCGGACGCGCGCAGCTCGCGGCCGCGGCGGCCGCGGCGGTCGTCGTGGCGGTGGTGACCGGGCTGGCGGCCTGGCAGTTCGCGCAGTCGGGCACGCCGATCGTCGTCCGCGGCGACGGGACGGCGACCCTCGATCCCCTCGTCGCGATCGCCCCCGCGCTCGTGCTCGCCCTGGCCGCCCTCCTCGCGGTGCTCGTGGCCACCCCGGTGGCGCGCGGTGTCGCCGCGGCGCTCGCCGCCACCCGCGGCGTGCAGCCGATCACCCCGCTGCGGCTCGCCTCGCGGCGACCCGGCCGTCACGCGCTGCCCATCACCGTCGTCGCGTTCGCCGTCGGCACCGCGACCGTCGCCGGCGCCTACCTGGGCACGACGCGTGGGCTCGGCGACGCACCCGAGGCGCTGCGCGTCGGCGCCGACGTGCGGGTCACCACGATCCCCGAGACCCTGTCGGCATCCGACATCGCCGTCGACGCGTCGGCGGCCGGGGCTCGGGCCACCGCCGCCGCGCGCGGGTTCACGGCGATCGGGCCGGGTGCACGGATCCCCGTCGTCGCGATCGACGGCGGCTCGGTCGGCGACGTCGTCCTCGACGGCGGGGGGACGATCGACCCCGCCGCGATCGGCGAGGCCATCCGGCTGACCGATGCGGGGATCCCGCTCGCCGGCGACGACCTGGAGCTCGTCCTGACTGCGCCCCCGCCTCCGCTGGTCGAGTGGGAGGGCGAACAGTTCCAACCGGACCCGATGCTGGTCGACGTCCAGCTGACCTTCCTCTCCGATGCGGGCGAGAGCTGGACGCACGGATTCGTCAACGGAGAGATCGGCTCCGGCGGGGAGGACGGCGGAGAGTTCGTGCCGCCGGTCGCCGACTCCCGCACTCGCGAGCGGATCTCCCTCCCCGCGGGACGGACATGGTCGCTCCTGGCGGTCGAGGTCTGGCCGGCATCGTGGGGCGGCGAAGGGACGGTCGTGCTGTCGGATGTCGTGAGCGGCGGCGAAGCCGTCGATCTCTCGAGGATGGCACCGGCCCCGGGAACGGCGGGAAGCGTGGAGGTCGCCGGCGACCTCGTGTTCGCGCCGACCTTCGACAGCACCGGCGACAGTCTCGTCACGAGCGCCCTCGCGCCCGGTGTGCCCACTGCAGCGCCGGTCGTCCTCACCTCGGCGCTGGCCGACGACCTGAGCCTCACCGCCGGCGACACCATCGCCCTGGAGTTCGACGGACCGGACTTCGAGGCCGACGTCGTCGTGGCGGAGGTCGTCCCGGTCCTTCCCGGCACGCCCACGGGTCAGGGACTCCTCGCCGACATCGCGACGCTGCGGCTGCTGGCGGCCACCGCGATCGTGCCCAATCAGCTCTGGGTGAGCGCCGAGGATCCGGATGCCGTGGCGGGCGCCGTCGCCGAGGCGAACCCCGGCGCGACCGTGCTGGTCGCCGACCCGCGACAGGGCGAGGCGGCGGCGGCGACGGCGTGGAGCTTCGGCCTCGCCGCGGCGGGCGGACTCATCCTCGCCCTCGTGGTCCTCGCGCTGCGCCGCACCCGCTCCCGCGCCGACGCCCGGGAGCTCGCCCTGCTGGCCGTCATGGGTCTGGGGCGCCGACGCGCCGCCGCCACCCGCACCGCGGAGGACCTGTTCGCCCTGGCCCTCGGCGTGCTCGGCGGCGTGGCCGCCGGCATCCTGACCGCGTGGCTCATCGTGCCGACGCTGGTGCGCGCCGCCTACGGCACGGTGCCCGAGGCGTACCCGGTTCCACTCGTGTGGCCGTGGGGGACGCTCGCCGTCGCGGTCGGCGCGATCACGATCGTGTGCGCCGCGATGACCGCCTCCGTCCGGGTGCCGCGGACGCTGGCCCCCGCCCTGCGGGAGGACGAATGAGCAGACGAGGGATGAGGAGGGGACGATGACGCGCTCCCCGGGGCTGTTCGCCCTCACCCGCCGCCGCTTCGCGACTCCGCGCAGCGCGGCCGTCGTGATCGTCGCGCTCACGGCGCTCGCCGCCTTCGCGATCGCCGCGGCGCCCCGCGCCCTCGTGGGCGTGGTGCGGGCGGAGGTCTCGCACCAGATCGGCGGCGTGGCGGCGACCTCGCGCGACCTGACCGGATCGACGATCAACGTCCCGGCCTTCGGTCCCGCCCCGGACGCCGCGCTCACCGCGGGATGGGACCCGGGAGCCCCCGAGCTCTTCGGTGCGCTCGCCGGGCATCTGGAGGCCGCGCGGACCGCGTTCGATCCCGTGCTGGCGGAGCTCACCGCGCCCGCCGAGTTCGCCGAGTACCTCATGGCGGGGGCCGCCGCCGACCCGTCGGGACTGTCGGCGGACCTGCCGCTGCCTTTCGTCCAGGTCATCTCGGAGCCCGCGGCGAGCATGCACCTGCGCGTCCTGGACGGCGAGTGGCCGGGGGAGTGGACCGGATCCGGCGACATCCCCATCCTGCTGACCGCGGCTGCCGCCGAGACGATGGGGTGGCCCGTCGGAGAGGTCAGAGCGCCCTTCGTCCTGTCGGGGATCGCCGAGGCGGTCGACCCGGACGCGGACCGGTGGCTGCATCTCATCACCGGCCTCACGGCATCCGTCTACGACGACGGCAACCGGCGTCCGACGGCCACCAGCGCGGCCTGGGTCGCGCCGGCGACCTGGGTCACCATGGCGCAGAGCGAGCAGTTCGGGCGGACCCAGCTGAGCCTCTGGTATCCCGTCGATCCCGACGGGGCCCGGGAGGTGGACCCGCCGGAGCTGCTGTCCGCCGTCCGCGGCGCGACGACGGCCTCGCTGCCCCTCGACGACGACGGGCAGCTGCGCACGCGCCTGTCCACCGACCTCGTCGAGGTGCTCTCGACGGCGCTCGCCCGGGCGGGATCGGCCAGCGCGATCCTGGCGGTCGCGGCCGTCGGTCCGCTCGCCGTCAGCGTTGCGCTGATCGTCCTCGCCGCCGCGCTCATCGTCCGACGCCGGCGCACCGATCTCGCGCTGCTGTCGGCCCGCGGCGCTCCGCTCGCGCGGCTGCGGCGACTGCTGTTCGGCGAAGGGCTCCTGCTGGGTGCTCCCGCCGCTGCCGCGGGCGCCGCCGTGGGTGTGCTGCTCACACCGCACGACGCCGGGCCGGTGCCGACGGTCGTGGCCGTCCTCGTGGGGCTCGCGCCCGGAGCCGCCCTCGCCGCGACCCTGCGCCCGGGACTGCTCAGCCGAGGCCGTTCCGATCTCGACGCCCCGGTGCGCGGGCGGTGGTCACGGGTGGCCGAGCTGCTCGTGGTGATCGTGGCCGCCGCAGCGGTCGTCCAGCTGCTCGTGCGCGGGATCGGCGAGGACACGACGAGCATCGACCCCCTCGTGATCGCCGCCCCGCTGCTGGCCACCGTCGCCCTGGCGCTCGTCGTGGTGCGCCTGCACCCGGTGCCCCTCGCCGCAGCGCTCGCCGCCTCCCGCCGGGGACGCGGCGTCGTCGGGCTCGTGGGCGCCGCGCGGAACCTCCGCGACGCGTCCGCCGGGACGACGGCGGTGCTGGCGATGGTCGTCGCCGTCGCGATCGCCGTCTTCTCCTCGGTCGTCCTGGCGACCGTCGATCGCGGCGCCGTGGTGGCCGCGCAACGCGACGTCGGCGCCGACGTGCGGCTGGCGGGACCCTACTTCGACGAGGGCACGATCGAGCGGATCCGCACGGTCGACGGGGTCGCCGATGCCGGCGGCCTGCTCCGCGGGGACTTCCTGACGGTGGCGGGATCGGATGGGCGCGACAGCGTCCTCGCCTTCGTGACCGACACGGCACGGGCCGCCAACATCCAGGAGGGGTTCGTCGGCGCCTTCCCGGGGTCGATCACCCCCGGGGCGGAGCCCATGGACTTCCTCGTGTCCTCGACGATCGCCGCCGAGGTGGGAACGGCGGAGGTGACCGTGCAGGACCGGCCGGCCCGGGTGGTCGGCACCCTGCCGACGTTGCTGGGCGTCGCGGGAACGAGCGATTTCGTCGTCCTAGACGTCGACGACTACACCGCCCTCACGGGCTTCGGATTCCATCCGCGCATCGTGCTCGTCGACCTCGAGGACGGCGCCGATCCGCATGCGGTCACCGCGGCACTGAGCGCCGAGGTCGGACAGACCCACACCGCCCGCATCCTCGCCGACTCGACCGCCGAGATCCAGGCCTCGCCCGCCGTCACGGCGCTGCGCTTCGTGCTCTTCGGCGCGCTCGGGGTCGCCGCGCTCCTGTCGGTGATCGCGCTCCTGCTGGTCGCGGGCGTCTCCCGCGACGCGAGGTCGCGGGTCATCGCACTGCTGCGGACCATGGGGCTGGACCGCGCGCGCGGCCGCGGCGTCGTCGCCTGGGAGTTCGCGCCGCTCGGCATCACGGCGCTCGTGGGCGGCATCGTGCTCGGCGCGGTCCTGCCGCTGCTGGTCGTGGCATCGATCGACCTGCGACCTTTCACCGGCGGCGGCGCCCAGCCGTCGCTGACCGTCGACCCCGTGCTGAGCGGGGCCCTCATCGCCGTCGTGGTCGTCGCGCTGGCGCTCGCGGTGATCGCGGGCGTGCTCAGCGCGCGGACGACCTCGATCGCGACCGTGCTCCGAACGGAGGAGGACTGATGACAGATCCCGACATCGTCTGCGAAGGCCTGGTGCGCATCTTCGCCGTCGCCGACATCGAGGTGCAGGCCCTGCAGGGGCTCGACCTCACCGTCGAGCGCGGCGGGCTCGTGGCGCTGGTGGGCGCCTCGGGGTCGGGCAAGTCGACGCTCCTGTCGATCCTGTCGGCACTGGACGCGCCGACGGCCGGCAAGGCGACAGTCGCCGGGCGCGACCTTACCGCGCTGACGGCGCGGCAGCGCGTCGACTACCGGCGGGAGGTCGTCGGCTTCGTCTGGCAGCAGACGGCCCGGAACCTGCTCCCGTACCTGTCCGCCGAGGAGAACGTGCAGCTGGCCCGTGCGATCGGGGGCGACCGCTCGAACCCGGCGCGTGCGATGGAGCTGCTCGAGCTCACCGGCGTCGCCGATGTGGCCGCGCGCAGGCCCGCGGAGCTGTCGGGCGGTCAGCAGCAGCGCGTCGCGATCGCTGTCGCCCTCGCGAACGACCCGCGCGTGCTGCTGGCCGACGAGCCGACGGGCGACCTGGACGAGCACGCGACCGCCGACGTGCTGTCGACCTTCGAGGCGGTCAACCGCGAGCTCGGCACGACGGCCCTCATCGTCACGCACGATCCCGCCGTCTCGGAGCACGTGCGCCGCACGGTGCAGATCCGCGACGGGCGCACCGCGACCGAGGTGCTGCGCTCGACCCACACCGACGACGAGGGGCGCGAGCACACCGTCGCGCAGGAGTTCGTCGTGCTCGACAAGGTCGGACGGATGCAGCTGCCCACCGACTACATGACCCAGCTCGATCTGCGCGACCGCGTCCGGCTGGAGCTCAACCCCGACCACGTCGGCGTCTGGTCCGGCGACTCCCGCCCGACCCCGCCGTCCCCCGACCCCACCCCGGTCCCCGAGCCCACCCCGGTCCCCGAGCCTGTCGAGGGGCCGGTTCCCGAGCCCACCCCGGTCCCCGAGCCTGTCGAGGGGTCGCCGCCGACCCGGCGGAGTCTGCGCGAACGGACGGAGCACCCCGATGAGTGACATCCTGCTCGAGGCGCACGGCCTCTCGGTCGTCCATCGCACCCCCGCCGGCGACGTGCACGCGCTCTCCGATGCCTCCCTCACCCTGTCGCCCGGCGAGTTCGTGGTGCTGGTGGGGCCGTCGGGAGCGGGGAAGACCACCTTGCTGCATGTGCTCGGCGGCATCCAGCCGGCGACGACGGGCACCGTGCGGATCGGCGACGTCGAGGTGACCTCGGCCTCCGAGAGCGCCGTCGACCGGGTGCGCCGCGACGACCTCGGCTATGTCTTCCAGTCGTTCGGACTGATCAGCGCCCTGTCGGCCGAGGAGAACGTCGAGCTGCCGCTGCGGATCCGGGGTGTGGATGCGGGTGAGCGCAGCCGGCGCGTCGGGCACCTGCTGGAGCGGGTGGGTCTCGCCGCGCACGCGAAGCAGCGACCGGGGGAGCTGTCGGGCGGCCAGCAGCAGCGCGTGGGCATCGCTCGGGCCCTGGCCGGCTCGCCGCGCATCCTGCTCGCCGACGAGCCGACCGGACAGCTCGACTCGCACACCGCGGCGCAGATGATCGACCTGATCTCCTCGATCGCCCACGACGACGGGCTCGCGGTGCTGCTGTCGACCCACGACCCGTCGGTGCGGGCGCGCGCCGATCGGGTGCTCGAGATCCACGACGGGGTGCTGCGCGAAGGCTGACCGGAAGCGGCCGTCCGTGGGCGGTGCGGCGTTTCGTCTCGCTGCGCTCGCTCAACGACCGGTGGTGGGGTGGTGGTGCGGCGTTTCGTCTCGCTGCGCTCGCTCAACGACCGGTGAGTGGCGTGGTGCGGCGTTTCGTCTCGCTCTGCTCGCTCAACGACCGGTGGTGGGGTGGTGGTGCGGCGTTTCGTCTCGCTGCGCTCGCTCAACGACCGGTGGGTCTCGGTCTTGCGTTTCGTCTCGCTGCGCTCGCTCAACGACCGGTGGGTCTCGGTCGTTGAGCGAGGGAGCGCAGCGACCGAGACGAAATGGCGACGGCGTCAGGCGCGGGTGCTCACCCAGCCGAGGGCGGGCGCGACGTGCCGCGCGAAGGACTCCACGATGTGCAGGTTGAACTCGACGCCCAACTGCGAGGGGATCGTCAGCATGAGGGTGTCGGCCGACATCACCGCGGCATCCTGCTTCAGCTGCTCGACGAGCACGTCGGGGGCGGCGGCGTAGGTCTTGCCGAAGGTGGCGCGGAATCCGTCGATGTAGCCGATCCCGTCGCTCTCGGAGGAGTGACCGAAGTACAGCTCGTCCTGCGCGGTCGTGATCGGGAAGATCGACCGGCTCACCGACGTCCGCGGCGTGCCGGGGTGCCCGGCGTCCTTCCAGGCGGCGCGGAAGAGGTCGAGCTGCTCGGCCTGCAGCAGGTCGAACGGTCGTCCGTCCGCCTCGGTGACGAGCGTGGACGACATGAGGTTCACACCCGTGCGGCCCGCCCACTCGGCGGTCTCCCGCGTGCCGGCGCCCCACCAGATGCGCGAGCGGAGGCCCTCGGAGTGGGGCTCGATGCGCTGGCCGCCGGTGCCGCCGCCGAAGGGGCTGTTCGGGTCGCGCTCGGCCAGCGGCTCGCCGTCGATCGCGCGCAGGAACAGGTCGAACTTCTCGCGCGCCATGTCCGCGCCGCGCGGATCCTCCGACCCGGTGTATCCGAAGGCCTCGTAGCCGCGGACGACCGTCTCGGGTGACCCTCGGCTGATGCCGAGCGCGAGGCGCCCGTCGGAGACCAGGTCGACGGCCGCAGCCTCCTCGGCCAGGTACAGCGGGTTCTCGTACCGCATGTCGATGACGCCGGTGCCCATCTCGATGCGCTCGGTCCTCGCCGCGATCGCCGCCAGGAGCGGCATCGGCGAGGCCTGCTGCCGGGCGAAGTGGTGGACGCGGAAGGAGACGCCGTTGACGCCGAGGTCGTCCATGCCCTGCGCCAGATCGATCGCCTGCTTCATCGAGTCGCCGGCGCTGAGCTCGCGCCCGCCGCCGAGCGGACCGTAGTGGCCGAAGGAGAGTGTTCCGAAGCTGCGCATGACGACGGCAACGATACGCCGACCGGGTCTATTCCTGCGAATGCATCCATCAGGTCTGAGAGCGCGGTGACCGCGGATGACGACGGCGGCGGAATAGTGCGACGGCTCCGCGTATTGTCCCGAGCATGACTCGCATCGGAAACAGTGACCTCGACGTCTTTCCCCTCGCCCTCGGCGGCAACGTCTTCGGATGGACCGCGGACCGCGACACCTCCTTCGCGGTGCTCGACGCGTTCCGCGCCGGCGGCGGGGACTTCATCGACACGGCCGACTCCTACAGCGCCTGGGTCGACGGCCACAGCGGCGGCGAGAGCGAGACGATCATCGGCGAGTGGCTCGCCGCACGCGGTCTCCGCGCCGGCGAGGACGTCACCGTCGCCACGAAGGTGAGCCAGCATCCCGAGTTCCGCGGACTGTCCGCATCCAACGTCCGCGCCGCCGCGGAAGCGTCGCTGGGGCGCCTGGGCGTCGACACGATCGACCTGTACTGGGCGCACTTCGACGACGCCGACACGCCGCTCGAGGAGACCGTCGCCGCCTTCGGGCAGCTCGTGACCGACGGCCTCGTGCGCTACACCGCCGTCTCGAACTACTCGGCCGACCGCATCCGCGAATGGGTGCGCATCGCCCGCGAGCTGGGGGTGGCCCAGCCCGTCGCCGTCCAGCCCCACTACAACCTCGTCCATCGCGAGACCGAGAACGACATCGTCCCGGTGGCGCAGGAGCTGGGCCTCGGCCTCGTGCCGTACTTCGCCCTGGCCAAGGGCTTCCTCACCGGCAAGTACCGGTCGACCGACGCCGAGGGCGCCACCTCTCCGCGCGCCGGCGCCGCCGCGGCCTACGCGACCCCGCAGGGACTGCAGATCATCGAGGTGCTGGAGCGGATCGGACGGGCCCACGACGCCTCCATCGCCGCGACGGCGCTCGCGTGGCTGCGCGCCAAGCCCACGGTCGCCGCGCCGATCGCCTCGGCGTCGAAGGTCGAGCAGGTCGCGGATCTGCTCGACGGCGGACGGATCGACCTGACCGCCGAGGAGGTCGCCGACCTCGACGCCGTGTCGGAGTGGACCCCCGTGGACCAGTGATCCCCCGTGGACCAGTGATCCCCCTTGGACCAGTGACCCCCGGACACCAGTGACACAGGCCGGCCGGTGACGCCGGCGATCGTCACACGGCGCTGAGGCGCGGTCGCCGTCGGCCATGATGGGGGCATGGCCGACGACTACACCCACGGGCACCACGAGAGCGTGCTGCGCGTGCACCGCCAGCGCACCGCGGGCAACTCCGCCGCCTACCTCCTGCCGGAGCTGCGGCCGGGGATGACGGTGCTCGACGTGGGCGCCGGGCCGGGGACGATCAGCACCGACCTGGCAGCGCTCGTCGCGCCCGGACGGGTGCGCGCCATCGACGCGTCGGCCGACGTCGTCGCCCACGCCGAGGCCGATCGCGTGGCCCTCGGCATCGAGAACCTCTCCTACGCCGTCGACGACGCCTACGCCCTGTCGTCGGAGGACGGTGCGTGGGAAGTCGTGCACGCCCATCAAGTCCTCCAGCACCTCACGCGTCCCGTCGATGCGCTGCGGGAGTTCCGCCGGGTCGTGGCACCCGGAGGCGTCGTGGCGGTGCGCGACGTGGACTACGAGGGCACGATCTGGTGGCCGCGGGTGCCCGGCCTCGACGAATGGCGCGAGGTGTATCTCGCCGCGCACCGCGGCACGAGCGGGGATCCGGCGGCGGGCCGCCAGCTGAAGGCGTGGGCGCGCGCGGCGGGCTTCGCCGAGGTGCGCTCGTCGGCGTCGATCTGGCTCTTCGAGTCCGCCGAGGCGCGCGCGTGGTGGGGCGGGGCGTGGGCCGATCGCGCGCTCCATTCGTCCTTCGCCGACAACGTGCTGCGGCTCGGCATCGCCGACCGGCCGGCGCTGGAGCGCATCAGCGAGGCCTGGCGGGAATGGGCGGCGAGCGAGGACGGCTGGCTGCTCATGCCGCACGGCGAGGTTCTCGCGCGCGGCTGAGCGCTCAGTCCTGAGCGGGCCGCCGTCCGGTCTCGATGACGATGCGGCCGTCGCTGATGACGCCCGGTCCGTCCCCGGGGATCGGCGCCGGCGCCGGCAGGATCTGCTCGGCGTCCCACGCCGCGTGCGCCTCGGCGGCGGAGGGCCGCCACACCTCGTCGAAGCCGAATGTGCCGCCCATGCGTCCAGGGTACGCTCGCGACCGTGACCACAGCCGAGAACCCCACGATCCTCACAGACGGCGCCGTCCTCCGCGCGGCGCGGCCGGGCGATGAGCACGGCATCCTCGCCCTCATCCACGCCCTGGCGGTGTACGAGCGCGAGCCGGACGCCGTCGAGAACACCGCGGAGGCCCTCGCGGCAAGCCTGTTCGGCCCCGAGCCCCGCGTCTTCGCGCACGTCGTCGAGCGCGAGGGGCGGATCGTGGGGATCGCGATCTGGTTCGTGACGTACTCGACGTGGACGGGACGCCACGGCATCTGGCTGGAGGACCTGTACGTCGACGAGGCCCACCGCGGCAGCGGGTACGGCAAGGCGCTCATGCGGGCGCTCGCCGCGGTCTGCGGCGCGCGCGGCTACACCCGCTTCGAGTGGACCGTGCTCGACTGGAACGCGCCGTCGATCGCGTTCTACCGCTCGATCGGCGCGGAGCCGCAGGACGAGTGGACGACGCAGCGGCTGACCGGCGCGGCGCTGGCGGCGCTCGCCGGAGGGTGAGGGCCGCGCGCCGCCGGGGCTGACGGCGCGGCGCGGGTCTGCCTACGATGGCGGGGAGCGATCGGAGGCCGCGGATGGTCCAGGTGCGCGTGGCGGGGGTGGCCCTCGACGGTGCGGGACAGCACGTCATCCTGCTGACGCCGCAGGACGACGCGGACGGCGACGGGCGCGTGCTCCCGATCTGGATCGGTGCGCAGGAGGCGACTTCCATCCTCATCGCCGTCGAGGGCGCCCAGGCGCCGCGTCCCCTCGCGCACGACCTCATGCGCTCACTGCTGGAGGCGTCCGGCGCAGCGGTCGAGCGCGTGGACATCACCCGCATCGAAGACGGCACCTTCTACGCCGAGGTGACGCTGCGCGCCCCGTCCGGTGTGCACATCGTCGACGCGCGGCCCTCGGACGCCGTGGCACTCGCGTCCCGCACGGGGGCGCCGGTGTTCGTCGCCGACGACGTGCTGGAGGAGGCGGGCGTGCCCGGCACGATCGTCGAGGGCAGCGAGGAGCAGGAGGTCGAGGAGTTCCAGCGCTTCCTCGACGACGTCGACCCCGACGACTTCCGCGGCTGAGACCCGGGTGCGGCGGATCCCCGGTGTCGCGGCTGTCCCGATGTCGGACCGGCCGCGTAGTTTGTGCTCATGGTGGACCGCGACGTGACGGACTGGCTCCTCGACTCCGACCCCACCCTGCGCTGGCAGGTGCAGCGAGACCTCCTCGGCGAGCCCGAGGACGTGTGGCAGCAGACCCGTGCCCGCATCGCGGTCGAGGGCGACGGGGCGGCGCTGCTGTCGCACCAGGATGCCGACGGCCAGTGGGCCGGCGGGGCGTTCTTCCCTGCGGAGATGACCGAGCAGCCCCCGCAGGACGAGCAGCCCTACACCGCGACCACCTGGACGCTGACGAGCCTCCGGGAATGGGGGCTCGACCCGGGGGTGCTCGCCGGCACGGCGGACAAGCTCCGCCGCAACAGCAGGTGGGAGTACGACGACCTGCCCTACTGGGACGGCGAGGTCGACGTGTGCATCAACGCGATGACGCTCGCCAACGGGGCCTGGCTCGGCGAGGACATGTCACGGCTCGCGGCGTGGTTCCCGGCGCACATCGTGTCGGACGGGGGCTGGGACTGCGAGTGGGTCGAGGGATCGGTCCATTCGTCCTTCCACTCGACCATCAATGCCGTCCGGGGCCTCCTCGCCTACGAGAAGCTCACCGGGGACACGAGCGTCCGCGAGGCGCGGCACAGCGGCGAGGAGTACCTGCTCGCGCGGCGGCTGCGGTACCGGCTGTCCACGGGGGAGCGCGTCGGACCCTGGGCCGACCTCATCGTGCACCCCTACCGGGCGCCGTTCACGCTGCTCAAGGCCGTCGACCATGTCACCGAAGCCGCCCTGCACGACGGCACACCGCCCGACCCCCGCGCGAGCGAGGCCGTCGAGCGGCTGCGTGCCGCCCGCGGTGAGGACGGCCGATGGCTCCAGGGATGGCACTTCGGTGGCGAGACCTGGATCACCCACGATGTCCCGCCCGGCCAGCCGTCCGCGTGGGTGACCTTCCTCGCGCAGCGGGCGCTCGACCGGTGGGACGCCGCGGCGCGCGCCGCCGGGTGAGCGCGGCCGGGCTCGGCGTAACACGGCGACACCGCGAGTAGGTGCCGCGCGCCTCCCCGGCGCAAGATGGCAGTCGGCGAGGAAGGGACGGCCATGGCAGGCAAAGGATTCACGACGCGGCAGGTGCACGAGCGCGGCCGCGTCGGCGGGTCGTCCCCGCGTGCGACGCCGATCTACCTGACCGCCGGATTCAGCTTCGACGAGTACGGCGATGCGGCCGCCCACTTCGGATCGGGCGAAGGCTACGCGTACACCCGGATCGGCAACCCCACCGTCGAGGCGGTCGAGGGGGCACTGGCCGCGCTGGAGGGCGGGTCGCAGGCGCTGCTGCTGGCGAGCGGCCAGGCAGCGACCTCGGTGGCCCTTCTGAGCCTCGCCGCCGCCGGCGACCACATCGTCGTCTCGAACCACATCTACGAGGGCTCCCGCGGGCTCATCCTCGACAACCTCTCCCGGTTCGGCATCGACGCCGACTTCGTCGATGACATCGGCGATCCGGCAGCGTGGGAGGCGGCGATCCGCCCGACGACCAAGGCGCTGTTCGCGGAGTCGATCTCCAACGCCACGAATCGCATCCTCGACATCGCCGCCGTCTCCGCGGTCGCACGGGCCCACGGCATCCCGCTCGTCGTCGACAACACCTTCGCCACCCCCTACCTGCTGCGCCCCATCGAGCACGGCGCCGACGTCGTCGTGCACTCCGCGAGCAAGTTCCTCGCCGGCCAGGGGGCCGTGATCGGCGGCGCGATCGTCGACAGCGGACGGTTCGACGCCACCGTCTCCGGCGAGAAGTTCCCGCACCTGGTCGCCCCCGGCCGCCGCGGCGCACCCAGCATCGCCGAGCGGGTCGGCGGCGACGCCCGGATCGCCTATGCGCGGGAGAGTGTGAGCCCGCGACTGGGTCCCACCCCGTCGCCCCTGAACGCCTTCCTCATCGGCCAGGGCATCGAGACGCTGAGCCTGCGCGTGGAGCGGCAGTCCGCCAATGCGCTCGCCGTCGCGCGCTGGCTCGCCGCCCACCCCGCCGTGGCCTCGGTCGACTACGCGGGACTTCCCGACCACCCCGATCACGCCCTCGCGGCGTCGCTGCTGCCCGACGGCTTCGGCTCGGTCTTCACGTTCACCGTCGCCGGCGGCTCCGACGACGCCCGTCGCGTCGTCGAGGCCCTCGAGGTGTTCACGCACATGACGCACCTCGGCGACGTGCGCTCACTCGTCCTGCACCCGGCGTCCACCAGCCACGTGCAGCTCACGGAGCAGGAGCGCCGGGCGCTCGGCGTCCACCCCGGCACCCTCCGGGTGTCGATCGGCATCGAAGACGTCGCCGACCTCCTGGAGGACCTCGATCGGGCGCTGGCCGCCGGCGCGGCGCCCGTGATCTCCTCGGCGGTGGCATGGGAGGTGCCGGCGTGAGTGCGCCGCAGCACTTCGGCTGGTTCCTGGCGCGGGGCTTCGGCCCGCACGGCTGGGGGCATCCGTACCTCGACTGGGACTGGCGCTGGACCTCGCCGGAGCTCTACCAGCAGTCGGCGAGGGAGCTCGAGCGGGCGGGCTTCGACTTCGTCCTCATCGAGGATGCGCCGTCCCTCGGCTCGCCGGCCACGATCGACACGCGCGTGCGCCACGCCTTCGGCGGGCCCAAGCTCGACCCGCTGCTGCTGGCTCCCTACCTTTTCCAGGCGACGACCCACCTGGGCGTCATCCCGACCGTCAACCCCGCCGCGTACCTGCCGTACACGGCCGCCCGGCAGTTCTCCACCCTGCAGCACCTGAGCGGTCACCGGCTCGGGCTGAACGTCGTCACCGATACGGGCAGCGCCCGCCACTTCGGCGACGCTCCGCAACTCGGCCACGATGCCGCATACGACCGCGCCGAGGAGTGGCTGGCCGGCATCCGCGCCCTGTGGCGCAGCTGGGGTGACGGCGCGCTCGTGGCCGACCCCGTCTCGGGCGTCTACGCCGACGGGACCAAGCTGGATGCCGTCCGCCACCGCGGTGAGTACTTCGCCTTCGACGGTCCGCTCAACGCCGTGCCGTTCGAGCACGGCGAGCCGGTCATCGCCTCGCCGGGCGGATCCGGTCGCGGACTCGCGTTCGCCGGAGCCAACTCCGACATCCAGCTGGCGCTCGCGCCGCTGAACGAGAAGAGCGTCCGCGAGTACCGGGCGCGCATCCACGCCGCCGCCGTCGAGCGCGGGCGGCGCCCCGAGGACATCACGATCATGTTCGCGATCCAGCCGACCATCGTCGCGAGTGCGGAGGAGGCCGACCGCCTGGTCGTCGCCGCGGCGAACCCCGACGACCGGGCACTGACCCTCATCGCGCAGCGCCAGTCGAGCGATCTGGAGACCGACCTCACGGGGCTCGACCTGGATGCGCCGCTGGATCCGTCGATCTTCGGCGAGCACGTGTCGCAGGGGAGCATCCGCCGCCTCACCGGCGACCGCGACCTGGCGACGACGCCGCTGCGGGCGCACCTCGCGGCGCTCGCCCGGCTCGGCCGGATCTCGGACCGCTCGGGCTTCGTCGGCACCGCGGAGGAGTTCGCCGACCTCATCGAGGAACTCGGTGATTGGGGCAACGACGGCGTCCTGCTGTGGGGCGACCTGCACCCGGTGACGATCCACCGCACGCTCGACGAGCTCGTGCCGGTGCTGCGCCGCCGCGGCATCCTCCGCCGCGATCACGTCGAGGGCGGCCTTCACGCCACGCTGCGCGCGTTCTGACGCGCGGCATTCGGGGGGTGATCCTCCGGAGTCGTGGCCTGCGGCGTTTCGTCTCGCCGCTGCGCTTCTCTGCGTTTCGTCTCGCCGCTGCGCTTCTCTGCGTTTCGTCTCGTCGCTGCGCTCCTCTGCGTTTCGTCTCGTCGCTGCGCTCCTCTGCGTTTCGTCTCGTCGCTGCGCTCCTCGCTCAACGACCGGGTCTCCGCGGCGAAACGACGAACGCCCCCGGGAACCGGTCCCGGGGGCGTTCGTGGTGACGGGTCTCAGTCGAGACCGTTGGCGGCGAGCCAGTCGGTCGCGATGTCGGCGGAGGAGCGCTTGTCCTCGGTCGACTCGACGTTCAGCGCGACCAGGCCCTCGGGAGTGAGGGCGGCGCTGATGGGGTTGATCACGTCGGCGATGTCCTCGGCGATCGAGGCGTTCACCAGCGGGACGACGTTCGAGGCCAGGAAGAGGCCCTCGGGGTCGGCGAGCGTGACCAGGTCGTTGGTCTGGATGCGCGGGTCGGCGCTGTAGACGTTGGCGACCTGGATGTTGCCGGCGACGAGCTCGTCGACCGTGGTGTCGGCGGTGGCCGAGAAGGCGACGTCGACGCCGTAGACCGACTTCAGCCCCTTCGGGCCGTACGGGCGCTCCTCGAGCTCCGGAGCCCCACCCAGGGTGAGGTTCGCGATGCCGGCGAGGTCGCCGATCTCGGTGAGGTTGTTCTCCGCGGCGAACTCGGCCGTGACGTTGTACGAGTCCTGGTCGGTCGCCGACGACTGGTCGAGGACGGTCAGGCCCTCGGGCAGGGCGTCGGCGAGGGCGGCGTACACGTCTTCCGACGCGGTCGCCGTGGTGGCTTCGTCGAAGAACTGCAGCAGGTTGCCGGTGTACTCGGGGATGAGCTGCACGCTGCCGTCCTCGAGCGACGGGATGTAGATGTCGCGCTGGCCGAGCTGGAACTTGCGCTCCACCGTGAAGCCGGCGTTCTCGAGGGCCTGGGCGTAGATCTCGGCGATGATCTCGTTCGAGTAGTACGCCTGCGAGCCGACGACGATCGTCGAGGGCTCGCCGGAAGCGGGCGGGGCGCTCGAGCTGTCGCCGCCGAGCGGGTCGGAGGTCGCGCAGCCGGCGAGGGCCAGGGCGGCGACGGTCGCGAGCCCGAGGGTCGCGGCGAGGCGGGTGCGGATGCGGGTCATGATGCAGACCTTTCGTGATGTGCGGTGTGTGGTGCGGGACGGGACGTGGTGCGAATCAGGCGGTGGAGCCGGTGGCATCGGCGGTCTTCTGCGGGCGGAGATACGGAGTCCGGCCCTCGGCACGCGCGCGACCGGTGACCCCTCGGGGGACCACGAGACGCTGCAGCAGGGCGAAGAGGCCGTCGAGGAAGAGGGCGAGGGCGACCACGACGAGAGAGGCGCCGAGCACCTGGTCGAAGCGGTTCAGCTGGATGCCCTGCAGGAAGTAGAAGCCGAGTCCGCCGAGCCCGGCGTAGGCGGCGATCGTGACCGTCGCGACGACCTGGAGCGTCGCGGAGCGCAGCCCGCCGATCAGCAGGGGCAGGCCGAGGGGCACCTCGATCTTCCAGAGCACCTGCCAGGGAGTCATCCCGACCGCGCGGCCGGCGTCGATCACGGCGCGGTCGATGGCCTCGAAGCCGGCATAGGCGCCCGCCAGGATCGAGGGGATCGCCAGCAGCACGAAGGAGATGACCGCTGCCTCGGTCTTGTGGACGACGCCGATGACGAGCACGAGGAGGAGCAGCAGGCCCAGCGACGGCAACGCCCGAGCCGCCCCCGAGAGGGCGACGGCGATCTCGCGGCCGCGGCCGGTGTGGCCGATGAGCCATCCGAGCGGGATGGCGATGAGCGCCGCGATCGCGACCGATCCGAACGTGAAGGCGAGGTGCTGCCAGATGGCCAGGGGCAGCGGCACCGAGGAGCCGGTGAGCCGGTCGGGCGAGAAGATCCACGCGAACGCGTCGAGGAACAGGTTCATGCCGTCGCCTCCGCCAGCACGCGCCGGGTGACCGCCCGGCTCTCTCGGCGCCGCGGCAGCCAGGGCATCAGCGCCCGGCCGAGGAGCACCAGGGCGAGGTCGATGACGAGCGCGATCACCACGACCGCCACGACGCCCGAGAGCACCTCTTCGACGATGCGCCGCTGGTAGCCGTTGGTGAACAGGTAGCCGAGGTTCTGCACGCCGATGAGGATGCCGACGGTGGCCAGTGAGATCGTCGACGTCGCCGTGACCCGCAGGCCGGCCAGCAGCACGGGGCCCGACAGCGGGAAGTCGACGGCCCAGAACCGCCGCCACGGCCCGTATCCGACCGCGACGGCCGACGCGCGGACGGCGGGGTCGATGGAGTCCAGTCCGTCGGCGACCGAGCGCGTCATGATGGCCACGCCGTACACGGTCAGCGCGATGATCAGGTTGATCTCGGACAGGAACGGGATGCCGAAGGCGCCCAGCAGGCCGAAGAGGCCGAGCGAGGGGATCGTGTACAGGAGGCCGATCGTCGTGAGCGCTGCGCCGCGGAACGGGGTGTAGCGCCAGGCGGCCCAGCCGATCGGCAGAGCGATGACGAACGAGAGGACGATGGGGATGATGCTCTGGCGCAGATGCTCGAGCGTCAGCTCCCAGATGAGGTCGAGGTTGTCGAGGACCCAGGTCACGCGCGGTCTCCGGGGGTGCGGGGTGCGGCGTCGGAGGCGGCCTCCTCGGGCAGCAGCACTCCCTGGGTGCGGCCCGCATCGTCGACGAGGACGGTGCCGCGCGGGGTCTGCTTGGCACGCAGCGCCCGCGTGCCCCGGTCGACCCCGACGAACTCGGCGACGAAGTCGCTCGCCGGGTTCTCGATGATCTCGTCGGGCGTGCCGACCTGGGCGATCTTCGCGCCCTTCTCGAGGATCACGACCTGGTCGCCGAGCAGGAAAGCCTCGTCGATGTCGTGCGTGACGAAGACCACGGTCTTGTCGAGATCGCGCTGGAGCCTGCGGGTCTCGGCCTGCAGCTCCTTGCGGACGATCGGGTCGACGGCGCCGAACGGCTCGTCCATGAGGAGGATGTTGGGGTCGGCCGCCAGCCCGCGCGCCACCCCCACGCGCTGCTGCTGGCCGCCGGAGAGCTGACGGGGATAGCGGTCGGCCAGTCGCCGGTCGAGACCGACGATGTCGAGGAGCTCGAGCGCGCGCTCGCGCGCCTGCTTACGCGGCGTTCCGGTGAGCACGGGCACGGTCGCGACGTTGTCGGCGACGGTGAAGTGGGGGAGCAGGCCCGAGTTCTGCAGCACGTAGCCGATGCCGCGACGCAGCTGCACGGGGTCGCGGTCGCGGATGCTCTCGCCGTCGATCGTGATGTCGCCCTCGGTCGGCTCGATCAGCCGGTTGATCATGCGCAGGAGCGTCGTCTTGCCGCACCCCGACGACCCGACGAAGACCGTCGTCCGGTGTGCGGGAATGAGCAGACTGAAGTCGTCGACGGCCTTCGTGCCGTCGGGGAATCGCTTCGTGACGGCGCGGAACTCTATCGACATGTCGCCTCCGGATTGCGTGCCCCTCACCCAATCACACTCCTCCGACATCGTCGAAGGGGGTGGCACAGAGCGTCACAGTTCGGGTATGCGTTGACCATGGACGACTACGACCTCATCGTGATCGGAGCCGGCCCCGTCGGCGAGAATGTGGCCGACCGTGCGGTGCAGCGCGGATTGAGCGCCGTCATCGTGGAGAGCGAGCTCGTCGGCGGCGAGTGCTCCTACTGGGCGTGCATGCCGTCGAAGACGCTGCTGCGCGCCGGGGCCGCCCTGCGTGCGGCGCGTGACGTCCCGGGCGCCGCGGAGTCCGTCGTCGGCGGCGTCGACGTCGCCGCCGCGCTGCGCCGACGCGACGAGATCGTGCACGAGTGGGACGACAGCGGTCAGGTGGCATGGCTCGACGGCGCGGGCATCGACCTCGTCCGCGGGCACGGACGGCTCGTCGGCGAGCGGGAGGTCGCGGTCGGCGACCGCGTGCTGCGCGCCCGCCACGCCGTCGCCGTGTGCACCGGGTCGGCCTCGCTGCTGCCGGACATCCCGGGCCTCGCCGACGCGCAGCTGTGGACGAGTCGCGAGGCCACCGGCGCCCGTGAGGCGCCGGCGTCCCTCGTCGTCCTCGGCGGCGGCGTCGTCGCGTGCGAGATGGCGACCGCCTACGCCTCGTTCGGCACGCATGTGACGGTGCTCGCGCGCTCCGCCCTCCTGCGCGGCATGGAGCCGTTCGTCGGGGAGCGGGTGGCCGACGGGCTGCGTGCGGCGGGCGTGGACCTCCGCATCGGCGCCGAGATCGCGCGCGTCGATCGCGCCGACGGGGAGGTCGCCGTGACGCTCGGCGACGGCTCGGTCGTCCGGGCCGCCGAGGGGCTGGTCGCGACCGGCCGCGTCCCCCGCACGCAGGACCTGGGCCTGGAGGCCGTCGGCCTCGAGCCGGGCGCCTGGCTCGACGTCGACGACACGCTGCGCGTCCGCGGCTCGGACTGGCTGTACGCCGTCGGCGACGTGAACCACCGCGTGCTCCTCACCCATCAGGGCAAGTACCAGGCGCGCGCGGCGGGCGACGTCATCGCGACCAGGGCGACCGGCGGTGCGGTCGACGACGCCGACTGGGGCGCCCACGTCGCCACCGCCGATCACCGAGCGGTGCCGCAGGTCGTCTTCACCGAGCCGGAGGCCGCCGCCGTGGGACTGACCGAGGCGCAGGCGCGCGCCGAGGGACTCTCGGTGCGGGTGCTCGACTACGACCTGTCGTGGGTCGCGGGGGCCAGCACGTATGCGAAGGGGTACGAGGGGACCGCCCGGGCGGTCGTCGATGAGGAGCGCGGCGTCCTGGTGGGCGCGACCTTCGTCGGCCCCGACGTCGCGGAGCTCCTCCACGCGGCCACCATCGCGATCGTCGGCGAGGTGCCGATCGCACGCCTGTGGCATGCGGTGCCGCCGTACCCGACCGTCAGCGAGGTGTGGCTGCGCTGGCTCGAGGCCTACGGCCGACCGGGAGCCTGAACCCGGGGCGTGACGCCGGACCCGGGGCTCAGCTCCGCTCGCCCGACGGCTCCGCCAGGGCGAGGGCGACCTGTTCCTCGGTGGTCAGCGGCGCGCGGGTGATCAGCTCGTGGACGAATGCCAGCTTCTCCTGCACGGGCGCCGAGATGGTGAACGGATACAGGTCGCCGAGACCCATCGAGCGGTTGATCCGGTTGAAGGCCTGCGACATCCAGTCCCAGTCGCTGAGCAGTCGCCCGATGGGCTCGTCCCGGTACGACTCGCGGGGCACCACGTCGACGTCGCGGAGGTTCGTCACACCGGCGTCCAGATGGATGCCGATGGCCGCCGCCGTCTGCAGCGTGCCGCAGATGTGCAGGTAGTGGGCGAAGGTCTCGGCGAAGTCCTCCCACGCGTGCATCGTCGCGTACTCGGAGATGTAGGCGTCGCGCCATCCTTCGGGGGCGCCGGTGGCGTAGTGGCGCGCGATCGCATCGCGGTAGCTCTCGCGCTCGTCGCCGAACAGCGCGCGGCAGCGCGCCCACGTCGTGTCGTCGGTGATGAGCACGTTCTGGAAGTAGTGGCCGACCTCGTGCCGCAGGTGCCCGAGCATCGTGCGGTAGGGCTCGCCCAGGCGCACCCGGAGGGCCTCGCGCACGTCGTCGAGACTCTCGGCGAGGTCGATCGTGATGATCCCGCCGGCATGGCCGATGACCACGCGCCGGCCGTCGGAGCGGCTGGAGAGCAGGTCGAAGCCCAGGCCGCCGGGCTGCACGTCCCAGGGGACGATCGGCAGCCCGAGATCGGCGAGCTGGATGAGCAGGCGACGCTTGGCCTCCTCGGTGGTGGCGAGCTTCTCGAGCGCGATCGTGTCGTCGGACGCGGGACGGGTGCGCGTCAGGCGGCACGAGAAGCAGCGGCCGGCGGGCGCGTCCTCGCGCACGAGCCAATTGCATCCCCACTCGCGCTGCGAGCAGGAGTACCAGGTGACCCCGTCGATCGCGACACGGTCGTCGCGGAGGCCGTGGAAGGCGCGGTCGATCACCTGATAGCCGACGTCGGTGCGGCACGCGGGGCAGCGGAGGGTGTCGAGCGTCAGGAAGCGTCGGCAGGAGGGGCAGCGGGGCGTGGTGCTCACGGGATCACGGTAGCGGCAGCGTCGCCGTCAGCCGGCGTCTGAGCCGCCGCCGGGGATCGCAGCGCCGCCGCGATCTCGTACCAGGCGACGAGGAAGGCGGGCTCGTCCAGCCGCCGACGGCGCATCCAGACGGTGACCTCCTCGTTGCTCTTGCTGGCGTTGCAGGAGCGGCAGGCGGGCACGACGTTCTCGAGCGTGTAGCGCCCGCCGCGCGAGATCGGGAGCACGCAGTCCTTCTGCAGGGCGACGCCGTCGGCGCCGCAGTACGCGCAGCGCGCCCACGCGTCGAGGATGGCGAACCACTCGGCATCCGTCAGATCGCTGCCCGAGGCCGCCACCCGCTTCGCCCGGCGACGTGCGGCGCGGGCGCGCCGGGTCTGCGCGGGCTTGCGGACGGAGGCCATGCCCCGACGCTAGCCCGCCGCGCCCCGCACGGCGGTGGGGGCGCGCGGCCGGGGCCCGTCATCAGGGGCGGTCGGGCGCGCGTCGGACCACCTCGCTACTGTCGTCACATGCACGAGCTCTCGCGGGACGACGCGCGCCGCCTGGTCGTGCGCGCGCAGCTGCTGGACGCGCAGCGCCCCGGCGACGTGGTCGAGGTCGCCGAGCAGCTCGGCTCACTGAAGATCGACCCGACCGCGACGATCGCGCCCGCCGAGCAGACCGTGCCGTGGAGTCGCATCGGCTGGTCGTACGAGCCGGGGCAGCTGCGCAAGGCGGTCGAGCAGGACCGGCTGCTGTTCGAGTTCGACGGCCACTTCCACGCCGCGAGCCTCATGCCGGCGATGGTCGCGCGGATGCGGGGCCGCGTGTTCCGGGCGCAGGCCAGCGCGTGGATGGCCGCCAACGCGACCTTCCGCGCCGATGTGCTCGCGCGGCTGCGCGCGGAGGGCCCGATGCCGGCGTCGCAGATCTCCGACACCAGCCAGGTGGCGCACAAGGACGAGGCCGGCTGGTACGGATCCAACCAGGTGCCGCGGATGCTCGACCTGCTCTCCTATCTGGGCGAGGTGGGGATCGTCGGCCGCGAGGGTCGCCAGCGGGTGTGGGACATCGGCGAGCGCGTGTATCCCGCCGACCTCCCGGCGCTCGAGTACGAGGAGGCCGAGCGCGTGCTCGAGGGGCGACGGCTGCAGGCGGCGGGCCTTGCGAAGCAGAAGTCGCCGTGGACGCCGGTGGGGACGGCGGGGGAGCCGGCGCGTGTGGAGGGCAGCTCGTGGACGTGGCGGGTCGATCCGGCCGCCCTGGCGGCGCTGGACGACGACCCCGGCGGCCGCGCCGCCATACTCAACCCCTACGACCGGTTCCTGTTCGATCGTCCGCGGCTGCGCGAGCTGTTCGAGTTCGACTACATCCTCGAGCAGTTCAAGCCGGCGTCACAGCGGAAGTTCGGCTACTTCGCCCATCCCATCCTCGTCGGCGACCGCTTCATCGGGCAGCTGGACGCCCAGCTCGACAAGAAGCGGGAGAACCTCGTCGTCCACGCGGTGCATGAGCTCGCGCCCTGGGACGAGGAGGAGACCGAGATGGTCCGCGCTGAGATCCTCGAGCTCGGGAACTGGCTCGGCGTGCCCGTCGTCGGCCTTCGCTGACCGCACCTCCTCGATCCGGCATCGCCGAGATCGGCACTTGACGTCGCTCCCGACTTACTTCTACTGTTTATTCAGTTGTAAACAAAGAAGTGGGAGACGAAGGAGTTCACCGTGGCGGCAGCGCGAAGCCAGACCGACGTCAATCGCACCGCGATCCTGGCGCACCTGGGAGCGCACGGCAGCGCCTCCCGCGCCGACCTCGCCCGTGCGCTGGAGGTCTCTCCCGCCCTCGTCACCCAGCTCACCCGCGACCTCCTCGCCGACGGCCTGATCGAGGAGCAGGAGGCGGCCAGCAGCGGCGGACGCCCCGCGCGTCTGCTCGGGCTGGTCTCGCACGACCTCGCGGCGATCGGCGTGAAGGTCGCCCCCGACCACGTGGCCTTCGTCGAGGTCGGCATCGACGGCGTGGTGCGGCGCGCCGACGTGCAGCCCTTCGACGCCGTGTCGCCGCTGGCCGCCTCCCACCTCATCGACACGGTCCGCCGCTTCATCGACGCGAGCGGATCGGCGCGCGTGCTCGGGATCGGCGTGGGCCTGCCGGGCACCGTCGCCCAGCAGGGGATCGGCGTCGTCGACTCGACCCAGCTCGGCTGGGTGCAGGTGCCGCTCGGCGAGCAGCTGCGCCGCGCGCTGCATCTCCCGGTCGTCGTGGAGAACAACGTGAACGCGCTGAGCGCCGCCGAGCAGCTGTTCGGGCAGGGGCGGCGGTTCCGCAACGTGCTCGTCGTCACCGTCGGCAACGGCGTCGGGGCGGGGCTCATCGCCGACGGCGTGATCGTGCGCGGGCGCTCGGGCGGGGCCGGTGACTTCGGCCACGTCCCGGTGCGCGAGGACGGTCCGCTCTGCCAGTGCGGCAACCGCGGCTGCCTCGAGGCGATCATCGGTCAGGGCGCGCTCGTGAACGACGCCCGCTCGATCCGGCTCATCGGGCCCGACGAGGGCGTGGACGAGCTGCGCTCGCTCGCCGATGCCGGCAACGCCGAGGCGCGGGAGATCTTCGCCCACGCCGGGCATCAGCTCGGCCGCGCGATGGCGGGGGCGGTGAATCTCCTCGACCCGGAGGTCGTCGTGCTCCTCGGCGAGGGGGTCCAGGCCTGGAGCCACTGGCAGGACGCCTTCGACGCGGCGCTGCGCAGCGCCCTCGTGCCCGGAAAGCGCGGCGTCACCGTCGAGGTCGAGCGCTGGGACGACGACCGCTGGGCGCAGGGCGCCGCGGCGCTCGTGCTGGCGACTCCGTTCGATGCGCAGGGCGTCGCCGGTGACCAGGGGCGGCTCGTGCGGGAGCGCCTCGTCGCGGCGATGGAGCCCCGGCCATGACCGCCACCGTCCCCTCCCGGGCCGCGCTGCCGGCGCCGGCAGCGGCACCCGCCGGCGCGACGCGGCGGGGGATGCCGGGGCACCGCCGCGTGCGGTACGCACTCACTGTCGCGGTCTTCCTGCTGCCGAGCCTCGTCCCCCTCCTCGCGTTCGTGATCGGCCCGATGATCAGCGCGGCGTGGACGAGCCTGCACTCCTGGAACCTCATCGGCCCGATGCAGTGGGTCGGGCTCGACAACTACGCCCACCTGCTCACCGACCCCGCCACCCGTGACGCGTTCCTCCACACCGTGTACTACATCGTCGGCTACCTGCCGATCGTCTACGTGGGCGGACTCGCCCTCGCCCTCGCGCTCAACGCGCGACTGCGGGGCCGGGCTGTGCTCCGCGGCATGTACTTCCTGCCCGTGATCACCAGCTGGGTCGTCGTCGCCCTCGTCTGGCGGTGGCTGCTCAGCCCGAGCAACGGCGTCGTCAACAACGTCCTCGCCTGGTTCGGGATCGAGGGCCCCGGCTGGTGGGCCGACCCCGCGTGGTCGATGCCGTCGATCATCCTCGCCTCGGCATGGAAGGACCTCGGCTTCGTCATGGTGATCCTGCTCGCCGGGCTCCAGTCGATCAACCCCGACCTCTACGAGGCCGCCCAGCTCGACGGCGCCGGATGGTGGCGGCGTCTGGTGAGCGTGACCCTCCCCATGCTGTCGCCGTCGACCTTCTTCGTGATCGTGCTCTCGCTCATCAACGGCTTCCAGGTGTTCGACCAGGTGTACGTGATGACCGGGGGAGGCCCGAACAACTCCAGCCAGGTGGTCGTGCAGCAGGTGTACGACCTGACCTTCCGCTACGGCCAGGCCGGCATGGCGTCGGCCCTGTCGTGGCTCCTCTTCTTCGTGATCATGATCGTCACCCTCGTGCAGTTCTACGGACAGAAGCGGTGGGTGAACTATGACTAAGCCCCTCCCGCGCCTGGCGCTGTACGCCGTCCTCATCATCGGCGCCCTCATCATGGTGTTCCCGTTCGTGTGGACCGTCGTCACCTCGATCACCCCCGGCGCGACCCTCACCACCACGCCGCAGCTCATCCCCGACGACCCGTCGCTCTCGCCGTACGCCGAACTGTTCGCGCGTGTGCCGTTCGGTCGGGTCATCGCCAACTCGCTGCTGATCGCGGTGGTGAGCACGCTGCTGCAGCTGCTGACCAGCGCGATGGCCGCCTACGTGTTCGCCCGGATGCCGTTCCCCGGCCGCGGCGCCCTGTTCGTGCTGTACCTGGCGACGATGATGATCCCGTTCCAGGTGCTCATCGTCCCGCTGTTCGCTGAGATGAAGGCGCTGGGCCTGATCAACACCTACGCGGGCGCCGTCCTGCCGACGATCGCCACCGCGTTCGGGGTGTTCCTGCTGCGGCAGGCGATCGCGAGCGTGCCCTACGACCTCGATCAGGCGGCGACCCTCGACGGGGCCGGCCACGTCCGGATCTTCGTTCAGATCATCCTCCCGCTCATCCGCCCCGCGCTGGCCACGCTCGCCGTCTTCGCGTTCCTCAACACGTGGAACAGCTTCCTGTGGCCGCTGATCATCCTCCGCGACCCGCTGATGCAGACCCTCCCGGTCGCGCTCACGAGCCTCCAGGGCCAGTACTCCACGCAGTGGGACGTGCTCATGGCCGGCTCGGTGATCAGCATCATCCCGATGTTCGCCCTCTACGTCTTCGCCCAGAAGTACATCGTCCAGGGCGTCGCCGGTGCCGGACTGAAGTAGCCCGTCACCACTGCACCACCTGCACCACCACCCGAATCAAAGGAGATCGCACCCATCATGAACAGCATCCGCAAGCCCGTCGTCGGCGTCGTCGCCGCGGCGGCGGTCCTCATCCTCGCGGGGTGCTCCTCGTCGGCATCGCCGGACCCGGCCGCCACCGACGAGGACGTCACCATCACCTACGCCAACTTCATCTCCAACGGCGGCAACGAGGAGAACATGCAGACGATCGTCGACGCCTTCGAGGATGCCAACCCCGGCATCACCGTCGAGGTCACGACGACCGACTACGCCAACTACTTCACGCAGCTGCAGACCGACCTCGCCGCCGGCACCCAGGCCGACGTGTTCGACGTGGACGCGGGCGCCTTCGCCAACATCCAGGCCTCGGGCGTCCTCGCGCCGCTCGACGCCGTCGACACCTCGCTCTACCGCCAGGGCGTCCTCGACACGTATGCCGTCGACGGCACGCAGTACGGCCTGCCGTCCTCGTTCTCCAACGTCGTGCTGTTCTACAACAAGGAGCTGTTCGACGCGGCGGGCGTGGACTACCCGACCTCGGACTGGACGTGGGCCGATGAGAAGGCCGCCGCCGAGAAGCTCACCGACGCGGGGGCGGGCGTCTGGGGCGACTACCAGCCGATCTCGTACTACGAGTACTACAAGGCCGTGCAGCAGGCCGGCGGCAGCTTCCTCGGCGACGACGGTGCGGCGGGCTTCGACTCCGACGCCGGCAAGGCCGCCGCCGAGTGGCTCACCGGCAAGTCGGGCACGGTCATGCCGACCGCCGCCGACGGTGCGGGCACCCCGGACTTCGACACCAATCTGTTCAAGGACGGCAAGCTCGCCATGTGGCACACGGGCATCTGGATGATCAGCCTCGTCGGCGACCTGCCGTTCGAGTGGGACATCGCCGTGGAGCCGGGTGACGCGCAGAAGGCGAGCGCCACGTTCTCCAACGCGGTGGTCGTGTCGCAGACCGCCGAGCACCAGGAGGCGGCGCAGAAGTGGGCGCAGTTCCTGACCAGCTCGCAGGAGATGGTCGACGTGCGCCTGAGCGCCGGGTGGGAGCTCCCCGCGATCAGCGACGAGTCGCTGCTCGCGCCCTACCTGGAGCAGACGCCGCCGGCCAACCGGATCGCCGTGTTCGACTCCCTGGAGCACGTCGCCGACGCGCCGCAGCTGGGCGCCAACGCGACCCAGATCCAGGACGCCGTCGGCAATGCGCTCGGAGAGATCGCGGCCGGTCGCGCCACGGTCGCCGACGCGATCCCCGCCCTGGCGGCCGAGGTCGACGGCCTGCTGCCGTAACCCGCCCGTGCGGCGGGCGGGGAGGCTCCCGCCCGCCGCACGTCCTCGTCGCCCGCCGCGACGGGGGATCCCGACCCGCGTCCCCGCCCGCCTTCTCGAACGAGAGGAACCCCGTGCCCGACTCCCGTACCGCCGCCCCGACGGCCGCGCTCGCCGCCCACAGCATCCGGCTCATCACCGCTCTGCAGACCCCCGAGGGGGCCTACCCGGCGAGTCCGACCTTCTCGGCCTACCGCGGCTACTGCTGGTTCCGCGACGGCGCGTTCATCGCCGACGCCGCCTCGGCGGCGGGCGAGGGGGCCTCGGCCGAGCGCTTCTTCGACTGGTGTGCCCGCGTCCTCGAGGACCGGGCCGAGCACATCCGCTGGATCGTCGCCGAGTCGGCGGCGGGACGCCCGCCGGCCGCCGAGCGGATGCTGCCCGCGCGCTACACCTTCGACGGCGGCGACGGATCCGACGAGTGGTGGGACTTCCAGCTCGACGGCTACGGCACGTGGCTCTGGGCCCTCGTGGCCCACCTCGACCGTCACGGCGGCGACGTGCAGCGGTGGCGCACCGCCATCGCGCTGACCGTCGACTACCTCGTCGCCTCGTGGGAGCGCCCCTGCTACGACTGGTGGGAGGAGCACGCGATGCACGTGCACGTGTCGACCCTCGCGTGCGTCGGCGCGGGACTTGCCGCCGTCACGCACCTGCTCGATGCCGACCGCGCCGGGCGCGCGACTGCGGCCGTCGACGGCATCCGCGCCCTCATCGCCTCGGAAGGCGTTCTCGACGGGCACCTCCGGAAGTGGCTCGGGAGCACCGCCGTCGACGGGAGTCTCGCGGCTGCGGTCGCCCCGCTCGGCTTCGTCGACGCCCACTCCGCGGTCGGCGCCCGCACGGTCGCCGTGCTCGACGCGCACCTCAACGTCGACGGCGGAGTGCACCGGTTCCTCGGCGACACCTTCTTCGGCGGCGGCCAGTTGCCGCTCCTGAGCTGCTTCCTCGGGCTGGCTCATCTCGCCGCGGGCGACCGGCCCGCCGCCGAGTCGCTCTTCGACTGGGCCGCCTCGACCGCCACGCCCGACCTCGACCTCCCCGAACAGGTCGCCGACCACCTCATCGCCCCGGGTATGCGCCAGGAGTGGATCGACCGCTGGGGCACCGCGGCGACCCCGCTGCTGTGGAGCCACGCGATGCTCCTTCGGCTGGGCCTCGCCCTCGGCCGCTTCACCCCCGACTCGCTGAAGGACCCCCGATGATCCGCCACCGTCCCGCCGGCTCCGGCCACCCGTACTCCGTCGACACCGAGCAGCGCCACCCGGTCGTGCCCGAGGCAGGCCAGTCCGCCACGCTGGGCGTGCGCGCCGACGGCGCCGTGACCGCGGTGACCTGCGTGCTCGACTGGCTTCCGGACGGGGGAGGTGCCGGGGAGAGCGTCGAGCTGACGCTCGAGCCCGTTGCGACGACCTCCCGCGGACGGATCACCGACGGCGGCCACCTCGCCTCGGCGCAGAGCCGTCTCGCACGCGCGGTCGGCGGCTGGCAGGTGACCACGCCGGCGCTGCGCTCCGGCGGCACCTACCGCTACCGGTTCACGGCAGTGTCCGGGCAGGGTCGCACCGAACGCTCGCGGACGTTCACGTTCCGCGCCGCGACCTGGGAGGCGGCCCCCGGCGCCCTCGTCGAGACCGGCCGCGCCCGTGCGCTCCCCGGTTCGGTGCAGCGGCTCCACGACGGGCAGCGCGCGTGGCGGGTGCGCTTCGCGCTGCCGCTCGCCGACGGCGAGCACGTGACGGGATTCGGCGAGCGCTTCGACACGCTCGACCACACCGGCGCCGCGCTCGACTCCGTGGTCTTCGAGCAGTACAAGAGCCAGGGCGCGGAGCGGAAGACCTACCTCCCCATGCCGTTCGCGCACGTCGTCGGCGGCGAGGGCTGGGGCTTCCACGTCGACACCACGCGGCGCGTCTGGTTCGACGCCGGGAAGAGCGATGCCGACCGGATCGCGGTGGAGGCGGAGACCGGCCCCGACGGCATCCTCGACCTGCGGCTGTTCGAGGGCACACCGACCGAGGTCCTCGGCGCGTTCCTCGATCGCGTCGGCCGCGCCGAGGAGCTTCCGAGCTGGGTCTTCCGGCTGTGGGCGAGCGGCAACGAGTGGAACACCCAGGCCGAGGTCATGCGCCAGATGGACCTGCACGCGGTCCACGACATCCCCGTCGGATCGGTCGTCATCGAGGCGTGGAGCGACGAGTCCACCTTCACCGCCTTCCGCGACGCCCGGTACGAGGTGTCGGAGGACGGTGCCCCTCACCGGCTCGGTGACTTCACCTTCCCCGCGGAGGGCGCGTGGCCCGACCCGAAGGGCATGACCGACGAGCTGCACCGCCGGGACATCCGGCTGCACCTGTGGCAGATCCCGCTCCTGAAGATGCGTCCGCATCCGACGGGGCAGCTCGCCGCCGACGCGCGCGCGGCGATCGCCGCCGACGTGCTCATCCGCGAGCCCGACGCCCGCGGCGCACTGCGGCCGTACCGCAACCGCGGCTGGTGGTTCCCGCTATCGCTCATGCCGGATCTGACCGACACCCGTGCCGCCGACTGGTGGACCGAGAAGCGGCGCTACCTCGTCGAGGAGATCGGCGTCGACGGCTTCAAGACGGACGGCGGGGAGCACGCGTGGGGTGCCGAGCTCGTGTATCTCGACGGGCGCGGGGGCGATGAGAAGAACAACACCTTCCCCGTCGCGTACGCCGCCGCCTACGGCCGGCTGCTGCGCTCGGCGGGCAAGGCGCCGATCACCTTCAGTCGCGCCGGATTCACCGGGTCGCAGGCGCACGGCGCCTTCTGGGCGGGCGATGAGAACTCCACGTGGGAGGCCTTCGCGTGGTCGATGAACGCGGGCCTGTCGGCCGCCGCGAGCGGCATCGTCTACTGGGGATGGGACATCGCCGGCTTCTCGGGCGAGATCCCCGACCCCGAGCTCTACATCCGGGCCTTCCAAGCCTCCACGTTCGTGCCGATCATGCAGTACCACTCCGAGTTCAACCACCACCGCACGCCCTCTCGCGACCGCACGCCCTGGAACATCGCGGAGCGCACCGGCGACGAGCGCGTGCTGCCGCTGACCCGGGAGTTCACGCACCTGCGGGAGCGGCTCGTCCCCTACCTCGAAGCCGCCGCTCGCGAGACGATCGCCACCGACCGGCCCCTCATGCGCCCGCTCTTCTTCGACGACCCGCAGGCGTGGGACACCGGCGTGCAGTGGATGCTCGGAGCCGATCTGCTCGTGACTCCCGTGCTGGAGCCGGGGGCGACATCGGTCGAGGTCTGGCTTCCCGAGGGCTCGTGGGTCGACGTGTGGTCCGGTGCGGCGGTGGAGGGCGGCCGCCGGGTGCGCGTGGAGACGCCGATCGAGCGGATCCCCGTGTTCGCCCGGGCCGGCGCGGAGGTGCTCGCGGCGTTCGCCGCTGCGGGATGAGTCCGGCGCACCCGGGTCCGCCCGGCCCGCCCGGCCCCGCGCCGACGTACAGTGAGGACATGCGACACCCCGTTCCCGACCCCGTCCGCGACGACCAGGAATCCGTGTGGGACTACCCGCGACCGCCGCGCGCGGAACGGGTTGCCTCGCGGGTGACGATCGAGCTCGGGGGCGTCGTCCTCGTCGACACGACCGACGTCGTGCGGGTGCTCGAGACGAGTCACCCGCCGGTGTACTACCTGCCCGAGAGTGCCTTCGCACCGGGGGCGCTGCGGCCGGCCGCGGGCTCCTCGTGGTGCGAGTTCAAGGGGCAGGCGGCGTACTTCGACGTCGTCGGAGGGCGTGAGGTGCGCGAGCGCGCCGCGTGGGGCTACCCCGACCCGAGCGGCGGCTACGGCGATCTGGTCGGGCGTGTGGCCGTGTACGCCGGCGGCATGGACCGGTGCACCGTCGACGGAGAGACGGTGGAGCCGCAGCCGGGCGGGTTCTACGGCGGCTGGGTCACATCGTGGGTCGCCGGACCGTTCAAGGGCGTGCCGGGATCGATGGGGTGGTGACGTGCGCACCGGCGTGACCCGCCCGGCCGCTGCGAGGGCGACGTAGGCTCGACACGACGGAAGGAGCCACCATGGCGAGAATCCTGCTCATCGGCGGCCACGGGAAGGTGGCGCTGCTCCTCGAGCCGCTGCTCGTGGCCGCGGGCCACGACGTCACCGCGGTGATCCGCAATCCGGAGCACGAGGCGGACGTGGCGGCGACCGGTGCGCAGCCGCTGGTGGCCGACGTCCAGTCCCTCGACACGGATCAGCTCGCGAACCTCGTGAGCGGCAACGACGCGGTCGTGTGGTCGGCCGGCGCCGGGGGCGGAAGTCCCGAGCGCACGTACGCGGTGGACCGCGACGCCGCCGTCCGCTCGATCGACGCCGCGGCAGCGGTCGGAGTCGGACGCTACATCATGGTGTCCTACTTCGGGGCCGGCGAGGACCACGGGGTCTCCCCGGACGATCCCTTCTTCGCCTACGCGGAGGCCAAGACCGCCGCCGATGCGCACCTGCGCGCCAGCTCCCTGGACTGGACGATCCTCGCGCCCTCCGCCCTCACGCTCGACCCGCCGACCGGCCGTATCGACGTCTCGGCCACCGAGCCCGCCTCGGTCGCCCGCGCCGACGTCGCCGCCGTGATCGCAGCGACGATCGCGGAGCCTGCGACGTCGCGCCGGACCATCGCCTTCAACAGCGGGGACGTCCCGATCGTCGAGGCGCTGCGAGCCGCCGTCGCCGACTGAGGTCCGCGTTCCGAAGAGACGGCAGTCGGCTCAGCGGGCCGCGCGCGGCTGCTCGGGCGGAACAGCCTCGAGGAGTCGGACGGTGTAGGGATCGCGGGGCGCGGCGAACAGCTCGGCCGCGGGGGCCGCTTCGACGACCCGGCCGTTCTGGAGCACCACCACGTCATGGCTCATCTGCTGGACGATCGCGAGGTCGTGGGCGATGAACAGGTAGGTGAGGTGCTGCTCGTCCTGCAGACGGCGCAGCAGCCCCAGGACGCGCGCCTGCACCGACACGTCGAGCGACGCCGTGGCCTCGTCGAGGATGATCAGCTCCGGCTCGAGTGCGAGGGCGCGGGCGATCGACACCCGCTGACGCTGACCTCCGGACAGCTCGTGGGGGAACCGCTCCGCGAACGCCGCCGGAAGGTCCACCAGCTCCAGCAGCTCCGCGACCCGGCGTTCGCGGGCCGCGGCGCCCGTGCCGCCGAGGCGATGCACGCGCAGCGGCTCGGCGATGGCGTCGCCGACGCTGCGGCGCGGGTCGAGCGAGGCGAACGGATCCTGGAACACCATGGCGATCCGGCGGCGGTCGCGGCGGCGCGCCCGCAGCAGGTCGGAGCCGCCGAGGGTGGCGGATCCGCGGTGCGGGGGAACGAGACCGGTCAGTGCATTGGCGATCGTGGACTTCCCCGAACCCGACTCGCCCACCAGGGCGAGGGTCGTGCCGCGCCGGACCGTGAACGACACGTCGTCGACGGCGTGGACGGTGCGGCGGCCGGTCGGCGTGCCGATCGTGAAGCGTACGTCCAGGCCTCCGACCTCGAGGAGGGGCGGCCCATCGGGCCGGGGCTGCGGGCCTGCTCCCGCGACGATCCGCGGCCGGGCCGCCAGGAGTTCCCGGGTGTAGGCATGGGCGGGCGCGGCGTAGAGCGCGCCGATCGGACCCTGCTCGACGGCACGGCCGTCCCGCAGCACGAGCACGTCGTCGGCGACCTGCCCGATGACGCCGAGGTCGTGGCTGATCCAGACCACCGCGGTGCCGCGCTCGCGCTGGAGGTCGCGCACGAGCGACAGGATCTGCGCCTGCGTCGTGACGTCGAGGGCGGTCGTGGGCTCATCGGCGATGAGGAGATCGGGGTCGCACGACAGCGCGATCGCGATCATCGCCCGCTGGCGCTGGCCGCCGGAGAACTGGTGCGGATACGCGTCCACGCGTTCGTCGGGGTTCGGGAGGCCGACCGCTTCCAGCAGCTCGATCGCCCGCAGGCGTGCGGCGTGCCGCCCGAGTCGGCGGTGGGTCTCGAGGGATTCGGTGATCTGCCGCCCGATCGTGAGATAGGGGTTCAGCGAGGTCGACGGGTCCTGGAAGACGAAGCCGACGCGGCTCCCGTGCACGCGGCGCAGCTGGGAGGCGGACGCCGTCGCGAGATCCAGCGTCGCGGCACCCTCGTCGCGCGCGCCCGGGCCGAGGAGGCTCGAGCCGGAGACGCGTGCGCCGGGGACGTCGAGCAGGCCCGTCGCGGCGAGCGCGGTCAGCGTCTTGCCCGATCCCGACTCGCCGACGATGCCGAGCGTCTGCTCGCGTTCGACGGCGACGTCGACGCCGTGGACGATCTCCCGCGGCCCCACGGCGACCCGCAGATCGCGGACGGTCAGCAGCGTCATCGGGTCCTCCTCGCCTCGATCAGCGTGCGCTGGCGCGGATCGAGGATGTCGCGCAGGCCGTCGCCCACCAGGTTGAACGCCAGCGCGGTGACGAAGATCGCCGCCCCGGGGAAGACGCTCATCCACCACGCCTGCGTGAGGAAGCCCTGCGCCGTGAACAGCATGCCGCCCCAGGACGGCGCCGGGGGCTGGATGCCGAGACCCAGGAACGACAGCGCCGCCTCCGACAGGATCGCGAACGCGAGCGACAGCGAGGTCTGCACGACGACCGGGCCGGCGATGTTGGGCAGGACGTGGCGGAAGAGGATCCAGGCCGCCGGCGTCCCCATCGTCTGCGACACCTGGACGAACGGCGAGGTGCGCACCGAGAGGGCGCTCGCGCGGGCGACGCGCGCGAAGATCGGCGTGTAGACGACGCCGATCGCGATCATGGTCGTCAGCTGACCCGGCTGGAAGATCGCGACGATCGCCAGGGCGAGCAGCAGCACGGGGAAGGCGAACATGACGTCCACGACGCGCATCAGCGCCGCATCCACCCAGCCGCCCCGATAGCCGGCGACGGCGCCGAGGGAGACGCCCACCACGAGGGCGAACAGGACGGCCACGGCTGCGATCGACAACGACGTCGATCCGGCGACGAGCACCCGGGAGAACACGTCGCGTCCGAGTTCGTCGGTGCCGAACCAGTGCGCCCCGCTCGGCGGTGCGAGGGCACCGGCGACGTCGATCTCGTTGACGCCGTACGGCGCGATCCACGGGGCGAGGACCGACGCGGCCACGATGAGCACCAGGACCGCGCCGCTGACGACGGAGATCGGGTTGGACAGCAGCAGCCGCCACGTCGACATCCGTCCGCCCGCGTGTTCCGCGGCGACGGGGACAGGGGTCTGGTCGATGGTCATGGGCTCCTCACGAGACCCGGATCCTCGGGTCGGCGACGGCGTAGAGCGCGTCGACGACGAGGTTCACGACGATGAACATGACGGCCACCAGCAGCACGGCGCCCTGGATGAGCGGGTAGTCCCGGGCGGCGACCGCTTCGTAGACGAGGCGACCGAGGCCGGGCCAGGCGAAGACGACCTCGACCACGACGACGCCGCCGAGGATCGTCGCGAGCTGGATCCCGGCGATCGTGAGCACGGGGACGAGTGCGCCGCGGACGATGTGGCGTCCCGTCACGACCCGCGGGGGGAGGCCCTTGGACACGGCCGTGCGCACGTAGCCCGAGGAGGCGACGTCGATCACGGCCGCGCGGATGTAGCGCGTCATGATGGCACCCGCCACCAGTCCCACCGTCAGCGCCGGCAGGGTCACCTGCCGCAGCCACCGGACGGGGTCGTCCGTCAGGGGCACGTATCCGCTGGCGGGGAGCCATCCGAGGGTCACGGAGAAGAGCGAGATCAGCAGCATGCCGAGCCAGAAGTCGGGGATGGAGACGCCGAACTGGCTGGTGAGGCGGACGATGAGGTCGCTCGCGCGCCCCTCGCGGAGGGCCGACCAGATGCCGGCGGGGATCGCGATCACCAGCGCGATCAGGAGGCCCACGACCGCGAGCGACACGGTCGCGGGCAGGCGCTCGAGGAGGGTGGTGGTGACCGGCTGGCCGTTGCGGAAGCTCACGCCGAGGTCCCCGGTGACGGCGCTCCCGAGGTACCCCAGGAACTGCTCCCACAGCGGCCGGTCCAGGCCCGACGCCGCCCGCAGCGCCTCGTAGGCCTCGGGCGTGTAGCGGGTGCCGAGGGCGAGGCGGACGGGGTCGCCCGGGACGAGCTGGATGAGCGCGAACACGACCACCAGCACGCCGAACAGGACGATCGCCGACGAGAGCAGACGCACGCCGAGGAACCGCGCGATGCGTGCGGGCTGGATCCTCATGCGTGGTCTGCTCTCGTCCAGCTGCTCAGTCGGTCAGCGCGGTCTCGCGGAAGCGGATCGCCCGGTCGGCGCGCGTCTCGTATCCGGTGACCGCGGGCGACCACACCTGGATGACGGACGGGTTGTAGAGGTAGATGTAGCTGGCCTCGTCGGCGATGATCGTCGCCGCCTGCCCGTACAGATCCTTGCGCGTGTCCTGGTCGGTCTCCACGCGCGCGGCGTCGAGCAGCTCGTCGACCTCGGTGTTGGAGTACTTCTGCGC
>Ga0307406_10000137_pt1 | contig 43574 bp, 70 predicted proteins | sample 322Cmetagenome_3_FD_203706 | JGI IMG/M metagenome (GOLD analysis project Ga0307406, IMG submission 203706) | Maize rhizosphere microbial communities from greenhouse at UC Davis, California, United States - 322HYB-C-2 | ecosystem: Host-associated > Plants > Roots > Rhizosphere > Soil | place...
CGGCATGGGCCTGTGCCTGTTCGGCAATGCTTACAGTGAAAAAATCATGCGGCCGGATGGCCGGGTTGCCGCCCTGAACCTGTTGCAGCCGGGCAGCATCACGGTGGACCGGTATCGGGCCGGCCGCCGGGTGTATCTGGAAACCACGGGCAGCGGCAAAACGCGCACACTTTCGGAAGACCGCATTTTTCACGTGCGCGGCATGTCGTTTGGCGGGGATACGGGCCTTTCCCCGGTTGAGTACGGCCGGCACACGATGGCCGCCACGATGGCGACCGAAGAAACCAGCGGCCGGCTGTTCGGCAACGGCATGGCCGCATCCGGCGTGCTGACCAGTGACCAACTGCTGACGGCCAAACAGCGGGCCGACCTGAAAGCCATCATGGAAACCTATGTCGGCAGCTCAAATGCCGGCAAATTGATGATTTTGGAAGCGGGCTTGAAGTATCAGCAGCTAGTCATGGACCCGCAAAAGGCACAAATGCTGGAAGTGCGGCAGTATCAGGTGGAACAGATTTGCCGTTGGTTTGGCGTTCCTTCCATCATGATTGGGCATCACGCATCCGGCGGCACGACCTGGGGCAGCGGCGTTGAACAAATCATGTTGGCGTTCAGCAAACAGGGCATGCGCAGCCTGTGCAAGCGGGTTGAGGCGGCCATCAGGCGCGACTTGCTGACACCGGAAGACCGCAAACGGATCACCGTCAAGTTCAACATGGACGGTTTACTGAGGGGTGACAGCGCGAGCCGCGCGGCCTTCCTGTCCACAATGGTGAACGTGGGCATCATGACGCGCAACGAAGCGCGCGGGCATGAAAACCTGCCGGCCAAGGCCGGCGGGGATGATTTGACCGTGCAATCCGCAATGCTGCCGATCCAGAAACTTGGTGCCGCCCTGCCGGCACCTTCACCGCAGGGCTGATGCCATGAAAACCAAAGATTTCAGCTTGGAAGTCAAGTCCGTTTCCGATGACGGCACCGTTGAGGGTTACGGCAGTGTCTTCGGCAACGTGGACAGCTACGGCGAAAAAGTGGCAGCCGGCGCCTTTGCCGAAAGTCTGCAACGGCACCGCAGGCGCGGCACCAGCCCGCTGATGCTGTGGCAGCATGATCCCGGCCGCCCCGTGGGCGTGTGGGAAGACCTGGCCGAAGACGGCAAGGGGCTGTGGGGCAAGGGCCGGCTGATTTTGGGCATTCCCGATGCCGACACCACGCACAAGCTGCTGAAGGCCAAGGCGCTGCGGGGGTTGAGCATCGGTTACCGTGAACAGGGCAGCGAACCGGACGGGCCGCACCGGCTGCTGACCAAACTTGATTTGCTGGAAATTTCCATCGTGTCGTTTCCGGCCAATGACCTTGCGCGCGTTGACAGCGTGAAGACGGACGCTTTCAGCATGCTGCGCACAAAATTGCTGGCCGGGGATCGGCCAACACTACGGGAGTGGGAACGGGGGATGCGGGAAGCATTCGCCCTGACTAACTCCGAAGCTGAACGGGTTGCGCGTTCAGTCTTCAAGGATGCTTCGGGGGAACCGGAGGGACAGCAGCACGCCAAGCAAGCCGATGCAGCCGCGTTCAATGAACTGCGGGCCGCCCTTGCTGCTTTTAAACTCTGATCCGAAGGGCCAACACCATGCCGCTGGATGGCAACGCTGAAAACGACCTGACGAAACTTGCCGCTGACTTCAAGGAAGCGGCCGACAAGGTGAAATCGACGGCCGAAACCCATGCCGCCGAAATCCGCAACCTGGGTTCGGCCACGGCCGAAACCAAGGAAAAGGCCGATCGCGCGCTGATCGAGATGAACGGCCTTGGCGAGCGGCTGAAACACGTGGAACAGCAGCTTGCCCGCCGGGGCAAGGAAGACGGCGGCCCGGCCGTCACCAAATCCGCCGGGGAACAGGTGGTGGAAAGCGAAGAATTCGAACACTTCGTCAAATCGGGGGCGCGCGGCACTATCCGCCTTGAACTGAAGGCAATCACCAGTGTTGGCGGTTCGGCCGGTGACCTGATCCAGCCGGATCGGCAGGCCGGCATCCTGCCGCTGCCCCGGCGTCGGCTGACCATCCGTGACCTGTTGGCCCCCGGCCGCACCACGTCGAACAGCATCGAATTCATCCGGCAAACCGGGTTCACGAACAATGCCGCCGTGGTGGCGGAGACGACACTTAAGCCGGAAAGCGGCATCACCTTTGCCCCCATGACAACCCCGGTTCGCACAATTGCGCATTGGGTGCCGGTTTCCCGGCAGGCAATGGATGATGCGCCGCAGCTTCGCAGCCTGATCGACGCTGATTTGCGCTATGGGCTGGACTATGCCGAGGAACGCGAACTGCTGACGGGTGACGGCACCGGCCAGCACCTTAACGGGCTGATCACGCAGGCAACCGATTACGTTGCGGCCTTCACCCCGGCAATGGCGCAACGGGTGGACACCCTGCGGCTTGCCATGTTGCAGGCCACGCTTGCCGAATACCCGGCAACCGGCATCGTGCTGCACCCGCAGGATTGGGCAGCGATCGAGTTGCTGAAGGAAGGCACCACGGGGGCTTACCTCCTGGCCGACCCCCGCGCATCCAACGGCCCCCGGATTTGGGGCCTGCCGGTTGTCGAAACGGCGGCAATCGACGTGGATAGTTTCCTTGTGGGCAGCTTCGCGCGGGCAGCCCAAATCTTCGACCGGATGGGCACCGAAGTGCTGATCAGTTCCGAAGACCGGGATAATTTCGTGAAGAACATGCTTACCGTGCGCGCGGAAAAGCGTTTGGCACTGGCTGTAAAAGTGCCGGAAGCACTGATCTTTGGTGATTTCGGCGCAGTGGCGTAAGCCTGAACAACTAAGACGGCGGCCCTTGTATCGTACGATGCAGGGGCCGTTTTTCTGTCGGGGGCAAGCATGGTGGAAGTGATAGCAAAACGGCCCTTCATGGGGCTGGAAGGCAGTGTCAAGCGGGGGCAGCGGTTCACCGTTGACGATGCCCGCCGTAAAGAGCTTGGCCGGCTGGTGGAAGTGGTGGGGGATGCGAGCGGGCAGCCGGCGGCGCCGAAGGAACCCCCCGGCCCGGCCCCCGACGATGGCCCGGCCAAGGCCGAACCGGCCCCCGAAAACAAGATGGCCCCGGCCCCGGAAAACAAGGCCGAACCCGCGGCCCCGGCCCGCCGTGGCCGCCCCCGGAAAGCGGAGTAACAGCGCATGCCGTACCTTGATAACAGGGTGTATGACAACGGGCTGTCGGCGCTGAACAGCGAAGCGACACACCTGCATATCACCAGTGCCGAAGCGGCGACATTTGAGGCCGTGGGGCCGGCCAGCCTGGGGGCCGCAGCTATCAGCGTGGGGGCACCGGGGGCACGGGCCGGCGGCGGCCGGAAAGTGACCGTGGGGGCGGTGAACAACGGGGCCGTGAGCGGCAGCGGATCGGCCGAGTTTTACGCAATCGTTGACCAGACCAACAGCCGGCTGCTGGCCGCTGCCCCGCTGCTGGCCGGGCAGACGGTGACGGCCGGCAACACCTTCAGCTTGGCCGCGTTCGATATCGGCATTCCCGGCCCGGCGGCCTGACATGCCCGATGACCTGAAGATTTCCGCACTGCCGGCCGCCGGCCCGCTGACCGGGGCCGAACGGCTGCCGCTGGTGCAGGCCGGCGTGAACGTCGGGGCCGCCCTGGCGGCGCTGCTGGTGCCTGCCGGCACGATGCAGATGTATGCCGGCGGCACCGCCCCCGCCGGCTGGCTGCTGTGTGACGGGGCGGCGGTATCGCGGGCCGACCACGCGGCGCTGTTCGGGGCCATCGGCACCGCGTTCGGCCCCGGTGACGGTTCCACCACGTTCAGCCTGCCCGACATGCGCGGCCGGGTGCCGGTGGGTGCCGGGGCCGGGGCCGGCCTGACGGCGCGCACGCTTGGCGGCGCGGGCGGTTCCGAACAGACAGATTTCACGGGGCTGGAAATCCAGGGCACCGAGGGAGCGGCAACGACAGCGGTGCCGGGCGGCGGGCACGTGCTGGCGGCGGCTGCCGGCGATTACGGCGGCGAAAACGTTACTGTCTCCATTTACGGCCCGCCCGGCGGCACGGCTGCGGCCATTGCCAGCCACACCGGCACCCTGACCGGCGCGGGCAACATGCAGCCCTTTGCCGCCGTCAACTTCATAATCAAGACGTGATGCCTAAGCTGCTGCTCGAAACCGGCGGTGCCCTGCTGCTGGAAAGCGGCGCGGCTTTCGTGCTGGATGCATGGGAAGCGGCCCCCGTGACCGCAGGGCAGCCCGTGGTGGGCCGGCCGGCCTTGGGGCAGGGGTATGCCCTGGCCGCAGCCCCGACAGCCACGGCGGCCCCCGTGCTCGCTGGCGGCGCCCTGGCCGGCGCCCATGTCCTGGCCGCCGTGGCTGTCGCGGCCGGGCCGCCGGTTGCCGGCCGGGCGAAGATCATCGGAAACGGTATGGGGGGGTTCATGTTTCTCACGCTGGATGAAGCCAAGCGGCACTTGCGCGTGGATCACGCGGCCGACGATGCCGACATTTCCGAAAAGCTGCTGGCGGCTGAAGAGGAAGTGGCCGAGCACATGGGCCGGCCGCTGCCGTGGCTGGACGCTGACGGCGTGGAAGTGCCGGCCCCGGCGGCCGTCAAGGCCGCCGTGCTGCTGCTGTTGGGCGATATGTACGCCAACCGGGAAGCGCAGACGGATCGGCGGCTGACAGACAACGGCACCGCCCTGCGCATGCTGGCCCGTTACCGGCATTTCGCATGATCAAGGCCGGCATGCTCAATCAGCGCATCACCGTGCAGGCCGTGCAGCGGGTGCCTGACGGCGGCGGCGGCTATGATGAGACATGGGCCGAACTCGTGACCTGTTGGGCCAAGGTTGAACCCCTGGCCGGGCTTGAGCGGCTGACGGCGGCGCAGCAGGAAAGCACCACGGATTACCGGGTGACGATCCGGTGGCGCGAAGGGCTGACGGCCGAAATGCGGGTGCTGTGGCGCGGCTATACGCTGGACGTGAACGCCATTGCCGATGCCGGGCCGCAGGCCGGGTTCGTGGTGCTGGACTGCCGCAGCATGGGGGCGGCCTGATGGCCCGCGTGCAGGGGGCGGCCCGGCTGCGCAAGGTGCTGCGCGACCTGCCGGCCACCATGACGGCGGAGATCAGGGCGGCCGTGCGGATCGGGGCCGAAGACATTTTGCGCACGGCAACCGCCCTGGTGCCGGAAAAGAGCGGGGCCACCAGCCGGGCGCTGAAGATCAGATACAGCCGCGACAAGCTGGCCGCCACGATCGGCACCCACGACAGGGAAGCCCCCCTTGCGCACCTGATCGAATTCGGCACGGCGGCCGGGGAACGCACCAGTGCCGCCGGCACCAAGTACCAGCACCCCGGCACCAAACCGCAGCCGTTTCTGCTGCCGGCCTATGAGCGGCACAGGCGGAACGCTTTCCGGCTGATGCGGGCAGCCGTTGCCAACAGCTTACGGAAGGCCGCCAAATGAGCCGTGCCGCGTGGCCCCTTCAGCAGAGCATCTACAGCCGCCTTTCCGCGTTCATGGCCCCGGTGCCCGTTTATGACGCGGTGCCGGCGGCAACAGCCTTTCCGTACATCAGCATTGGCGACCAGACAGCGGCGGACGGTGCCGACAAGACAGACCGCGCGGCCGAGCGGGTGACCATCACCCTGCACGTGTGGTCACGCAAATCAGGCCGGAAGGAATGCAAGGAACTGGCAGCCAAGGTGGTGACGGCCCTGCATGACTACCCCCTGACCGTTGCCGGGTTCGCCCCCGTCACCCTGACGTTTGAGTTTGGCAACGATTTTTACGACCCGGACGGCATCACCCTGCATGGGGTGCTGCGGTTCGGGGCCACCATCACCCCGTAAAAGGCGCACAAAATGAGCAATGAAAAAGGGCTTTCGGTACTCCTGAAAGTGGGGATCACGGCAACCGCCCCGGCCAGTTATACCGTGCTCGAAGGGCAAACCGACACCAGCATGGACGGCAGCACCAATGTTGCTGATATCACCGACAAGGATGCCGCCGGTTGGTCCCTTGGCATGGCGACGACACGGAGCGGCACCGTCACGGCAAGCGGCAATCTGAAGACCCCCCGGCCGATGCTGGCATTGCTGGAAACCGCATGGAACACCGGGGGCACCCATGCCTGCCAAGTCCTTTTTGATACCGCAGGCAATGGATACAGCGGGGTGTTCTATGTCACCGCGTTCAACATCAGCGGAGCCACGACCGATGCGGGTAAATACTCTGTCACCTTGACACCTGCGGCTGCACTTACGAAGGTGACGGGCACCTGATGATTGCCAATCCGCACCGGGGGGAAGTGGCGGTAACACTGGCGGGGCAGCAGTACGCTGCCCGGCCGACCTATGCCGCCGTGGTGAAATGGGAAACCGCCACGGGCCGCACCAGCACCGAACTGCTGCTGCGTTTCGCATCGGGGAATTTCGCCGCAGCCGAAGTGGTGGCGGTGCTGCACGCGGCCCTGGCGGCCGGCGGCACCACGATGCCGGCTGACCAGCTTGGCGAACTGGTGATCAGCGAAGGGCTGACGGATCAGTTGGAAGCGGCCGGCAAGCTGCTGCGCAACAGCCTGACCGGCGGCAAGGAACCGAAACCGGGGGAAGGCGTGCCGGCGGTACAGGCCGAACCCCTTACCGCCGGCTAGTCATTGCGGCCTGTGCCGTGGGCTGGAAACCGTGGGAATTTTGGGACGCCACGGCGCACGAACTTTTTCAAGCACTGGACGGCTTTGCCCTGGCGAATGGTTCGGATGATGCCCGGACCGAGGAACGGGAAGCGAATTTTGCCGAATTCCTGGCGGGCATGGAAGCGGCGGGCCTTGCCTGACCGAAGGGTGAAACATGGCTGAAATCCAAGGGCTAATTGTACGGCTGGAAGCGACCACGGCCCTGTTGCGCGGGGAACTGGCGCGGGCTGACCGATCCATTGCCAACACGGCACAACAGGCCGAGCGCAACGCGGCCCGCGCGGAACGGGCAATTGCCGGCATCGGCAGCAGCCTTGGCGGGCTGCTTGGCGGCTTTTCGGCGGCCGGCGTGGCGCGTGACCTGATCCAAACCACGATGCAGTTCGAAAAGCTGGATTTTCGGATCAGGAACCTATCGGGCAGTGCTGCGGCCTTCGAAGAAAATCAGCGATATATCAGCCAAACGGCAAACCGCATGGGGCTGGATATCGTCACCGCCACCAATTCGTTTGCCGGGCTGCTGGCGGCACAGCAGAACGGCAAAATCACCGCCGAACAGACGCGCGACATTTTCGAAGGCATGGCGAATGTGTCGGCCGCCCTTGGCATCAGCAACGAGCAACTGAAACTGTCATTCTTCGGTTTGGGGCAGGTGCTTGGATCGGCAACCGTCACGATGGAAGACGTGCGGCAGGTAACCGACCCGCTGCCCGGCCTGTTCGACAAAATCGCGGCGGCATCGGGCCGAACCGGCGGCGAACTGAAAACCCTGATCAGTGACGGCAAGGTGACGGCGGACGTTTTCAGCCGGCTGCTGGTGAAGGCCCTGGAAGAATATGCCGGCAAGGCCGAACAGGCGGCCGAAGGGCTGAACGGCAGTTGGACCCGCTTGCAGAATGCTTGGATCGAGCTTAAGCGCACGCTTGAAGACCCGATCAGCGACACGCTGACCCCGCTGCTGACGGCAGCCCGTACCGCCCTGCAAACGTGGCAGCTTGGCAACGAAGGGTTCCGGCCGATGGAAGAACGCAGCCCCGCGCGGCTGCGCTATGACCGGGATCGGGTGCAGGAAGGCCGCGTTCGGGCCGAAATGCGGAACGCTGCCGGCGGCAATGAGGACTTGGGATGGTACGACAGGCAGTTGCGCGAAATCGACGCGCGGCTTGCATTCTTGGAAGGCCCGCCGGCCGGCAGCGGCCCGGCAGCCGCACCGCCGGCAGCGGCCCCGCAGTTGGCACCGCCCCCGGAAAAGAAGAAACCGAAAACCGAAGGGGAAAAGGCGGCAGACAAGGCGGCGCGCGAGCGCGAAGCGGCGGCCAAGCGGACTGCCGACACGATCAAGGATTTACAGCACGAAGAACAGCAGCTTGGCCGCACCGCCAAGGAACAGGAGCTTTACAACGCTTACAAGGCGGCCGGGGTGACTGCCGAGAGTGCCGCCGGCCTTGCCATCAGGGCCAACGTGGAAGCCTTGCAGGAAAGCCGGGATTGGCACGACAGGGTGGCGGCCGGGATCAAGGCGGAAAACGATCAGTTGGAGGAAGGCCGCCGGCTGTATGAACAGGTTCGCACACCCCTGGATGCCTACAATGACCGGCTGCTGTACCTGCGGCAAATGCTGAACGCGGGGGCGATAGATCAGCGCACGTTTAACTTGGCCGTGGCCGAAGCGCGCGAAGCGTTCGACACGGCGCAGAAATCGGCCAACAAGTTGCCGAAGGAAATGCAGTTTTTGGCGGATACCGCCGATCAGGCGTTTGACCGGGTTGGCAGCAGCATCACGCAGGCTTTCGTGCAGGGCGAAAAGGCCGCCGTCACCATGCGCAATGTCGGCCTTGGCGTGGTGTCCGAACTGATGCAGGCGTTCATTGAACTAAGCCTGATCAACCCGCTGAAAAACGCCATGACCGGCGGCAGCAATCCGGTGCTGGCAACGGTGCTGTCAACCGGCATCAAAACCTTCGGCGCATGGCTAGGCAGCGGCAGCACGGTGAACGATCCGACCGGCGGCACCTTCGGCGGCTATGGCAACGGCCCTTCGGAGCGCGCGGCCGGCGGCCCGGTGTCGGCCGGGCAGGCTTACGTGGTGGGTGAGAAGCGGCCGGAACTGTTCGTGCCTTCCGTCAACGGGGTAATCCTGCCCCGGCTGCCGACCGTGGCCGCCGGCCCGGCCCCGGCCAATGACAGCTTTGCCCTGACGCAGCACTTGCACATCAGCACCGGAGTGCAGGGCACCGTTCGGGCCGAAATCCAGAACATGATGCCGCAGATTGCCGCCACCAGCCGGGCGGCCATGCTGGAAGCACAAGCGCGAAGGGGCCGCAGCCTGTAATGCCGACATACCCGCTGACGATGCCGGCCAGCCCGGCGCCGAACCGTTCGTCATTCCGTATCAAGCGCGTCACCGCCCTGTCGGAAAGCCCGTTCAGCGGCCGGCAGCAGGTGGTGGAATGGCCCTATGCCATCTGGCAGGCCGAAATAAGCCTGCCCCCGATGAAGCGGGCCAAGGCCGCCGAGTGGCAGGCGTTCATGCTGGAACTGCACGGCCGGGCCGGCACCTTCCTGATGGGAGATCCCGATGCCAAGCACCCGCGCGGCAGCGCCACCACGGCGGCTGTCAACGGGGCGGGGCAAACCGGCAACGTGCTGCTGGTGCGCGGCATGGTCAACACCACGCTGCTGAAGGGCGATTACATACAGTTGGGCAGCGGCGGCACCGCGCGGCTGCACATGGTTGTGAACGATCACGGCGGCGGCCCCGGAGGCACCACCATTCTGCAAATCGAACCCCCGCTGAAGTTCAGCCCGGCGGACGGGGCGGCGGTAACCGTGATCAATGCAATGGGCCTGTGGCGCATGGCCGCCCCTGATCCGGGGTGGGACAGTGACGCGGCCAGCATCTACGGGTTCACTTTCGCTTGTCATGAGGCTTACTGATGGCCCGCGCACTTACCGCCGGCCTTGAAGCCGGCACGCTTGCCGATTGGGTGCAACCCCTGCTGCTGGTGGAAATGCTGTTCGGATCGGGGCCGGTGCGGCTGTGGACCGGCATCGGTGATTTCCAGTGGTCAAACAGGACGTGGACCGGCACCGGCACGCTGCTTGGCCTGTCACCCATTGAGGAAACCACGGAAGTGCGGGCCAATGGCGTGCGGCTGTCGCTGTCCGGTGTGCCATCCGACGTGCTGGCCCTGGCCCTGGCCGAACCGTACCAGAACAGGCCGTGCAGCATCTTCCTGGCCGTTCAGAACACCAACACCGGGGCGCTGATTGCCGACCCGTACGAGGTTTTCCGGGGCCGCATGGACACAATGACGATCGAGGAAGGCGGGGAGGATGCGACCGTTGCCATTGCCGCCGAAAGCCGGCTGCTGGATTTAGAGCGGCCCCGTGAACGGCGGTACGATCATCAGGACCAACAGATAACGGCCAGTGGCGATAGGTTTTTTGAGTATGTGCCAAGTATACAGGACACGGAAATTCGCTGGGGCCGGGGCTGATGTTTCGTACGATGCAGGGGCCGCTGATGCGGGTTGAAAACTGGCCGAGCCGGCTGAACGACGTGATTGAGGCCGCCGATGGGCGGCCTTTTTCATGGGGGGAATGGGACTGCGGCGCATTCGTCGGGGCCTGCGTTGAGGCCGTCACCGGCAGCGACCCGATGCAGCCCTTTGCCGGGCAGTGGGACAGTGAAACCGGCATGCTGCGGGCCTTGGCGGCCGGCTACGGCGGCAGCCTTGAACAGTTTTGGACGGCACAGCTTGGCGAACCCGTGCCGGTGACGATGGCCGGCCGGGGTGACGTGGTGCTGGTGCAGGATGATGACGGCGTGACGGCATCGGGCATTGTGGATTTGTCCGGTGAACGGGTTGCGTGTCTGACGCTGGACGGCATCGAATTTGTGCGGCTGTCGGCCGCCGTGACGGCCTGGAAGGTTTGAGCGCATGCCCCCCGTTGTCTTCGCAGCCGTAGCCGGGGCCATTGCCGCTGCCGGCACCGCATGGGCCGCCGGCATGGCCGTCACCTTCGCTGTGGTTGCCACGGGCGCGGCCATCAGTGCCGGCCTTGCCGGCGCGCAAATGGCGCTGGCCCCACGACAGAAGCCGTTCCGGCAGGAATTGACCGACCGTGGGCATTCGGTGCGGCAGCCGATCAGCCCCCGGCAAATCGTCTACGGCCGGGTGAAGACCGGCGGCCCGATCATCTTTCTGGAAAGCACCCACGGCGGCCAGAACCAGAAAAACAAATGGCTGCAAATGGTCATTCCATTGGCGGCCCATGAAGTGGATGCCATCGAAGACGTTTATTTCGATGGCGAGATGCTGCCCCTTGGCCCTGACGGGGCGGTGACCGGCGGCAAATACTTCGATGCCAGTTGGCCGATCGAAGCACAGCGGCCGCGTGCCCGTGTCTGGAAGCATTTGGGCCAGCCGGGGCAGGTGGCCGATGCCCGGCTGATATCGGTATCCGCCGGCAAGTGGACGGCGGCCCACGTCGGTACGGGGATCGCTTACCTGTATGTCGAACTGGAGTATACGGCCAGCATCTACACAAACGGCATTCCCAACGTCACCGCCGTCGTGCGCGGCCGGAAAGTCCACGACCCCCGCACCGGGCAGACGGTTTGGAGCGACAACGCGGCCTTGTGCATGCGCGATTACCTGATGCTGTCGCACGCGGCCGGCGGCCTTGGCGCGACAACGGATGAATTCGACGGCGCCAACATCATTGCCGCTGCAAACCTGTGTGACGAGGCGGTGCCCCTGGATGCCGGCGGCACGGAAAAGCGATACACCCTGAACGGCACCGTGGTGCTGAGTACCGCCAACACCCCGCGCAACACGCTGGAAAGCATGCTGACGGCCTGCGGCGGATCGGTGATCTACTCCGGTGGCAAGTGGCGCATCCTGCCGGCGGCGTACCGCAACCCGACCGTGACCCTGACCGACACCGATTTGCGGGCCGGGGTGAACATTCAAACCCGCGTGTCGCATAAGGACGTGTTTACCGGGATCAAGGGCACCTATTCCAGCCCGGCCAACCTGTGGCAGCCCGCCGATTATCCGCCGGTTCAGTCTGATGCGTTCGTGACGGAAATCGGCGGTGAACCCGTTTGGCGTGACGTGGATCGGCCCTTCACCACGTCGGCCGCCACGGCGCAGCGGCTTGCCAAAATCGACATATTGAAGGTTAGGCAGCCGATCACCGTCACCCTGCCGTGCAAGCTGACCGCGTTCCGCGTGCAGGCCGGTGACGTGGTTCGGGTGACGCTGCCGCGCATGGGCTGGACCGCCAAGACTTTCGAAGTGGTGGAATGGTTGTTCGCTGTCGGCAACGACGGCACCCTTGGCTGTGACCTGTCATTGCGCGAAACCGACCCGTCAATTTATGACTTCCTGACTTCCGAGGAACAGGCCGCCGATCCGGCCCCCGGCACCGACCTGCCCGACTGGAACAACGTCGGAGTGCCGCGCAACCTGTCGGTTGACAGTTCGGCAAGCCAAGTGGTGGAAGGGGCGGACGGCAGCCTGATCAGCCGGGCCGTGGTGACGTGGGAACGGGCGCTGGATGGTTTCGTTGACCGCTATGAAATCCATTGGCGGCTGACGGGTGAAACCACGTGGCCCAATCAGCAGCCGGTGGACGGCATCAGCAGCACCGACACCTTCACCTATTCCATCAGCAACATGCCGGTTGGCGCGTCCATTGACGTGCGCGTGCGGGCCGTCAACGGCCTTGGCGTGCCGTCCAATTTCGTGACCGTTTTCGGCCATGTGATCAGCGGCACCACGGCCCGGCCGAACCCGGCCATAACCGGGTTGAAGGTGCAGGGCAGCCCGGCCGACAACCCCGGCCAGTGGACCGGCGACAGCGCGACATTCGTGTGGAACGAAGCAACCACGCTTGGCAGCCTGTTCGATGCCTATGTCGTGACGATCCGAAACACCGGGGCCGGCGGCGGCGTGCGGCGCGTGGCCGTGGTGCGGGGCAGTTCGTACACCTATGACTTTGCCGCCAACAGCACCGATGGGCTGGTGCGCAGCTTCATCGTTGACGTGCAGGCCCGCACCAAGCTGCCGACCAACAACCTTTCCCCGGCGGCCAGCCTGACGGCCACCAACCCGGTGCCGGCCCTGCCCACGGCGGTGACGCTGACCGGGGAATTCCGCACCATTGCCATGCGCTACACCCCGCCGGCTGAACCGGACTATGCAGGCATACTGGTGTGGGCATCGGAAACGAGCGGGTTCGCCCCGGCCGCCGGAAACCTGAAGTATCAAGGCCCCGACACGCTTGTGGTGATCCCGGCCGAACCCGGCAAAACGTACTTTGTGCGCTATGCCAGTTTCGACCTGTTCGGCACGGCCGGCGTGACGATCAGCGGCGAAGTGTCGGTTTCGACGGTGAAGATCGCGCATGCCGATTTGGCGCGGGAAATCATCGACACAAGCAACCTGATCCCGGCCCTGACCAGCCGGATTGACCTGATCGACACCGCCGGCACCGGGCTGTTCGACCGGCTGGCCGACCTGGCCGGCGATGTCGGAGCACTGGAAACCGCCGTCAGTACGGAAACCACGACCCGGCAGACGGCCGACAGCGCACTTGGCAGCCGCATTGATAGCGTGTCTGCGGTGATCAACAGCCGCGCCTTTTACGAAAGTTTCGACGGCGATGTAAGCGCGTTTCTGGACGGCTGGCATAACAACTACGGCGCAACCGCGATCACGGTTGAAAGCGGCGGCGGGGTTGGCGGCAAGTTCCTGCGGATAGGCGACAACAACGGCGATGATGGCTCCTGGCGTTATTCCAAGGTGCTGATCCCGTTCGACCCGAACAGGCTTTACAAAGTCACCTTCCGGCTGCGGTGCCCGGTGCCATCGGGGGCCGTCTGGATGGGCGTTAGGGCCGTGCTGGCCGATGGCGTGACCAATATCAACTATCTTGGACAGGCAAACTCTGATGGCGGCCATTTCGTGGTGCGCGAGGGTTGGACGGTTCCGGCCGACTGGACGGTATACAGCGGCTATATCAAGGGCACGGCGTACCACAGCAACGCATGGGACGTTTCCGCGCCGAGTGGCCTGCACCCGGATGCCCGCTATTTTTCGCCCATGCTGGTGTGCAACTGGCCGCCACAGGCAGGCATCACCGACGTTGACCTGATCCAAGTGGAATTCGCCGATGCTGACGCGGCGGCGGCGGCGGTTGTCACCGAAGCTGCCGCGCGGGCCACGGCCATCAATGCCGAAGCATCGTTACGGGAAACCCTGGCGGCGCGCGTCACCGGGGCCGAAGGGGCGGGATCAACGAACGCGGCGGCTATCAGCACTGAGGCGACCGTGCGCGCCACGGCCGACAACGCACTGAGCACCCGCGTTGACACGGTGGCGGCGCGGTTCGATGGCGATTTAGCAAACCTGATCGACAACCCCGTGATGAAAGCCGATGCCGCGCACTGGCATTTCTGGAGTGGGGTTGCCGGCGGCCGGGTTGCGGCAGGTGATGCCGGGGTGCCGGCCGGCTGCCCCACGGCGTTTGCGCTGCGGATACGGGGCCGGGATACCATCACCGACCCCCGCCGGCCCGCAGGCCCCGGTGAACGGCACTTCATTTCACTCATGGGGGCATCCGATCCGGCGGCCCCCGGCGCATGGTTCGGGCTAGCCTGTTATGATGCCGCCGGCAACTTCCTGGGTGTCCACGGCGGCACCGGGCTGGCCCTGACCGCCGGCCCAACGTGGCGCAAGGCATCCGGCTATGTGATCACCCCGCCGAACACCGCCGAAGCGGCGTTTTATGTGGTGAGCGATGGGGCCGGGGGCAGCACCGAACTGCCGCCCTGGCACATCACGCAGGTTCAGTGGCGGCCGGCCGGCATGGTGGATGAAGCCTTCGCGGCCATCAGCACCGAAACCACGGCGCGCGCCACGGCCATCGGGGCCGAAGCGACGGCCCGGCAAACCCTGCAAACGACCGTTGACGGCCACACCGCAGCCATCGAAACCGCCGCGCAGAGCATCGACGGCCTGGAAGCGCAATATACCGTTAAGGTGCAGGCCGACGGCTATGTGGCCGGTTACGGCCTTGCCGTCACGGCCAACAACGGCGCCCCGACTAGCAGTTTCGTGGTTGCCGCTGACCGTTTTGCTATCGCGCAGGCCGGCACCACCACGCTGAACCCGACGATACCGTTTATCGTCACCACCAAGGGCGGCGTGCCAATCATGTCATTCAGTGGATATGCGTCCATTGACCGGCTGTTGACGGGCACGTTGGATACCGAAACGCTGCGGATCGGCGGCAGCAACGTGGTGCTGGACGGGCCGACCCGGCAAATCCGGGTAAACAACGGCACCACTGATTTGGTCAAGATGGGCCAGATCAGCACCGGGGTTTACGGCATCGAAATTCGGGACAGCAGCGGCGCCCTGATTATGTCATCGGGGGCCGGGCTGGCCGCCGGGGTGGTGAAGCCCGCCAATCTGGCGCTAGGGGTTGGCGGCAACCTGCTGCACAATCCCGATTGGGCAACCGGCAACCTGACGGGGTGGAATTTTTCGGGGCATTGGGGATGGACCCCTGGCGAATTTGACGGCGGGATAAATCACCCTGACGGCTGGCGGCCCTACCCGACCAATGCCGTGTATATTTGGCAGGCATCGGCTGACGCTTCCCGGTGGATTGACGTGGTATCCGACGCGGTGCCGTGTGTGCCGGGCGAGCGGTTCGAGGCATCGGCCTATGTCGGGGTGCATCGCTGCAATGCTTACGTGTTGCTCTCGTTTACCGACGCTTACGGCAACCATATCGGCCACGGCGATGAAATGATTGTGGCAGTGCCGAACCATAATCAGGCATCAGGCGGCAACACCCTCGAAGACTTTCGGCGGTGCCTGACGTTTGCAAAGGCCCCCGCCGGCACCGCTGGGGTGCGACTGTTGATCCGTAAGGACGGCACTTCGCCACCCGCAGCCAATTCATTCATGAGCGCGGCCCTGTGCTATCTCGGCAGGGCCGGGGCCAATCAGGTTGACGCTTCGCCCTGGAGTGTCGGAACCCGGCAGCCCACGGCGGCCACGACTAGCGGGCTTGGCACCCTGGCGACGAAGAATAACATCAACTGGAATAGCGAACTGGTGAATATCCCGGCTTTCGGGAATTTCGCCTATTTGAATGGGACTATAACAAGCGCCAACATCAGCACTTACATAAGTTCCGCTGCCATCGGCAATGCCTATATTGCCGAAATGGAGGCGGGGAAGCTGCGGGCAGGGTATATCGACACTTTCGATATTTTCGTGCGCTACGGGAATATTCGGATATGGGACAGCAACAACAACCGTGACCGCGTTATTCTAGGGCACCGGCCCGGCGTTGATTACGGCTTTTGGGTATGGGCCGCTGACGGTTCCGAAATCATCACGGCGACGGATATAAACGGCGTGAAGATCAGAGACTTGACCGTTGACGGGAACACCAAACTTGCGAACCTGTCGGTTGGCGGCGTCAAAATCCAAGACCTTGCGGCCAGCAACTCCGCCGGGGCCAGCACCGGGGCCGCGAGCAATTCCAGCAGCATCGGGGTTGCGATGGACTGCATCGGCAAAACCGTCACTGTGTTCGGATCGGCGTCGGTTCAGAAAAGCGGCACCGGCAGCACGACGACCCAAATCAGGCTATTGAGCAACGGGGTTGATCTAACCGGATGGGTTCACCTTTTCGGCGGGGAAGGCTCGGGTTCCGCGACGGTGCAGCACACCTTTGTCCCGCCGGCCGGTGCGCGTGATTTTTACTGTGAAACGCGGTCGATTTTCGGGGCTGCATCAATTCTACGAACATCGGTATGGGCAATAGAGAACCGCAAATGAACGTCGAATTCACGCGATACGACCCGGCAACCGGACGGCTGATGGGCCTTGGCAACTGCGATGACAGCGACTATCCGGCCAACGTGGCGCTATATCCCGGCCATCGGTTCGTGACCGGGCACGCCAACCTTGAAACCGATTACGTGGACGTGGCGGCCGGCCCGCCGGAAGTGCGGCCCCGGCCGGAACTGCCGGGGTTCGACCGGCTGACCATCGCGGCCGGCGGGCAGGAATTCGCGCGGCTGGTGGCGGATCGGCCGTTCACGGTGACGATTGACGGTGACCCGGCGGCCATCACTGAACCCGATGCGGCCGGGCGATACGTGGTTGAGCTTGGCGGCATGGTGCCGGCGGTTTACAGCGTAACCGTGGACTGCTGGCCGTACCTGCCCTATGCGGCCGAAGTGGTGGCGCTATGAGGATCACGGCGACAAAGGACATGGATGCCTTGCGGCGTGAAGCCCAGCAGCGCATCACGCGGGCTGCGGCCGCCGAGCGGGGAAAGCACGTCACAAGCGGCAAGGCGAATATCTATGCCGCCAAAAAGGCCGAAGCGGCGGCATGGTTGGCGAAAGCCCCGACCAAGAAAAAAGAGGCCGATGCCCTGGCCGGGCTGCCGTTCCTGGCCGCCGAAGTGGCCGCCACGGGCCGCGCGGCCGATGACGTGGCGACCACATGGCGCGACAAGGCGGCACAGTATGACGGCGTGGCGGCCCCGGCCATCGAAGGCCGGGAAATGCGCGCCAAGGCGCTGATCGACGCGGCCCGCAGCCCGGCCGAACTGGACGCGATCAAGCTGTGAAAGGCCCCCGGCGGGATTGGCTGCTGGTGGCCGGCGGCATCCTGGCGTTCGTGGCAGCCGCGTGCCTGATCGGCGCTGTCCTGTCCTTCGTCTTCCCGGTGCCCTGAAAGCCGCCCCATGAACACCCCCGCCGGCATGGCCCTGGCGGGGCTGCTGATGCTTGCCACGGCCGGGCAGGCCATCGGTGCCCCGGATCGGTGCCAGCCCCACCAGTGGCCCCCTAAAGCCCGCAGCGTGGTTGCCCTGAAGGAAGGTGAATTGCGGCTGCTGTCGCAAACCATCTATGCGGAAGCGCGCGGGGAGCCGGATGCCTTTTGCAGCATGGCCGCCGTGGCGTTTGTCGTGGTCAACCGCATGCGCGACCCGCAGCGGCGGTTCGGCGGTTCGCTGAAGGCCGTTGTTCACCAGCCGGCGCAGTTCAGCGTGTGGAACGGCAACCGAACCAAGCTGCTTGCCGTGGGGCCGTCTGATCCATCGTTCGTCCTGGCGCAGCTTGCCGCAGCGGCGGTGCTGACCGGCACCATTGCCGATCCGACGAACGGCGCGATGCACTTCGTCAACACCAGCATTCCGGCCCCGCCGTGGGCACGGCGCATGAAGCTGGCCGCCGTGATCGGCCAGCATCGTTTCTTCAAGGCGGACAACTGACATGGATGATGCGCAGCGGGCCAAGCTGGCCGCCGAACTGCGGCGTGATGAGGCCGTTAAACTAAAGTTATACAAATGCAGCGCGGGCAAATGGTCAATCGGCGTAGGAAGGAACTTAGAAGACAGGGGAGTTAGCCGGGAAGAAGCCGAGTATCTACTATCGAACGACTTAAACGATACCTTTCATGATTTGGACCGGGCATTGCCCTGGTGGCGTAAGCTGCCCGCCAATCAGCAAAGGGGCCTTGCCAACATGTGTTTTAACTTGGGTTTAGGTAAACTTTTAGGGTTCCGCATGATGCTCGCGGCACTTGAGCGCGGCGACGGGCGGACGGCGGCCGACCACGCACTTGCCAGCCTATGGGCCAAACAGGTGGGTGAACGGGCACAGCGCATTGCCCGGCTGTTCCGTGGTGAGGCAGCGTGATCGGTGAACGACAGTCATGCGAAGCGGCGCAGGGTGCTGACGGCGGTTTTCCAAAATCTTGATACGTGGATCGAGGAAGCATCAGCCCTGGCCGATCGGCCCGACAAGCGGCTTGCCCTGAACCACGCGCGCAATCTGATGCAAGCACGGGCCGCCCTTGGCCGGCTGCTGAAGGATGCCGACGACACCGAACAGGCGGTGCGCGCGCAACGCTGTGTTAACTGCCACTTGGTATGATGCGGCAGCGGGGCAGGGTGCCGCGCGGGCCGATCCACGCCAGTGCCGCACGATGATTGCCGCCCCCGGTTCACCCGCCCCTGACCATAAGCCGGGGGGATGCGTTATGACTGATGCCGTTGCTGCCGCCACTGCCGCCACTGCCGCCCCGGTGGGCCGGCTGGCCGTCGTGGGCAGGTTTCTGCGGGCGCGCATGGGCGAGATGAGCACCTATCGCGGCGCTATGCTTTTGCTGACGGCTGCCGGCGTGATCGTTCGGCCGGAGGTGGCCGAAGCGATTACCGCGTTCGGCCTTGCGGTTGCCGGTCTGCTTGGCGTCTTTTTCCCCGATCACCCGCAGCCCACGGTGGGTTGAATGGGCAGCCGGCGGCGGCAGCGCATCAGCGATGCCGGCATATGCCGGCTGTACCGCAACGGTGAAAGCCGGGCGGCAATCTGCTTGGCCGCCGGGCTGTACGATGCCGAAGTGGTGGCCGTGCTGGCCCGCAACGGCGTACCGATCAGGACACCGGCCGAAGCGCGCGAGCTTGGCCGCGCGGCCCGGCTGCGGCACACCGGCCGGCTGCGGCTGAAACAGGACAGAACCCCCGGCTGACTTGGCAGCCTGTCGGGGCAGGGCGGGGGTGGTGCTGTCGGGCTTGCCGCATCGCCCCCGGCCCGCATCATTCCGGCCCCGGCAGCGGCCGGCCCCATATGGCGCGCATGGCGATTATCCGCGCGTCGTGATCCCATGCGGCGGCTTCATCGTATCCGGCAATGCGCCAACCCGTGGCCGTGGCAATCACCAGCCCGCAGCATTCGGAGCACACCCCGGCATCGTCCTGCCGCACCGGCCGGCCCTGGCCGTCCGCCATTTCGGTGCCGGTGGACAGCGCGAACCCGCAGTGCGGGCAGCACATCATGGGCCGCCGGCCGGGCAGGCGCGGGGGCGGCTGCGGATCGGTGACCATTGGGGCGGCATCGGACCACACCGGCCAATCGGGCGGCACGTACCACGGGTTTGACGGATCGGGCGGGCCTAACGGATCGGGCATGCGTGCTTCCCCTGTTCACCGGATATCCGGCGGCACGATATCGGGGGTTGGTGAAAATTCCACAGCGGCCCGCTGTTTCGTACGATCCACGGCCCCGATGCCGCAACGGCTTGCCCGCGTGGCCCTTTGCTGATCGGCCAGCTTTCATCTAAAATGCCCCGAAAACACGGGGGTTGCAATGAAGGCCGACCAATCATGCACATACTGCGGTGATCCGGCAGACACAGTGGATCACCTTGAACCCGTAAGCCGGCAGACAGCCCGGCGGCGACGGGGAAAGATGGCCGGCCTTGGCGATCGGGTGCCGGCCTGCCGGGAGTGTAATTCCACACTGGGGGCATGCAACGCCAACACGGTGAAGGAACGGGCCGCCGTGCTGCTGCTCGCCTATGCCGGCCAGAAACGGAACCCGCTTGAACTGATTGACCGCATGCGGCACTTGCTGCACGTGGCCGCCGGGTTCCCCTTGGAACCGGAAATCGAAGACATGGAAAACCGCAGGCGGCACCGGCTGGCCGAACTGGTGCGGGAACGGCAGGCCGAAATTGATGCAGACGAAGCGGCGGCAGCGGCGGCACTTGAAGCACAGCGGCAGGCCGATCAGGAAGCGGCCGAACTGGCCGAAGCGAAGCGGGCCGCAGCCGTGGCGCGGAAGGCCACCCGCGCACGTGACAGGGCCTTGCGGGAGCGCACTGCCCGTGCGAAGTGGGCGGCCTTGGTGGGCGAACAGGCGCACAAGGCGAAAACGGCACCCGATACGTGGGACGGGGGCATAGGACTGGCATCAGCACGGCAGGCGCAGAAAAAGGCCGCAAAACCGCCACTTTCCGGACGGACAAAAAACTAGATCAAGACAAAAAATTCCGTCTATAGGATCATATTGCCATATCTTGTATATCTGGGATTTGACAGGCTGTTTAGGCGTTTGTTCGGTTGTACAACCTAGTTTTATACAACCAAAATGTTTTTCGCGCGAACCCCGAAAATCGCGTTAGATGAGGCGTGATTAGTCCCGGCTGAGATTTCCATATCAGGGGTACCCTTTTTACAGAGCGCATCCAGACCCCCTTAGAACGGCGTGGCGGCCTATCGTCAAAATGCGGTTGTAACGGCATTGGGCGCTTTTACAACCGCGTTTTCCGGCCCCGTTTCGGCCCCACTGAAGGGGCTGCCGGGCACCCTTGGCGGGCACCCGGCGGCAAGTTGCCGATACCTATATATAGGGCATCGGCGGGGCAGGGGCAGTCAATCGGTATCGGGGCCGGCCGCCGGGCTGCCGCCCTTGGCTGCCGCCGTCCATTCGGCAATCGTGCGTTCCGCCAGTTCCACGGTATCGGTGATATCCGGCACCCGTTTGGTTTCGCGTTCCGGCGGCTTGCCTTCATACAGGCTATCGCCCCACCACTCGTACTGGTACACCTTCAGCCGGGGCCGCCACTGCCACAGGCTGGCCGACACCGACCATTCCGCATAGCGTTCGTCAAGGTTCCTCACGCCAATTTCGTGCTCTACCTTGATCACCTGCCCGGTGCCGTCACGGGTGACGCGCCACCATTCGTATTCGCCTTCGGCTTCATCCTGCCGTTCCCCATAGCTGGCAACCGGCGGGGCGGCGGGCCGGCGGGCCATCAGAACCCGGCCCTTTCCAGTTCGGCCAGCAAGGCACCCCGCAGGAAGGCCAGCCGGGCAACCCCGCCGCGGGCCTTGCAGCAGGCGTCAACCCTGGCCGCCAGATCGGGGGCAAGCGTGACGGTGAACTTCACTTCCCTGGCCGCCGGGGCCGGGGCGGCGTCCTGTGTCGGGGCGGCATCCATGATGGCCGCCGGGTTCGGCCGGGCAAACTTCTGTTTCATGGTATCTCCTTTGTATCTTGGCGGTATCACGGCGGTATCGTCACGGTGTTCCGGCGGTATCTTCAACGTATTTGAACAGCGCGGCCAGTTCGGCCACGGCCTTGGGATCGGGCCGGGCCTGTTCGCACGCGGCCAGCCCTTGCACGCTGCTGCTGGCAAGGGCCTTTCGGGTTCCGATGCGAACCGGCGGCGCGTCCATATCGGCGGCGTAGGGGGTGAAGGCTGCCACAGCTTCGGCGTTGTCCTGGCCGGCCGGATCGGCCCTGTTCAGGAAGACGGCGGCACGCAGGCCGGGGGTGTTGACGCGCACGGCCCGCAGCATCAGTGCCATGTCTTCAAGCGTCCACAGGTCAAACCCCCTTGGCGGCAGCGGCAGCAGGGCCAGATGGGACACCAGCAGCGCGGCCCGCTGTGTGTTGCTGTCACGGGCCGCAGCGTCAACGATGACGGTGCCGCACATGGCTTCAAGCCGCTGAAGTTCACGGCCGACATGGGCACCGATCAGCGCCACGGTGGTGACCGGGTGCTTGGCTGCGCTGTTCTCACTGCGGGCCGCTGCCCACATCACGGCCGATTTCTGCGGATCGGTGTCCACCAGCACGACGTTGCGGCCGGCCTTGGCGGCCTGCACCGCGAGGTTCACGGCAAGCGTGCTTTTGCCGATGCCGCCCTTGATCCCGCCAACGGTGACGATCATGGCCGCACCGGCCGGGCATGCTTCACGACACTGGAAATATACATTGATGGTATTCCCTTGGTATGGCTGCGGTATGTCAACGGTATGTTACTGGACGGAATGCAGGGTGACGGGTTCCCCGCCGTCACCTTCCTGCACCCGGATGCCGGAAAACGGATCGGGTTCAGGGCTGAGTTCAAGCACGATGCTGGCCCGCACCGTGGGGTGGCGCAGCCGCAGTTCATCCGTGATGCAGGCCAGTTCCCCGGCCAGCATGGGCAGGCTGTCGGGGGCCGCCCCGGCGGCTGTTTCCCATTCCCATGTCTGCGGATTGTAGGTTAGTCGAACAATGGTGGTCACGATGTATGCCTCTGGTATCACGGCGGTGTCACCACAACACCGCCGTGATACCGTAAGCATACCGCCCTGGTGGCGTCAACCGCCGTCAGCCGCACGGCGGGCCGATCAACCGGCATTGACGGGGGCGGGGCGGGGCGGTAAAGCGGGGGCGGGCAATCATGCCATGACACGGTGCTGTGTCGCATGCGACCCCTAGCGGCCCGCCCTTGCCTTCAACCTTCCCGCCGGGGGTGCTGTTTGGGGCGGGCCGTTCCACGTTCGGCCCCCGGCTGCGGTTCCCGGCAAATCCACAGGTTCACCGGGCTGCCCCGCTGGCCGGCGTTGCCGCATTCGGGGCAGAACGCGCTTTCCATCAGCCGCAGTGCGCTGCTGATCGGCATGGGCAGGTTTTCCGGCCCGATCACGTACCATTCATGGCCGCAGGCCCCGCACTTGCCGGCAAACCCGATCATCGTCTTTCCTTTTGTTGACCCGGCGGCCCGGCCGGCGGTATCCACGAGCATCATTTTTTTCACCACTAGGCAAGAAAGGCGGCTTTCGAAATCCACGGGCAGGGGTTGGCCCCCTTGCCCGTTCCCCTTCACCTGCGTTGACTGGTGAAATCCGGCGGTATTCGCCTTTCCTCAATATCGCGCAAGGTTCGCTTGGCGTCTTCCACCAAGCTGTACCGCATGCCATCAAGTGCCCCCCACAGGTATAGGGCGGCATCCGTGTGCCCGGTGTCTTTGTGCGTCAAAACGTGGCGATAGGCCGTGATGATGACGGCGGCTACCGGGCCGCTGATCTCAAGGCGCTGCCCGTCCTTCACGATGGTTGCGGCATCGTCGGCCGTGATTTCAAGCACGGGATTGTTCGGCACGTTAAGCCCCCTTTCACTGATAGGCCGCAGCATGGTTTTGACCACGCTACGCTTTATCCTCCCCGGATATTCGCCCTGATGCCCCCGGCAGGTGCCATACTTGCCGGGGGCAATTTTTACAGCCGGATGGCGCGCGGCAGCGTGATTTGACAATCCACGGGGCCGAGTTCCCGCAGCATGTCGGCAGCGGCCTGAAGGGCCGACAGCGCCGCAACCACGTCATGCCCGCTGACCTGCACCGTGAACAGGGCGGTGACGGCATCGGGGGCCGGATCGGCCACGGCGGGCAGGTTGGCGGCCGGCTGCGTCACGGTGACGGCCTGCGGCACCGGCTGCGGTTCCGGCTGCGGTTCGAGCATTGGGGCGGCCTGCGGTTCGGGCATTGGTTCCGGCACCGGGGTAACGGCGGCATCGTCCTGGCCGGCGGCCGGCGGCCGGAACAGCCGTTCGGCCTTCGTCTTGTGGGCCTGATTGATTACGTGCCTGATAGCCTTCGTCTTCGCTTCGTTCAGGCTGTAAGCGGCGCCAAGGGGGGTTTTGTCCACCACGGCGATATAGCGGCGCTTGTCTTCCCGATCCGGGTTTGTCACGGCCTGCAACACGTGGCCCTGATATTCGAGCGCATAGCGGCCACGGTCAATGAACTGCCATGTGGACGTTGACGGCATATCGGTTCCCTGCGGTGCTGGTGGGGTGCTGGCCGCCTTGGCGCGGCGTTCGGCGTGGTAGATACGGGCGCATTCGACGCACAGGCCGTTGCTGGTATAGCGTTCGGCTAAATGCCCTTGCCAGCAGCGCAGGCCGACGAAATATCGCTTTTTGCCCTGTTCCTTTGCCTGTTCACGGCTGACCAGTGGCGGGGCCTGTTCTCCGGTTTCCCTGTCCATCAATCGAACCATTCACCGACCCCCGACCAATTTATTTCAAGGCTGCGGGCCGAAGGGCCGTGTTTCTGCCGGATCACGTCATAGGCCAGCACCATCAGGCTGTGGCCGCCAAGTGCGTACAGTTCCGCCCCGATTTCCCGCGTTCGGGGCCGGGTGTCACGGAAAAATGCCGTCTCAAATTCTGTGCCTTTGTTCGGATCGGCGTCCACCATGCCGCACAGTTCGGCCACTAGCTGGCGGGCCTTTTCGCTTGGCGGTTCGGCCGGCGGGGCATCGGGTTCCTGCCCCGGCAGCAGCAGTTGCATCATGTGCAGCATGCCGGCATCCATTGCCAGCAGCCGGCGGGTTTCCGGCAGCCATTGCCGCACCCTGATCTTCTGAAGGCATTCCGCGCACGGCCTGATTATCCGGGGGCTATGCGCGGCCACGGCTACGGCGTAGTAAGCCGGGGCATTGCTGCCGCATTGGTCGCACGGCCCCGGCTGTGTGAACAGCAAGTGCAGGTAATGCCCGGCAAGGGGATCAAGCATTGATCGCTTTCCTTCGGTGACGGCCGATCACCCACGCGCAAAACCCCGCGCAGCCGGCGGGCTGGCGGGGTTCGTGCTTGTCTGACCGGCGGTTTTGCCCCATGTAAGGGTTGCTCGTTTGGTTCCGGGTGGGACTTCGACAGGGGAGCACAGGAAGGCCGGCGGTGTGCAGCCCCGCCGGCCTTCCGATCATTCGGCCTGTTGCCGGCCGGGCTGTTCCCTGGCCGTCACCGCAGCGGCGGCCAGTTCCTTGAACCGGGCAACTTCGTCGGTTGGCACCTTCAGCAGCACCCGCGTATATCCGGCGGCCCGTTCCTTCAGCCGTTGCCGGTGTTTTCGTTCGGCCGCCGTCCTGTCCGTCTTCCCGTTCCTGTCCGTCATGCGGGTGCCTCCAACCATCGTTTCAGGGTGCCGAGCTTGTGCCCGATGCCCCGGTTATCCCACGCCACGGGGGCCGGCAAAAGGCCCGTGCGGGAATAATCACGCACCACACATGCGTAATCTTTCCCGCCGAAGCAACATATTTCGGTGATCTCGCGGCCTGCGGTTGCGTGGGCAATGGTGGTGGCCGCTGCCGCCCTGGCCGCCGGATCAGTCATGAAATGCGCGGCCCGTGCCCGATCCATGCGCCTGTCGCAAGTGCTGATCAGGGCATCGGCCGGCAGCAGCCCGTGTTCGGCCGACAGCATCAGCACCACGTCTGCCGGCGGGCTGCGGCGGATCACGCGGTATGCCGGGCCGTCATACAGTTCGGCCGCCGGCACCGGCCCCGGCACCGGCCGTTTGGTCGCGCTGCACGCCAATATCAGCATGCGTGTCATTCGGCGGCCCCTTCCATGCGCAGCAGCACGGCGGCCAGTTCGGCAATCTGATGATCCCATGCGGCACGCAGGGCGGGGTTTCCGGCCTTGGCCCGCAGTTCGGTGAAGCGGGCGAGTTGGAAGGCGACGGCGCCGCGCACGGTGCGGGCATCCTGCGGGGAAAGTGCCGCCTGCGCTTCGGCAAGGCTGCGCACGGGGCGGTTCAGGTAGGGGCTGACCGGGGCGGGTTTACGGGCAATGGCGTTCATGGTGGGTGTTCCTTGGGGGAGTATGAGGGGAGAAGGAGCGGCCCCGGCGGTGCAGCCCGCCGGGGCCGGTGTTCAGTTATTCAGGCTTGCCGGCAAGGCCGCAGTAGCCCACGGGCTGCCAATCGCTGATGCTGCCGGTTCCTTCGCAGCGTTCGCAGTGCGCAGTGCCGCCGGCCGGCTGGCCGGGTTCAAGGCACGATCCCTTGCAATCGGGGCATTCCTGATCGGGGCTGCCCCGCACCATGCGGGTATGCTTGTAACCGGGGTGCTGTTCGGGTTCGTGCATCTCAATCCGCCACGCCATGCAGCGGGAGCCGATGCAGGTTGCCGCTGCCGGTACGTCCACGGTTTCCCGCACGACATGGATGCCGCGTTCGGCGTTCACGTCTTCGCGCGATAGCGTGATGCGGTTATAGCCGGGGGCCTGTTCGGTGGGTTGCGTGAACCCGGTGCGGATCATCAGCACGCGGGCATAGGGGCACCACATGTCAGCGGCTTGTTTTTCGGTGGGCATCAGCGGGTTCCTTCCGTGGCGGCGGGTTCCCCCAAGGCAGCGGCAATGGCCGCACGGGTTTGCCGCAGGAAATCAATATCGGCGTCAGTCCACAGGTTGTCGGATGCAAACCTTTCCCATCTTTGCAGGGCTATCAGTAGATCAGGGGCAGCGGCCAGCAGCCGGGCATTTGCCGGGCCAGCTTTGCCAAGGCCGCGCACCGACGCGCGGGCAATGTGCAGGCCGGATGCCCCGGTTACGATCAGCGCATCATCATCAGCGGCAACGCGATAAGGGCCGGGGGTATAGGGTAGCGTTTTCATCGGTTCGTTCCTTCAGGGGAGGGTGCCCGGCAGCACCATGCCGCCGGGCTGGCCGATCAGGCCGCAAGGGCCGTGTCGGTTTCTTCGTCACCGCCGGCATCGGCCGGCAGCATGCGTTCATCGCATTCGCCGCAGAAAATGCGCAGCGTGGGCTTGCCCCATGCGGCGGCTTCACAGCAGGGGCAGGTGAATTTCGTTTTGCTGGCCCGTTTCTTGGCAGCCTTGGCCGGATCGGCGGCCGACTGCACGAACGGCAGCTTGAACCCTTCGCGGTTCAGCAAATCGTGACAGGCACGATCAAACCGGCCGCCGTCCACGATGTAGTGCGTGACTTTCTGGCCGGTGATCTTGCCGCCGGGCATGCCCGTGTCGCTGGGGTGCAGGCCAATGGCAATCATCTTGGCGGCCCATTCGGCATTGTGGTGGCCGCTGCGGGACGGCTTGCCGAAATGATGCTGCCACAGGTGGGCCATTTCGTGGGCCAAGGTGGCAAGCGTGGCGCGGGCCGGCCGCTGTTTCATCACGAACGGATCAAGGGCGATTTCATCCGTCAGTGTCTTGCCATCGGCGGCCACGAAGCGGTTGCCGTGAAAAAAGCCGTTGCTCTTTTTCTGGCGCTGCATGGTGATCAGGCAGCCGGGAAGTTCACCGCCGAACAGGTGATCATTGAAATGATCGTAGGCATATTGCAGTTCGCTGTACTGCTCGCTTGTCGGGGTGAGGGTGGTTATGCGGGGCATCGGTGCAGCCTTCGGTTCGGGGTAACGTCAACCCCATATAAGGCGTGATTAGTCACGCCACAATGGGGTTTCTGCCGAAGGTCAGACGCATTTATGGCGATTGTGTCGTACGAAACACAGCCCGCTGCCGGCTGCCGCCGTTAGCTGTCCTGATCCGGCGGGGGTGTTTCCAGCATTCGGCGCAGCATGATGCCGCATTGCTCCATATTGGCAATCGTGTGCCGCACCGTCTGCCACGGCTGCGGATCGGCCGGGGCTGCCCGCAGTTCATCGGCCCACGTTTCGACATTCGACAGCAGGGCGCGCAGCAGCGTGTGGTGCGGGTTCACCACGGCGGCACCGCCCCGCGCACCTGCCGGCCGGAAGGGGCGGCCCGGCGTTCGATCCCGGCCCGTTTCAGGCGGTAATATATCGTGGCCGGCGTGCAGCCGGCGGCCCGCGCCAGTGCCGGGCCGTCTTCGCCTTCCTGATACCGCCGGCAGATTTCGGCGTCGCTGATCCGCAGCGGCCTTGCCCAACGCTTGCCGGTGCAGCGGGCAAGCGGCTGGCCGGCGGCCTTCACCAGCCGGCGTACCGTATCGGCGCAGCACCCGGCCCGCCCGGCGACGGCATCGGCATCCCTTTGGACAGTATAGGCCGCCACTATTTCAGCATCCGTCATGACCCTGCGGCGGCCGGTATAGGACGGCATACTAGCCTTCCACCATGCGGTTGCTGCAATTGCGTGGTAGGAAAATGCCGGTTTTCGGCATTGTTCGGCCCCCGAAAAAATGCACTTTCGCCATTATATCAAAATGATGGGAGCAATTGTTAAAGTGAATGCTTCGGTATATCGCTCAAATGCTTGACATAGTTTCTTGTTACAATCTTACCCTTACACTTTTAGGACCTTGCTGCTATCGCACGTCTGTATATCCTGCCCGTGACGCCAATTCACCAAGCTGCCGCCCGGCGGCAATAGTATCCCTTTGTCTAAATCCAAGTATTCGTCTAGTAGTTGCCGGCGGTTGTTCATGACTTGCGCGTGTTTTTGATCTTTAGGTGATCGACACGACGCCGCAACCATAGAAATGAGCGCGCGTCAACTCAACATTTTTGACCGCAATGTTACGTTTGCACTTGCGGGGGAGTAACAACCGGCTATTCATAGTGTTCAGAAGCGTACGGCCCCGTTTGCGCGGGGCCGTACACCGATCAACAGCTAGTGCCCCGCGCGGGGGCATTGGGGTGTGATCGGCGGGTGTCGCACCGTTCACCTTGCCGGGCTGGACACATACGAACCCCCGCCGACACACCGCCGAACGGCACCTTGCGGTGCCGCCGGCCCGCATCAAACGTGCATGAGGCGTTCAATGCAGCAAGGCCGCAGGGTGGCCCCGTGCCGGGCACCGATCAAGCGCAAATTTCACGAAATCCCGGTTATCCCCTGCAATCTGGCAGAATTATCCCTATGGGCGGGCTGCGCAAAACTGCCCGATAGTGGGGGTTTTGCGAGCATGGCCGGGTAGGGCGGCGCAATGGTCTATGCAGCCCTTGCCGCCCCGGCGGTTCGTTCTAATCCGGCCGAACAGGTGCCGGAATTCACCGCCGAAGGGTACAGCCTGTTTGCCGGCGGCAGTCTGCTGCTGTTCGGCCCGGTTGATGCCGTTGCCAAGATTGCCGCCAACCTGAACGCGGAGCCGCCGGCAGCCGGCGGCCTGGCCGTGCGCGTCATGGCCGAAGTGCAGGCCGCCGGGGGCGGCATCTTCCTGCCCCGTGAAGGACTGCGGGGGCAGTGGTGAGCCGTGAAACCTTCCTGGCCCTGGTGGGCCTTTACGTGCTGTCGGCCGTGGCCGGCTGGTGCGTCGTGGCCGTGCTGCTGGCGCTGTGGTGGCGCTGATGGATCACGCCGGCATTCATGCCCCGGAACACCAGAAAGGCCGCCACATACACCGGGGGCGGCCGGCGTGCTATGTGCCGATGGGGCCGGTTGGCACCCGTGGCGCGGCCCCCGGCCAGCACAACCCGTTCCATGATCAGGGCATCACGTGCGGCTGCGCCACCACGGCGGCCACGTGGTTCAGTCTGCTTGCCAGCACCCCGGATTGCCTTGGCTGCATGCGCGGCAGGGCCGTGCCATGACGGGTTGTAAAGCCGTTGCCGATGGGATTAGCCTGTACCCCGTCACGATGCCTGTGACCTTGGGAAGCACTTCACTCCTCCCTGTTACCCCCTTGCCCTGCCGGCACCAGCCGGCGGGGCTTTTCCCGTGCTCCAACCGGATGCTGCGCCATGACCATGCCCGATGATTACGTGCGGCGGGTTGCCCGCCCCGCGCGCACCTATGAGGATTTGCAAGCCACGTTCCACCACTTCGACAGCGAGAGGTTCAGGTACTTGGCCGATCACCTGCGGAAATCGGGCAGGAACCACATTGCCGAACTGGCCGACAAATGGAGTGATGAGCACCGGCAGGTGGCGCGCAACCTGATGCGGGGGCGGGACTGATGGCCGTGAAGCTGGAACAGCAGCCGCAGCCGGCCCCGGAATGCAATCTGTGCGGCGGGGCCGGGGTGATCAGCGAGCGGCTGGAATACCCCCGCGCATGGCTGGTGAAGCAATGCCCGAACTGCGGCGGCCGGGGCCGGCTGCACTTCCCGCAAATCGTGCCTGACGGGGCGGCATCGTGAGGGCGGCAACGGAACACCTGTTCCGCGCGGCCTGTGCCTATGGCGTGGTGGCCCGTGCCGGCGGCAAGCCGTTCCGGCCGCCGGCCGAACAGTTGGAAGGGTTCGACGTGGCCGGCGGCATTGCCTGCCGCACCGTGCTGGAATTCCGCACGGCTGACGGGGAAGTGATTGCCCGCAAGGTGTCGGCAAATGGCAGCGTGGCGTGTTGGCTTCGGGCTGACCTGATCCAGCCGACACTTGACCGCATGGCGGCCGACCGGGCCGACACGGAGCGGGTGACGCGCGAGGTTGCCGCCTATGCCGCAGCAACCCGGCCGCTGCCGCCGGATCAGCGGCCGGTGCCGGTGCTGTCCGAAGGGCTGATCCACGCGGCCATGACGCACAGCAAGCGGATTGGCCGCTATTGGGACATGAACCGCCGGGGGGCTGACGAGCGGCTGAAGTTCAGCCGGCAGCTTGCCGTTTCCCGCAAGAATGACGGAGAAAATTAACATGGGGGAAGTTGCCACGCTGCCGGCTGACGGCCGGGAAATGACCACGGCCGAAATCATGCAGCGCGTAATCATGGAAGGCGACTTGTCCCGGCTGACTGCTGAAGAAAAGACAAGTTACTATCTTTCCGTCTGCAAAAGCACCGGGCTGAACCCGATGACGCAGCCCTTTGCCTACGTCAAGTTATCGGGCAAGGAAGTGCTGTATGCCCGGAAGGACTGCGCTGATCAGTTGCGGCACCTGCACGGCGTTTCGCTGAAGATCACCGACAAACAGGTGTCGGATGATTTGCTGCTGGTGGAAGTGCAGGCCACGAACGCCAAGGGCCGCACGGATACCGATTTGGGCGTGGTGCCCTATGTCTACCCCGACACCTTCAGGAACCCCCGCACCGGCCAGTGGCAGCCGCACCCCAAGGCCGGCAGGAAGCTGGAAGGGGAAGATGCCGCCAATGCGCTGCTGAAATGCGTCACCAAGGCCAAGCGGCGGGTGACGTTATCGTTGGCCGGATTGGGCCTGTTGGATGAAACCGAAGTGGAAGCGGCCCTTGCCGCCGAAGCACTGGCCGATGCCCCGGCCCGTGCCCACGTGGGGCCGCCCCGCACCGGCCTGCCGGCACCGCCGGCCGATCGGCAGCAGCCGCAGGCCCCGCCGAAGGATCGGCGGCCGGCACCCGAACCGATCCGGGTTGCCATGCCCGGCGCTGAACCCGCCGTTGAATTCGCGCGCAACAAAAGCGGCTTGCGGGCCGCCCTGGAACTGATCGGCACCGATCCGGCGGCACTGGTGCTGCTGAACCTGCCGCTGCTGGACAACGCGGCCAGCCTGCCCGAATGGGCCGATTACGTGGCCGAACTGCGGGGCAGGGCAGCCGAAGCACTGGCCCCGGCAGACGATGCCGTGCCGTGGCCGGGGGCCGATGCCGGGGCCGAACAGCCGGAACCGGAACCCGATGAACCGGGGGCGGGGGAACCCGATCCGGCCGGGGATGCCATGCGGGCGCACAAGGGCGAACTGCCGGCCGATGCCGAACCGCGCGACGTGTTCGGCCTGCCGCCCTACCGGGGGGATGCCTGATGGCCGCCGTTCGACCTGTCAACATCACCCGGCCCGAATGGGCGCTGCTGCGGAACCTGTCGTTTCTGGAGTTTCGGCGGTTCATGACGGACGTGGAAGATTTGGGCATTTTCCACGGCCTTGCCCGGCTGCGGCGGCGCTTCCCGCGCGAATTTCCGGCCCTGGAAAGGCAGGCAAGCAATGGTGGTTGAACCGCTGACCGCCACACAAGCACTTGTTTCTGTCGGAAACTCGGGTTTAGATGCAGTTACGGCCGGGGTGCGGCAAACACCCCGGCCGGCTGGCCCCCATTCGGGGGCTGGTAACAAGGCAGACCACACCTGCCCTGCGAACCCGCACGGTTCACAGGATGGCGCATTGCGCGCAAAATTCAAGGCTTTTGGCAGTGGCCGGGGCCGGAAAATGCGCACAGGCAAGTGGTCTGCCCCTAACGAGAAGGGGGTAATATGACCACGATGGAACCCTATCAATTCCCGCGCGGCTGGATGGACCGGCCGGTTTTTAGCTGCACCCGCGAAGTGTTTGACCGCCGATCCGCCTTTATGTGGTTGGTGGATCGGGCCAACTTTGCCCCCGGATCAGTGACGTTCGGCGGCGTGACATACCCGCTGGAAGCCGGGCAGTTGGTGGCGTCAATTTCCTTCATTGCCAAGGCGTGGATGTGGGATGCGTGCAAGGTGCGGCGGTTCCTCAACCGACTGCACACCGACAGGGTTATAGACCTAGCCAAAAGTAACGGAGTGACACAGGTAACTATTTGTAATTACAAGGAAATTCACGACCCGCGACACACCCAAAAATCGGTTGCCGACACACCCATGCGGCACAACCGACACCAAACACTTAAGTCTAAGTATAATAACGTTGATGAGACTAGGGGAGTTGATGAGGGGGTGCAGGGGGAGAAGGCCGCAAGCGGCCCCCCCACTCAACCGCCCCGCCCCGACTTCGGGCCTGACGGCATCCAGGGCGATATCGACGTTTTGAGCCGGTGGGCAACGGAAACCGGGTTCGACCTGCGGCACACATGCGCGGCCGATCCGGTGCCAGCCCCCGAACCGCCCCCGCTTGCCGATGCGGTGCCGGAACCCCCGCCCCCCGTGGAACTGGCGGCCGAACCGATCACCAGCCCGGCCCCCGTGGTGGATCAGCCGGCGGCAACCGTTGCCGTGGTGCTGGCCGCCGAACCGATCAGCACCGGGCCTGTGGCCGTGGGGCCGCCCCCGGCTGGTGTTCTGATCCCGCATGAAGCGATGGAACGGAAACGGGCAGCCCGTGCCGAACGCGGCACACGCTGGCCGGCCGGGCAGCCGGTGCCGGCGGAGTGGATCGGGGAAGCTTATGCCGACCGAAAACGGTTCGGGCTGCCGGAAATCAATCTGGATTTGGAAGCGGCCAATTTCGCGGACTATTGGCACGGCAAGGCGGGGGCCGCCGGGCTGAAACTGGATTGGCAAGCGACTTGGCGCAAATGGGCACGATCAGCGAAGGGGTATGAACATGGGCAAGGAAATCACCGGCAGGACGGGCGCGGGAACGTCGCTTCAAGGATCGTCAACGCTTTCGGGGTTTCCGGCATTCCTCGATGACCCGCTGATTGCCGTTGTCGGGGCGGTGCCGGAAGACCGCAGCAACCCGCAGCACGGGGCCGAACTGCGGCCCGGTGAATGGGCGCTGCCGCTGACCATCACGGATGCGATGGTTTCCGCGTGCCGGGAAGGGCTGCGGGCCTATGAGGCACAATCCGGCCCGGTTCAGGGCGGGGTGTTGGGGCAGTGGTTGGGCAACCTTTACCCGGTTTGCGCCAAGCGGGCCGGGGATGCCCCCGACGTGGAAGCGTGGATCAAATCGGCCGGGTTCGCCCTGGAAGAACACCCGGCGTTTTGCTTCACGCAAACCACGCTGCGGGCCGCTATGCGGCGGTTCAAGTTCCTGCCCACGGGGGCCGAACTGCTGGCTTTCGCTGATGAAATCGTGGTGGCGCGCGGCCGGGCGGCGCAGCGCGCGTGGAAGGTGCTGGACGCAGGCCCCCGCGCGGCCACGGCCATGCAGTGGGGGCCGGCGGCTGCCGAGGAACAGGCCCGCCGGAACCGGGCCAAGGATGCCAAGGAACGCGCCGAACTGGCGGCCATTGCCGGGGGGCAGCCGGCACCGGCCCCGCAACGGCTGCCGGGTGAGGATGACGGCGCGTTCGTCACCCGGCTGGCCGACCATGCCCGCAGCCTGTGCGATGCCGGCAAAGGTGCCCTGCGGCGGGATGAAGCCGCCAACCGGCAGCGGCGGGCCGGGCCGTCTGCGGCAGAACTGGACGCATCCCGCAAGGCTGCGGCCGAAGCACTGAGGCGCCGATCGGCGGCAACCCCGCAGCCGGGGGCTGACGCACCGGATGTTGAACAGCCGGCCGAACGGGTGCCCGCGTGAAACGCGGCCGGCCATCCATCAGCCATGCCGCAGCCCTGGCAAGTCTGTACGGGGCTTACCGGCGCTATGGCACGACCAAGTTCCGGGTGAACCCGAACGGCCAGAACGCGGGGCCGCTGAAACAGGCCCGTGACTTAGGCTGGTGCTGGTGGCCGGCCCCTGACACGTGCTGCTTGACCACGGAAGGGGTGAAGGCCCTGGCACCGTACCGGATTGCGGAAGGGGTGAACGATGCGGATACCTGAAATCAGGGACCGGCTGCACGAACTGGCCGATGCCTACAACCTGCCGGAACTGCGGGAACTGGCCGGCGAACTGAACCGCCGGCCGCCGGTTCGGGTGGCGGAAGTGACCAGCACCCCCATGACGGGGCAGTTGGCTGCCGAAATCCGCCACTATGCCCGCCGGCATCCGGGGGCATCGTTTGCCCGCATTGCCGGGGTGTTCGGGGTGAACCCCGGCCGCGTGTCGGAAGTGATCAGCGGCAAGCGCGCGTGATGGCCGCCCCGCAGCTTTCCAAGGCAATGCGGCGGGTTCGGGCCGTGTGCCGGGCGCATGGCGTGGTTCGGCGGCGGGGTGCCTATGGGCAGGATTGGGCCGATGACGATGCCGAAGCGGCCGACGATGGCGAGAAACAGCTTGGCCGGTTCGCGGCCAGCATCACGATTGACCACTGCTTGCGGCGCGGGCTGCTGCGGCCGGCCGTGGCATGGGGGGCTTACGAATGGATCGGGCCGAAGGGCAGGGGGGCGGAAAATGGAACTGATCGAAACACCGTGGCGGGTGAGCCGTGACGGCCTTACCGTGCTGACCGAGCGCAGCAGCACCGTGATTTGCGACCTGCGGAACAGCCTGTTGCCCGTGGAAGACCGGCGGCAGTACGCCACGGCCATTGCCGCCGTGCCGCGCATGCTGGCAGCCCTGAAGGTGGCCGAACACGTGATCGGAGACACCCCCGGCAACCTGCCGGGCGGCCGGCTGCGGCGCGATGCTTACGGCCTGATTTTGGCGGCCCTGGAAACCGCCGGGCACGCACCCACGGAGCTTGACGAATGAGTGCCGCCGTGTGGATTGCCGGCGGTGTGGGCATGGCCGCGTTTCAGATCACGGCGGGGTGACGGCATGCGATACCGCCAATCCGACCTTGCCCGCCTTGGCGAACCGGCCCGCGAGCAAATCAGGCTTGCCGCCCTGGCCGCCGAGATGCAGGCCCGCATCCAGCAGCCGGTGCCGCCGGCATCGAAGTTCGGCAACCGCCGTGTGGAATTTGACGGCCATTGGTTCGACAGCCATGCCGAGTGCCGGCGGTACGTGGACCTGAAACGGCTGCACCGGGCGGGTTTCATCACGGAAATGCTGGTGCATCCGGTGTTCCGGCTGGAAATCGGCGGGGTGCTGATCGCGCGGTATATCGCTGACTTCCAGTATTATGACGATCAAGGGCGCTTGGTTGTGGAGGACACCAAGTCACCGGCAACAGCGAAGCACCCGGTTTACCGTCTGAAGAAAAAACTAATGCGGGCAATTCATGGCATTGATGTACGGGAAATCCTGTGATGCCTTCAGGTATTTACGACAGGGCCGCAGCGGATCGGAAACGGGCAGCAATGGTGGCGTTCAATTGCCGGCATTGCGGCCGGGCTTTTGAAATCACGGAAAGCAGTTGCCGCGTTCGGACTAAAAACAGCGGCCCGCCGCAGTTTTGTTCACGGGCCTGCATGGGTGCCGCGCAGGTTCAACCGGGCAGCTTGGTAAGCGTGACGTGCGACGGGTGCGGTTGTCGGTTCCTGAAGGGCAGGACGCGGATTAAGCCCCGCAATTTCTGTTCGCGGGCCTGCATGGGGACCAGAATTGCGGCCAAATGCGACCACTGCGGAAAGGAGCATATGCGGCGGCCCGACCAGTCAGCGGCCCGCGCGTTCTGTTCACGTGCGTGTGCCAATCTGGCAAGCGCAATCTGTATCAGCCCCGATGAAATGGCCGATCAGCGGGGGCGAACGAAAGCCTACATGGCGGCCTATCTGAAAGCCAATCGTGAAGGTCACAACGCACGCTGCCGCGCATGGGCCAAGGCAAACCCGGAAAAGCGGGCCGTAAATCAGCGTGCCCGGCGGGCCAACAGGCAAGGCCGGATGACCGCTGAACAGTGGCGGGCCATTTGCGAGCTTTACCGCAATGTCTGCGTCTGCTGCTGGAAAAGCAAAAAACTGGAAGCTGACCACGTTATTCCCGTGTCCCTTGGGGGCACCGGGCACCCTGATAATTTCCAGCCCCTTTGCCGGTCCTGCAACGCATCCAAGGGCGCAACAGCCGTGGATTACCGCCCCATGTTTCGGCTGCTGCACGGCATCACAGTGACGGAAATCATGACATGAACGACAACATGCCCCCTGCCGCCCTGGCCGAATGCGCCGCAGCGGCGCAGGCCATCAGTGACGTGCTGTATCCGGCGGCCGAAGGTGTCGCGCACCAGCACGGCGCCCGCATGACGGTTGCCGGCCTGATCGCAACCGCCGGCCAGCTTGCCGCAGCGCAGGGCATGACCCCGGCCGTGTTTCTGGAAGTGGCGTTTGCCAGCCTGTCACGCATGGTTGAGTTTCACGACATGCCGCCGAAGGGAACCACGCATTGACCAACACCCCCGACCCCCTGTTGCGCAGCCTTGTGCCGGTGGACCGGATCGGGCAGGCCCCCGACGATGACGGCGGGCAGGCGGCAACCCGCATCGTCACGGAACCCCGTCTTGTCACCGGGGGGGGCATGGTGGCATCCCACGGTGCCCGCGTGCTGTCGGCCGTGGAAGTGCTGCACCGCCGGCAGGCGTTGACGGAGCGGCAGGCCAAGGCCGGGCACCGGCTGCTGCTGTCGTACCAGTTCGGGGTGCTTGGCGTGCGGCAGGCGGCCCGTGGGTGCAGCGCATGGGCACCCGGCGGCATTCTGGACAGCCAACTTGCGGCCCTGGCCGATTACCGCACCTGCCGGCGGGCAATCGGGCATCGGCTGTGGGCCGTGGTGTGCCCCGTGGTGTGCGGTGACTTGGCGGTTGCCGTGGTGGCGCGGCAGCAGCAGCGCAACGCTTCGGCCGTCATGGAATTGCTGCGGCTAGGGCTGGACGTGGCCGGGGATCACTACGGATATCCATAGGGGTAGTTTAGTGGGTGAAACCACTAAACGTTGATTTCGGGGCTTGACCCGTCTTTAACGAGAATGTACGAATTTAGTCATTGTGGTTAATTGCCTCTGAAATCTGGCATACCACGAACCGAACAACCCGCTAGGCCCCGTGCCGAGCGGGTTTTTTATTGGCGAAACCGGGGAAAGCGAAAATGTCTGATAAACCTGATCAGCCCGCCGAACAGCCCGCCGAACAGCCGGCGCAGCCCGTGGTGCCCGGCACCGACACCCCGGCCGATCCGACCACGGGCCAGCCGGTGGAACAGCCGGCCGATGATGCCGACCTTGATGCCGGGCCGGAACTGGACCCGGCCGACGATGACGACGCGGCGGACTAAGGCGCATGTCGGATTTGTCCATTGCCGCCGAAGTTGCCGTATCACAGCCGTGGCAGCAGCGGGTGTTTCTGGCCGTCATGGATGCCGCCGTTGATATCCTGGCCGAAGACCCGAACGGCCCGGCAAACGATGTGCGGGTGAAGCTGGCAAGGGCGGTGATCCGGGGTGACATGGCCGTATGGCAGGCATGGCCCCGGCTGGTGCTGACGAACGAAACCGTGCGGGCCGCCGTGGTGGCCGATGCCGCCAACCTTGGGGCAAATGTGCCTGACGGTGATATTCAGTTCACGGTTGCCAGCCTGTGGACGAACGTAGCCCGCAGCCTGAGCCTGTAACCGTGGCGCAGCATCCGTTCTACAAAACCCCGTTCTGGCTGGCCCTGCGGCGGGCCGTGCTGGAACGGGATCACTACACCTGCACGGTTGCCGGCTGCGGCAAGGGGGTGAAGGACGGGGTTCGGGTTTACGTGGATCACAAGGAACCCCGGCCCTACTCGGATCATCCAACGTCGGCCGATGTGCCGAGCAACCTGCGCACTCTTTGCCAGCACCATGACCAGCAAGTGCGGCAGACACGCACGGGCAAGCGGCGCAATGCCGGCCGGTTCCGGGTGCCGGGCTGTGACGAACGCGGCCAGCCCCTAGACCCCGGCCACTGGTGGAACCGGGCCTGATGGCCGTTCGCATCATGGTGGGCGATGCCCGCGCGGCACTGGAAACCCTGCCGGCTGCATCGGCGCAGTGCGTGGTGACCAGCCCGCCCTACTTCGGTTTGCGTGACTATGGCGCGGCCGGGCAAATCGGCCTAGAGCAAACCCCGGATGCCTATGTTGCGGCACTGGTGGACGTGTTCAGGGCCGTGCGGCGGGTGCTGCGGGACGATGGCACGGTTTGGCTGAACCTTGGCGACACATACGCCATGACCACTAGGGGGGGCGGCTGCCGGGGCAAACAGCACACCAATGCGGGCAGTATCCTGACTGATCGTTCCAGCCCGATCCCTGCCGGGGCCAAGGCCAAGGATTTGCTGATGATCCCGGCCCGTGTGGCCCTGGCCCTACAAGCTGACGGCTGGTACTTGCGCAGCAACATCGTTTGGCACAAGCCGAACCCGATGCCGGAAAGCGTGAAGGACAGGCCGACGAACGCGCATGAAAGCGTGTTTCTGCTAACCAAAAGCGCGCGCTATTTCTACGATGCCGATGCGGTGAAGGAGCCTAGTGCTTGCGGGATAGACCGCCAACGGATGCGGCCGAACGGGCTTGCGACCGACCGCGAAAAGATGGGCCAATACGGGTTTACGTCATGCGGAATTGCGGCAACCCGCAACCTTCGCAACGTCTGGACTATCACCCCCCGGCCATACAAGGGCGCGCACTTCGCCACATTCCCGGCCGAACTGGCGGCCCGCTGCATCCGTGCCGGCAGCCGGCCGGGGGATACCGTGCTTGATCCATTCTTCGGTGCCGGCACCACGGCACTAGCCGCCCCTGATCGGCACTGCATCGGCGTGGATATCAGCCCGGCATACGTCGAGCTTGCCCGTGCCCGGCTGTCGGCCGCAGGGCTGACGGTGCAGGTTGATGGCGTGCCCGATGAACTGGTGCAGGCCGCCGAATGATGGCTGAAGACCTGAAGGGGCTGCGCATGCTGGCCGCCGTCATGGCCGTGGTGCTGGCCCTTGGCATCGTGGCCGCCGTCGTGCTGCTGGTGCTGGCATGACCTGTGGCCTAGTGCCATCGGCGTATGTGCCGGGCAGCCGCGTCGTGCCTTTGGTCATAGGTGTTCGGAGCCGCGGCTATGCCTTTGGTTATACAGCGGGACATAATATTGCGCCGTTCAGCGGTTTCTTGATGTTTTGTTGCGTGGGGGGTGGTTCCGAAGTGGTAACCCCCCTGCTCAAAGACCGTGGCGCAGACTTGCGTTCAGCGACAACGTTCTAAAGTTGAGGCTTTTAGCTAAAATGCCACAGCCAAGATTGCCCGCCGAAGCGTTGCGGGTGAAGGGTTCGACCCTGAAAAACCCCAAGCTGTTCAAGGATAGGCGCGACCCGGCCGCCGATCCATTGGGGCCGCCGTCTTCCTGGCTGCCCCCTGATGCCGTGGCGGCATGGAACTGCTTTGTTCGTGAAATCCCTTGGCTGTTGGAAAGCGACCGGCTGCACCTTGAGCTTGCCAGCATTCAACGCGGCAGGCTGATGGCCGGCAAGGAAGTTGGCGTACAGGCCATGAACCTGTTGCGGTTGCTGGCCGGCCAGATGGGCGGCAACCCGGCCGACCGCAGCCGGATCAAGGTTGCCGGCGATGACGACGAAACCGACCCGACAGCGGGGTATTTCCAGTGAACGAAGGTTTGCCCGGTTGGCTGCCCGGCCCCCTGGATGATTGGTGGTTGGACGGCCCCGAACCGCAGGGCACTGCCGCCCCGGCCCGGTTCAGCCCCGGCACCAGTGGCGGCCCCGGTGCCGCCGTGCTGCGCATCCACGACCTTGAAGCGGCCCTGTGGCGCTGTGTGCAGCACATGAAACGGCATGACGAACTGAAGGACGCTGAATTTCACGATGCCCGCATTGTGGCGGAAATCGTGCTGACCACACACCGCCTGCCGGATTGACGGGGGCAGACATGGGCAAGCGTTGGGGCCGCAAATCCAGTCAGATCACACCGGATGAAAAGCACGGCATGGGCCTGCGGTATCAGGCCGGTGAACTGCTGGACTGCATTGCCCGTGACTACGGCGTGTCACCGGGGCAGGTGTCCACCATTTGCATCCGAGAGCTTGGCTTGCCCCCACGGATCAAGCGGCGGCCGAAGGGGGAAGCGGCGCCGGCTGCCGAACGCGGCGTGCAGGCATTCGAGTTCAACGGCATGGTGGTGCGGCGTGACGGCGAACTGATGTGCCTTACCGACCTGTGGCGGGCCGCCGGCAGCCCTGAACGCAACAGGCCGGCGGATTGGCTGCGGTTCCGTGGCCGCGTTTTTGTGGAGCACGCGCAAACCGTGATGGGACATCACGATTTGGACGTTTCCACGGGCCGGGCCGGTTCCACATGGGCGAACAAGCACGTAGCCCTTGCCTATGCCACGGATTTGAACCCGGCCCTGCGGCTGCACGTGCAGGAAGTCTTTTTTGCCTACACTGACGGCCGGCTGACGGCCGACAATCCCGAAACCGAAGCGGTGCTTGACGCCACGCAGGCCGCTGCCGTGCGGGCCGCCCCGGAACTGATGGGCCTGATTGCCCAAATGCCGGCCACGATCACGGCGGCCATCGTGGCCGAACTGACGCGCAACGGCACCTTGAAGCGGCGCGACCTGACGGCCGACACCAAGCGGCAGCACATGGAAACGGTTGCCCGGTTTTTCGGCGGCATGTGCCCGTGCTGCCGTGACGTGGCCGTGATGCAGGGCAATGAACGGCTGCCCGGCAGCCATTTCGACCACTGGACCGACAACGCGGCCAAAAATCGCCCCGATCAGACTTGGCTTGTTTGCGCGGCCTGCAACACCGGGTTCCAGACCCGTGCCCTGCCGCGCGAGAACTGCCGGATTGAATGGGACTACTACCAGAAATGCCGGGCCAAACTGGTGCGGCAGGGTTCGCTTGACGTGTTCCGCCCCGATTGATGATCACCGACGAATTCGACCCGACCACGGCCTATGCGCGGGCCGTGTGTGATGGCCTGTCACCGGCCGGCCCCATCGTGCGCAACGCATGCCGGCGGCACCTGATCGACCTGGAACACGGCCCTGCACGCGGGCTGCGGTTCGATGCCGACAAGGCCGCGCGGGCAATCGGGTTTTTCCGTGACGTGCTGCGGCTGACCGGCGGCGAACATGAGGGAAAAGCCTTCGATCCGGCCCCCTGGCAGTGCTTCGTTTTGGGCAGCATTTTCGGCTGGATAGGGCCGGATGGTTACCGCCGGTTCAGGATGGCATTTATTGAAAGTGGTAAGGGAAGCGGAAAAAGCCCGCTTGCTGCCGGCGTTGGGCTATATATGCTGGTGGCGGACAATGAACCGCGTGCTGAAGTCTACGCGGGGGCAAGTAAAAAAGATCAGGCCATGATCTTATTCCGTGATGCCGTGGCAATGGTCAAGCATTCACCGCAGCTTTCACAGCGTTTGACTTTCAGCGGCGGCCCCGGCAGGGAATGGAATATTGCCTATCTGTCGCAGGGCAGCTTTTTTCGGCCGATCAGCGCCGATGACGGCCAGAGCGGCCCCCGGCCGCACTGCGCACTGCTTGACGAAGTACACGAACACAAGGATGCAAATGTTGTTGAAATGCTGCGGGCAGGGACCAAAGGCCGCAGGCAAGCACTGATATTCATGATAACTAATTCCGGGGTAGACCGCACAAGCGTTTGTTACCAATACCATGAATATGCCGTGCAGGTTTGTGCCGGCGACTTGCTGGACGACAGTTTTTTCGCTTACGTCTGTGCATTGGACAAAGACGATGATCCAATGAACGATGAAGACTGTTGGCCGAAAGCAAACCCCACGCTTGGCGTGACCATCCATCACAAGTACCTGCGCGAACAGGTGACGCAGGCCAAGGGCATGCCCGCCAAGGAAAGCATTGTCAGAAGGTTGAATTTTTCACAGTGGACCGATGCGGCCAGCCCGTGGATCAGCGGCGACCTGTGGCGCAACTGTGAACATGATTTCGACCTGTCCGACCTTGAACGGCTGCACCTGTGGGGCGGCCTTGACCTTTCCGGCACCCGCGACCTAACCGCCCTGGCCCTGGCCGGCGTGGACACGGCCGGGGTGATCCATGCCGCCGTGTGGTTTTGGACACCGGAAGAAACGGCGGCCGAACGCAGCCGGCAGGATCGGGTGCCGTACGATGTTTGGATCAGGCAGGGGCATTTGATCGGCACCCCCGGCCGGGCTGTATCGTACGACCACGTTGCGGGCCACATCGCGGCACTGGCCGCGCGGTTCGATATCCGGGGAATAGCCTATGACCCCTATCGAATAAATTACCTGATCGGCAATCTTGACCAGCATAACGTTGACGTGCCTCTGATCCCGCACGGGCAAGGCTACTTCCGTTCGCAGCAGTCAACGCTATGGATGCCGCACAGCGTTGACGTGCTGGAACGCGCGGTGCTGGAAGGCCGGTTGCGGGTGCTGCGCAACCCGGTGCTGACGTGGAACAGCAGTTCCGCCGTGCTGGAAACCGATGCCAAGGGCAACCGCATGTTTTCCAAGCGCAAGGCGGCCGGCCGGGTTGACGGCATCGTTGCCCTGACGATGGCGTGCGGCGCCACGGATGCCCCCGACGAAACCGGCCGGCTGGATGAATTTCTTGCAAATCCTGTAATGGTGGGAATTTAGCTTATGGCATGGTGGCGTTGGAACAGCGTGCCGAAGTTGTCGGAAAGTGGATTTTTCGGCGCATTCTTCGGGCAGGGAACATACACCGGCCGCAGTGTTGACCCGGAAAAGGCCCTGACGATTGACAGCGTGTGGGCGTGCACGAAACTCCTGAGTGAAACCTTGGGCACCCTGCCGTGCCTAGTCTTGGAACAGGGCACCAACAAACCGGCCGTAGATCACCCGTATTTCGAACTGCTGCACGACATGCCCAATCTGGACATGACAAGCGTTGAATATTGGGAAGCTGTCGGCATGGGCCTGTGCCTGTTCGGCAATGCTTACAGTGAAAAAATCATGCGGCCGGATGGCCGGGTTGCCGCCCTGAACCTGTTGCAGCCGGGCAGCATCACGGTGGACCGGGATCGGGCCGGCCGCCGGGTGTATCTGGAAACCACGGGCAGCGGCAAAACGCGCACACTTTCGGAAGACCGCATTTTTCACGTGCGCGGCATGTCGTTTGGCGGGGATACGGGCCTTTCCCCGGTTGA
>Ga0307406_10000138_pt1 | contig 43537 bp, 31 predicted proteins | sample 322Cmetagenome_3_FD_203706 | JGI IMG/M metagenome (GOLD analysis project Ga0307406, IMG submission 203706) | Maize rhizosphere microbial communities from greenhouse at UC Davis, California, United States - 322HYB-C-2 | ecosystem: Host-associated > Plants > Roots > Rhizosphere > Soil | place...
TTATCAATTAAAAATCAGACCGCAACAACTGTTCAAATCAAAAACACACAAATTTACAACTGTTCTCAATATGGGATTTTGGCTCAAAATTCGCGAATTAACGGAGAAAATCTCGTGATCAATTATTCAGGTTTAGCGAGCTTATCATGCGTATATGGCGGAGATTACAGTTTTACGCATTGTACTTTTTATAACAACTGGCCAAATAGCGAACATTTTGCTGTTAACATAAGCAACAAACTGGCAGGTGCAACTCCCGAAACTCAGGATCTGACTCAGGCTACCTTTAATAATTGTATTATTTATGGTTCCACTACAAATGAATTTAATTTAGACAAAAGCACCAATGCTCAATTTGTATATCAGCTAAATAATTGTTTGCTGAAATTTAGCAATTCAAGCACAAACCCCGATTATCAGTTTACAAATGATGCGGTTCATTACAACCAAATTATTCTAAATGAGAATCCGAAGTTTTATAATGTTTCTCAGAACAAATTTAATATTGATAATACTTCTGCCGCTTTCGCGAAAGGAAATCAGGCGTTTATAATCCCGACAGATATTTTAGGACTTACAAGAACTTCACCACCGGATTTGGGCGCTTATCAGAGCGCTGTTTTTCCAAAGTAAAGATTTGCCACAAAGGCGCTAAGTCGCTAAGTTTTTTTAACGATGATTACGCATATTCTCATTTCGACGAAGGAGAAATCTTCGCAAGTACCTCTCCAAAGCAAATCACCAATCTTGTCGAGCTTCGCGATTTAGCGCCTTCGTAGCAAAAATCTCATCCTAAAAATAATTATTTCTTAACTCAGCGTATTCATAAAAGTAGTAAATTCGATACAATTACTAAATTAAGATTCTTAAAATCAATTTAGTATACAACCAAATCTTATACTATTTTTTATGAAAAACCTCTACTCTTATTTCTTATTATTCGTTATCACGTCAGGTTTTGCCCAAATTCCTACAGGTTACTACAACACCGCAACCGGAACAGGTTATACCTTAAAAACGCAATTGTACAATATCATCAAAGGCCATACTGATAATGGATATGCCGGCTTGTATACAACCTATCAAACTTCTGACGTGGATAATTTTTACGAAAATGACGGAACTGTTCTTGACATGTATTCTGAAAATCCGTCTGGAACAGATCCTTACACATATACCACCGGAACAACGCAACGTTGTGGCACTTATTCTGTTGAGGGCGATTGTTATAACAGAGAACATATTATTCCGCAATCGGTTTTTAATGAGCAATCGCCAATGGTTTCTGATGCGCATTTTATAACACCAACAGACGGAAAAGTAAACGGAATCCGCTCTAATTATCCGCACGGAACTGTAAGTTCTGCAACCTATACTTCTCAAAACGGAAGCAAACTGGGATCAAGTGGCGTTTCCGGATATTCAGGAACTGTTTTTGAGCCTGTAAACGCTTTTAAAGGTGATATTGCCAGAATGTATTTTTATTTTGCGACCCGTTATGAAAATACGGTTTCAGGCTATTCTTTCCCGATGTTTGATGGTTCAGCCAATAAAGTATTTACAACAGCTTTCTTAAATGTTCTTTTGGCGTGGCACGCTCAGGATCCTGTAAGCGCGAGAGAAATTGCAAGAAACAATGCGATTTATACTCGTCAAAATAACAGAAATCCATACATCGACCATCCTGAATATGTGAACCAGATTTGGGGTGGTACATCTTCTACAGATACTCAGGCGCCTACTGCTCCGACAAATCTGGCTTCTACAACAAAAACTTCGACTTCTATTACAGTTGCCTGGAATGCCTCTACAGATAATGTTGGCGTAACAGGCTATAATGTTTATGCAAACAACGTTCTAAAAACAACGGTTTCTACATTAACAGCAACCATCACTGGTTTAACAGCTTCTACAACTTATTCGATTTATGTAAAAGCAAAAGATGCTGCCGGCAATACTTCTGCTTCAGGCAATACCATTTCTGTAATAACAAACAGCAGCGGAACCGGCGGAACGGCCACTGATTTGCTTTTCTCTGAATACATTGAAGGATCCGGAAATAACAAAGCACTGGAAATTGCAAACAACACAGGAAGTTCTGTAAGCTTGTCTGCTTATACCATAAAAAAACAAACAAATGGTGCAGGTACATGGAGTACTGGATTGGCTTTAAGCGGAACTTTAACGACCGGAAGCAAATTTGTAATTGTAAACAGTTTAATTTCATCTGCTTGTTTTTCTACAAGTGCAGCCAATATTTCGACTACGGCAACAGAATTGGCTTTTAATGGAAATGACGCAGTGGGTTTATTTAAAAATGGAGTTTTAATAGATATCATAGGAACTTTTAATGGCGGAACATCCAATTTTGCTATCGATGTTACTTTAAGAAGAAAATCGACTGTAACTTCTCCAAGTACTTCTTTTAATTTAAGTACGCAATGGGATTCGTATACAAGCGATACGTGCAACAATCTGGCTAGTAAAACAACAATAGCTGTAAAAGAAGAACCGGTTTCTGATACTGATGAAACCGTAATTTATCCAAATCCTTCTGATGGAAATTTTAATATTGAATTTGGCAATTCTAATATCCCGTATTCGATTGAAATTATTTCATTTTCCGGACAAAAAGTTTTCGAAAAACAAAATGCGGTTTCTTCTGAAGTTTCGGTACAAAATCTTCCTTCCGGAATCTATATTATTAAAATCATAAAAGGAGAAAAAACATCGTTTAAGAAGATAATAATTAATTAAAAATTAGATTATCCTGAGTTAAAAAGCGGCACTTTGCCGCTTTTTTTTATTTCTGTGAAAGAATTTTCCTCGAGAATGTTTTTTTTATGTACTTGAAAATTTCGTAAATTTTGCAGATTTATACTTAAGGGTGTATAAAAATAGGATGTTTTTATTTTGATTTTTTTTTTCTGAATTTCAATTTTTAAGTACAGATTTTCAGATGTGGCAAATCATAGTACTGATGCCATTTTTACAAATCTGCGAAATTTATAATAGCCGAAAAAACCTTTGGTTTTGCGTCTTTTTGGTAGAAAAAATGCAAGAAAAAAGCAGCTTTATTTTTTTTTAAAAGAGATGGTTTTCAAATTTGCGCTTACTATTTATTTACACTAAATTTGCACCTCAATACAACAAACTACACAAATGATCCATTTCTTTGAAAACCAAAGCAAAACTGTTTTTGCCGTACAAACGCAAAACGAAATTTCAGCTCAAGACATTTCAAAATTAAACTGGCTTTTTGCCGACTCTAATAAGATCGAAAAATCCGCACTGACGGGTTTTTTTGTTGGTCCACGCGCCACTATGATCACACCCTGGAGTACGAATGCTGTAGAAATCACTCAAAACATGGGTGTTCCGGGCATTATCAGAATTGAAGAATTTCATCCGGCAACGGAAGATTTCAATGATTTTGATCCGATGCTTTTTCAAAAATTTAATGAATTAGATCAGGAAATTTTCACTATCAACATTCAGCCTGAGCCAATTTTGGAAATCGATGATATTGCCACTTACAATAAAGTTGAAGGTTTGGCTTTGAGCGAAGAAGAAGTTGAATACTTAAATAATCTTGCTTTAAAACTGGGAAGAAAGTTAACTGATTCTGAAATTTTTGCTTTCTCTCAGGCAAATTCAGAACACTGCCGTCACAAAATTTTCAACGGAACTTTTGTAATTGATGGTGAAGAAAAAGAAACTTCTCTTTTTAAATTAATCAAAAAAACATCACAGGAAAATCCTAACGATATAGTGTCTGCTTACAAAGACAATGTTGCTTTTGTAAAAGGGCCAAAAGTGCAGCAGTTCGCACCAAAAACAGCTGACAAACCAGATTATTATGAAATAAAAGAATTTGATTCGGTTATTTCATTAAAAGCAGAAACCCACAATTTCCCAACAACAGTTGAACCTTTCAACGGAGCTGCAACGGGTTCAGGAGGAGAAATTCGTGACCGTTTAGCCGGTGGTCAAGGTTCTTTGCCATTGGCAGGAACTGCAGTTTACATGACTTCTTACTCTCGTTTGAAATCCTTCGACTCCGCTCAGGATGACAGAAAATGGGAAAATGCGGTTGAAGAAAGAAAATGGTTGTACCAGACACCAATGGATATTTTAATCAAAGCTTCAAACGGGGCTTCTGATTTCGGAAATAAATTTGGTCAGCCGTTGATTACAGGTTCCGTTTTAACTTTTGAGCATTCAGAAAACGACCGTAAAATTGGTTACGATAAAGTAATCATGCAGGCGGGCGGAATTGGTTACGGAAAGCTCGATCAATCAATTAAACAAAAACCACAAGAAGGCGACAAAATTGTAATTCTTGGTGGAGAAAATTATAGAATCGGAATGGGTGGTGCTGCGGTTTCATCTGCAGATACCGGAGCTTTTGGTTCAGGAATCGAATTAAATGCCATTCAGCGTTCAAACCCAGAAATGCAAAAACGTGCTGCCAATGCCATTCGTGGTTTAGTAGAAAGCGACCACAATCCGATTGTTTCGATTCACGATCACGGTGCGGGCGGACATTTAAATTGTCTTTCTGAATTGGTTGAAGAAACCGGAGGTTTGATCGATTTGGATAAATTGCCTGTTGGAGATCCAACACTTTCTGCAAAAGAAATTATTGGTAACGAATCTCAGGAAAGAATGGGATTGGTTATTGGTCAAAAAGATATTGATACATTACAAAGAATTGCCGACAGAGAGCGTTCGCCAATGTATCAGGTTGGAGATGTAACGGGAGATCACCGTTTTACTTTTCAATCACAATCTAATGGTTCAAAACCGATGGATTATGCTTTAGAAGATTTCTTCGGAAGTTCTCCAAAAACGGTTATGACTGACAAAACGATTGATAGAAAATATGCTGCTGTTTCTTATGACGGCGCCAATTTCGAAAGTTATTTAAAAGATGTTTTACGTCTGGAAGCAGTTGCCTCAAAAGACTGGTTAACGAATAAAGTTGACCGTTGTGTTGGTGGAAAAGTTGCCAAACAACAATGTGCAGGACCTTTGCAATTGCCTTTGAATAATGTTGGAGTTATGGCTCTGGATTATTTAGGTAAAGAAGGAATTGCCACTTCTATCGGCCACGCTCCTATTGCGGCTTTGATTGATCCGGTTGCGGGAAGCAGAAATGCTATTGCAGAATCGTTGTCGAACATTGTTTGGGCGCCAATTAAAGACGGATTGAAAGGAATTTCACTTTCTGCCAACTGGATGTGGGCTTGTAAAAACGAAGGTGAAGACGCTCGTTTGTACGCTGCGGTTGAAGGTTGTTCTGAATTTGCAATTGAATTGGGAATTAATATTCCGACAGGAAAAGATTCACTTTCGATGAAACAAAAATATCCAAACGACGAAGTAATCGCGCCGGGAACGGTAATTATTTCTGCCGGAGGAAACTGTACTGATATTAGAAAAGTAGTTGAGCCTGTTTTACAAAAAGACGGAGATTCTATTTATTATATCAATTTGTCTCAGGATGATTTCAAATTAGGAGGTTCTTCTTTTGCACAAATCAGAAACACAATCGGAAACGAAACTTCTACAATAAAAGATGCTTCATTCTTCAAAAATGCTTTTAACACGATTCAGGAATTAATCGGTGAAAGCCAAATTTTAGCTGGTCACGATATCGGAAGCGGTGGATTGATTACTACTCTATTAGAAATGTGTTTTGCTGATGTGAATTTGGGTGCAAAAATTGATTTCTCAGCTTTCGCTGAAAAAGATTTATTAAAAATTCTTTTCGCAGAAAACATAGGAATCGTTTTCCAGGCAAAATCTGATGCAATTGTTGAAGCGAAATTAAAAGCCAACAATATCGAATTCTTCAAAATTGGTTCTGCTCAGAATACTGCAGTTTTAGAATTTGGACAATATAAATTGGATATTCCAACTTACAGAGATGTTTGGTTTGAAACTTCTTATTTGTTAGATCAAAAACAATCTAAAAACGGAACTGCAAAAGCACGTTTTGACAACTATAAAAATCAGGTTTTAGATTATACTTTCCCAGCTCATTTTACTGGAAAAGCGCCTGTAATCGACGCCTCTAAACCAAGACCAAAAGCAGCTATTATTCGTGAAAAAGGAAGTAATTCTGAGCGTGAAATGGCAAATGCAATGTACCTGGCCGGATTTGATGTAAAAGACGTTCACATGACCGATTTAATCTCCGGACGTGAAACGCTTGAAGATATTCAGTTTATCGGTGCTGTTGGAGGATTCTCTAATTCAGATGTTTTAGGTTCTGCAAAAGGCTGGGCCGGAGCTTTCTTATACAACGAAAAAGCAAAAACAGCTTTGGACAATTTCTTTAAAAGAGAAGATACTTTATCTGTCGGAATCTGTAACGGATGCCAATTATTCATGGAATTAGAAGTGATTAATCCGGAACATGAAGTTCACGGAAAAATGCTTCATAACGACAGTAACAAACACGAAAGTATTTTTACTTCTGTAAAAATTCAGGAAAACAATTCGGTGATGTTGTCTACTTTGGCCGGAACAACTTTGGGAGTTTGGGTTTCTCACGGAGAAGGAAAATTCAATTTGCCAATGGGTGAAGAAAATTATAACATCGTTTCGAAATACGCATACGAAGGTTATCCTGCAAACCCAAATGGTTCTCATTACGACGTAGCGATGATGTGCGACAAAACAGGAAGACATTTGGTTACGATGCCGCATATTGAGCGTTCGACTTTTCAATGGAACTGGGCACATTATCCAAAAGACAGAAATGACGAGTTTACACCTTGGCACGAAGCTTTTATCAATGCCAGAAAATGGATTGAGAAAAACTAATCTTAGTTATCATTATATAAAAAAGCCCCGGCCTATGATTAGCCGGGGCTTTTTTTTTAAAATAACAGCAAACAATTTAATGCTTGCTATTATTTAAATTCTGATAAAAAAACAACAAAAAATCTATTTTTATAAGACATTTTTTGCCTGATAGCTAAATGTTTAAAAAAAAGTTTATTCTTGTAATCCTGATTCTTTTTTTTATCAATATTTAAACTATATTCGCCATAAAGTTTATGCCACAGAACTTTTAAAACCAAAAACGCTAAATCCTACAAGAATGAAAACCTTAAAAGCATTTCTCCTTTTTGCACTATTTTTTATTGCTGCACAATCACATTCACAGTCATTAGCCCCTGAGGATATTAAGATAGACAAGATCACTTATAAAGGACGCGAACGCTATATTACCACCACGATTCCGTATCCTATACAGGGAACTTTTCTTCCTATTGGAAAAAAAGAACCAAGTACAGTTTTAAATCCGGACGGAACGGGAGTTATTCAGGACGAAGATTTAAGCAAAAGAAAAATGAACTGGGGAGTTGAATGCAGTGAAGAAGGAGTTGCTATTTTCAAGGAAGGTTTCAATAGTGCCTCTTATACTTTTTGGTACAGAACAACCGACAGCGACGAATGGAATTACACACAGCTTTCTATACATTTTGCCAAGAAAAAAATGTTTCTGATGGGCGAAAGAGTAAAAACATACGAGGATTATAATGTACAATAGTATATTGAGAGGCCGATAATTTATAAATTTCTTGGTTTTTTGAAATTTTACTACAAAAAAGAAAACGTTTTCGTAGAATTTTGACAGTAGTTATAATTTTTCCCATAAAATTCTATAAAACTAGAAATCGTACCTAATTTTTATTTAATTTGCAATAAAATTCAATATATTAAACATGGTTTCAATCACACGCCTTTTTGATTTTCCTTATTATCAACAAGAATCTTATAACCTTCCGGTTGCTTTGGCAACTAAAAAAAACGGAGTTTGGGAAAAAACATCTAGCCAGGAATATATTGCTAAAGCAAATGCTGTTTCGAGAGCATTATTGCGCATGGGCGTTCAGAAAGATGACAAAATTGCTTTAATCACTTCTACTAACCGCACAGAGTGGAATATCATGGACATTGGTATTTTGCAGACAGGCGCACAAAACGTCCCGATTTATCCAACAATTGCTCAAGAAGATTACGAATATATTTTGAACCACAGCGGCAGTATTTATTGCTTTGTTTCGGATACCGAAGTACTGCAAAAAGTAAATGCCATAAAAGCGAATGTGCCTACCCTAAAAGAGGTATTTTCTTTTGATGAAATTGCCGGCACAAAACATTGGTCAGAATTATTGACTCTGGGCGCAGACGAAAGCAATCAGGCCGAAGTAGAAGCAAAAAAAGAAAGTATCCATACAGATGATTTGGCTACTATAATCTATACATCCGGAACTACAGGAAAACCAAAAGGAGTTATGCTGTCTCACAAAAACATCGTTTCGAATGTTTTGGACAGTGCACCAAGAATTCCGTTTGATGCAGGCAACAGCACAGCATTGAGCTTCCTGCCTATTTGCCATATTTTTGAAAGAATGATTTTGTATATCTATCAATATTATGGTGTTTCGGTTTATTTTGGAGAATCGATTGAAAAAATTAGTGACAACTTAAAAGAAGTTCAGCCTACTGTAATTACAGCGGTACCAAGACTTTTGGAGAAAGTTTACGATAAAATTTATGCCAAAGGCGGTGAATTAACCGGAATTAAGAAAAAACTATTTTTCTGGGCTATTGATTTAGGTTTGAAATACGAACCATACGGAGCAAACGGTTTCTGGTATGAATTTCAGTTAAAAATTGCCCGCAAACTTATTTTCAGCAAATGGAAAGAAGGTTTGGGCGGTAAACTAGACTTGATGGTTTCAGGAAGTGCAGCTTTACAGCCACGCTTAACAAGAGTTTTTGCTGCTGCAGAAATTCCGGTTATGGAAGGTTACGGTTTGTCTGAAACATCGCCGGTAATTGCCGTAAACGATCAGAGAAACAAAGGTTTTAAAATTGGAACGGTTGGAAAAGTAATTCGCAATGTGGAAGTAAAAATTGCCGAAGACGGTGAAATCCTTTGCAAAGGACCAAACGTAATGTTGGGTTACTATAAAGATGAAGAAAAGACTGCCGAAGCTCTAAAGGACGGTTATTTCCACACTGGAGATATCGGAGAAATTGACAAAGAAGGTTTCCTGAAAATTACGGATCGTAAGAAAGAAATGTTCAAAACTTCTGGAGGAAAATACATTGCACCTCAGCTTATTGAAAACGCCATGAAACAATCTCGTTTTGTTGAACAGATTATGGTGATAGGTGAAGGTGAAAAAATGCCGGCTGCTTTTATTCAGCCAAACTTTGAGTTTGTAAAAGAATGGGCAAAAATCCACAAAATTTCTTTAGGAAGTACAAATGCCGAAATTGCTTCAAATCCTGATGTGATTAAGCGTATTGACAGTGAAATCGAGGAAATCAACAAAAAGTTTGGACACTGGGAACAAATCAAACGTTTTGAGCTTACTCCGGATGTTTGGTCTATCGATGGCGGACAACTTACTCCTACTCTAAAACTAAAACGTAAAATCATCAAGGAAATCTACAAAGATCTTTACGCTAAAATCTATGGTCAAAATTAAATAAATCAAGATAATATAAACCACGGAAAACGGCTGTCGATTGATGGCCGTTTTTTTTATTGGTAAAGTACATGATTTTAGAGCTTTAATTAAAGTAAGAAAAAGCATATATTTACTCTTTGAAAATCAATCGAAATTGTATTTTATCAAATCGACCATGTATTTTACCGATCACAATTTTTTTCATTTTTTTTAAATACCTTTGAATTATGAGCACAGCAACTAAACCAAAACATATAGGCCGAAATATCAGCCGAATGAGAGAGCTTCGTGGTATGAAACAAGAAGCACTGGCGCAGGCAATTGGTACAAACCAGCAAGCTATTTCTGGTATTGAATCGAGCGAAACTGTTGATCCCGCAAAACTTAAAGAAATTGCAAAAGCACTTGGCGTTACCGTTGAAGCAATTGAAAACTTTTCGGAAGAATCTGTTTTTAATTTCTTTAATAATTTTTATGATAATAGTGCTAATAATGGCGCTCAAGGAAACACGACTAATAATCATTGTAACTTCAATCCTCTTGATAAAGTTATTGAGCTTTATGAGCGTTTGGTTTTGGCTGAAAGAGAAAAGGTTGAGTATTTGGAGAAGTTGTTGGGAGGGAAATAATAATTCTTTTTTATAAAATTGGAAAAGCGCAAATTTAAAAGGGTTTGCGCTTTTTTATTGGTCTAATTGTTCTATAATTTCAATTAAAGTTATTTATCAATCGATTTACTACGTATTTATTTTTTTAATGGTAGATATAAATAAAGATGGCTTCCAATTATGTATTAATATAAGTAATATTTTTGCTCGACTCATTCCAACATATAACAAAGTTCTTCCATTTTCTAAATTCTCATCTGTTAATTCTTCATATAAATAGTTATTTCCTTGTCTTCCTAAATATTTTTGATAAGGTATTTTATATTCGCTGACTCCATTTAATAAAACCACTTCATATTCTAATCCTTTCGCTTGGTGTATTGTATTTATTGTGATACCATCAATTCCTGATAATGTTTTTAAATATTTTTCAAACGTCCAAACATTTCCTTCCTCTTCTTGAATGTTATTTAAAATTTCTTTAATGTCGGAGTTATCAATTTTGAAAATATCTTCAAATAATATCATTAAAAGATTAAGGCCTTCATTAAGCGAACATTGAACATTGATTTTACTAAAATTGGTAATTAATGAATTAACTTTATGCGTTAACTCTTTTTCTGCTAAAATGATATTATTTTCTAATGCATGAAATTCGACATTTCTTCTAATTACTCTTAAATTTTTAATATTAGGTAAAAATAAAAATTTACTTAAACATTTAATTACTGAAAATGTTGATGAATTTGAGGCTTTATGTGGTAATGCACCTAAGCCGACAACATCATATTTTTTACGAAGTGCTTTGCTTATAAAATATGCGTCCATCCAGCTAGTTGTTAAAATTGCAATTTCTGACAAGGAAACATTATGCTTTTCAATCAGTGTTTTTATTGACTTTTCAATGTAAAAATTATTATCATCCTTATTAGTCACACTTATAACAATTTTACAATCCTCATTTTTATACTTAGACTCATTTTGAAGTTTTGGATGATCTGCAAAAAGGCAAGAATAACCATTAATAATATTAGTAGTTGACCTGTAAGTTACATCCAAATTTTCAATAACTGCCTTAAAATCTTTCGAGGCATTTACAAACGCATTATCAATTGCTCCAGCAAATTTATATATCTTTTGTTTTTCATCCCCAACAATAAAAAAAGTACACTTATTTACTGCATTTATAGCTTTTAGTATTTCATACTGAAAAATGTTAGTATCTTGAAATTCATCTACCGATATTTCATAAAATTTATTTGCTAATGATTGACTTACAAAAGCATTTTCTGAAATAATTTTATATGATCTAAATAAGATTTCATTAAAATCAATTGCTTTTTTTCTATTTAAAAAATCATAATACAATTCTGCAATATATTCTAAAGATTCAATATTTATAAACTGAATTGATTTATCTAATTCACCATTTAAAAGTCTTTTCAATTTACTTAATTCGTCTAATGGAGTTTTACCAAAATCAATTTCTGAATTAATTTCAATAAATTCATTTAATTCATTATATGTTACAATTCGAGGTTTATGCCAACTATATATCCATGAAAACGGTCTTAGAATAAATTCAAGGCAAAATCTATGTATTGTTCCAATGAAAATATCTTTTTCTTCAACATAAAGTCTCGAAGAAATTTCATCAGCTCCTGCATTAGTATAAGTGATTAAAGCCAATGACATATTTTTTGGCATAGACTCTAATTTCTTTTGTGCACGAGCAACTAAAGTTTTGGTCTTACCAGTTCCTGGAGATGCACTAACAATAGTATTGCCTTTTAATTCAAATGCTACTTTCTTTTGTTTAGGATTCAACATTGATCAAAATATTTTTACATTTTGCTATATGAGTAATAGCATCTTTGATATATTGAGGAACAATAAATAACTCATATGATAAATCACTTAACTCAATTAGAACACTAAGTTCTTGTGCAAACCTTCCTTTTTTTACAACTTTATCTATTCTTTTTATTAGCTCCTTTTCCCATAATTCAGGATTATCTCTTGTTGCGATAATTAATTTATCATATGATTTTTTGTGTCCCAAGTTTAAAAAACAATCCTTCAAATATTCAGCATTTGTATTGATATTTGGAAATAGATCGATTTCTAATGTTTTAGTACCTGATGAAACTAAAACTCGATCCGCTACCTCTAAGATTTTTGCGTTCGCAATAGCAGTAGTACTTTCTTCTTCATCTTCTAATTCATCAGAATCACCATCAATTATTGCTACAACTGGAATTTCTAAATTTTGATTCTGCACAATTTTTAAATAAGGATCAAAATACCTACTATGAATAGGAATTACAGAAATATTATGTTCTGTTAAATTAATATTATAAATGTTTTTTGCTATCGAAGGAATAATAAATTGTTCGCCAATACCTTCAACATAAATTATTGCTGATGCAAAAAACATTTCACTTCTTGTCGCATCCAAATATCTTTTAAGAAGTAATTTTTCTCGTATTGATAATAAACCATCTTTAAAAGGTGAAAATGATTTGACTTCTCTTTTAGGATTATTATATAAAATATTTAAATTTTTGTAATCACAATCACTAGCAATGTGAGTTGAATGTGACGTCATAAAAACTTGAGTTGTTTTTAAATCATTTAAGTTTGAAAATAATATTTTTTGTAATTGTGGATGTAAATGTGCCTCAGGTTCTTCAATAAGTAAAATATTTACTTCATGTCTATTACTAGAATTTTCTAATTCTGCAATAAACAAACTTAAATACAAAATGTTTTTCTGACCTAAACCCAATGTATGTATTGGTACATTATTACCATTTTCAGGACTATAATATAAATTCAACTGGCTCCATGCATCAACATCATAATTTGAAAGAAAGCTAATCGAAACTGGAAATGAAAAATACTGACCTGCAATATTTTGTCCTTTTTTTTGAATATTATCTGCAATATCTGGTATAAAGTCTAAGTCATTCAAATCACTTGATGATTTTTTCAAAATAGTTTTTATGCTTTCAAGTTCCTTTTCTGTGTCAATTCTAGATTGGCAATACTTACTAAGTAATGATTTTGTACTACCATGTAAATCAGAATTAATATTCCTAAAAGCATTAATATAATAAAGGTTTATACCATCTAAATCCGAAAATCTAATTGGATGTAATCTCAATATATCATCAATTAACAAAGAATTTCCACTTCCAAATAATTGCCATTTAAATTGAGAAATATCTATTGTTTCAAGTATTTCAAAATCTTCAATAAACTTACTTTTGTGCGCAAATAAATATGTAATTCTTGCAGTTTTATTTCCGGTCTTAATAGCATGAAAAGTTGGAAAAAAAGATAAATCTTCACTAAATAATTCGATACTTATTACAATGTTGTCATCTAAAGTAAGCTCTTTTTTAAAACCGTAAAAATCTTTTATATCTAAATTCCTAGAATTATATGATAAATCACCATCCAACACTAATCTTATTCCCCAATACAAATTGCTCTTCCCAATATTATTTTCACCAATAATTGTTTGGAAGCCTTCTGAAAAATCTATAGTGAAATCACTGAAATTTCTAAAGTTTTTAATCGAAATACTTTTTATATTCATTACTTTTTCTTTTAAATTAAATAGTTCATACAAATATTAGATTTAACAGTTAGACATTTTTACGGAAAACCTTATCTAAAATTAAAAATGAGTATTTTCAAAAGTATCAATTAAACCATCTAAAGAAACAAGTACAAACACCTGATTTAAAAGCCAACAAATAAAAAACCTAACCCGTTCTATCCCGAAGCCTCGGGACTGTTAGGAAAACAAACCTAAATCCAAAAAAAACTTTTAGAATTCTTAGTCGTTTCCTCCGCCACTTTATCTAAAGTAATTTCTTTAAACTGTGCAATTGTTCCAGCAACATGCGGAAGAAAAGCAGGTTCACAGCGACGTTCGTGGTATTTCTTCAAAAGATTATTTGGTGTATTTTTAGGGAAGTATTAGACGGGTTTGGTTTCAAACCAAAAAATCTGAAACCAAACGCTGCCTGAATCGGTCAATAGGTTTCAAATCGACATTGGTATCTCCGTTGAAAATATCAAAGGGATCATCTAAACCGCTAATCAATAAGTACAAATAGCAAAACAGAAACGTAATGGCAGATGTTACCAAATAATCGGCAGAGGGGCTTTTGAATTTGGTAATCAGTAAAAGCGACATTACAATAAACAAAATACTGTGGAGCAAGGTATAAGCCGGCTTGATAAAGTTGTTTCTCGAAATCGAATAGGCACGCGTGAGCTGTTTTCGCATCGCATTTGTATTTTCCTGTATGCCTTTTATGGCTTCTTTGTCGACACCTCTTTCGGCAAAATAATAGGCAATCTCATTCGATTTGCGGATTAACGGAAAGATAACGTTAGAATCTTTTCCGTTAGAATTGATCCATTTCATAATACCATCTGTAATAGCAATCATTTCCTGACGCAAAAAGTGGGGTTTAATTCTTCCTGGCACAAGTCAGAAGTTCCTGTTCTTGGCGCCTTGAAGGCCAGATAAATCCAATCTTTGATTGCTTCGAGATTAGAAGCGATTTCGCCCGGGATTTTTTCACTTTCCTTAAAATCTGTCATGGTTGCAGCCAGCAATAATCCGAAAACAAAAAAGGCGCCGGTAAAAATAATCGAAATATCAGCCAGTTCAATCAAATCGTGAAAGTCCTGCCCGTAAAGAGAAAGGTGTTTGAATACAAAATTTTTAATTCCTAATATGACCAGTGCGGCAATAAATGACTTTAGAATTATGGTTCTTTGACGTATAAATTTCATTAAGCTTTTTTTAGGCAAATTAAATAAATATATGTGTCATCGACTCTATTCTGATTCAAATAATGGTAATTTATAGTTTCTTACAATTCAACTAATCGGTTTTAAAACCGTTTAGAAACTAAATTCCAAAAAAGATTTTAGCATTCCTCGTTGTTTCCTCCGCAAGCACAATCCCCGATACTCCTTTAAACTGCGCTACCGTTGCCGCAACAAAAGGCAGAAAAGCAGGTTCGCAACGGCGTTCGTGGTATTTCTTCAAAAGATTATTCGGTGTGTTTTTTGGGAGCATGAATGGCGCATCGGTTTCGATCATCATTCTGTCCAGCGGTACGTACTGAATCACTTCTTTTAAATGATCAAAACGTTTGCTGTCTGAAATCGCTCCGGTAAAACCGAGATAAAATCCGTTATCGAGATAGGTTTTGGCTTCTTGCAGAGTTCCGGTAAAACAATGCACAACGGCTTTAGGCAATTGTGGCAAATAGTCTTTGGTAATTCCCATAAACTTTGTAAAAGCAGCTCTTTCGTGCAAAAACAAAGGTTTCTGCACTTCAATCGCCAATTCAAGCTGGGCTTTGTAACACATTTCCTGAATATTTCTGGGCGAAAAATCACGATCAAAATCGAGTCCACACTCCCCTACCGAAACTACGTGTTTCTGTTTTAACAAATTTCGCAGTTTCGAAATACTCTGCGCATCGAAACTCTTCGCATCATGCGGGTGAATTCCGGCTGTGGAATATAATATTCCAGAATATTCTTTTGCTATTCGCGATGATTCTTCGCTGTTTCTTACGCTTGTTCCGGTGAGTATCATTTGCGATACGTCGGCATCTAAAGCGTTTTGTACGACATCGTCTATGTCGTTTTGGAATTGTTTATTGGTTAAATTAATTCCTATGTCTATGTATGTTTTCATTTTTTTTTTAGTTACTAAGATTCTGAGAGGCTAAGGTTCTAAGGTTTTTCTCTTCGGAATCTTTATTATAATTTATTTTTTGCCACGAAGGCAGTAAGACACAAAGTTTTTACGTAATGTTTGTCATTTCGACGAAGGAGAAATCTTCGCAAGTAACTCCGCAATGAGAGTCCAATCTTTGTAGAGCTTCTTACGAAGATTTCTCCTCCGTCGAAATGACAATATTGGGTCAAATCTTTGTAAATTTCCGAGTGCGATCCTTCTCCCGAAGCCTCGGGATCAGGATGACATAGAATGAGGATAAATTCTTGCCACTTTGAACCTAAAAAAACCTAACAGGTTTTAAAACCTGTTAGGTTTGCTTAATCCTCTCTACTCCCGTCATCCGCCATTCTCACCAATTTCGGTGTAAACTTCGCTACAACGTCAACCAAATCCTGTTGTGCTTTCATAACCTGATTGATATCTTTGTAGGCCATTGGCGCTTCGTCAAGACCTGCTCCGATAAGCGTAACGCCATGATGCTGCAAAATCGATTTCATTTCGTTTTTCGTGATGTTTTTTATGGCTTGCGTTCGGCTCATTTGTCTTCCTGCTCCGTGCGAAGCAGAATTAATGGCGTTCTCCTCGCCTTTTCCTCTCACTAAAAATCCAGGTGCGGTCATACTTCCCGGAATGATTCCCATAACGCCTTTTCCGGCCGGAGTGGCGCCTTTTCTATGCACGATTACTTCTTCACCGTTCCAGATTTCTTTCCACGCAAAATTATGGTGGTTTTCGACTTTGGCTAAAATTGTCGCACCTAAAGCGCGTTCCATTTTGTTATGAATAATTTCATGACAAGCCGAAGCGTAATCGCCAGCCAAATTCATCGCCATCCAGTATTCCTGACCCAATTGTGAGTTCATATCCAGATAGGCCAAATTTTTAGCCGCATCCGGAAGTTTACAAACATCTTTGGCAATTTTAGTGTAATGTCCGGCAATTGTAGCGCCCATTCCGCGTGAACCGGAATGTGTTAACAAAGCAACATATTTTCCTTTCGGAATATTCAAAACCGCATCGTCTTTTGCAAATTCCATGATTCCGAATTCTACAAAGTGATTTCCGCCACCCGAAGAACCCAATTGCGACCAGGCTTTATCTTTCAGATTCTTCACAAACGGAGTCATGTTAAAAGTATCGTTTTCTAATACCGCATGATCTGCTTTGTACTGTCCGAGAAAACCGTTACCCGCTCCAAAAACAGAATGTGCAATTAATTCTCTTTTGAATTTGGCTTCGTTTTCAAAGTAAAAATCCTCTGCAATATCATAAACAGACAACGCCATTCGACAACCAATATCAACCCCAACACCGTACGGAATAATGGCGTTTTTGGTCGCTAAAACACCGCCAATTGGCAATCCGTAACCCTGGTGCGCGTCTGGCATTAAAGCTCCGGCAACCGTAACCGGCAATTGCATCGCTACTTCCATTTGTTTTCTCGCACCGTCTTCGATATTTTCTGCTCCGTAAGAAGCATATGCATTTGGATTTTGGTTTAAAGCGATGAAATCTTCCGGTTTTTCATTTGCTTTTTCGATCAAAGCGATGGCGAGTTTGCTGAAAATTTTATTGTCTATATAATTTTCCGGAGTTGCAAGAACGTTTTTGAAATTGGTTATCATTTCATCACGTTTCAATCCGTGTCTTTTGCTGTTTATTTTTAAGGCAATCCCAATTGTTTTTCCTTCCGGAAATCCTAATGCTAATATATCTGTACCGTTTATTTGTGTTTTCATGTGTTTTTGTATTTTGATAGTACAAAGGTTGTATTTTACTGCGCAGTTATTCTGCGTAGATTATTTTTTCTCATTTTATGTCATCCTGAGGAACGAAGGACCACACAAGAAGCTCGACAAAGATTGGCGCTCACTGTTGCGGAGCTTCTTGTGTGGTCCTTCGTTCCTCAGGATGACAAGCTAGGCGATTAACATCAGTATAACCTCTGTCCCTTTGCCCTTAATCTATTAATAATTGCGTAACTGCAGCAGCATTTATCGCCCATTTTGCGTCGTAAACCTCATCGGCATTTTGATTTTCGGTGATTGTTAAACCTTGCGCTTCTGCTTTAAGTTCTAACAATTTACCAATATTCAATTTGCTGCTCAATTTTGCCAATAATGCCTGAACTCCTTTAAAATCCAAACCCCCAACAACTTGTCCTCCAAAAGTCATCTCTAACCAAACGATTTCTCTTTTGGCTACATCCAACACTCCAAAAACCAATCCTTTGGCAACATTCTGCGTCACACGAACCTGATGATCTACACACGACGGATCGTACGCTACGCCGGTTCTCTCCGAAATTTTCATCGGATATTTACTGTTCATCCAGCCTACCACCAAATTTGGCGGAATACTTCCGTTGCTGTACGCATTGCAGGTAAAAGTTACAAATTTTGCATTGGCTTTCGCCAATTCGTCGATGTTAATATTGATGTATTCTGCCGTTCCAATGTTATTCGGAATATGTCTGATATCACCGCTATGTTTACAACCCACAGTTTCCAATCGGCTGAAAGAACAGATATCGGCTTTATCTTCATAAGCAATATGACAGCTCAAATCCATATCTAAATGTTGAGCAGGCAAATCTTTTCCCCATTGCATAAACAATCGCACTTCGTTTCCTTCAATCGGGAAACGTGTTCCCATTAAAGCAACCGGCAAATCCTGAACAGTATCGCTTCTATCACCAATCGAAACTGGCATATTGAACAATTGCGGATCGATATACATGGTTTTGTTTGGGTTTGCAATGGCTGCAAATCGCTTTTTCATGGCCAAAAGACACAACGCTTCGATTTGGTTTTTCATCGCCTCTAATTGTGCTTCGTCGTACAAATTCAATAATGCATTTGGTGCAATACGTTTGTTTGTTCCACCCAAAGGTTTCACACTTCTTTGCATGTTTTTATCGAAATAATTTTGAGCATACATGTTTAAGGTAAACACCAATCGAGCCGGAACTTTATCGATGATTTCTTCAAAATGAGCCACAGTTTCGTCTGCACCAAACCATAGCATATTCGAAAACAAAGATCGCGCAAACAACCCCGGACGTTGTTTCAACAATGCAAATGTTTTATCGGCATCAAACTTCAATCGTGCTGTGTTTACTTTACTTTGCCAAACGTCATAAACCTGGTTGTAAAATACATCCATTAAAAAAGCCAATTTTTCAAAGCCTTTTCTTTTGCTGTATTCTGCCAAACGCAATGCGCGGATAAAACGAACCCACATTCCTCTTTTTGAGTGCATGATTTCGCACATCGTTTCTACCTCCATATCAAGATTGTTCAACCAGTTTGCCACCATTAAACATTCTTTTCTTGAATATTTCAATTTCAGATCTTTTTGAGAAGCAACTTTCGCTTGCGCGCTTGTATCGACAGCATAATATAAATGCTGCGCGTTTTTAGATGTTCTTTTTATAATGGTTTTTGGCTCAATAATTTGCAATAAACCGGTGTTTTTAAACCATAAATATCTTAAAATATCGGTTGGTGATTTAAAGTATTGAGATGCCTTTTCAGCTTCTTCTTCTTCAATCAAAATATCAATTACCAACATTAAAGTTTCCTTCATGGCAATATCTGTTTTTGGCAAAGGCAAATATTTCAACGCCGTTTTTAAACTTTCTACCTGTGTAGCGTCCAAAGCCGTTTTAGATTGCAATAACGATTTGTAGAAATCTTGTAATTCCTTTTCTGACCATACATCCAATACTTTTAATTTGCTTCCCTGACCGATATTTTCCAGTTTTCCAAATTCAAACGGAGTTCCGCAAAACGGACAGCCGTTGTATTTTTCTAACGGAAAAGTATTGTCCGGAATAATATGACCGCATTGTAAAGTTGTTCCTCTTTTTATATTTAAAACATTCCAGAAATATGTCACAACATGATCTAAAACAGATTCTCCTGTTGGGATATTCCATTCTTTCACCAAAGGTGTCCAGTTTTTATCTGTTCCTAAAACTTCTCTTAGTACTTCTAAAACCTCTACTTTATAATTTGGGTTTACATTGTTTAAAGCGTGTAATAACGATTCCGAAAATGTAAATCCGAGTTTTGAAACATTGGCCAATAAAACCGATGTTGTTCCTGATAAATTTTTGTTATCATTCGCAATCATTTCTGATGGAATGAAAATAGCGTTTTGACGCAAACTGATTTTTAATAATGCTTTTGTTTTCATTTTTTTTAATTTTTAAAATTTAGATAATCGTGTTTCTGATTTCTACCTAAAAGATTTTTGAAGTAAGAAACACTTGACCTGAAATTAGAGTGTAATGGATTAACTAAGTTTATCTGGTGGCGCTTCCGCCGAGAAGTAAGTTAATCCTGACCCTCATTTTATTAATGATAATTTTAAAAATTGTTCGGACTCGAACCGAAAGTTACCAATTTCCTGAAGTAAGTTTTAATTGACCCTTAATAGTGAAGCAGATGGGATTCGAACCCACGACCCGGACATTATAAGTGTACGAAGTAAGTTTTGATTGACCTTTGAAGGATAATTTCAAAATTACCTGCTCTAACCGCTGAGCTACTGCTTCATTTTAAAATTGAGTAAAAAGGTAATGGTGTAAGTTTGTACATTGGAAAGTGTTTTCGAAGTAACCTAAACTTGACCTTGCTAACTCAATTTTTTTATTTTGATGAACGTTTGTTTTTATTTCTGAACAAAGATTTCAGAACTACTGCGCAATTATTTTGCGCAGTAAAAAAAGAATTTTATATTTGAGTAAAAAAGGATATGGATCTAAAGGAAAGATTCTCGGAATTACTTATTAATATTGGTTTTGCCGAAAATGAAATTGAGCCAAATTGGCTTAGTTTAGAAAAATCATACACCAAGAAATCAAGACATTACCATAATCTAAAACATCTAGAAGATATGGTAGAATGTTTTGAAAGATATCGTGATCAGATTCAAAACCCGAATGAAATATTATTTTCTATTTTTTATCATGATATAGTTTATTCGGCTTCTAAAAAAGACAACGAACTTAAAAGTGCTGAATATGCTTTGAAGGTTCTTCCTGAAAACAGCTATCTTAATAAACAATTGGTTTTTGATGCGATTTGTGCCACACAGCAACATCAACACAATGAAATTGAAGATATAAACTGGTTAATCGATTTTGATTTGAGGATTCTGGCGCTCGATTGGAACGAGTATCAAATTTATTTTGAACAGATTCGAAAAGAATACCGCATTTATCCTGATTTTCTCTACAAACACGGACGTGCAAAAGCGTTGAAACATTTCCTAGAGCATGAATTTATTTTTCAAACGGAGGAATTCAGGAAATTGTATGAAGAGAAAGCGAGAGCAAATATTGAAAAAGAGATAAGAATTTTAGAAAGTAAATAATAATCTCGAAAAGGCGCAGAGGTCGCAAAGTTTTTATAACCACAGATTAAAGGATTAAATAGATCCTAAATCTAGCGATAGCGAATGGGCGAGGCAAGTCTGTTTGAAACAAAAACTTTGCAATCCTGCGCGGAGGGGACACGCCCAAAAATTTGTACAAACGATTATTAAATATCAGTTTCCTGAATAGTTAGTACAACCGAAACATTTTCTACTTAAATCAAACTGATACGTTAACGAAAGTTCATAAATACCGCCAGTTTTCCCAATTTTAGTAGTGTTTAAATCGTATGACAGCCCGAACCTTAAATGTTCATACTGCAATCCTGTAAGAAGGTTTACAGATGTCAGCAAATCGCCATTGATTCCGTTTTTCGCCGGATTTGTTACTGCTGTTGCACCAAAGAATATTTTTTTGAATAATATGGAAGCTCCTAAATCAAATCTGTTGTATCGACCTTGCTGCATATAATTTGAGGTTATAAAAAACTTTGTTTCATAAGGAAGCAACAATACATCTATATAGTCTATTACAAGAAATTCGTAACCTGCGCTTAAGGAAAAAAAGGTGTTCAAGGGTACATTTCCTTCTGAACTAAAAGCAATATTAGGTTTGTTAAGATGTTTCATAGAAAGGCCAATCCAGGCGTCGTCGTTATTGAAAACCATTCCGGCAGAGACATCAAAAAAGGTCATTTTTCTGTTTAACAATGTCGGGTCCATTGAGCTTGTGTTGATTGCTCCGGTTCGAATATTAATTTGATCTTCGAGTAATAAATTTTGAAATGCAAATGATTTTAATCCGAAACCGGCTTCTACTGCGGGTCTAAAATACCAGTCATCGTTTAATTTTACTCTGTAGGCATAATTTGCATTTATCTGTGAATAATTATAGTTGGTGAGGTTCTCTCTTTGGTTTAAAAAGCTAATTCCTAAGCCGCTGTTTAATTGGTCACTCCAGGTATTCACGAATGCATAATCAGTATCTATTCTAAGGTCTAAATCCGGCCATTGTTCGCGGTGAATTATACCTGCATAAGTAGTTTCCATAAATCCGGTAAATCCGGGATTAAGCGTTTCGGGAATTAAAAAATATTGTGTAAAAACAGGATCTTGTGCTTTTGCCTGAGAATAGAAGCAACATGTAATAATTATAATAAATAGTTTTAATCTCATTGGTTATTCTTGTTGCTTATTTAATTAATGTAAATGCTCCTTTTTCTACTATGGTATGATGATAAAAGGTCTTTAAGGTTATTTTATAGTAATAGTTTCCGTTTTCGGCATCGAGATCTTTTACTTTTCCATTCCATCCTCTGATGTTTGTTCCTGTCTCTGAATAAACAACAGCGCCCCAAGTATCAAAAACGTCTAACGTTATGTCTGACAAACCAAGGAATACAGGGGCAAACGTATCGTTCATTCCGTCATTGTTTGGTGTAAAGGCATTTGGCATAATCAAACTGTATCCTTTTTCTACTTTTAATGTTGTGGTATACGTATATTGACAGCCAAAAGGATATGTGACGGTTTGCTTTATTGTGTAAGTTCCTTCTTTGGTATAAATGTGTTTAGGATTTTCTTCGTCTGAGAAATTTCCATCTCCAAAATCCCAGGAAATTAGGGTAAATGTTCCTGTAGCTAAATTGGTAAACGTGATAGGATCGTAAATTGAATACAAATCGTACATGTCTTTTCCGTAAGAACCTGTCGAGAAATTAGCAATACCTAAAACTGGCGTATCAACATTGTACGAAACATCAGCAGAACAGCCAAAACTGTCTTTTACGGTAAAGATTACCAAACCGTTATTGTCGGTATTCATAATCTCACCATTGGCTCCCGAAACTATTCCATCTGACCAGTTGAGTGTATAAGGCGGAATTCCTCCTTTTACATGACCTACAAATGTCTGCTTGACATGTTTTGTATCACAGTTAAAATCTGTTAGCACTTCGATGGATGGCGTTAGCTGTTCAAAACGGGTAATTTTAAACGATGCTGATTTATTACAGCCATTAGCATCGGTTACCTTTACAGTATAATTATTTGGTATTAGATTTTCCAAATCTTCGGTGTTTGCTCCATTTGACCATTCGTATGTAAATGGCGGCGTTCCTCCTGTTACAACCAAATTGATGGAACCTGTATTGGCATTAAGACAGTCTAACGGATTTTTAACATCGGCATTTAACTCCAATAATAAAGGATTATCAATTATCCATGAACCTTTTATTATACAGTTTTTTCCGTCTGTAATTGTTACAGAATATGTTCCTGGTCCCAAATTATTTCTTTCGATTCCTGCAATGGCATCATCATCCCAAACTAAAGTTACGGGAGCTTTTCCGCCTACAAGATTTAAACGGATATGAGCGTCTTTTTCGCCATAACAAGAGATTTTCTTAATATCTGGATTGATGGTAAAAATTGGTGCGTTATCAATTACTATCGTAAAATCTTTAGGACAGCCTACAGCATCGGTAATAGAAATAATATAGGTCCCGGCAGATAAATTGTTCTGCACAAGCCCGGTTCCCAAATTACTCCATTTGATAATATACGAATCTCCGGTTGCAAATGGAACTCCACCCGTTATGTTTTTTATGGTTATAGAAGCATCGGCATAATTGTAACACGCAATTTCAGTTTTGTCATATTCTAATTTTATTTCATCGTTTTGAAGTAATAGAACATCAAGATCATCTGTACAGCCCGAATTATCTGAAACGGTTAAATGGTAATTTCCGGCTGGAACATTTCTGAGGTTTTGAGAATAACTCGTATATCCGTTTGGACCTGTCCAAAAATAGCTATAACTGTAAACACCCGGAGAGGTCTCTGTTGCTCTTCCTCCAATCGTTTTTACATCAATTTCTCCTGTAGCATAACCATAACATAAAATATCAACTTTGCTCACAAAACTAAGTTCCAATAAAGGCGGTTCTTCGATCTTGTAGCTGCCATGAAGTACACCACAGCTGTTTTTTTCTGTAATAGTCACATTATAAAGTCCCGGCTCAAGATTACTAAGATTTCCAGAAGTAGCAGCAAAAGGATTACCGTCTTTTGTCCATACAAATACATAGGGCAGATTTCCTCCCGAAACTGATATATTTATTCTACCGTCATTAAGACCAAAACAGGTTATATCTTGTTTGTACTCTCCTAAAATTTCAAATTTTCCCGGTTCGCCAACATAATACGATTTTGAAAACGGACAATTGCCATTATCACCAACTATTAAATTATAATACCCCGACTTTAAATTCGAAATGTTTTGGTTTGAACTCGTATATCCGTCAGGGCCTGTCCAGCTATACGTATAAGGTGCGCCAGTCGAAAACGGAATTCCTCCGGCAACTGTTATATTTATGGCCCCGTCATTAGCTCCAAAACAAGTTATCGGTTTTATAGTTTCTGTTACATTTATTAATGGATCGACTGTAACTGTTATAGTAAAATCAGGTCCCGGACAAACTTTAGAAATTGGAGAAACAGTGTAGACAACTGTTGCGCGATTATTGGTAAGATTTGTTAAAGTCTGACCAATACTCGTTCTTGGAGTTGTTTCAGCAAATGCACCACTTACCGCGCCTGCAGGAGTAACAACCGGCGTAGACCAAACATATGTTGTTCCGGCTGGTACATTATCTGTTCCGTTGCTCACTGGTGTAATCTGAAATGAATTTCCACTACAAATTTTTGCTATTTTAGGCGTTATTACAGGGGAAAGAACCATATCAACAGAAAAATTTCTTGACACACTTGTTGTTCCGCAGCTATTTGTAACGCTAAAAGTAGCAGTGTAATTTCCGGTTTTGGTATAATTTATAGAACCGGGATTAAGCGATGTAGATGTCGAAGGTGTTCCTCCCGGAAAACTCCATAAATAGGTAATTTCTGAACTTGGAGAACAGGTTTCTACTACAGTACCTACCGGTTTGATTGTGGCAGACTTACAGAAATCAGAAATAGGATCTAACTTGATTACTGGTTTCTTTTTTACTTCAATAGCCCTTGATGTATATTGATAAATACCACAGGAATTTAATGTTCTTAATCTTAATTCATACGTTCCCGGAGTACTAAAATTGATAATAGGGTCTCTGGAGTACTGACCGTTTACAAAATCATATTGTCCCTTCCCTTTTCCACAAAATCCTTCATAATAATATAGAACTTCCCAAAAATAACTTTCTGTACCACATCCCAAACTGGTGTCTGTGGTATTCGTTATCTGAACATTTTCTGATGCACAAGCCTTTGCATAGGTAAAACTTGGCACTAATATAGGTTCTACACAAATGGTCTGCGTGGTCGATTTCCCAATTCCGCAGGGAGTCTGGGCTGATAATTTTATGGTATAAGTTCCCGGTTTTGTATATACGTGAGAAGGGCTTACTTCTCTGGAGACCGGTGTTCCGTCTCCAAAATCCCAGGTATATACATTATAAGTACTGCAATCATTTGTATACCCTGCCTGAGTTGTATTATAAAATGGAATGTATGTATTGGCACATGCAATACTTTGCACATTGAAGCTAATGACTGGCACATCTAAAATAATAATAGGCCCGGCAGTTAAAAAGGTGCTTCCGCAAGAAGTTGTTATCGTTAATGTAACGGTATTTCCTGTCGGACAATTAAAGCGTGTAAACGTATGAGGAATAGGGAAATTTTGCGAAGCCTGGGGATTTAAACTATTATAATAAGGAGAGCCTTCTAATTGTGCCTGAGTATAACTTTGAAATGTACCATCTCCATAATTTACCTGATAATTTGTATCTGATGGGTTAAGTCCCCAAGATCCTATCGCAAAATCCATTGGTGGTACAGGCGTACACAAGTTAGTGGTATTACCTGGAGCAATAAGCGCCCCAATTGGGTTATTGGAGTTTTTCACTACATATGTAATTGAATTACTGCAACCATTACTTCCGTTTGCAGTTATTACCATATTAAAAGAGCCCAATTTTTGATATTGATGTGTTTTTGGGAAAGTAACATTGGACTCAAAAGTACCATCACCCCAATCTACATTGTATGCTGATATACAACCTACTGAAGTAGAATTATTTCCAACAATGATAGTATATTTTGGATTCGAATTATTATCTCCACATCTTTCAAAAGGTTTGCTGGATCCCGGATTATTCTGATCGACAAACTTTAAATCCGGTTTTTGTTTAACTGAAACAGTTCTTGTTCTCGAATTCACTTCGCCATTAGCATCTGTTACGGTAAGTGTTACATTAAAATTTTGCACACCACAACCTAACGCTGTGTAACTATGACTCGGATTGCTTTCTGTTGAATTAGGAGTTCCGTCTCCAAAATTCCATACATATTTATATGGGGCAGCACCACCGCTTATAACAGGATTAAAGCTAACTGGAGCTCCGGAACATGCACCATCATTAGTAAAAGTAAAATCTACATTGGGTGGTGCAACAAAGTTTATATTGTTATTATGAATTAAATTCTTATCAACTGTACGAAAACCGAAAACTGAAGAAGTAATTAATAAAGCAAAAAATAGGTGTAATAGGTAGAGTTTCCTCATAGAAAAGAATTTGTTTTTGAGGCGTAAAAGTATATGTTTTTTTTAAACAAAAAAATAGTACAAATACCCATTTTAAAAAGAAGTACGCAATCAAATACGCAAGTATTTTGCGCAGTACTATAAAAAGTGTATTTTTAGCACTTAAGTTGCATATCAACAATTAATTTCTGTTTAATAAATTTTAAAAAAATATTAAGGTAAATATCTAATCATAAGATTTTAACTACATGATAATAAATTAAGACGAATAAATCAGTTCATAAAAGTTTAAAACATATAAAAATGTCTCAAAATAAAAATGCCTTAATTCGCTACAAAACAATAGATAAATGTCTGCAGAACAGGTATAGAAAATGGACGCTCGAAGATTTAATCGAATGCTGTTCTGAAGCTTTATTTGAATATGAAGGCCGCGAAAACCCTATTAGCAAACGAACGATTCAGATGGATATTCAGTTGATGCGAAGTGAGAAACTGGGGTATAATGCCCCTATTGTCGTGTATGATAAAAAGTACTACAAGTATGATGATGAAGATTTTTCGATTACTGATATTCCGCTAACGGAGAACGATATGAATGTTTTGACGGAAACAGTTTCGATGCTAAAACAGTTTAAGGATTTCTCTTTGTTTAGCGATGTATCGGATATTCTACAGCGATTGGAGGATAAAATCTATTCTGAAAAATCGCATACGCAGCCTGTAATCTATCTGGACAAGAACGAGAACTTAAAAGGACTGCATTATTTAGACGAAATTTATCAGGCTATCATCAAAAAAGTCGTTTTGGTTATTACTTATAAATCATTTAAATCAAGAGAAGAAACTAAATTTCATTTTCATCCTTTTATATTAAAGGAATTTAACAACCGCTGGTTTTTGATTGGAAAAACAAAAAGCTCGCAGCCCATTACCAATTTGGCTTTGGATAGAATTATTGCTATTGATTATGATTTTAATCTTCAGTATTTAGACGAAGATTTTGATGCCGAAACTTATTATAAGGATATCATTGGCGTTACAGTTAATGCCGGCATGAAAGCAAGAAGGATCGAACTTTGGATTGATGCTGCAAATGCGCCATATGTACTTACTAAGCCTTTGCATGCAAGCCAAAGAATTATACAGCAAAATGAGGACGGCAGCATAATTGTACATTTATTCATTATTCCGAATTATGAAATGGAACGGCTTTTATTAGGCTTTGGAGATTCTATAGAAATTCTTCGGCCAGAAAATTTAAGAAATCGTATGAAAAAGATACTTCAAAGAGCCGTATTACGTTACGAAACAGAAAATGAAGCGGAATTAAATACATGATTTTTTTGCACAATACAGAATTAAAGCAGAAATAATAACTAAAAAAAGATTTTTACAATATCTTAAATGTTAAAATCTAAAAAAGAATAGTATATTTCAATTCTAATAAAAGCCACAAAACACTCCAAATCAGAGGATTTTTTTTACTAACCAAAAAATTATTAAAAAATTATATGCATGCATAGTATTTTTTAATTATATTTGAAATCGATATAGTTACCTATGAAAGACAAAACAATAGATTATATTTTGAGAGCTACATGGCAGGCTGTTTCAAGAATGTATAATGAAGAAGCTGCTAAATACGATGCTACCATGGCAACGGGATTTGCTCTTTTAAGTATGGATAAGGAAGAAGGAACTCCATCAACCGCTTTGGGCCCTAGAATGGGCATGGAAGCAACCAGCTTAACTAGAACATTGAAATCTATGGAAGAAAAAGGTTTAATAGTTCGCAAAAAAAATCCAAGTGACGGTCGTGGTGTCTTAATTTACCTGACCGATTTTGGAAAAGAAAAAAGAGATTTATCTAAAAATACGGTTCTGAAATTTAATGAAACGGTTAGAAAACATGTATCAGACGAAAAACTGAAACATTTTATAGAAGTTTCTGAAATCATAAATGAATTAATTCAGGACAAAAATATATTTAATCAAACTGAGAAATTGGAAAATGAATAATCTTATAAAGATCATTCCCATAAAAATAAAAAACAAATAGTATCAAATATGAAACGCACAATTAAAAAAGTCGCTGTAATTGGATCCGGAATTATGGGTTCAGGAATAGCTTGCCATTTTGCCAACATTGGTGTTGAAGTTTTACTGCTTGACATCGTACCGCGCGAGTTGACAGAAGCTGAAGCTAAAAAAGGATTAACGCTTGAAAGTAAAGCTGTTCGCAACCGAGTGGTAAACGAGCACTTGGCGAATTCATTAAAATCGAAACCCTCTCCTATTTACAGTCAAAAATTCGCAAACCGAATTACGACTGGAAATACGACTGATGATATGGCAAAAATTGCCAATGTTGACTGGATTATTGAGGTTGTTGTGGAGCGTTTGGATATCAAAAAACTGGTTTTTGAGCAAATCGAGAAATTCCGCAAGCCGGGAACTTTGGTTACTTCAAACACTTCTGGTATTCCAATTCATTTTATGAGCGAGGGAAGAAGCGAAGATTTTCAACAACACTTCTGCGGAACTCACTTTTTTAACCCTGCGCGTTACTTAAAATTATTTGAAATTATTCCTGGTCCAAAAACTTCAACTGAAGTATTGGATTTCTTAAACGAATACGGCTCTAAATTTTTAGGAAAAACTTCGGTTGTGGCTAAAGATACTCCGGCGTTTATTGGAAACAGAATTGGCATTTACGGGATTCAGAGTTTATTTCATTTGGTAAAAGAAATGGGATTAACGATTGAAGAAGTTGATAAATTGACTGGTCCGGTAATTGGCCGCCCTAAATCGGCTACTTTCCGTACTGTTGACGTTGTGGGTCTCGATACTTTGGTACACGTTGCCAACGGTATTTATGAAAACTGCCCGAACGACGAACAGCACGAATTGTTTAAACTTCCTGATTTCGTCAATAAAATGATGGAAAATAAATGGTTAGGAAGCAAAACCGGACAAGGTTTTTACAAAAAAGTAGACAAAGATATTCTTTCTTTAGACTTAGATACACTTGAATACCGCGCTGCTAAAAAAGCAAGTTTTGCGACACTAGAGCTAACAAAAACTATCGATAAACCAATTGATCGTTTTAAAGTTTTAGTAAAAGGAAAAGATAAAGCGGGTGAATTCTACCGTAAGAGTTTCTCTGGAATGTTTGCTTATGTGTCAAACAGAATTCCTGAAATCTCAGACGAATTATATAAAATTGATGATGCGATGAAAGCCGGTTTTGGATGGGAAAATGGTCCATTCGAAATCTGGGATGCGATTGGTGTTGCCAACGGAATCGAAATCATGAAAGCAGAAGGTTTAGAGCCGGCTGCATGGGTTAACGAAATGTTAGCTTCCGGAAGCGAAAGTTTCTACTCTGTAAAAGAAGGAGCGACTTATTTCTACAATATTCCAACAAAATCTCAGGTTAAAGTTCCTGGACAAGATTCATTCATTATTCTGAACAACATTCGCGAAAGCAAAAAAGTTTGGAGCAATAGTGGAGCAATTATACAAGACTTAGGAGATGGAATTTTGAATTTAGAATTCCAATCTAAAATGAATACCATTGGTGGCGATGTACTTCAGGCTATCAATAAAGCAATCGATTTATCTGAAAAAGAATATCAAGGTTTGGTTATTGGTAATCAGGCAGCGAATTTCTCTGTGGGTGCCAATATCGGAATGATTTTCATGATGGCGGTTGAGCAGGAATACGACGAATTGAATATGGCGATCAAATTGTTTCAGGACACGATGATGCGCGTACGTTACTCTTCTATTCCGGTTGTAGTAGCACCTCACGGAATGACTTTTGGCGGTGGATGCGAAATGAGCTTACACGCTGATAAAGTGGTTGCTGCGGCAGAAACATACATGGGATTGGTTGAATTTGGTGTTGGTGTACTTCCAGGTGGTGGCGGATCTAAAGAAATGGCTTTGAGAGCTTCTGATCTTTTCCGCAAAAACGATGTGGAATTAAACGTTCTTCAAGAGTATTTCTTAACCATTGCTATGGCTAAAGTTTCGACTTCTGGTTATGAAGCTTTTGACACCGGACTTCTTCAACATGGTAAAGATATTATCGTAGTAAACAAAGACCGTCAGATTGCCGAAGCTAAAAAACATGCCTTATTAATGGCCGAAGCAGGTTATACACAACCAATCAGAAGAACTGATGTTAAGGTTCTAGGTAAACAAGCTCTTGGAATGTTCTTAGTAGGAACGGATCAAATGGAAGCCGGAAAATACATTTCTGAGCACGATAAAAAAATCGCTAATAAATTGGCTTACGTAATGGCCGGTGGTGATTTATCTGAAGCAACTTTAGTATCTGAACAATATTTATTAGATATCGAACGTGAAGCTTTCTTATCTCTTTGTACAGAGCGTAAGACTTTGGAGAGAATTCAATATATGTTAACTAAAGGGAAACCACTTCGTAATTAGAAAAATAGAATGAAGGAGTAAAAAGAAGCAAGAGACAAGAAGCAAGATTCAAAACGGAGTTTTGTCTTTTCTCTTTCCTCTTGTCTCTTGCTTCTTCTTCCTAAAATCTTAAAAAAACAAAACAAATGAAAACAGCATATATAGTAAAAGCATACAGAACCGCAGTTGGAAAAGCACCAAAAGGGGTTTTTAGATTTAAAAGACCTGATGAATTAGCAGCAGAAACGATTCAGTTTATGATGGATGAACTGCCTGATTTTGACAAAAAACGTATCGATGACGTGATGGTAGGAAATGCCATGCCGGAAGCAGAACAAGGACTAAACGTTGGGCGTTTGATCTCTTTGATGGGATTAAAAGTTGAAGATGTTCCTGGTGTAACTGTAAACCGTTATTGCGCATCTGGATTAGAAACTATCGGAATGGCGACTGCTAAAATCCAGTCAGGAATGGCAGATTGTATCATTGCCGGTGGAGCCGAAAGTATGAGTTTTATTCCGATGGGAGGTTACAAACCAACTCCGGATTATAAAGTTGCCGCTGCAGGTCACGAAGATTATTACTGGGGAATGGGTCTAACTGCTGAAGCGGTGGCGAACCAATACAAAATCTCAAGAGAAGATCAGGATGAGTTTGCGTACAACTCTCATATGAAAGCATTGAAAGCTCAGGCAGAAGGAAAATTCGACAAACAAATCGTTCCGATTACTGTTGATCAGACTTTCATCAATGAAAATGGAAAAAAAGAAACGAAATCATACGTTGTAAAACAAGACGAAGGCCCAAGAGCCGGAACGTCTGTTGCCGCTCTAGCAGGTTTAAAACCCGTTTTTGCCGCCGACGGAAGTGTAACAGCAGGTAACTCATCGCAAATGAGTGACGGTGCTGCTTTTGTTTTAATCATGAGTGAGGACATGGTTAAAGAATTAAACCTTGAGCCAATCGCCAGATTAGTAAATTTTGCTTCATCTGGTGTTGAGCCAAGAATTATGGGTATAGGTCCTGTAAAAGCTATTCCGAAAGCGTTGAAACAAGCCGGTTTAGAACTGAAAGATATTGACTTGGTTGAATTAAACGAGGCCTTTGCTTCTCAGTCTCTGGCTGTAATTCGCGAACTGGGTTTAAACCCGGATATCGTAAACGTAAACGGTGGAGCAATCGCTTTAGGTCACCCTCTGGGATGTACAGGCGCTAAACTTACTGTTCAGTTATTCGATGAGATGAAGCGCAGAGGTAACAAATACGGAATTGTAAGTATGTGTGTGGGGACTGGACAAGGTTCTGCGGGGATTTATGAGGTACTGTAGACTTATTAAGGGTAAAGAAGCAAGAAGCAAGATTTTTTTTGAAAGGAAATAAGCAAGAGTCGAGATTTTTAAATAGTAATAAAAAACTTACTTTTAATTTGATAGTTCTTAACTTGCCTCAAAAAACATGAGACACAATTTTAAGAATTTGAAAATTTGGATTTTAGCAATGAATATTACAAATGATATTTATAAACTGACATCTACTTTTCCAAAAACAGAAATTTACAGCTTATCTAATCAAATGAATCGATGCTCTGTTCCGATGCCTTCCAATATTGCAGAAGGCTCAAATAGAGGTAATAAACATTTTCAGCATTATCTGAATATTAGTTTAGGATCTTCATTTGAATTACAGACACAATTACTGATAGCTTTTCAAAATGATTATCTATCCAAAACCAAAACAGAAGAAATAGAAAACAAAATAATTGAATTTCAAAGGATGACAACAGGTTTCATAAGCAAGTTAAATTAAAATCTTGCTTCTTGCTTCTTTCATCTTTTACCTAAAAAAAATAAAAAATGGCAGATACAATCGAAAAAAACGTAACCCGTGGTGGTCAGTTTTTAGTTAAGGAAACAAAGTGCGAAGATATCTTTACACCAGAAGATTTCTCGGAAGAGCAATTAATGATGCGTGACTCTGTAAAGGAGTTTGTAGACAAAGAAATTTGGCCTAACAAAAATCGTTTTGAGAAAAAAGATTATGCTTTTACAGAAGAAAGCATGCGTAAAGCAGGCGAACTAGGACTTCTTGGAGTTGCGGTTCCTGAAGAATACGGTGGATTAGGAATGGGATTCGTTTCTACCATGTTGGTTTGCGATTACATTTCTGGTGCAACAGGATCTTTCTCAACTGCTTTTGGTGCGCATACCGGAATTGGAACTATGCCAATTACGCTTTACGGAACTGAAGAGCAAAAGAAAAAATACGTTCCTAAATTGGCTTCAGGAGAATGGTTTGGAGCTTATTGTTTGACTGAGCCAGGTGCAGGATCTGATGCTAACTCAGGAAAAACAAAAGCTGTTTTGTCTGAAGATGGAACGCATTACAAAATTACAGGACAAAAAATGTGGATTTCGAATGCAGGTTTTTGCAGCGTTTTCATCGTTTTTGCCCGTATTGGAGATGATAAAAATATTACAGGTTTCATCGTAGAAAATGATCCGTCTAACGGAATTTCTATGAACGAAGAAGAGCATAAATTAGGTATCCGTGCTTCTTCTACGCGTCAGGTTTTCTTCAACGAAACGAAAGTTCCGGTTGAAAACATGTTGTCTGAAAGAGGAAATGGTTTCAAAATCGCAATGAACGCTTTGAATGTTGGACGTATTAAATTGGCGGCTGCATGTCTTGATGCTCAAAGAAGAGTAACTTCCGGAGCGGTGAAATATGCTAACGAAAGAATTCAGTTCAACACTTCTATTTCGTCTTTTGGAGCTATCCGTTCTAAATTGGCCGAAATGGCAACTAGCGCTTATGCTGGAGAAAGTGCTTCTTACCGTGCTGCAAAAGATATCGAAGACAGAATTGCTGCTCGCGAGGCAGAAGGAACTTCTCACCAGGAAGCTGAATTGAAAGGTGTTGAAGAATATGCTATCGAATGTTCTATTTTGAAAGTAGCGGTTTCTGAGGATGTTCAAAACTGTTCTGACGAAGGAATTCAGATATTTGGAGGAATGGGATTCTCTGAAGACACTCCAATGGAAAGTGCCTGGAGAGATGCCCGTATCGCTCGTATTTACGAAGGAACAAACGAAATTAACAGAATGCTTTCTGTTGGTATGTTAATCAAAAAAGCGATGAAAGGCCACGTTGATTTATTAGGACCTGCAATGAAAGTTCAGGAAGAATTAATGGGAATTCCATCTTTTGATACTCCCGATTTCTCTGAATTATTTGCTGAAGAAAAAGGAATCATCGCGAATCTGAAAAAAGTTTTCCTGATGGTTGCCGGAAGCGCTGTTCAAAAATACGGTCCGGATTTAGATTCTCACCAACAGTTGTTAATGGCTGCTTCTGATATCTTAATCGAAATTTATATGGCTGAAAGTACTATCCTTAGAACTGAAAAATTAGCCAAAAAAGAAGGTGAAGCAAAAGTTCAGGAGCAAATTGCTATGGCAAAATTATACTTATACAAAGCTGTAGATATTGTAAACTTAAGAGGAAAAGAAGGAATCGCTTCTTTCTCAGAAGGAGACGAGCAACGTATGATGTTAATGGGATTAAAACGTTTTACAAAATACACCAACTTGCCAAATGTTGTGGCATTAAGAGAAACAATTGCCTCTAAATTAGTTGCAGAGGACTCATACTGCTTCTAATTCAAAAATAGTTTTTAGCTTTTAATTTGTTTAAACCCGCACAAGTCCGAAACTGTGCGGGTTTTATTTTTTTTGATTTAAACTAGGAAGATATTCCTTACGTAAAGCAATATTTTTGCAGTTATCTGCAAATTATTCGTTAAAATTAAATATAGGTGTCGTGCAGATTAGTTAAATATTAAATGTATTGCATATATTTAACCTTCTAAAAACTCAAAAAAACATAAAATGAAACAAACTACCCTAATTGCTTTACTTTTTATGTGCATAAGCATCACCAATACCTTTGCGCAGAAAAATAAAAAAATGGATATTATTGCTTATTACACAGGCGATTCGAAATTAATTGATGAATATGAAGTAAGTAAATTGAATCAAATCATTTTTAGTTTCTGTCATTTAAAAGACGGAAAGCTAAGTGTTGATTCGTCAAAAGATTCAATCACGATAAAACACCTCGTTTCATTAAAAGCTAAAAATCCACAATTGAAAATTATTTTATCTCTTGGTGGCTGGGGTGGCTGTGAACCTTGTTCTAGTGCATTTTCTACAACTGAAGGACGATTGATATTTGCAAAATCTGTAAAAGAAGTAAGCAATTATTTTAAGGTAGATGGGTTAGATCTGGATTGGGAATATCCGGCAATAGAAGGACTTCCAGGGCATTTGTTTCAACCTTCTGACAAACCAAATTTTACAGAGCTAATTAAAATATTACGCTCAACATTGGGCAAAAAATATGAATTGAGTTTTGCTGCCGGAGGTTTTCAAAAATATCTGGACGAATCTATAGATTGGAAAGCTGTGACACCATTAGTAAATCGTATTAACATTATGAGCTATGATTTAGTAAATGGATATTCTAAAGTTACCGGGCACCACACGCCTTTATACAGCACAAACCCAAATGAAGAATCAACGGACAGGGCGGTTACTTATTTATTAAATCAAGGAGTTCCTGCTGAAAAATTAGTGATTGGCGGAGCATTTTATTCCAGAACCTGGAAAAATGTTGAGAATGTAAACAATGGCCTTTATCAGGCCGGAGAACATATTGAAGGTGTTAATTTCAAAAACTTTGCTTCAACTTATACAGAAGCAAACGGTTGGAAATACTTTTATGATGAAAAAGCACAAGCACCTTATTGGTACAATGCCGGAACCAAAACCTTTGCAACATCTGATGATCTTAAATCTATTAAAGCAAAAACAGAATATGTAAAGTCTAAAAAACTAGGCGGTATCATGTTTTGGGAACTTACTCTCGATAGCCCAAAAGACGGAATGGTTGATGCTATTTATGAAGTTAAGACGGCAAAGTAATAGTTGAAAAAATAAAAACGGCAGTTATTAAATTCTAATATCTGCCGTTTTTTATTTCTAATCGGATTTACCATAAATACTCTGGACAACATCTACATCTTCCTAAAAAGATGACTATAAACCGAAATTGGCTGGAAACAAAATAGCTAAAACAATAATTAATTATTTCTTTTCATCTTCTTTAAAAGCTCTTACATTTCCGTCATAAGAAATAAAAGACCTGTTATTACTATTGATGGAAAGTGTTGTTTGCTTATTAAAAAATATTTTAAAAAAAATATCATATACATCGTCTTTGCCTTTTACAGTCATTTTTACCGAATAATATTTTTTAGTTTTTTCAATCTTTAAATTTTTAGGTTTGCCTTCAAACTTTATTCCGCCGTCAGATCCGTAACCTACATTAAAGCCACGCCCGAAAAAGGGCAAATCACAAGTGACATTATCCTGATTTAATTTAAAAAAATAAGTATTATAATCTAAAATAATCATCCTGCCTGTTTGAGGCATTAGCTTTTCGGCATAAAAAACGAAGCTTTTTGAATCTATAAGTGCTTCTGTTTCTTTTTGTTCCTTAAGTTCTCTTTCTGCTTTTAATTCCTTTTTTGTTTTTTCCTGAGCATACCCCTGAATACTAAAAAAAGAAAACAGCACTGCTAAAATCGATAATTTCATTTTCATAAAGTAAAGATTATAAGGTTAAAAACTTTTCTATTATGGGAAGTTATTTTAAAAATCTATACTAATTTACGTAATATTTTCTGCATTTTTTAATCATCAAGCGCTGTTTTTTCATAATTAATTTTGAGGTTTTTTTAACTTTTGAATGTAAACATTTCAGACATTTTGTGCTAAATTTACTTATAAACTTATTTAATAGCCCATAAAATGAAAAAAATCATCGCTTCTTTCGCCATAATTACAGCCTTAATTATTGGCTGTAAGACAAGTACAAAATCAAATGACGCTAAAACTTTGACCGTTGCACTAGAACCAAAAAGCAACAGTAATGTGACAGGAACTGCCACTTTTACTGAGAAAAACGGCAAGGTAACTTTTGTTGCAAATGTAGCCGGTTTACAACCCGGAGTTCACGCAATTCACATTCACGAAAAATCGGATTGTAGTGCTGCAGACGGAAGTTCTGCTGGCGGACACTGGAATCCTACCTTTAAAAAACATGGCAAATGGGGAGTTGGAGAATACCACAAAGGTGATATAGGGAACTTTACTGCTGATGATAAAGGTAACGGAACAATTACTTTAACTACCGACGAATGGTGCATTGGCTGTGAAGATGAAACAAAAAATATTCTTGGCAAAGGTTTAATCGTACATCAGGGAACAGATGATTTTACTACTCAGCCTACCGGAAATGCAGGCGGAAGGGTTGCCTGTGCAGGTATTATCAAGTAAAAAAACAATAACCACTATTTTTCACAAATCTAGTGGTTATTTCATTTAAAAAATTAATCTAACACAAGAAAAAGATATAGCTTTGTACCCTCAAACTAAAGTTAATGATTAACGCATCGGCATCTGGCTGGATAGATAAATTTTTTAGTGAACAAAAGTTTTCGGAAGCAATCCCTTTTGAGAACAAAGATTCTTTTTACTATAAGGTAAGAGAAACAGGATTTATTTATGGTCATATCATTGCTATTGATTCTCAGGTTCCAATTCCAATAAAAGGCTGGTTTAAAACCGAAATTTCTAAAGTCGCTTTATTAAATACTTTATACGGGATTTTTTGTTTGGAAAAAAGAAGTTCGGAACCGAATAACTTTATTACTGAGGTCCTTAAATTCTACAAAGCAATGAATCCGGAAGGATTTAGTTTGCTTAAAATTTTACTTCCAAAAGACACTCCTTCTTTTGAACTGGAAAATATAATTGACCAGAGAGTTCAGACTAATGACAGTATTATTAGTAAAAACTTTTCACATCTGGTTACCAATGCCTTGTTGTTTATTGATGTATTGGCTTTTAGACAATATCTGGAGAAAGGTGCAATTCCTGAAAAATACCTGAAAAGAATTGAAGAAACTGTTCTTGGTATTGTAGGTCTGGCCTTAAAAACCAAAACGGTAAAATCACAGCATGATGATTTACTAATCAAACTTTTTGAAGCTTCCATCAGGTATTCTAAATTTTCAAAAGTTACTGTAGATACTCTGGAAACCTTACAGCTTGATTATTTTAACGATAAACTGGAGCAGTATTATTTAATCGATATGGCCGGAATGGCACTATGGAGTGATGGTGTTGTAGAAAATGAAGAGGCTTATTTCTTGTATTCGTTGGGTTCTATGATGGGAGTATCAGATTATTTTGTAACGCAAAGTATTGATACTACACATGCGTTTATAACGACTCACAAAAAGAAAATTCCATATTTCAATTATTCAAATCCTGTGAAGCATTTTTATGATCAGATGACGCATACCGTCGTTAAACTGATTATCAGAAATAAAAACAGATTGGTAAAGGAAATTATGCAAAGTAAGGAATTGGTGGTTCTTCTCGCCTATTCTACCACGAGAGATCTTGATGCAAAGGAAAAGAAGAAAGTAAAAAAACAGCTTTTGGATATTTGCAAAACGATTCCGTCACTAACTATATTTTTATTACCCGGCGGAAGTTTATTACTCCCGATTTTGATCAAGTTTATCCCAACTCTCTTGCCTTCGGCTTTTAATGAAAACCTGGATGAAAACGAATAAAAAAAAATCGCCTTAAAAGGCGATTTTTATTTTTATAAATTACTCAGCTGATAAACATCATCAAGCTCATCATTAGATGCAATGGTTACATTTAAATCGGTTACAAAACCAGAATTTAAACCGTAAACCCATCCATGAAGCATTAAGTCCTGACCATTTTTCCAGGCAGCCTGTACGATAGAAGTTTTTGCTAAATTATATACTTGCTCTTTTGCATTGATTTCAACAAAAGCATTAAAACGTTCTGTTTCATCCTCGATTGAATTTAGATATTTATCATGCAAACGATATTCATCTTTAATGTGACGGATCCAGTTGTCGATAATTCCAACAGACATATTACCCATTGCAGCTTTTACACCACCACAACCGTAGTGTCCGCAAACAATAACGTGTTTAACTTTCAAAACATTTACTGCATAATCCAGAACGCTTAGCATGTTCATATCAGAGTGAACTACCATGTTCGCAATATTTCTGTGTACAAAAACCTCTCCCGGTTTTGCACCAATAATTTCGTTTGCAGGAACACGGCTGTCAGAACATCCAATCCATAATAATGGCGGAGATTGTCCTTTTGCTAAATCAGCAAAATAATTTGGGTCTTTTGCTAACGAATCTTCAACCCATTTTTTATTGTTCTCCAGTATTTGCTTATAAAACTCTTTCATTTTTTTTGATTTTTTTATATTGTCAATGCCTAAGCATATCAAAAAGACTTTAATGTAAAGTTATTTAAATTTTGATATCTCTCAAACCCGATCAATACCTTTATTTATATAATTTGTTTAAAATTTATCTTTTGTCGCTTCTTTTTTCACTAATGCTCTCTTTGCAACATCATAATAATGTTCGATAGAAACGTGATTGTCTTTGTCAGGAGTATTCTCTAACTCGTATGCTTTTTTAAAGCCTTTTAGTTTTACTTTAATATTTTCATCAATAGCACGAGTTTCTTTAAACTCACGAATCAAATCTAAAACATCATGCGCAATATACTCTGTATCATGTGCATTGATAATTACTTTAGAGTTTTCAGGAATATCTTTTAAAGTTTGTTTGATAGCTGCTTTATTTAGAAATGAAACTTCCTGAGCTAAATCGATATGTATAACATCTCCATCTTCGTATTCTTCTTTTTTGAAAATATAAGCTCTTTTTAAATTACCTCTCAATACAAAAATGATACTGATAATAATTCCTAATGCTACTCCTTTTAATAAATCTGTTGCAACCACAAATACTAAAGTGGCGATAAAAGGAACGAATTGATATTTTCCTTTGTGCCAAAAATGCATGAAAGTTGCCGGTTTTGCTAATTTGTATCCTACCAAAATTAAAACTGTTGCCAAAGTTGCCAACGGGATTTTATTCAAAATTGCCGGAATACTCAAAACACTGATTAATAAAAGTACTCCATGGATAATGGCCGACATTTTGGATTTTGCACCTGCATTATTATTTGCAGATGATCTTACTACTACAGACGTCATTGGCAAACCGCCTAATAATGAACTCAACATGTTTCCAACTCCTTGTGCGCGTAATTCAACATTAGTATCTGTATAACGCTTTTGGGCATCCATTCTGTCAGAAGCTTCAATACATAACAAAGTCTCAATAGAAGCTACAATAGCAATTGTAACAGCCACAACCCATACTTTTGGATTTGTTACAGCGGTAAAATCCGGTGTAATAATAATTGATTTGAATTCGTCAAAAGATTTTGGAACTGGTAAAGAAACCAAATGATCTTTGGCAATAGCTAATGGACTTCCTGTGGAAATAAATATTTCGTTTAGAACTACACCCAGAATAACTGCAATAAGTGCTCCCGGAACCAATTTTAATTTTTTAAGAAAAGAAACTTTATCCCATGAAATTAATATCACTAAGGAAACAACAGAAATTACAACTGCTCCTAAATTGATATGATTAATAACATCAAATAAAAACGAAAACGAATTGCTTCCGTCATTTTGAATAAAAGCCTGGTCTCCTTCAAAATCAGCATCATAACCAAAAGCGTGTGGCAATTGTTTTAAAATAATGATGATTCCGATACCTGCAAGCATTCCTTCGATAACATTGGTTGGGAAATAATTTGATATACTTCCGGCTTTTAAGAAACCTAATGCCAGCTGAATTAATCCAGCGATAAAAACAGACAGTAAAAACACATCAAAAGCTCCAAAATCGGTAATAGCAGTTAATACAATTGCTGTCAAACCAGCTGCAGGACCTGATACACTAATATGTGACTGACTTAAGTACCCCACTACGATACCCCCAATAACTCCTGCAATAATTCCAGAAAATAACGGCGCCCCAGAAGCCATTGCAATACCTAAACACAATGGAAGAGCCACCAAAAAAACCACTAAACCTGATGCAAAGTCAGATTTAAGGTTGGCAAAAAGATTAATTTTTTTTGTCATAATACAATACTAAAAATTGAAACATTAAAGATCTCCTGCATTTGATAAAATGCAGTCGGTTTAAAATAATCGGAAGTATTATACTAAATTGGGTGGTGGGGCAAATATGCTCGGAGAAATATTGTCAAGTTTTACAATATTTTCTGATATGATGGTTTTTTTCTGAATATAAACCGGCATTAGAACTTCGTGTTCTAAAATTACCGGGTGTACAATCGATTTAAGTTCTTTATGTACTTCTTCTTCAGAAAGACTGATAGACATAGTCGCGCTGTTACATTTTTTTATCGCCTGAACGATTGTCGGGGTCGATAAAAAAACAATAAATATGAATAATAATATGCGGGCTAATACTTTCATTGAGGCAAAAATAGTGTTAAAGAAATAAAATCAAAGAAACTGGGGGAAAATTTTATAGAAATTTAACATAATAAAAAAAGCAGAATAATACTGGTGTACTATTCTGCTTTTAAACAATTCACTAACAATTATTTACAAAGTTTCTTCTAACCATGCGTTCATCATCCAGATTGTTTTTTCCTGCTCTGCAATGAAGTCACTCATCATAGAATTTGTTCCTTCATCATTAATTTCGCCGGATTTATTTAAAATTTCTCTTTCGATTTTTAGCAGGTCAGACAGTGAATGAACAATTAACTGAACCGCTTTTTCATCGTTTGAAATATTTTTTCCTATAGTCAATTTATTATTTTTTATATAATCTTCAAATGTATGTAAAGGAGTTCCGCCAATTGTTAAAACTCTTTCAGCTATCATATCAATTTTTAGCTGTGAATCAGTGTATAATTCCTCAAATTTTACGTGCAGATCAAAAAAGCGTTTTCCGCGAATATTCCAGTGAATTCCTCTTAAGTTTTGATAATATACCTGAAAGTTGGATAATAATACATTTAATTCTTTTACTAATAATTCTGATTCTTTTACAGGTAATCCTAAAATATTTGTTTTCATAATATTGATTTTTACAACTAATTTACTACAAATTTAAAGCTACTTCTTATTTTTTTATATAATTAAAAATTATATTTTCTTATTTTTGCATCACAAAATACTATCAAAATGACGATAACTCAATTACAATATGTGTTGGCTGTTGCAGAACACAAAAATTTTACACTTGCTGCCGAAAAATGTTTTGTTACTCAGCCTACATTAAGTATGCAGATTCAAAAAATTGAAGAAGAACTAAGCATTTTAATTTTTGACAGAAGCAAAAAACCAATACAACTTACAGATATAGGTCAGAAAATTGTAAATCAGGCCAAAAACATTGTTAACGAAGCAGACCGGATAAAAGATATTGTAGAACAGCAAAAAGGTTTTATTGGTGGCGAATTTCGTTTAGGAATTATTCCGACTATTATGCCTACCCTTTTACCAATGTTTTTAAATAATTTCATCAAAAAATATCCGAAAGTAAAACTGCTTATTGAAGAGCTTAATACAGATGAAATTATTACCAAATTAAAAAATGGTCATCTCGATGCTGCAATTGCCGCTACACCTCTGGAAGATGAAAAAATTAAAGAAATCGTTTTATATTTTGAGCCTTTCGTTGCCTATATACCGGAACATCATGCAAGTTTTCAAAAAGATGAAATTGAAGTATCTGATTTAAATCTGAATGAAATTTTACTTTTGCAAGATGGACATTGTTTCAGGGATGGGATTTTAAATCTTTGTAAAAACGGTTCTGACATTGATCAGAATAATTTTCAGATCCAGAGCGGAAGTTTTGAAACTCTTATAAAATTGGCAGACGAAGGTCTTGGTACAACATTACTTCCGTACTTGCACACCTTAGATTTAAAAGAGTCCGATAAACTGAAACTACGAAACTTTAAGGAACCAAAACCCGCTCGCGAGGTAAGTTTAATTTACCCTAAAAGCGAATTAAAAATGCAAATCATTGACGCCATTCGTTCTACCATTGCCGGAGTTGTAAAAGGGGCAATTGTTTTTCAGAATGTTCAAATCATTAGTCCGCTGCAAAAGAAATAGAAATAAAAAAGGAGCCAAATTGGCTCCTTTTTTATTATACTTTAATTAGCAGTAAACTTTGTTCTAATTCTGGTTTCTCAATAATGAAATTCAATAACCATTCTTGCAATTG
>Ga0307406_10000140_pt1 | contig 43235 bp, 36 predicted proteins | sample 322Cmetagenome_3_FD_203706 | JGI IMG/M metagenome (GOLD analysis project Ga0307406, IMG submission 203706) | Maize rhizosphere microbial communities from greenhouse at UC Davis, California, United States - 322HYB-C-2 | ecosystem: Host-associated > Plants > Roots > Rhizosphere > Soil | place...
GTTTCGCACCACGCTCAAGCAGCAGATCGTGATCCTGACGACCCTGCTGTTCGGCTATTGGTTCGCGATGACCTTGCTGCCCGTGCCGCCTAACGGGTTTCTCGGCATCGATGTCCTGAACACTCCGCCCGAGACGCTGGCCGCCTATTTCGACCGGCTGCTGCTCGATTGGGGCAAGTACGGCAACCATCTCTGGATCAACAGCCTGACATGGGATCCCGAAGGCCCGTTTTCGACTATTCCGGCGATCGGCACCGCCATGCTGGGTGTCATCTGCGGCCGGTGGATAAAATCGCCGCGGCCCCTGAACGAGCGCCTCACGGGGATGTTCGCGCTCGGCAGCATCGCGATGATGGCGGGACTCATGTGGCACTGGTCCTTCCCGATCAACAAGAGCCTGTGGACGAGCTCGTACGTCCTGTTCACGGCCGGGATGGCCGCGGTCGCCCTGGCAACGTGCATGTGGATCATCGACGAACATCGGGTAACGGGCTGGACCAAACCGTTTGTGATCTACGGCATGAATCCGTTGATCGCGTTCGCGGGCTCGGGCATCATGGCGCGACTCATCTATTCGATTTTCAAGGTCGAGTCCGACGGCAAGCCAATCCCGCTGGAGACATGGATCTACCAGACGCTCTACGCATCCTGGCTGGAGCCGCGGAACGCGTCGTTGCTGTTTGCGATCACCTTCGTCCTCGTGTGGCTCGGCATACTCTGGGTCCTCTATCGCCGGCGTATCTTCGTCAAGCTCTAGTGGTATAAGAGCGGTGGTGCACCCCGTTGACGCCGCCCCTGCCGGCGCTGACGGCCGGACGAGCCAATTCGCGCTGTACTGTACCCGGAACGCCTGTTGCCACGTCTCACATCGTGACCCGTACGCACATTCTCTCGCCCCGGCGCGCGCTGGGGCTGCTACTCCTGTTCAGTTCCACGGCCACCCTCGCCGTTCCTGTCCGAAGCGTCGCCGCCCAAAATGGCGGCGTTCGGCCGCCTAACGGTGGGACCAGTGGCTCCAAGGCTCCTACCCGGAAAAAGGTAAGGTCGAGCCCCGGCGTCAGAACCACCCGTGCTTCCGCCACTCGCCGGCCGCCGCCGGCGCTCCGCTATACCGCGCCGACGTCCGCTGAAGCCCTCACCGCCGATATCGGAACGTTTCTGAATGCTCGCGTCCGAAGCGGTAACTGGGGCGCGATGGTCGTTTCAGTGACGCGCGGCGATACGCTCTATTCGGCGAACGCCGGCGACCTGATGCTGCCGGCGTCGACGATGAAGCTCTTCACGGCGGCGTTGGCGTTCGATACGTTCGGCCCCGAGCACCAGTTCAGCACGACGGTCCTACGGGATGGACCGGTTGGGGGCGACGGCACCCTGTCTGGCAACCTCGTGCTCCGTGGCGGCGGCGATCCCGGTCTCTCGGCTCGCTACTACAAGGCCCCCGCCGAAGGACCGATGGCTTCGCTCGCGCGCATGGTCGCTGCGAGCGGCATCAAGCGCGTGAACGGGGACCTGATCGCCGACGCGTCTGCGTTCGAGTCCAAGCGCATCCCTGACGGCTGGCTCGCGCGCTATCTGGAATCCGGATACGCCGCGCGAGTCTCGGCGCTGTCGATGAACGAGAACCTGGCGACGGTGGTGATCACGCCGCAGGCGAGCGGCGGCGCGACCGTCACGCTCGATCCTCCATCGAGCACGGTGCCCGTCATCAACAACATGCGGACCGTCGCGGGGAGCAGGTCGGCCACGCTGTCCATTCGACGCCTCGCCGACGGACGTATCGACGTACGCGGGTGGATCGGCTCCAGGGCCGGCTCGCGGTCCTACCTTGTTGTGATCGACGATCCCGCCCCATGGGTGGCGGGAATGCTGCGATCGGCTCTGGCCGCGCAAGGAGTAACCGTCACCGGGCAGGTGAGAACCGGAGCTGCGTCACCGAACGCCGTCACCGTCGCGTCGCTGTCTTCTCCTCCGCTCGCACGCCTCACCGCCGCGATGAATCGCGAGAGCATCAACCACTTCGCGGAGCTCCTGTTCCGTGACGTTGCGCAGGTCACCAACCCGGATCGCGTCGGGTCCGCGGAGTTTGGCAACACCGCCCTCAAGAAGTTCATGACGGACAAGGTCGGCGCGGGCTCGAACGACGTGATGGCTGCTGACGGCAGCGGCCTTTCCACGCTCGACCGCGTGACGGCGCGCTCGCTCGTTCAATTGCTGTCGTACGCACATCGTTCTACGTGGTCCGCCGACTTCCACGCTTCGCTGCCCGTGGCCGGCGAGTCGGAGTTGCTTCGACATCGCATGCGCTACACGCCTGCCCAGGGGAACCTGCACGCCAAAACGGGCACGACTAACGACGTGATCGGTCTCGCAGGTTACGTGACGGCACGAGACGGCGAAGTGCTGGCGTTCGCGTTTCTCTACAATGGCCGGGACCGCTGGAACGCGAAGGAAGCGATCGACGTGTCCGGCGCCACACTCGCCGGCTTCGCGCGCCGGTAGCACTCGGCGTTCCCTTCCACTTCTCCATCGGTGTCGCTAGATCACGAAGCGGGGACCAGAGCCCCTCGTATTGCTCTTTGTACCCGATAGCGGGCTTGACTCGATGTGGAGGTGCGCATGGGAATCCTCGACACGATTGGACAACAGCTAAGCGGCGACACGCTCAAGCAGATCAGTCAGAAACTCGGCACCGATGAAGGCACAGCGGCCAGGGCCGTATCCGTTGCGCTTCCGCTGTTGATCGCCGGCCTCTCGCGCAACGCATCTACCCCGGACGGAGGAGCCGCGCTGGACCAGGCGCTGACCCGCGATCACAGCGACTCTCCAGTGCTGGATGCGCCGCAGCAGGCGGTCGCCGACCCTAACGCGTTCAACGCCGGCGGCATCCTCGGCCACATCTTCGGCCAGCGTCAGGCGCCCATCCAGCAAGGTGTCGCCAAGGCGAGCGGCATGGACCTGCAGAGCGCGAGTAAGGTCCTCATGATCCTCGCTCCCATTGTCATGGCGAGCCTTGCACGTGCCCGGACTGCGCAGGGAGCGAACGTCTCGGCTGGACAGGTACTTCAGGGGGAACAACAGCACATCGAGCGACAGGTCCCCGGCATCGGCGGGCTCGCCTCCATCCTGGATCGCAACCACGATGGAAGCATTGCCGACGATATCGCGAACATCGCCGGAGGACAGATTGGAGGTCTGGGAGGCGGGCTCGGAAGCGTGCTCGGCGGCCTTCTCGGCGATCGGCGTTAGGCACGCGGCGCAGGATCAGCCGATCAAGAGAATCGAGAGGGTCAGAATGCTTGACAATTTCAGGCATTCTGACCCGCTCGCTTTCTCCCGTCTCCCGTCTCCCGTCTCCCTCTTCCCTCTTCCCGTCAGTCAGGTATGCCCGCCCCCTCGTCGCGCGACCCGATCCGAACGCCGCGCTTGGCGAGTTCGTCGATGTAGCGCTTTGGCGGCACGCACTCGTCGGGTGTGTGCACGCCTGGCGGCGTAATCTCCCCCTTTACCTGCATCTGGCCGGTGATCGACAGCGAATAGCCCGTTGTTCGCATCATCGCGCTGATGCCGTGTCGCTCGTCGTAGCGATCGATCAGCTCCCACGAGAGCGTACGCGGGGCGCCGTTTTTCGTCCCCGCCACGATCACCCTCAGTGCGACCAGGTCGCGGCCCTCAGGCTTTTTCAACCTCGGGCCGATCGTTGCCACCACGACATCCCGCGGAACGACCTTCGTGCCCTTCACGTCGATTGAATCGACCGACAGGAGCCCAAGGTCCCGAATCGCCTCCATGATGTGCGCGTGTCCTGGATAGCGGAGGGTCTTGTATTCCATTGACGGGATCTTGCCCTCGTACCGGAACGGCATCGTGGAGAGCCCGCCCGCCGTGTGAAAGGCCTCCAGCTGTCCAACCGGGCCACCGAAGTCGACGGTTTCGCGCTCGGACAGTGCGCGTACCTGCTTCCGCTTGCTGTCGCGCAGCACCCACGACAGCGTGGTGTAGTAGTCGAGGACTCCCTCGAGCGAATACACGATCTGGTAGTTGAGTGGAGGCACCGGCTGCTGCGGCAATCCGCCGACGAACATGCGCACCGCACTGACTGTATCGAGCTGGCTGATACCGTACTGCGCGAGCACGTTCACCATCCCGGGCGCGAGCCCACAGTCCGGAACGATCGTGATGCCCTTCGCCTCGGCCTGCCCGTTCAACCCCTTCTGCTGGAACACGATTTCGGTGTTTCCACCGAGATCGCAGAAATGGACCCCGGCTTCCACGGCCAGCTCGGCGAGCGGAAAGTTGAAGTAGTACGGGATCGCGCTCATGACGGCGTCGCTCTGGCGCATGAGCGCCACCACAGACTCACGAGCGCGGACGTCGACCCGAGTCGGGATCAGTCGCGGTCCGGAATACGGCGCGAGAAATGGTGGGAGATGATCGACAGTCAGGTCGGCGAGTCGGACCTCGCGGACATCGGGATTTTGAAGTAAATCGAACGCACAGGCCGAGCCTTGCAGACCTGCGCCGAGCACTAGCATCCGCATTCGGTAATCTCCACGGCAGTCATGGGAAACGCAGCCGTGTAAGGTAACCGAGGTCAGCCTCGCGTGTCATCCCGCCGTCCGTGCGCGCACGATACTGGCAGCGTCCCGCCACATGAACACGACATCCACCGCAGAATGGCGAGCGCGCCTGATCGACTCTACTGAGGAGATTCGCGCGCTGCTCCGCCGCAGTCACCGCATTGCCGTGCTCGGAATCAAGCCCGAGTCGAGAGCGGACCAGCCCGCGCACTTCGTGCCGGCCTACACCATGGAGGCCGGATTCGAAGTCATACCGGTCCCCGTGTACTACCCCGAGGTCACCACGATTCTCGGCCAACCGGTGTACCGACGCCTGGTCGACGTTCCGGGCGACATCGACATCGTGAACGTGTTTCGTCGCGCCGAACACGTACCGCCCCACGTCGACGACATTATCGCGAAGCGTCCACGAGCCGTGTGGATGCAGCTCGGGATCAGAAACGACGATGCGGCGGAGCGGTTGGCCCGCGCGGGGATCGAGGTGGTTCAGGACCGGTGTCTGAAAGTCGAGCTGATGCGAATGGGCCTCTGACCCACTCGTGAAGCATCAGAGGCCGCCGTTTCTTTGCGATTCCCGATTCCCGATTCCCGATTCCCGATCATTGTGGTACCGGCTCGGAGAACAGGAAATCGTCCATGATCACGAGGTCGGCTGTGCCGCCGTCAGTCACGTCCACTGCCTGCGCGCCTAACGCACTCGTGCCTGATGTTATCCGCACGCGTGCGATGAGTGGCGAACCGAACTTGATGCCCACGAACGACAACCCGCTCGCGTCGCTCCGGACCGGAGCGTAGAACGTACCGAGCTTCTTCCCTGCCTTGTCGAACGCTTCGAGCTTCGCGCTGGTCCCGTTGTCGACGTCGGAGAACACGACGCCGAACCCGGCGACGATAGCGGGTGTCGAAGCGCCTGCCACCTGAAACGTCACATCGACAATCGTGCTGCCGACGGCGGCGAACGTCTTCGCGGGGCTGAACGCGTTGAAATCGTTGCCGAACGCCCCGTTTATATCTGAGAAGTCCGTATCGCTCACGCGAAGCCCGCTGCCCGGCGTGGTCATCAACATCCCCAGCTTCGTCGTAGCAGCGAAGAAGTCGCCCGGGAACGTATTCGAGTTCAGGTTCGCTCCGTTCACGCCGTCCCAGTTCACCTCCCGGCGTCCCGACGCCGCTGGCCCGGCAACGCTGCCGCCGTTCCTTGGGTCGCCGAGCAAAGCGCGGTACTCGTCGACCTTTGCCGTGATGTCGCCGTTGCCGGTGACGACCGTTGCAGCGGGAGGAGCAGGCTCGGTCGGAGCATACTTGCTGGCGTCGTCGTTATAGCAGGCGGCGACCAAAAGGGCGACGCTTACGGCGACCATGAGCGTCTTGATCGCGCGCTGCTCGCGCGCGACGCGATAAGGCCACGTCGACATGGAACACATCTCCGTCGTATTGGGAACGCGGCGAGGACTCGCCGCGAGAATTGGTTGAGTGCCGTTTTGTTGACGGCACCATGAAGAAACACCAACCCCAATCGCCCCTGTAGCCGACGGCGGGATGATCGTGCAGCCGGAGATGGCTGGTGGCGGCACACCTCCGCGGTGGGTACTCCTCCCTGACCTCGGTCAGGGAGCGCGACTGCTATCGCGACGCGGTCGGAGGCGTCGGGTCGTGCTTGGCTGCGAGCAGCGCCGCCTGTGTTCGGTCCTCGACCCCCAGCTTTTCGAAGATGGCGCTGACGTATCCTTTCACTGTGCCGATGCTCAGGTTGAGCGCGGCGGCGATTCGCTTGTTGCTCTCGCCGCGTGCAAGCAGCGCGAGCACATCGCGCTCGCGGGGTGTCAGCGCCGTGAACGGTGAAGGCGTCTCCGGTTCTGCGATCCCACGCATCAGATGCTGCTGCGCGCGGGGATGCAGCGTCGGCACCCCGTCCGCGGCGAGCCGAATCGCGGCCAGCAGCTCTGTCTTGAGCACGTCCTTCATGAGGTAGCCCGTGACGCCTGCTCGTACCGCGTCGCGCACGCCCTCGCCATCAGCAAAGCTTGTGAGAATGAGCACGCGCGACTCGACACCGGCCTCCCGCAGTCGACGTGTCGCCTCGAGTCCATCCACACGCGGCATGCTCAAATCCATGAGCACCACGTCGGGCTTCACCGCCGTCGCCAACCGAACGGCTTCGTCGCCATCCGACGCTTCACCGACAACCACGATCTCGCCATCGCTTTCGGCGAGAATCATCTGCAATCCTTCGCGGACGACCTGATGGTCGTCTGCAATCAGAACGCGGACCGGCTTTCGCATAGTTCACCCGTGACTGGGCGCGACGTGCGTCGGCGCGCCGCCTTCGAATCCAATGCCGGCGCGGCGCCCGCGCAAGACTGTACCCGAGACCGTTTGCCCGCTCAGCGCGCTTGAAAGGTGGCCAGCACGCGTACGTCGGGGTCGAACGCGACGCCGCGTGGATTGGCGTCAAGCTGGAGCGGCACGACAATCGTGGTGTTCGCCGCGGCCGGGACATCGATCGTCACGCGACGTTCCTTTCCTGCGGCATCCGTGATCGCGACCGTGAGCGGGAATTTGTACGTCCCGAAACGTGCGCCCTGCGCGACCGTGGCGATCACTCGCCGCTGCGACGCGTCGTAGCGCCACGATGTCGTGACCACGGCGAAACCGGGTCGGCGGAGCCACTGGTCGAAGAACCAGCCTAACGGTCTTCCGGATGACGCCTCGACGGCGCGCTGGAGATCGTCGGTGAGCGCCGTCGAATGGCGGTTTGCCAGATAGTACGAGCGGAGCCCGCGAAAGAACGCCGAGTCGCCGACGAGGGCGCGAAGCATGTGGAGCGTCCAGCCGCCTTTCTGGTAACTGTTGGTGTTCAGTAGCGCCATGAGGTCGGTCTGCATGGTGTCGATCACCGGACGCGAAGCGACTTCGGGAGCCTTCACGATCTCATCTCGAGTCTGGCGCAGTTCCTGGCGGAATGCACTATCGCCGGCAAACCGCTCGACCCACAGTTGCTGGAAATAAGTCGCGAAGCCTTCCGAGAGCCACACGTGCGACCACTCACGCTCGGTCACTGCGTCCCCGAACCACTGATGCGCCGTTTCGTGAGCGATCACACCCGGCTGCATGGTGCGACGACGAAATGGGGCATCCGCGTAGAAGATCGCGCCCGCGTTCTCCATTCCGCCATAACGTGTCGAGCTCTCGAGGTGCGCGAGTTTCTCGTAGGGGAACGGCGCGATGAGCTCTGAGAAGAGCCGCACCATTTCCGGAGCGTGCGAGAATGGTCCGGGGAGAAAGTCTCGCGACTCCGGGAATACGTACACTGACTGCCGAACGCACGAGCTGAACTCCCCGACACCGCACCCATCACGCCCGAGGTCGTAGTACACGAGCGGCGCCGCGGCGATCACCATGAGGTACGCCGGGATCGGCCGGGACTCGCGCCAGCGTGTCAGCGTTCGTGAAACCGAACCCGGTGGCCCCGCGAGCGGGGTCTCTTCCATCAACTCGCCGTTCGCGACGACGCGTCGCTCGCTCGGGGCGCGCACAGTCCACGTGACCGTTGCCTTGTCCGACGGGTGGTCAATGCTCGGAATCCAGTTTCGGGCGCGGTTGGGCCAGTTGTCCCCGAACGCGGTCCACCGGCCGGCACTGTCGGTTCGGATAATGAGCCCGTCCTTCGGCTCACCGGCATACCGCACCGTAACGGAGAAGGAGTCGCCCGCGACACGGCCAATGGGAATGCGCACCAGCGAGTCCGTCCTGGCGAACGCGACCGGCGTCTCATCCACGAGCACGCTATCGACTTTCAGTGCGACGAGATCGAGCACGAGCGTATCGACCGGAGCCCATCGACGCACCGTGAGCACTGCCCGCCCGCCGAGCGATGCCCCACGCTCGGGCAGGTCGAGCGTGATCGCGTAGTCGGTCACGTCGATGCCCGGCCGATACGGGAGGGGCGCACTTCCCTGACCCGTGACCGTCGACGTAGTCGTTAGGTACGATACGACTCCCGCGACGATCGACAGTGGGAAGCGGCGGTTCCATCGAATCGTGTTGCGCATGTTATCGCTGGAGAATGTGGTACACCACGAGGGCATTTGGCGGCTCGTACGACGCCGTTTGGGGGTCCGGCGCTATGGCGACGATGAACTGACCGTTCGCCGTTGCGGTCAGGGCAATGCCGGGCCCGACGATGTGCGGCGCGCGGACCCGCGCGCCGTCGTGTCCATACACCCGGATCCACCCGTCCTCACTCTCGATGTCCACGTCGCCTGCGCGGAACGCGCGGCGTTGTCGCATGTCGACCGCGGTGGATATGTCGAGGTTCGGGCCCTGGATCCATTGGTGTCGGGCGAGCGACATGGTGTCGGTGAAACCGCGGGCCTCGCCCGTCACCGGGTCTACAAGGCGCCAGCGCGATGGAGGCGCGTCATCGGCGATGACCTGCGGCGGCGCTCCGATCGCCAGGCGTGATCCATCGCGTGTCCACGCAACGCGCCATCCCTCGGCGAGCGGAAGGCCGCCGGCTGCCGTCGCGGTCGTATCCGTGGCCGCGGTGGGGCTGACGACGAAGGGCCGCGCGACTCCGTACGCGGTGACCATGCCGCTCGTCGAGAACGCGTTCTTTCGGACGATCGATTCCATGAGACCGACGCTGCCAGCCAGTCGGTGCCATTCGCTCGGCGGGATGGAGTCGGTCTCGCCCACGTTCGTCGTGTAAGCACGCGCGTACGCGACGCGCCGCCAGTTCGGCGCCGCTGCCACATCCCACACACTGTCACGCTGCACGGGAGGGCTCCCCTCGACAGCGAACACGAACCCGTTAGGCACCGGATCGTTTTCGACGGCCCGTGGGTCCTCGACGACCAGCACCGCCCGGCGGTCGTCGCTCAGGATCCACCGCACTTGGGCCGACATCCCGTGACTGCCGCGGTTCACCGGCAGCAGCCCCACGGCGAAAGTCCCTCGGCTCGACCGACGTCCGAGGAACACGGGATCGAGCCCGGATTGCCGGAGCGAGTGCTCGACCAGCTTGGCCAGTTCCGCGTCGCCGGGCACGATCACGCGAACTGCCCACGCCGAATCCCTGGTCGCTCGCCTCGCGGCCTCCACGTCCCAGCCCTCGCGGGCCAGCGAGTCGGCGAAAGCGGCCGCCCCGTTGGAGTCCGCCGCGAGCGTCACGCGGATGAGCGCGCCGGTTCGAACGCCGGGCGCGCCGGTTGCAGCAGCAGAATCGGTACCGGCGCGACCGCGTTCGCCGCGGGCGCAGGCACCCGCGAGGATGGATGCGCCGAGCATCCAGCCGGCTCCCGCCAGTCGCACGAAGCGCCGACGCGACCGGCGCCTAACGACTATCGGTGCGCGTGACGCGGTAGATGGCGCCGGCGGCGTCGTCGGAGATGAGCAGCGATCCATCCGTATGCACCACCAGGTCGACTGGGCGGCCCCACCGGCGGCCATTCGGCCCCTGCCATCCCGTTATGAAGTCCTCGTACGACACCGGTTTCCCATCGCGGACACGAATCCGCACCACCTTCGCCCCGGTCGGCGCCGACCGGTTCCACGAACCGTGGAAGGCCACGACCGCGTCCTCTCGCCAGTCGGCGGGGAACATGGTCGCCCGGTCCAGGAACGTGATGCCTAACGGTGCAGAATGGGCCTGCATCTCCAACGCCGGCGGGATCGTTCGGGCGCACCGCGCCGGATCGTGGAACTCTCGGTCCGGGCTCGGGATCCTGTTGCCGTAGCAATAGGGCCACCCATAGTCCCCCCCGTCCTGGAGGATGTTGATTTCTTCGGGCGGCAGGTCCTCGTGTTCCGGCTCGATATTGTCACGTTCGTTCTGCGTCACCCAGATCTGTTTCGTGACGGGATTCACAGCGATACCCACCGCGTTGCGGAGTCCGGACGAAAATACACGCCCCTTGGCGCCGTTTTCATCGTACCGCATCACAACGGCGCGATCCGTCTTCTCTACGCACATGTTGCAGCTCGATCCGATCGTGACGTACATCCCGCTGTCTGGACCGAACACGATGGACCGGCTCCAGTGTCCCCCGCCACCACTGTACGAGTTCAGGCGCTCGGGTTGCCCTGACGCCGCCCCGTTCGCTCCGAGCCGGACTCGAACGATGCCGTCGGTGTTGGCGACGAAGAGGTACCCGCCGTGGAACGCCAGACCGTGCGGGCGATTCAGGCCCGACACGGCGACCGTCTGGGATTCGGCCTGGCCATTCCGATCCGCTTCGACCAGCCGAACGACCTCTCCGGCTTCCGGCCGGCTGGCGTACACCGCCCCATCAGGTGCGACGGCCATGAATCGCACACCGCCAACCTTCGCGTACTCCGAGATCGTGAACCCCGGCGGGAGCGTGAGTCTGCTGCGCAGCGCCTCCTGAGCCTCACTGCTCGATGGTGCACACGCCGCCGTGGCGGCGACGACGACGGCAATCTCGCTCAGTCGCACGGGCAAGTCCTCGTGGTCGGTTGGTCTCGAACAGCGTGGAGCGTACACGCGATTCACCCGACCGACAACCCCAACGGACTGCTGGCGAGATTCCTGTCCGCGGGCGCGCCAACCGACGCGGTGCCGGGGACGCTAGATGCGAACCCGGTTCCGGCCTTCCGCCTTGGCGCGATAGAGCGCCTGGTCGGCGCGCATGAACAGATCCTCCACCGTCGCAACCCGAGGTGCCGGAAACGTCGCCACGCCGATGCTTGCCGTCACCTGCAGGGTCGGTCCGTCATCGACGGAGAACGGATGCATCTCTATCCGCTCGCGTATGCGCTCGGCGAACGCGACGGCGCCTTCCTCGCGCGTTTCGGGCAGGACGATCACGAACTCCTCACCGCCATATCGGGCGACGAGGTCGACGCTTCGCACTTCGTGCTGCAGCAGCTGCGCCAACGCCATGAGAACGTCGTCGCCCACGAGGTGTCCGTACGTGTCGTTGATCCGCTTGAAGTGATCGATGTCGATCATGAGCAGCGTGACCATCGAATCGTAGCGGCGCGCGCGTTCGAGCTCCGCGTTCAGCCGGTCTGTCAGCGCGCGACGGTTGAGTGCGTCGGTGAGCGGGTCGGTCTGCGCGAGCGCCTCGAGGCGGCGGTTGTCCGCCCTCGTGCTCTCCATCATGTCAGCGCGCTGGACCGCCGCGACGGCCGCGCGAACGACCGTGTCGGCAAACGCGACGTCGTCTTCTCGCAGGGGACGCTCGTCCTCACCCCGCCGAAGGAAGAAAACCCCGGACTGCCGGGCGTCCGCGAGCGAGAACGGCATCGCGATCACCGACCGAATCGGTACACGCGTGCCTTCTTCCCGCCACCGCTCGCGGATGTCCGCGTACAGTGGGCTCGAATGAACGTCCTCCACGAGTACCGGCTGGCCAGTGTCGAGCGCCGCGCGGATCTCGGGGTAGCGATCGAGGTTGAGCTCGAAATTCTTGACGAGCGCATGTTCGAACGACGCCGCCACGATACCTACTCGGTCTCCCGGCCGAGCGAGAATGACCGAGCATCGGGTGAGGTCCAGTGCACGCGCGACTCGCCGCGCCAGCACATGATAGATCTCGTTCGAGGTGAGATCTCCCGTGACCTCGCGAAGAATGTCGACGAGTTTCCGTCGGCTGTCCGCTTCTGCTCGCGCGCGCGCGAGCTCCTCCTCGGTCACGCGCAGTGACTCGTAGGCCGATCGAAGAATGGCTCGCATGCGAAGCTGCGCCTGAATGCGTGCGAGCAGCTCACGAACGCGAAATGGTTTTCGAACGAAATCCGATGCCCCGAGGCCGAGTGTCTTGACCGCTGCCTCTTCCGGCGGCAGTGACGAGATCATGAGCACAGGCATGTCACGCCACCGAGTGTCGCTCTTGATACGCTCGAGGAGCTGGAAGCCATCCACATCCGCAAACGTGACGTCGAGAAGGAGCAGGTCGGGCGTGCGCTCCTCGAGGAGTGTCATGAGATCGCGGCCACTCGTCGCGGAACCGACGTCGTAGCCGTGCTCCTTGAGCACCCAGGTCATGGTCTGGAGAATCGCCGGATCGTCGTCGGCGATGACGATGCGCGCGCTAGCCATCGCGAGGTGGGCCCTCGGCGGCGGGTCGGGCGGACATCGAGTGGAAGGCGTACACGAAATGAGAAATGGGAGCGCGTATGAGTGCGGAACCCGGAACGGAACGGCAGGGCTCGCTGGTGCATACCCCGAGCCTTGGTTCTTCGCTGCTAAGTGCTTGCAGTATAGCCGATTACCTTGGCGCCGAACTCTTCCACTTTGCGCGTCGTGGCGTCGTGACCACAGTCATGTCGCGTACCGACCTCGCCTGACGACAGCGCCAGCCCCGGGTCACGTGAACGTATGACGCGAACGGGGCCTGCCGATAGGCAGGCCCCGTCACGCCCGCGAAGGCAGGGCCTATGCGCTACTCCTCGTCCGGCGCGACACCTAGAGGCTCGTCGGCTTCCTCGCCCTCGCCCTCGCCTTTGTCCTCCGACACCACGCGTGCGACCGCGGTCACCACATCGCCATCGTCAAGGGAGACGAGACGCACGCCTTGCGCGTTGCGGCCAGTGACGCGGACCTGATCGACCGACGAGCGGATGACGATCCCGCCCCGGGTGATCAACATGATCTCGTCTTCCGGCAGAACCTCCATCAACGCGACCACGTCGCCCGTCTTTTCGGTGCGGTTGACGGTCAGGATGCCTTTGCCACCGCGCTTCTGCACTCGGTAGTCATCGATGTGAGTGCACTTGCCCAAGCCCTTCTCGGTGACCACCAGCAGCGTGGCTTCGCGTTTGATCACGACCATGCCGACTACGTGATCGTCCGGCCGCAGCTCGATGCCTTTCACCCCCGTCGTGTCACGACCCATGTCGCGCACGTCGCTCTCATGGAACCGCACCGAGAGGCCGTGCTTCGTCGCGATCACGATGTCGTTCGTCCCGCTGGTCACCTGCACATCGATCAGCTCATCGTTCTTCTCGATCTTGATCGCCTTGATGCCGGTCGTGCGCGGGTTCGAGTACTCGCTCAGCTTCGTCTTCTTGACCGTTCCGTCTTTCGTGCAGAAGAGCAGAAAACTCTCTTCGTTGAACTCCCGCACGGGGACGATTGCCTTGATCTGTGTGTCCGGCGTGACGTTGATGAGGTTGACGATCGGCTTGCCCTTGGTCGCGCGACCAGCCTGGGGTAGCTCGTGCACCTTGAGCCAGAAGCACCGGCCGTCCTCGGTAAAGATCAGTAGGTAATCGTGCGTGCTGCCGATGAAGAGCCGCTCGATGAAATCGAGCTCCTTCAGGTCCGCCCCGCTGGAGCCGCGTCCACCACGACGCTGCCGGCGATACGTTGTCACTGGCGTGCGCTTGATGTAGCCGGTGTGCGAGATCGTCACGACCATGTCCTCCTCGGCGATCAGATCCTCGATGGTGAACTCGCCCTGGTCGCTCGTGATCTCGGTACGCCGGTCGTCTCCGTACGTCTCGGCGATCTTCTGGAGCTCGTCCTTCATGACCTTCATGCGCTTCGGCTTCGACTCGAGCAGCGCGCGGAGGTCCTTGATGAGCGCGCGGACTTCCTTGAGCTCGGCCTCCAGCTTCTCGATCTCGAGGCCAGTCAGCTTCGCGAGCCTCATGTTGAGGATCGCCTCGGCCTGACGCTCCGAGAGCTTGAACCGCTTCTGCAGTTGGGCACTCGCCTTGGGCGTGTCGTCCGCCTTGCGAATGACCTTGATCACCTCGTCGATGTTGTCGACGGCGATCTTGAGGCCGTCCAGGATGTGTTCGCGCTCGAGCGCCTTGTCGAGCTCGTACTGGGTCCGCCTGACGATGACCTCGTGTCGGTGCGTGACGTAGTGCTCGAGCACCGCCTTGAGGCCCATGACCTTCGGCACGAGCTGACGCGTCTGCGCGTCCGGCACGAGAGCCAGCATGATCACGCCGAACGTCGCCTGCATCGTCGTGTGCTTGTACAACTGGTTGAGCACTACCCGCGGAATCGCGTCGCGCTTGAGCTCGATGACGATCCGGGTCGTGTCCGACGACTCGTCGCGCAGGTCGCTGATCCCCTCGAGCTTTTTGTCGCGTACCAGCTCCGCGATGTCCTTCACGAGGTTGGCGCGGTTCACCTGGTAGGGCAGTTCGGTGACGACGATCTGCGACTTGCTCGAGGTCTCCTTTTCCTCGATCACCGCGCGGGCGCGCATGACGATCTTGCCGCGCCCGGTTTCCTGGTAGTCCTTGATCCCGTCGCGACCGTAGATGTAGGCACCCGTCGGGAAGTCCGGGCCCTTCACCATCTTGCGGATCTCGCCTAACGCGAGATCGGGGTTGTCGATCAGCGCGATGGTCGCGGTGATCACTTCCTTGAGGTTGTGCGGCGGGATGTTCGTCGCCATGCCGACCGCAATGCCTGACGAGCCGTTGACCAGCAGGTTCGGGAAGCCGGCCGGAAGGACCTTGGGCTCGGTCAGGTGGTCATCGAAGTTCGGCGCGAAGTCGACCGTGTTCTTGTCGATGTCCGCCAGCAGCTCGGTCGCGATCCGCATGAGCCGCGCTTCGGTGTAGCGATACGCCGCGGCGGGATCGCCGTCCATCGAACCGAAGTTGCCCTGCCCGTCCACCAGCGGATAACGCAGCGAAAAATCCTGCACCATGCGGACGAGCGCGTCGTACACTGCGCCGTCGCCGTGCGGGTGGAATCGGCCAAGCACGTCGCCCACGACCGTCGCCGACTTCTTGAACGGCCTGTTCGGCAGCAGGCCGAGGTCGTTCATCGCGTACAGGATGCGACGGTGTACAGGCTTGAGTCCGTCGCGCACATCGGGCAGCGCGCGCGAGACAATGACGCTCATCGAGTAATTGATGAACGACTCTTTGATCTCCTCGTCGATGAGACGTGGGAGAATTCGTTCGCGATTACTTGGGCCGGTCATGAGGTCCTGCGGGAGGGAAATGCGGAGGGATTTTCAGTAGCTGAAGTATACCCGAAGGAGAAGCGAATCGCAACGTGCACAGTCACTTGTAAGCTCCTTTGCCACAACGTATTACAGACGCAAGGACGAATCGTGGCGCGCACGTGGATCACCTCTGTTCTGTGAGACGACGCACGCCGAAATAGGCAAAGGGAGCTCAGGCGTAGAGCTCCCTTGCAACACCCTCTCGATACGTGCCGTCGACCGCGGCTATCGGCCGTATTTCTTCATGATTGCCTTGAGACGGTCGACAGGCAGCGCATACACACGAAGGTCGTTCGCGCCGGTCATCGTGTCTGCCGCGAGCATGGCGTTGACGATCGCTTCTTCGGTGGCTTGTGCCGTCGCGCTGAAGAGCGGTGTCATTCGCGGGTTCGAGAGCATTCGGACCGAAATGGTATCTGCGGCGCCCGCCGCGCCCGGATTGGCCGTCGAAAACGCGATGAAAATGTCGCCGGAACCATTCCCACCGAAGCCCCCGGAGCGTCCGACCCCGAGGGCTACTCGAGTCGCGATCCGCTTCAGCTGATGTGGCAGCAAAGGCGCATCGGTTGCGGCCACGACAATGATCGATCCCGTGTCTTCGTCGTCTCGCGTCGTTCCCGACGGGGCGTCGCACGGTTTTCGTTGACCGGGCCCCGGCGGATTCGGCAGCGGATCATGGTTCGCGATGCACGACTGAAGGTCGGTGATCTCCTCCCCGACGGGCACGCCGGCGATTCGCAGGTCTCGACGCGCTCCAAAATTGCACTGCACGAGCACACCGACCGTGTACCCGCCTTGTTCCGGCGGGAGCTTACGCGAGGCAGTACCAATCCCGCCCTTGAAGCCGAGACACACCATCCCGGTACCGCCGCCAACAGCACCCTCCAGAACCGGCCCGCCCTTGGCCCCGTCGAGCGCGGCAATCACGTGCTCGGGCTTGACGTGGAAGCCGTTGATGTCGTTGAGCCCACCATCGTACGTCTCGGCGACGATTGGCAGTCCCCACGGCTGCATTCCAGGTTTCCCGACCTGCCATTGCAGAATCGCGTCGCGCACGACGCCAACGCTGTGCGTGTTCGTGATCGCAATCGGCCCCTCGAGGATCCCGGACTCCTGAAGCCACGTGGTCCCGGTCATCTCGCCGTTCCCGTTCAGCGTGAACCACGCACCGAAGACCGGATCCGGGTTCGCCTTGCCGCGGGGATGAATGACCGTGACGCCCGTTCTGACAGGCCCCTTGCCCACGACGAGCTTCCCGCTTCCGGAGATCAGCGTGGTGTGACCTACTTCCACACCCGCCACATCCGTGATTGCGTCGAGCGCACCAGCGGTCCCCCCGATCGGTAAGGCCAGGTCACGGGCACGCGGCTTTATGCTGGCCCCTGATTGTGCCTGCACCACGGACGCGGCGACGGCGAGCACGACGACCAGGCCAAGTCCGAAACGCGACTGTCGTTTCATAGACGGGAGCCTCTCCCGATGCGGATTTCGAGCCAGACGCTGCGTTAGGCGGAATATCACCTAACGCAGCGTCGCCAATGGTTACGCCACGGCCTTGATCGCTGCCCCGATGGTGCCAACGAGCTCGTCGATCTGTGACTTCTCGATGATCAGTGGCGGCGAGAGCGCAATGATGTCACCAGTCACACGGGCGAGAACGCCGCGGTTGAAGCAGTCCACGAAGACCTCGAACCCTCGCGCGCCGGGTGCACCCGCCCGCGGCTCCAGCTCGATCCCGCCAACGAGGCCAAGGTTGCGGATGTCGACGACGTGAGGAAGCCCGCGCAGCGAGTGAAGCGCAGCCTCCCAGTACGGCGCCAGACTCGCGGCCCGCTCGAACAGACCCTCTGTCTCGTACACCTCGAGCGTCGCGAGCCCCGCAGCCGCGGCAAGCGGGTGGCCCGAGTACGTGTACCCGTGAAAGAGCTCAATGCCCGCGGGGGCCGCATTGACGACAGTGTCGTAGACGGCGTGCCGAACGAAGACCGCACCCATCGGGACCGCGGCATTCGTTAGGCCCTTGGCCACGGTCATGAGATCCGGAACGACTCCGAAGTAATCGGCGGCAAAAGGAGTTCCGAGCCTGCCGAATCCCGTGATGACTTCGTCGAAGATGAGCAGGATTCCGTGCTTGTCGCACAACTCGCGAAGTCGTTTGAGGTACCCCTTGGGCGGAATGAGCACACCCGTCGACCCCGCCATGGGCTCCACGATCACCGCGGCGATGGTATCGGCGCCGCGCTCGCGAACGATCCGCTCCAGGTCGTCGGCGAGCTCCGCACCGTGCACCGGCTCACCACGAGTGAATGCGTTGCGCGCGATGTCGTGCGTATGCGGCAGATGATCGACCTGCGGTAGCAGTTGCGCCATATACGCGCGCCGATTCGGCTCGATGCCTCCGACGGAGATCCCACCAAACCCGACGCCATGATATCCCCGCAGGCGTCCAACGAACCGAACGCGCTGCGTCTCTCCCTTCGACTGGAAGTACGCCATCGCGATCTTCAGGGCGGAGTCGACGGCCTCCGAGCCGGAGTTCGCGAAGAAGACGTGGTCGAGATCACCGGGGAGCATCTCCGCCACGCGCTCCGCGAGGGCGAAGCTGTACGGATGCCCCATCTGGAAGCCCGGCGCGAAATCGAGCGTCGCGGCAGCCTCCTGTACCGCTCGCACGATCAGCTCGCGACAATGTCCGGCATTCACGCACCAGAGACCCGCTGTGCCATCGAGCACCCGTCGTCCATCAACCGACGTGTAGTACATCCCGCTGGCCGACGCGAGCAATCGTGGCGCGCGCTTGAACGCTCGGTTGGCCGTGAACGGCATCCAGAGCTCCTCGAGCGAGATCTCCGACCCGAGAGCGTTGGCGATCGTGGCAGTCTCAGTCATGTGCACTCATCCTCTCGTCGTGAGGTCCGCTTGGTTCTCCGTCCCCGGTTCCCGAGCGCGCGAAGCGCGCCGCCGATTCCCGATTCCCGACTATTCAGGGCCATCCCCCGCTCCCAGCACCTGATTCCCCTCCGCCTCTTGTTCCTCGGCCAGCTCTGACTCTCGTTCCGCCGCAGCGATCGCATCGCGCTCCGCCTTGTATCGCTCGTACCACGCGCGAGTGATCTCGCCAGCTAGCTCGCGATTCCCGAGACCGAACGATAAGGCCAGGGCCAGCGCGACCGCGCCGAAGAGAATCGCGAACGCCGTGACCACGATCTCGTTCGCGATCCCGAGCTGTTGAAGCGCCATGAAGATCGCGAGAAGGATCACCCCCCATCGCCCCACCCGCGCGAGCGTTGGCCCGCCTTGAATCGCACCCGCCGACGCCAGAATCAACCCGCCGACAAACCGGCCAAGCACGATCCCCACGATGAGCAGAACGATCGCAGCCATCATGCTCGGGATGTAGCTCACCAGCTCCGAGAACACGTCGGCAAGCGTCTCCATGCCGAGCGCGTTCGCGGCGATCATGATCACCACGAACATCACGAACCAGAACACGAGGTTCGCCAGGACGCGCGACGGATTGAAATGCGACCCCGATCGCTCGACGGCCTGCATAACGCCGCCGCGCTCCAGCAGATAGTTGAGCCGCATGCGACGCAGCACCCGCTCGGTGCCGCGCTCGATGAGCTTCGCCAGCAAGTAACCGGCGAACAGGATGATGAGCGCTCCGAAGAGCGCGGGGACGAATTCGGCGAACTGCGCGAAGCTGCTTTGCAGTCGCTCCAGGAAAGTCATGCGTGAGCTCCGGGCCGATTGCGCGTCACGTACGCAAACGAAGACGTAAGGGTTCGCAACCGCTCAATTCCGCGTTCCCCGTTTCACATCGAAGATGGCGCTTCGATGGCATTTCGGGCAGATGAGCCATTCACGCCGCCGGGCGTACCCGAGGCCGAAGGAACCACCGCCGATGCTGCGGATGGACAATCCGACATTACACCGGGGACACTCGGGCGCGCGACCCGCCGCGACCGCGATCCGAATGTCGCGCTGCTCTTCATTCGTGAACTGGGCGGGATCCGCGGTCACGAGTCCGATATCGTAACGACGACCTTGCCGAACTGCTCGCCGGACTTCAGCCTCGCGAATGCGTCGGCCCCGCGCTCGAGTGGGAACTCCGAGTCGATCGGCGGGAAAAGCCGGCCCGCCCTGAGCTCGTCCACGACCGCCGCGAACTCCGAGTCGCTGCCCATCGTCGAGCCCATGATCGTCCACTGGTTCCAGAAGAGGCGACGGATATCCGTCTGAACCATCGGTCCGGACGTTCCGCCGCAGCTCACGAGGCGCCCGCGCTTTCCGAGCGATCCGAGTGACGATGCCCACGTCGCCTCACCGACACAGTCGATCACGACGTCGACGCCACGCTTCCCCGTCCGCGCGCGGATTTCCCTCGCCACATCCTGGGTTCGGTGGTTGAGCACCTCGTCAGCGCCTAACACACGTGCGCGCTCCAGTTTCGCATCGCTCCCCGAAGTCACCCACACGCGGGCGCCGAGCAACTTCGAGATCTGGAGTGACGCGAGAGCGACCCCGCCACCGATCCCCCGAATCAGGACCTGGTCGGACGCGCGAACGTCCGCGCGCGTTACGACCATCCGCCATGCGGTGAGCGTTGTAAGGGGAAATGCAGCAGCGGTCGCGAACGGAACGCTCGCCGGAATCGGCAGCACGTTCGCAGCCGGTACCACCACATACTCGGCCAGCGTACCAGGTCGGTGCTCCCCCAGAATCGCGTACTTGAGACACAGCGGATTGTCTCCCGTGCGGCAGTACTCGCACGTGCGGTCGCTCACTCCCGGGTTCACGATAACCCGGTCTCCGACGCGCACGGAGGTCACCGCCGCACCGACTGCGTCCACGACGCCCGCGCAATCCGAACCGAGAATCCACCCAGGCGTGATGTGCACCCCCGGGACCCCTTTCACGACCCAAAGGTCGAGATGGTTGAGCGCGGCCGCGTAAACGCGTACTCGCACGTCGTCTGGAGCCGCGAGCTCGGGCGCGGGTGCGTCGGTGCGGAAACGCAGTTGATCGAGCTCGCCATGAGCGTCGATCGTCAACGCTCGCACGTGCTTCCTCGACGGTTATATTCCGCGAAAACCCGCCCCTCGCGATGTCGCCTGCATGTCGCGGTTTGTCGCGACACGTTGCTCCCGCACGCACGCGCGTGCCGGGCAGCCCAACCAATACCGGTCACTGGATTCGCGGAATGATTTCGATCAAGGTGCCCCCTCTCGGAGAATCGATCGTCGAGGCGACGGTCGCTCGATGGCTCAAGAAGGAGGGGGATGCGGTCGCCGCAGGCGACACACTGGTCGAGTTGGAGACGGATAAAGTTACCGTCGAGGTGCCCGCGCTCAAAGCGGGTGTGTTGGCGCGCCAGGTGAAGCGCGACGGCGATGTGGTCGCCGTCGACGACGTTCTCGGTGAGATCGACGAGTCGGCGAGTGGCGCGTCCCAGGCGCCCGCCCGCACGCCGGCACCCGCGGAAGCCCCGTCGCCGCAGCGTACGGGCTCGAGCGCCGCGCCGGCGCCGGCGGTTGCAGCCTCCGAGATACGGGCGTCGCCGGCCGCGAAGCGCGTTGCTGCTGAATCCGGTGTCGACCTGACTACCGTCGCTGGCACGGGGCGAGGCGGCGTCGTCAGCAAGCCCGACGTGATCGAGCAGGCTGGCGGCACTCCGGGCGGCGGACCGCGTGGAGATGGTGCCGCGGCGCCACCAGCTCGGCGAACCGAGGACGTACCGCCCCGCGTGTCGACGCCGCCGTCCAAGCCTCCCGCTGCGCCAGCCGGAACGCGCGAAACACGCGAGAAGATGTCAACGAGGCGGAAGCGCATCGCGGAACATCTCCTGGAGGCACAACACGCGACCGCTCACCTCACGACGTTCAACGAGATCGACATGTCGGCCGTGAGCGCGCTCCGCGAGCGAATCAAGGAGCGCGTCGAGAAGGAGCGCGGCGTGAAATTGAGCTTCATGCCGTTCTTCGTGAAGGCCGCGTGCCTCGCGCTCGAAGCGTATCCCGTCGTCAACGCACAGATCGACGGCGACTCCATCGTGTACAAGCATTACGTGAACATGGGGATCGCCGTCGCATCCGACGCGGGCCTCGTGGTTCCGAACATCAAGGACGCCGATCGAAAAGGAATGATCGAGGTCTCGAGCGACATCACGGCCCTCGCGAAGCGCGCGCGCGATGGCAAGCTCACGATGGATGACCTCACCGGCGGAACGTTCACGATCACGAATGGCGGCGTCTTCGGATCACTCGTCTCGACGCCGATCATCAACTACCCGCAGGTCGGCATCCTCGGACTGCACAAGATTCAGGATCGCCCGGTCGCATTGAACGGAGAGGTCGAGATTCGCCCGATGATGTATGTCGCCCTCTCGTACGACCACCGAATCATCGATGGCCAACAGGCGGTTCTTTTCCTCGTACGCGTCAAGGAATTGATGGAGGACCCGGCCACGATGCTGATCAACTAGCGGATACTCGACGCAAGTCATGGCCCGAGCTCGCGAGAGCTCGGGCCTTTTTTTCGGGTGGTGCCACGGTTCTGTGTGCAGTCGTTCCGGACTCTGTCAGTTTCCTGTAAATGGCAAACCCTTTTGCCCTTCGCTGCATCAAATTGGGCAGAGATCGAGAGACAGTCGCGCGTCGCTGCGGCGACCGTCCGGGCGGCCTCGACCGAGTGGTCTCGCCGAGCTGCCGACACTTTTGAGTGGGATGCGCGTAGTGAGCGGTGACAGGAGAACCGAGATGGGCAAGTCTTCGACTTCATTCGCATTCACGCCAGTTCCTCCCGCGCGCGGCTTCCGGCCGCCGATCATGTCGGCACTCGCGGGAGTCTGGCGTGGTCACCTGATGGGTGCTGACGAGGATGTCAGCGTTCCCTTCACCTTGATCCGTGACGCGTCGGTCGACGCGTCGGTGGTTGGACGATTCCTGTTCTTCATGACGAAGGACGTGCCGCCGACTGGCGTGAAGCTGCTCGAGGCGAGCCAGAGCACGTTCGTCGCGATGGTCGGTCCCTACTTCGATCCGCGGGAGAACGGCGATGTGGTCACGGTGTTCGAAGGACGTCGCGTCGAGGGAAAGATCTCGGGCAAGTTCAACACGCGACTCGTTCGAGGGTATCGTCCCATTCGCGCCGGTAAGTTCGTAGCGATCCGCGAGGACTCGAAACTGCACGGTTGACGGTGGCCCCAGAGGGGGAGCAGCGGGTACGGTCGCCTTCGGTTGCCGTACCCGCTACTTTTTTTAGTTCCTTCTGGCTCTGCTGAACAATGGCAAATGAGAGTGAAATGGCCGACGTCGTCGTGATCGGCGGCGGCCCTGGTGGATACGTCGCCGCGATTCGCGCGGCACAGCTCGGACTGAAGACCGTCTGCGTCGAGATGGACAAGACGCTCGGCGGAACGTGCGTGAACGTCGGCTGCATCCCGTCAAAGGCACTCCTGCAGTCGTCCGAGCACTTTGAGTTCGCGCGGCTCCACGCACGAGAGCATGGCATCAACATCGATGGCCTGAGCGTCGATCTCGCAACGATGATGCGACGCAAGGTCGACGTCGTCGCGCAGAATACCCGCGGCGTCGAGTTCCTCTTCAAGAAGAACAAGGTGACGTGGGCCAAGGGCCGTGGCACGCTGCGCGCGAACAACGTCGTCGAGGTGGTCGCGGGCGACGGATCTGTCACGACCTACCAGGCCCGGAACGTCATCATCGCAACCGGATCCGTTCCGATCGAGCTGCCATTTCTCAAGGTCGACGAGCACCGGGTGCTATCGAACATCGGCGCGTTGTCGATTGGCGAAGTGCCGAAGCACCTCGTCGTGATCGGCGGTGGGGTCATCGGACTGGAGCTCGGGTCGGTCTGGCGGCGGCTCGGCGCGAACGTCACGGTGGTCGAGCTCATGCCGTCCATTCTGCCCGGCATGGACGGTGACATCGTGAAGGAAGCGGACAAGGTGTTCCGCAAGCAGGGTCTCGAGATTCGCGCCGGCACCAAGGTCGTCGGCGCGACCGTCGAGCAGGATCGCGTGCTCGTGCAAACCGAGAAGGACGGCGCCGCGGAAACGCTCGAAGCCGACTTCGTGCTGCTTTCCATCGGACGCCGGCCATCGCTCACCGGCATCGACGCCGCGGCACTCGGGCTGAACGTGGGCAAACGCGGCGAAGTCATCGTCGATCACACCATGCGCACTAACCTGCCGGGCGTGTTCGCGATCGGCGACGTTATCGGAGGAAAGCTGCTCGCGCACAAGGCGGAGGACGAAGGCGTCATCGCCGCCGAAGTCATCGCCGGCAAGCCATCCGAGATGCACTACCGATCGATGCCGTCGATCGTCTACACGTGGCCCGAGATCGCCAGCGTTGGTCTCGCGGAACACGAGGTCAAGGAGAGTGGCCGCGGGTACAAGGTCGGCAGGTTTCCGTTCTCCGCGAACGGCCGTGCGCGCACCATGGGCGAGACCACCGGCTTCGTGAAGTTCATCGCCGACGCGAAGACCGACGAGCTGCTGGGCGCGCACCTCATCGGGCCTAACGTGTCGGAGCTCTGCGCGGAGGTCGTCCTCGCGTTCGAGTACCGCGGGTCATCGGAGGACATCGGTGTCACGGTGCACTCCCACCCCACGCTGTCCGAGGCGCTGAAGGAAGCGGCGCTGGGCGTGCTCGGCCGCGCCATCCACCTGTAGACGCGTCTGCAGGGATGCCCCGGTTCCGCACGGTCCTGTTCGATTGCGATTCGACGTTGTCGGCGATTGAGGGTATCGACGAGCTGGCCGTTCACTGCCGAGACGACGTCGAACAGCTCACCGATGCCGCGATGCGCGGACGCATCTCGCTCGAGGAAGTCTATGGACGGCGCTTGCGGCTCGTGCAGCCGACGCGCGCGGCGGTGGAAACGCTCGCCCGCGAATACGTCGCGCGGCTCGTGCCTGACGCCGCCGAAACCGTTGCGGCACTCCACGCAGCCGGCGTAGAAGTTCGCATCATTTCCGGAGGATTGCTCCCTGCGGTGCTCGCAGTTGCTCGTGCCGTAGGTGTTGATGCGCGCCGCGTAGCCGCGGTAGACATCACGTTCAACGCCGACGGCTCGTACGCCGGCTTCGACGACACATCGGCACTGACGATGTCGGGCGGGAAGCTCGCGATGATCGAGCGATGGGCCGTCGACCGCCCGGCGATGATGGTGGGCGACGGCACAACGGACCTCGAAGCGAGGCCTGCGGTCGATTTCTTCGTTGCGTTTGCTGGTGTCGTAGAGCGCCCGAACGTCGTCAGTGCCGCAGACGTCGTGGTGCGGGCGAATTCCCTCGCGCCGGTGCTTCCTCTCGTGCTGAACGCGGACGAGCTTCTTCGTACCTCCTATCACTCGCTGTACGAGCGGGGCGCCGCGATGAACGCGGCCGTCACGACTCGCTAACCCGAATCAATCGGTCTCAATGACGGCACAACCGAGCGCGGGCGTAACTGCCAGCCCCTCTTCCACTAATCACGATCGCGGGTTCGGTCGCTTCTTCCTGCCCGGACCAACAGAGGTTCGGCCGAGCATCCTTCAGGAAATGCTGCGGCCAATGATAGGGCATCGCGGGAAGGGGATGGAGGACCTCATTGCGCGCATCGAGCCGGATCTCCAGTACGTGTTTCGCACGACGCGCCCTGTATACATCGCGAGCTGTTCGGCCACGGGGCTCATGGAGGGCGCCATCAGAAACGGCGTGCGCTCGCGCGTCCTGTGCCTCGTCAACGGCGCGTTCAGCGAGCGCTTTTTCCAGATCGCTCGCGCATGCGGGGTCGAAGCCGAAGCGCTCACGGTTCCGCTCGGCCAGGTGCACACACCTGAAATGCTCGCGGCAGCGCTCAAGGGCGGAAAGTTCGACGCAGTGACGGTTGTTCATTCCGAAACATCGACCGGCGCGCTCAACCCCATCGCCGAGCTGACCCGTGTCGCTCATGCTGCCGGTGACGTCGCGATCCTGGTCGATAGTGTGAGTGGGATGGCGGGTGCGCAGGTCGAGACCGACGGATGGGAGCTCGACTTCGTCTTGACCGGTTCGCAGAAAGCGTTCGCCATTCCGGCAGGTCTCGCCTTCGCCGCAGCCCGCGACAACGTGATCGAGCGCGCGAAGGCGAAGACAGACCGTGGTATCTACTTCGATCTCATCGAGTACGATAAATCGATCCAAAAGAACCAGACACCGAACACGCCGGCGCTGTCTCTGTTCTATGCGTTGGCTGCGCAGCTCGCCGACATGCGTCGCGAGACCATCGAAGCGAGGTGGCAGCGTCACGCCGCGATGGCCCAACGTACCTGGGATTGGGTGGATGAAGTTCGTGACGCAGGAATTCCGATCTCGGTTCTGGCGCCGGAAGGCAGTCGGTCGCCGACGGTAACGTGCGTCTCGCTCCCACCAACGCACACCGGAAGCGCCGTGACGTCGGCGATGAAGGCGCGCGGATTCGTGATCTCGGCGGGCTACGGTTCGTTGAAGGAAACCGGCATTCGCATCGGCCACATGGGCGATCATACGCTCGAAGAGTTGAACGAGGTGCTCGACACCTTGCGTGAGGTTCTCACCGCATGACCCCGCAGTACCGAGTACTGGTTGCTGACCAGATCGCGCTCGACGGTCTCGCTCCCCTTCGTGATGACTCGCGCTTCGAGCTCGTTGTCAGGCCCGGCCTCAAAGGCGCCGAGCTGGCCGACGCGATTGCCTCGGCGGACGCGGTGCTCGTCCGCAGCGCCACGCAAATCACCCGCGACTCTCTTGCCCGCGCCGATGGATTGAAAGTGATCGGACGTGCGGGCGTCGGTGTGGACACGATCGATGTGGACGCAGCGACCGAGCGAGGAATTGCAGTTCTCACCGCGCCCGCCGGGAATACGATTTCAGCCGCCGAGCTGACGTTCGCGCTCACGCTGGCGCTAGCGCGTCGGGTCAGCGCGGCCGACCGATCGATGAAGGCCGGCCAGTGGGACCGCAAGAGCTTCAGCGGCACTGAGCTTTACGGAAAGACGTTAGGCCTCGTCGGCGCGGGCCGCATCGGCGGCGAGGTCGCGAAACGCGCGCGCGCGTTCGGCATGCAGGTGGTCGCGTTCGATCCGTTCCTCATCGCCGAGCGCGCAGTCGCGTTAGGTGTCGAGCGGGCGGAGTTGGACGAGGTGTTGCGTCGGGCGGATGTGGTGTCCCTGCACGTACCCCTGACCGACGCCACAACCGGCCTTCTCGGTGATCGCGAGCTTGGACTGATGAAGCCCACCGCGGTGATCGTGAACGCCGCACGTGGCGGCGTCGTCAGCGAGGACTCTCTCATTCGCGCTCTGCAGAACAAGCGGATTGCTGGTGCAGCGCTCGACGTCTTCGAGCAGGAGCCGTTGCCCGCCGACCACCCACTCCGCGCCCTCGACAACGTCGTCCTGACTCCTCACCTCGGCGCGTCTACCGCGGAGGCCCAGCAGAACGTCGCCGTCGAGATTGCCGAGGCGGTGCGCGCCGCGCTGGTCGACGGCGATCTCTCACGAGCCGTCAACGCGCCAGGGCTTGGCGGCGAGGAGATGCGTCGACTCCGACCATTGCTCGACCTCGCGGAACGTCTCGGCATCCTCGCGGCGGCGCTCGCCGAACGCGGCATGGCTCGTGTGGAGGTCCGGTACGCCGGTTCTGCCACGAATGGCCTGCGGTTGCTCACGGCAACGGCGGTCGCTGGGGCACTCTCGCGAGTCGTGGGCAAAGGCGCCGTGAACACGGTGAATGCCCTTCACGTGGCGTCCGCTCACGGAATCCGCGTGGATCAGATTCAACTCGACCGGCGCGACGGATTTGCCGAGCACCTCGAGGTTCGGACGGAGACGGACACTGGAGAGACGCGCGTAGCGGGCGCCCTGTTAGGCGATGCGCACCCGCGCCTCGTGCGCATCGATGACTTCCGTGTGGACATGGCGCCAAACGGAACCCTCCTCATCCTTCGGAACAAGGACGTTCCGGGAGTGATCGGCCGGGTGGGATCGCTTCTGGGCGATGCGGGCATCAACATCGCCGGGTACCATCAGTCGCGACTCGACGCAGGCGGGGACGCGCTCGCGGTAGTCAAGGTCGATACCCGCGTTGACCCGTCGATTGTCGATGCGTTACGTGCGTTGCCCGAGGTCCATAGCGTTCGGCAAGTCCGCCTGGATCGGGGCTAGTCGACACGCGACCGCCATGCATCAACGGCTGTCGTCGGCTGCAACCTATCGCCCGGCGGTCGACGACGATCGCCCAGCAATGCGTGCGCTCGTCGAGCACGATCTGGCCGGAACACCGTACGCCACCGTGGCCGAGTATTTTCTTCGCCTCGCGAACGACGGCGCCGCGAACGAGTCGCGCGCGATCGTGGCCGAGCGCGCCGGCGAGGTGGTGGGATTTGCCCTGTTTGGCGAGGTTGCCGGAGCGATCGGCACCGGTCGCGTGCACTTCGTGAGCGTGACCGCCCGTGCGCGGTTGCACGCGATCGGCGTCGGTCTTTGCGAGGCCGCCGTTGCCGATCTTGCCTCGAAAGGGGCACGTCTCATCGTCGCTGAAGTCCCCGACGAGCCGTTGCTTTCGCCCGGCCGTGCATTGCTTGCTCGTTGCGGTTTCGCGGAGACCGCCCGGGTGCCCGACTACTTTCGAAATAGCACGGATCTCGTTGTATTGCTCCGAAGTATTGACCGGGGGACGTAGAAAAACGCCGGCGGGGCAGTTGCCCCGCCGGCGGTTACACTCGTTAGGCATGTGGCGCTATCCGCGACGGCACCCCCACCGAAGGCGTTGATCCGGCGTGAGCACGTTGAGAATGGCCGCCTGCAGCTTTCGCTCGGCGTTCGCGACTCGACGCTGTGGCCCGATCGCCTGTGCGAGAATCGCCCTGACTTCGTCGCGCGACTTGCCCGCTTCCCTTGCCATCCTCGCCTCTTCGACGATCGACCGAATGAGGTCGAGATCCGGTTTGACGGCGTCGTAAAAGCGTTGCTCGAGATCACGGATCGCGGTGACTTGATCCTCGGTCAATTGGAGCGATCCGCGCCTGCAATCGTGCAAGCGATGTGCTTCGATCCACGCTCGCTGCTCCGGCGTGTAGACGGCCCAGATGTCAGCCTGGAGTTGCCTGAATGCCGCGTTCAGCCTCGTTACGATCGGAGCGCCCGTGGCGAGTATCGCCCGTACCTCGTCGCGCGACTTGCCTGCACGGATGGCCGCCTTCGCTTCCTCCTCGATCGACCGCAGCGCGGCGATGTCGGCTGCTGTCGCCTTCATGAATGCGTCGTGCAGCGCGGCGATTGCCGCCTTTTGTTCGGCGGTCAGCTTCAGCGTGTCCGGCAGAAGCGACCCGCCGATTCCAGCAGCGTCGATCGACGCCGCGGGACTCACCGCGTAGTCGGGAATCAAATCGACAACATCATCAGCCGTGGTGGCTGGCGAGACCGGCGTCGTCGACTTGTCGCACGCACCCAGAACAGCAATCGCTCCAAGCAGCACCACGAAACGAGCTTGCATAACAACTCCCCCTTCGGATCGTGTTGACGTGCGGAATACGATGGGCCGAGCACCACACCCGTTCAAGCGAGGGTGGTCCAGTCGCTATCACACGCGGGTCGCCGAGTCAGACGTCGAAGCGCTTGTCGTCGTTAACAAGAAAAAAAGACCGGTCCGATGACGGACCGGCCTTTTTGCAGCTTCGGGACGCTTCGATATCAGCGGAGTCGAATGCTGTTGCCGATGGCAGCGCCGAGGGCGACTAGGCCGGCAGCCGCGGCGAGGGCCACGACCGGCGAAACCTGAATCGACTTCTTCCACCACGGCAGCGCGATCTGCGGGGCATCCGCAGGAAGCGCGGCCATGATCTGCGCCTTCACATGCGCCGGCGTCACCAGATGACGGCGACGCTCGGACTCCTCTTCGATACGCCGCCACAGGTCGACCTGGCGGGCCGATTCTGCGCTGAGTGCGACCGGCTCCGGCGCGTCGCCGTCGAGCCAGCGGTTGATCATCTCGGACGTCGCCGTTCCGCCAAGCGGAACTTCCCTATCGCTGAGCGGCTGCGCGTGCTCCGAGGCTCGGCGAGGGCGCTCGCGGCCAGCGTCGCCGCTGCCGTCGCGTGCGTTCAGGTTGTCTAGCATTATGCGTATTTCTCCTCTAGAAGAGCCTGGAGCGCCTCACGAGCGCGGTGAACGCGCATCTTCAGGGCCCCAACGGTGGTACCTAACAAATCGGCCATCTCCTCGTACGATCGCCCTTCGACGTGCTTCATCACGAATGCTTCTCGCAATGACGGCGCGAGAGTCATCAGTGCCTTGTCGAGGTCCGAGCGGAGCTCGGTCCGGTCCAACTCCTCATCGGGAGTCGAATAGCCGGAAGGCTGATCGTCTTCATCGTAGCTCAGGTGCGTGCGCCGAATGTTCTTCAGCCAGTCCTTGCACCCGTTCGCTACGATCCGGAATACCCAGGCGTCGAAGCGTCCGCGCACCTCGGCGAGGTGTTGGTACGCCTTGATGAAAGACATCTGGAGGATGTCTTCGGCAACATCCGGGCTGCCGGTCATGCCCAACGCGTGGCGATACAGTGGGTCGCTGTATCGGTTGATCAGAACCGAAAAGGCATCCCGGTTGCCCGCGAGGACTCGCGAGATGATGTCCTGATCTACTTCCAGTTGGTCGGTCGGAGAGGCCGGCACCGTCGTCTTCACGGTGCTAGTGTAACCCGATTCTCGCGCCGTCGATAGTGTTGCAGATGAGGCGCGCCTCGCCGTCGGCCTGGCAGTTGTGTTGTTGGTCACATGGGTCTGACGAACCAGTTAGGCCGTGGTAACAACAGACCCACAAGGTCCTCATTCTTCGCGCTCGGCGCCTTGTCGGAGGCGGGCGTAATAGAGCAGTTCTCGCACCTCGTCACCTTTGTAGCGTCGCCCTTCGCGGTCGCTGTCGGCGCGATAGCGCTTGTACCGTCGCGTGAACCGCTTCACCCGACCGTCGATCGCGGCGTCGGCAAGGATCGCTCGTAAATCCTTGTCTCCGATGACGCCTTCGCTGTTGTAGCTGACCAGAACGTGGCGAGCGCCGGTCGCGGCGAGCAGGCTACGCAGCGCGTTCGGAGCGTCCCGTCGTGAGCACCAGGCGCTCCTCTGTTCCGCGTCGGCGATGAGGCCGGTCTTTCCTCGCAGCTTTACTTCGTCTTCAAACCATCCTCGTGCAATGAGCTCGGGCACGTGGTAGTAGCCAGCGTACTGGCGAGTGTTGTACGGCGGATCGACGTACAAGAGGTCGATCGAGCCGAGTGCTTCCGCCACTTTTGCGGCATCTGCCTGGTGGGCAATGCAGCGGGCATGAGTCCGGATCGGAGGCTCGGGAACGACCGTGAGAGGCCGGAGGGCGTTCGGTTGCCATTGCTTGATGTACGCGGCGTAAACGCCCGCGGTATTCGCAATGCGATCTGCGCCTTCTATGACGGCCGCAAGCAGGATGTAGAACGTATCGTCGGCGAGAAGTCCACGCTGACGCCAGTCGTGGAGCGTGGTTCGAGCGGCGTCTATCCGGCGCGCATTCTGGTCCGTGAAATACATCCTCCCGCCGGCGGGACTGAAGTTGTTCGCAAAAAACCCTCCGCTCGGCGCCACGCCGGTCGCAAGATGGTCGGCGACCGCGGTCAAACGCCTGACCATCACATCGATGGAATCCAAACCGATATCGGTGGCATCCAAAGCGATGCCTCGCTCCGCGCCGACGATCGATCGATGCCTGGCAACCAGGCCGCGCTCGGCGAACAAAACGCGAACGCGGGGGTCGGCCTTCGCCAGTTCATCGAAGGAATCGATCCTCGATGCGACGACGTACGCCCGCTGCATCACGTACGAGTACGTCATGAGGTCGCTGGAGTGAACGACCCACCCGGCGGATTTGAGCGCTCGTCCGACGGCTGCCGTCCCCGCGAATGCGTCGTGCGCAACCCCTGGGGCGATGCCAAGTCTCGCGATCACGGATCTGAGGAACGGTAGCAGCTTCGTCTTGTTGCCGATGTATCGCATCGCTAGCTCGACCGCCCGCCTTCAGCACGCGACGGCACGGTTGGTTTTTGCTGGACACCGTCGTGACCATGATATAGAGTCGAGCGGTTCTCTATCGCGATCGCGAGCGTGGGCGACGTTATCGGGTCAACCCTGCAGGAATTCATCGCAATGGTGACGAACGCGTTCACACGGCCCGGTCCGTGGATCGCGGTAGGTGCAGTTGTTGTCATCGTGGTCGTTGCCGCAGCAATGCGAAGCAAAATGAGCGCGTCATGGGTCTGGATACCGGTTCTCGCTGGAGCGATCTACTTCGCCGTCTTTCGCTGGCTCAGGTTGCGTTGACAGTCCGTTATCGGCTTAATCCCGGATCAGACTTTTGTTGCGCCAACTCTACGCCTGTTGCGCCGGTCCGCGTCAATTGTCCGTTAAACAAGGGATTAGCTTCGTCTGTGCGGGGTAAACAACCGCTATTATCAGGTTTCCGCATTGGAATGCGGAGTGCTCATGCACCTCAGGTGCGGCGTGCCCGTTTTCGGTGCGGTAAGTCGGCGGATCCAAAATGAAACCAAGGGGGCGACACATGCAGCGGGTAAGCACTACGGTACGCGGTTTCTTGCGTGACGAGGAAGGAATTGCGGTCACGGAGTACGGCCTTCTGGTGGCTCTTGTCGCGGTGCTGCTCATTGGCGTGGTAACGATCTTCGGAAGCAGCATCAAGAGCTGGTTCGCAGATCGTACCTCGACGATCACGACCGTATAGCACCGCGCGTGACCGGCATCGCGGATGTCTGATCGAGGCGCCCATCTTTCGGGATGAGGCGCCTCGCTCCGTCTGGCTGTTCACGCCGACCGAACAGACGTTAGGCGCTCGAATGCAGCCCATCCGTGCTGTCGCACGAGTGCGCCGTGCTCATCGAGCCTCGGCGGAGGCAGTCGCACGGTACCTGGCGCGTTAGGCGCGACGCCCGTGAGTGGCGAGGCGTCCACGTCAGCGAGGGCCTCGGGAACCGTACGGACGATACCGGCTGGCACCCCGACCCGCGCCAGCGCGGTGAGCCAATATGAGGCCGGGCGAGACCCGACACGCTCCGCGATCGTGTTGACGACCGTTTCACGGTTCGCGATCCGGCCAACGTTGGTGGCCAGCCGCTCGTCGGCGGCAAGGCCGGCAAGCCCGAGTGCCCGAGCGCAGCTTTTCCACTGGCTGTCGCTGCCCACGGCGATCACGATCGGGCGGTCCGCCGCGTGGAACAACTCATACGGAACCAGATTCGCGTGCGCGTTACCCCACCGCGCAGCATTCTCGCCTGACACCAGTGCATTCTGCGCGACATTCACCAACGCGGCGACAGCGCTCGCGGCTAACGAGACGAATGTGTGTCGCTCCGCCGCCGTGCGCCCGCGGCCTCGACTAGCAAGCCCGCCAAGAATCGAGATGGTGGCGTCCTTGCCGGCCAGCACGTCCGCCAACGCAACCCCGACTTTCATGGGGCTGCCCGCTGGCTCGCCCGTGATGGCCATCCAGCCACTCTCGGCCTGGACCACGAAGTCGTATCCGGGTCGAGAGCTGGTCGGCCCGAAGCCGGTGATCGTGCACCACAGAAGCTCACGCTGGGCCGCCAGCAGGGTTGAGACGTTCAGCCCGCGGCGTTCCAGCGTTCCTGGGCGGAAGTTATCGACGACCACGTCCGCGGTGCGGATGAGTGACTCGAGGATGCGCACGTCGGCAGGTGCATCGAGGTCGAGAGCAACGCTGAGCTTGTTTCGGTTGACGCTGAGGTAGTACGCGCTCTCGCCGTCGGCGTCGAAGGGCGGACCCCAACCGCGCGTCTCGTCGCCCGTAACGGGCCGCTCGATTTTGATGACGTCGGCGCCTAAGTCCCCGAGCGTCATCGCCGCGAGTGGCCCAGCCAGCACTCTGGAGAGATCCACCAATCTAAATCCGGCGAGCGGTAAGGTCACGATTATGGCGCGATAGTGACTGGTTGAGACGATACTGATACGTATGATTATACGATTTGCAGCATGTTGCCTACTGCTGAGTCACTTGCATAGCTCGCGAAAAATCATATACTTACCGCCGTCCCGCGGTTAGAATTCGACGTCCGCTCGGCACACGGTATCACTCGGCCGGTTTCTCCTCAATCACCACGACGGCCCCTCCCTGAGGGAGCGCGGCCCCTCCCCTATGTCGGAAAAAGCGCCCCTTCCCGAGTCGAAGCCCGCCGCGGCTGAAGCCCCCGCGACAGCCACCCCTCCACGTCGAAGCCCCGGACACCGCGGCCAGGACGTCCGAGACACCGTCGCGGAAATGGCGGCGCGCGCGCATGAGATCAGCCTCGAAGCCGGCAGCAAGATGGCAGCAGCGATGAAAGACGTCATCAACGCCGCCGCCGGTCTCACCGGCTTCGCGGTGGAAAGCGCGCGGGACCTCGTCCAGTACATGGTCCGCCGCGGCCAGATGACCCAGGACGAAGCCGACAAACTCATTCGCGAAGCCGAGGAGGCGCACGGCAAGCGCAATCCGGGCGCCGCGCTACACAAAACAGCTGCGGCGCCAACCGAGCGCGCGGCGAGCCGGCCCGCGGTCAAAGCCGTCGACAAGCCGCCGACGATCATTCCAATGAAGCCGACGCCAACACCTCCCGCGCCCAAGGCCGCCGCCGCACCGGCACCAAAGCCCGCGACGCCCAAGGCTGCCGCCAGCGCTAAGAAAACAGCCCACGCCGCGAAAAAAGCCGCGCCGGCAAAGGGCGCGGTGAAACGGCCGGCAGTCGCCAAGGCAAGCGCGAAACCGACCAAGAAGAAATAGTCGCCTCGTCCTCGAACGCCGAAGCGCCGTGGGACCGGTTCTACGAACGGGTCTTGCGGCGCTTCAACGTCTCCAGCACATGCGCGCAGTTGATCAGCGCGATGTGAGTGAACGCTTGCGGATGGTTCCCCAGAAACTCGCCCGTCGCCGGGTTCAGTTCCTCGCTGTAGAGCCCGACGTGATTGGCATGCTTCAGCATCCGTTGGAAGATTCGCTCGCCTCGCTCGACCTCGCCGCATAACGCGAGCGCTTCCGCAAGCCAGAACGTGCAAATCGAGAACACGCCCTCCTCACCAGGCAGCCCATCATCGTTTCGGTACCGATACACCAGCTCCTTGTCCTCGCTGGTGAGCTCACGCAGCGCTGCCATCACCGTGCCCCGGACGCGAGGGTGATCGGCCGGGAGAAAGTGCACCATCGGGATGACGAGGTTGGACGCGTCCAGCGCTTCGGTGCCGTAATACTGAACGAAGCTTTGCTTGTGCTCGCTCCATCCTTTCTCCATCACCTCGGCATGAACGGCAGCGCGCTCCGCGTTCCATCGCGTTAGGTCCCCGGGAAGACTGAACCGGCGCGCGAGACGAATCCCGCGGTCGAGGGCGACCCAGCACATGACTTTGCTGAACACGTAGTGTTGAAGTCCCGCACGAACCTCCCAGATGCCGCTGTCGGGTCGTCGCCAGTTGTCCGCCACCCAATCCACGAGGCGCTGCAGGGTCAGCCACGTACCTTCCGTTACCTCGTGACGTCGGCTCCAGAGGTACGCCGTCTCCAGAACCTCACCGTAGACATCCAACTGCAGCTGATCGTAGGCACCATTCCCGACACGCACCGGCCGTGAGCCTCGGTAGCCCTCGAGGTGATCGAGCGTTCGCTCGCCGAGATCACGCGCCCCATCGATGCCATACATGATCTGCAAGTGGTTGTCATCGGTCTTTCGACACACGCGTTTGAGGAAGCGCATGAAGCGATCCGCCTCCTCGACGTGGCCGAGAATGTTGAGCGAGTAGAGCACGAAGGCCGAATCACGGAGCCAGGAAAAACGGTAGTCCCAGTTGCGGATGCCGCCGATCTGCTCAGGGAGCGACGTCGTCGGAGCCGCGACGATGGCACCCGTCGGCTGAAAGCACATCAGCTTCAGCGCGAGCGCCGATCGCTCGACCACCTCGCGGTACATTCCCGTGTATTGAATCCGCGCGGTCCACGTGTCCCAGAACGCGGTGGTCTCCTTGAGTTTCGTCTCCGACTGATAGTGGTCGATCGGCCGAACCTCGTCGTCGTCATAGCGCGCGACGAACCATGCCTGCTCGCCCTCCCGAAGCTTGATCGCCGCAACGGCAACGCCACCGTCGAATCGCCACCAGATGTCACGCGGTCCCGCCAGCGTCAGTACGTCGTCCTGCGCGTCGGTCGCCAATACGCCATTCCATCGGGGCTGCAATCGAATCATCGGCTCGCCATAGTCGAAGCGCGGAGCGAATCTCACAATGATCTCGGCTTCGCCCCGTTTGCAGCGCACACGCCGGTGAATCTCCGGAAAGTCGCCGCGATGCCCGGAGGCGGTCACCGGCATGAAGTCCGTGAGCTCGACCACTCCCCCTGCATCGAGACTGAACGTGGTGATGAGCACGTTGGTCGACGGCGAATAACGCTGTTCCGACGTGTGCGCCACGGCCGGAGCGATCCCGAAGCTTCCACCGCGCGCGACGTCGAGAATGGCGGCGAACACCGACGCCGAATCGAAGTGAGGGAAGCAGCACCAATCGATCGAGCCGTTCAGTCCGACGAGCGCCGCGGTGTGCAGGTCGCCGATGAGAGCGTACGAGGAAATCGGGCGATAGTCCCGATGCTCGGTCAGTCGCCATGGCTGCGGCGTCTCATGCCATACTCGCGTCGTCATTGGCGTTCCACAGCCGCGCGCGCGACGCGCTCGAGCAACCTTCGCAGCCGCTCGGTGTCGCGGAAACTGAATTCCGCCGCCGTATCGGCCCGGTCGCCTATGCAGATCGTGACCGCGGCCGAGTGGTGCTCCCGGAGAAATCGAAACGCGTCCTCGTCCGTGATATCGTCGCCCGCGAACAGAACGGACGCGCCCAGGCTGAACCCTCCAAGGTCGCCAACGAGTCGCGAAATCGCCGTCCCCTTGTTGACGCCAACGGGCGGTCGAATTTCGAGCACCTTTTTCCCCTCGGTCACGATGAGTCCCTGCTGTGCCGCGACACCTTCCACGATACCACGCAGTCGCGGAACGACGCGCTCATCCGCCGCCCTGTAGTGAACGCTGAGGGTCCAGGTTTTGTTCTCGAGCAGGACGCCACGGATCGCCGCAACCAGGGGCTCGAGTATTTGCGCCGTTCGTGCCATCACCTCTGCATAACGCGAGACGGCCGGATCGACCGCGGTCTCGCCGTTGGGGTCGATCACTTCGGCGCCGTGATTCCCCACCGTCCAGACGCGCCCAACGCCGACCACTCGTCTCGCATCGTGCGCCGCTCGACCCGAGACGAGGATGACGATGACTCCCGGCCGGGTCACCAACCCCGCAATGATGCGACGCGTCGCTTCTGGAACTCGCGCGAGCGCCGGATGTGCGGCGATCGGGGCGAGCGTTCCATCCACGTCGAACGAGAGCACCAGGGGACGACCCGTGAGTCGTGTTGCAATCAACCCGTCCACTTCGTTTTCGAAAGACCCGTCGACGACGGGTGCCCGCGTCATTGGCGCAGTTCTCCCCAGGGCGCCGTGTCGGGTGGTCGTGCGGCTTCACCATCATTGCCGTTGGCGGACGGCTCGGTGATGATGTCGCGCCGCCGCTCTCGATCCGGCGGCACGACTCCGCGGTCCATCAGCTCTGCGCAGCGCGCGAGAATGGCTTCGAGCCAGTCGAAGATCGTCGATTTGTGCAACTGCGTACGCATGGCTCGCATGCGACGCCGTCGCTCACCCGGCTCCATCTCCAGGGCCTCGCGGATGCCGTCAGCGAAACCGCCAACGTTGAACGGGTTGATCAGGACCGCTTCCGCGATTTCCTCGGCCGCCCCGGTGAACCGGCTCAACACCAACACCCCGTTTTCGTCCACCTGGCACGCAACGAACTCCTTTGCGACGAGGTTCATTCCGTCCTGTAGCGATGAGATGAGGCACAAATCTGCCGCCCGATAGATGGCCGCCAGCAGCTCGGCGTGGATGTTCTCGTGGATGAGGACAATCGGGTCCCAGTCGCTCGAGCCATATCGCTCATTGATCTCACGTACGGCCGCAAGCACCTCCGTTTGCAGATTCTGATACGGGGTGAGCTCGGTTCGCGACGGCGTTGCCACGACCAGCATCGTGAAGCGTCCCCGAAGCTCCGGCGACTCTTGCCACAGGCGGTCAAGTGCTCGAAGCCGCTCGGGAATTCCTTTCGTGTAATCGACACGGTCGACGCTGATGCCGAGGGCGCGACCGCCGCGCGCGTATCGTTGCCGCAGCGCACTCGCCCGCGCATCGCTCTCTTCCGTCAATGCGAGCCGCTCATACGCCGCTACGTCGATGCTGATGGGAAAGACACCGAGGGCGGTGTGGCGGCCTTCGAAGCCAACATACCCTGTTTCGCCGCGCACCTGTGCCTCGGGAACGAACGCGCGAACACAGTTCAGGAAATTGTGCGCGTACCGCTCGGTGTGAAATTCGATGAGATCATTTCCGAGCAGTCCACGCAGGAGCGCTTCGGGCACGCCCGTCGGCAGGAGCCGAAGGATGTCCGGAGGCGGAAACGGAATGTGCCAGAAGTGATGGATGAAGATGTCCGGGGCGCGCCGGCGAAGGTCCGCTGGCACGAGCGCAAAGTGATAGTCCTGCACCCACACCTGGGGCGTATCCGACGTACGCAATGACTCCTCGTAAACGGCGTTCGCGAATCGGGCGTTGATGGTCTGGTAACACTCCCAGTGTTCGCGATGAAACTCGAAATGCTGAATGAGGAGATGACAGAGCGGCCACAGCACCGTGTTCGCGAAGCCGAGGTAATAGCCTTCAATATCGGACTCATCGAGCCAGACCCGGCGCAGAGTGTACGCCGGTTCAAAGGGCGGAACGCCGAGGCGGCCGACTTCGTCCGCGGTATCCTTGTCGGCCGAACCGGAGCCCCAGGCGACCCATATGCCGCCAGTGCGCCGCATCGTGGGATCGAGTGCGGAGACAAGTCCTCCGGGCGGTTGGCGCACGTGGATTCCCGAGTCGCCCGCGAGGTGCTCGTACGGCTCGCGGTTCGACAACAGAATCAGTGTGCGGCCGTCGAGGTATCGAGTGACGTCCGTCATCGCGGATTCTCTCCGGCAACAGCCGTGCGAGCGGCCCCGCGTTTTGGGACGGCGCGGGACGCGCAACGAACCACTACCGGAAATGGGAGCGATTTTCGGCGCGCGGCGAACGCTTGAAGATCAGCTCGCTTGAGCCTACTCTGGCCGGCTATGGCGCAGGACGGATCTGATCGAAGGTCTGGTTGCCGATCGGGTACAGGCGCCAATCCTGGTAGTCGAAATGCCACCATTCGGCGTCGTAGACGCGAAAGCCCTCCGCCTCCATCGCGCGACGCAAGAGCTCCCGATCGTACCGCTGGCGCGATGTACCACCCGGGTAGTCGGGAAAGGCACGATTCGAGAACTCGTCGTACCCACTCACCATTTCTCTCGGGCGACCCGTGCGGCGGTCATACACTGTCAGGTCGACGGCCGCACCGCGGTTGTGGCGCGACCCCTGTGAGGGATCGGCCACGAAGATCTTCCCGCTTTCGGGGGTAGCGTCCCAGAACATCTTCGTGACATACCAAGGCCGATATGCATCGTGGATGAGAAGCCCGAGGCCTTGCTTGGCCAGTGCGCGGTGCGCCCGCAGAAGCGCTTCGGCGGCGGGACGCTGAAGAAACGCCCGGGCCTGCGAGTACATCGGCGTGCTGATGAAGTTGTTCGTCGTGGCGTAGCGAATATCGACCCTGATGGTGGAATCGAGCGTCGACAGCTCCACCAGATCCGACGGGCGATGCGTTCCCGTTTCGACCGGCGGCTTGGCCGCCAACGCCTCGGCGCGAAGCTCAGCGACAGGGCGCATCGGCGTCAATCGGAAGGTCTTTCCATCCTCGCCCTCTATCGGTCGACGCGGGAACACAACGCCGCCGACGCGCACTTCGGTCGCGTAGCCGTCGCCACGGCGCCGGAATGTGAGCCGTTCCCCGTCGTAGAGCCCGGAAGCAGGGAACGTGAACTCGGCTGCGCTGATCTCCGCGAGAGGATAATCGAAGAACCACTCGATCAAGGCGTGAAGGCGTCCATTGCGCTCGAGGATGTACAGCGTGTTATAGTCCCACCCGTATTCCCCAATGAGCCCGTGCCATCGCTCGGGAGGCTTGGCTGGCCGTGTACGGATCGCGCGAGACAGGGTATCGCGGTCGACGATAAGCCGGTTGCCGAGAAGAAGGACACGTGGACCGAACGACAACTCATCGTCGACCACCAGTGTGTCTCCTGCGAGCACGCGCAACCGGCTGCGAGCCATCCCCGCGGTCCGCGTTAGGTATACCGTGGAGTCGCGCGCGACGAGATCGACGCGTCGGTCACCCTCGCCGTAGCTCCCCTCGAGCTTCCGCGCCAACGCGAGGCCGATGGGTGACGTGATCTGTGGATCGGGCGGCGGAGAACTCGCTGCCGCGATCATGAGGCGAAGCGCCGCTGTCGCGATACGCGACGCCACGGCGTTGGTCCCGTCCTTGGTGATGGCAATCACAACCCCAAGGCTGTCGTCAGGCAGCGCCGCGAGCTCGGTCGCGAAGCCGTAGATGGCGCCGCCATGCCGAACAACTCGGTGCCCGTCCAGCGACGCAATGTCGAACCCCAGCCCGAAGCCTGAACGCGCACCCGGCGGCGCGAACTGCGGAGTCCACATCCGATCGAGCGACTTCGCGCTCAACACTCGTCCGGTCGACGTGCTCCCCCGGGCGAACAGCACGCTCATGAAGCGGCCGAGATCGAGTACCGTGGAGTACATGCTGCCGGCCGGTGCCATACCCAGCTCGAACGTGGGCGCGACGAAGCTGCGATTGTCGAGCGTCCACATCGTCGCCTTTGCGATTCGCGGGGCGATCGAGGAATTAGGCTCGAACGCGCTGTCCTCGAGGCCCATGGGACGCAGGACCGCGTCGGCAAGGTATTCGGGGAATCGCCGTTGCTCAGCGCTGGCGAGCGCGAGTCCCGCCACCGCAACACCGGCGTTGGAGTACTTCGTCCTGGCGCCCGGGCGGTAGGCGAGCCGCGTGTTGTTCAAGCTGCGGACGGTCGCCTCGAGCGACGGGGACGAATTGTCGAAATGGTGTCCAACAGGCGGTTCGCGGACGAGCCCCGCACGGTGGGACATGAGTTGCCGGAGGGTGATGGCGGAGGCACCGGGCCCACTCGGACCAAAGTCGTGAACGTACCGACTGACCGGTGCGTCCAGATCGACCGTTCCGCGCTCCACGAGCTGCATGACACCGACGTCGGTAAACAGCTTCGACACGGACCCGACGCGGTAGACCGTCCGCGCGGTCGCGCGCGTACTATCCCCAGGATTTGCCATTCCGAACCCGCGCGCCCAGACGACGTTTTGGCCCGCGACGAGCGCGATGGAAAGAGCCGGGAGCGTCTTGTCCACCATTTCATGGCGGATGAAACGCTCGAGGGCGCGCGCGGCCGCCGCATATCCCGCCGTGGGGCCCACTGAGTCGGGGGCGACTTGCGCGCCAACAGCGGGCGCCATGAACGCCAGCAAAGCGATCGATCGCCTAACGACACAGAGATGTCTCATCGCGTCCGTTCCGTTTTCAGATAGTCGTGCAGATCATCGACCGTGTCGACATCGCGAGGTGCGGGCCACGCCATCGGCTCCTCGACAACGACCGATGCGTGTCGGGCAACTACACTTCGGGCGCCGACATCGCCCCGGAGCGCCAGGAGCTCGTCGAACAGCGCCGAACCAAAAAGCGTCGGATGCGATGGCGCCGCCGCGTCCGCATAACGGGGAACCACGATCGCCGCTCCCGTTGCCTGCCATCGCGCGGCGATCCTTCGGTAGGCCTCCGGAAGGACGCCCGGCACATCACCGAGGGTAATCATGATGGCATCCGCAGCTCTCAGTTCGAGAACACCGCGGCCGAGTGAAGTCGCCATGCCGTCGGCGAATCGCGGCTCTCGAACGATTCGGGCGGGGAGACCGGCCAGCGAATGCGCAACGTCGTCCGACCTGTCGCCCGTAACGACGACGACCACTCCCACGTGCGCGTCGAGCGCGGCGTTGACCGCGAGGCGCACGAGCGGGGTGTCGTCGACCAACGCCAGCAGCTTGGAGGCGCGACCCGCCGCGAATCGCGTCGACCGACCAGCCGCGAGAACGACGATGCCAATCTCGGGCATCCGTCCTATCGAGACCTGGTGTAGCGCAGCAGTCCGGTGTGCAGAACGGTGAGCGGTAGACGGACGCACGCGAGTCGAGATGCCGGAATATCGGACTTGAGCTGCGTAATCAGCTCGGGCACTGTGAGCGTCTCGACATCTTCGAGTGGCGCTCCCCGCACAAGCTCCGTGAGCATCGAGGAGGCAGCGACACAGATCGCGCACGCGTTCGCCGTGAAGCGGGCCTCGGTCACCACGTCGCCGTTGAGCGCGAGCTCGATCCGAACGCGGTCACCGCAGAGCGGATTGGTCCCTTCCTGCGAGACGGTGGGCGCGACGAGAGCACCCCGGTTTCGTGGGTGCTTAAAATGATCGAGGATGGTCGGACTGTACGGCCCGCCCGCCACTACTCGACCGCCCCGCGGACCCCAGCCGCGCGGTATGCTGGAAGCCTGAACGCCATATCGCGGGTCAAGAAGCCGCCGTGGCCGAGTCGCGCAAGGTCCTTCCGTCCGAGACGTTCGCCGGTCAGGAGTCGTGCGATGACGAGATCGAACACGGTCGCCTGGGCGAACAGCCCGCACGTCGGCATGCCAACGACCGGGATGCCGTTCCACTCGGCGAGCCACAGCAGGCTCCCGGGATGCGCCGGTACGCCGTGGCTGACCATTCGCGCTCCCATCTTGTCCAGCGCCGCAAACGTTGGGTCGAGCAGGTCCATCGCCTTGGTGCCGGCGACCAGCACGATGTCCGCATCTCGAGCGGCTGCAGCAAACGCGTCAGCGATCGACGCGACGTCCGGCGGAGTGACCTCCAGCGCGCCTAACGCCGATCCGAACCACGCGATCTTCTCGGTGACGGCATCGCGAAACCGCGCGAGCGCCCGCTCTCCCATCGACTCGTGCACGACAGCCCCGACGTGGTACGCCGCGAACCCGCGGACGTGGATGGCACCGGCCGAATCGGCCAGTATGGCCTCCACATCGCTCAGCACGCGACGGCTCACAGCGAAGGGAATGATCTTCGCGCGCGCGACCGCCTCGCCCGCCTCCACGATCTGGCCGTCGTACAGCGAGTAGACACATGGTCCATCGAGCTCGTTGATGCGATCAAGGCGACCGGTGTCGATCGAAAGAACGCCGCGACATTCCGCCACGATCGGCCAGTGGCCGCCCGACGGAGCCCGAACGGAAACGCCGCCGCCCGCGACGCGGCGGGCGATGCGATCGCCCGCCGCGTCCTCGTGCACGTCGTCCGAGTCGAGCGCGAGCAGATGCAATTCCGTCCACGGCAGCTCCAGGGCACGCCGTGAGTCTGCGTCGTCCAGCACACGCCCCTTCGCGATCGCCACTCTGCCGTCGTCCGAGCGCAGCTCATGACACAGCACGCGCCCGCTGAGATCCGCCGTTTGCGCCAACGCACGCGTGACCCGAACCGCGTGCATCAGGCAGCCCCGGTTTGTGGACGACCACCGCGAA
>Ga0307406_10000141_pt1 | contig 43017 bp, 40 predicted proteins | sample 322Cmetagenome_3_FD_203706 | JGI IMG/M metagenome (GOLD analysis project Ga0307406, IMG submission 203706) | Maize rhizosphere microbial communities from greenhouse at UC Davis, California, United States - 322HYB-C-2 | ecosystem: Host-associated > Plants > Roots > Rhizosphere > Soil | place...
GCTGGCCGGTGCCGAGGCCGCGATGGAGCGGGCACGCACCGGGCACGCGCAGCCTTCGGGGACATTGCGGCTCACCAGCCCCCAGGGGTCGGCCGGCATGGTGGTCAGCTGGATCGCGACCTACAGCAAACGCTATCCCGCAATGCGCGTGGACTATGTACCCACGGACCGCAGGCTCGACCTGATCGCCGAGCACTTCGATCTTGCGATCCGCGTCGGACCGATGGCCGATTCCGGCCTTCGCGCGGTGGTGCTCGAGGAACTCGGGCTTTGGACTGTCGCGGCGGCCAGCTACCTTGCCCGGCATGGCACGCCGCGCAAGCCTTCGGAGCTTGCGGACCACGAGTGGATCGCGCTGTCGCTGCTGCCCGCCCCGTGGTCCGTCGATTTCGAGCGCGGCGGCCGCAAGGTGCGTGTGAAACTGCGCGGCTCGATATCAGCAGCGAGCACGGACGCCGTGCTGCATCTGGTGAGCCAGGGCGCTGGTATCTCCTTCTTTCCCAGCACGGCAGATCTGCGCGCCGAGGTGGAGGCCGGGCGCCTCGTTCGCCTCTTTCCCGGCTGGGCATCGGGGCGCATGTTTCTCTACGCGGCGTATCCGGGCAACATCGCGCCTCCCGCAAAGACGCGCGCGTTCATCGATCTGGCGAAGGAAGCAGTGTCACTTCGGGCGAGTGCGCACTGACCATTGGCGGTCAACAATGAGGCAAGAGACGGAATTTCGGCAGCTCGACGCGCGGACCAAACAGCCTGTGCAACAGCGCTTGCAAGATCCGGCCAACAGCGCACCCTGAACGCGACCACATCAGATGAAGCGCATCAAACTCACTGGCCTTGACCACCCTGTTCTGGGAAGGCTTGAACCGCACGAGACACTCTCTGGGATTCTTGCTACGTCCAGAAAATTCGGTGATGTTCAACTGGAGATTTGGGTCGATCCAGACGATGGTCCGCTTGACGACGCGCTGAGGCTTGCGGCAAGCGCGATGCCGATGCTTGCAGAACTGGATGCTCGGTGCCGCTCGCTCATCGCGGCCGACCTCCTGGCGTCCTACAACACCGGATGGCGCTTTGGCCAAGTTGCCAGAGCGGATGGCGCCATGGAGGAATTCGAGAAGCCCGCGCTTACGGAAAACGAGTTTGCGGCAAAGCTCTCTCCGACCTCGCTCCACATCACGGGCGGAAGCTTGATCGAGTTTTGGTACGCCGATGGGGAAATGTTCTGGGGACACAGCGTCGGGTTGACCTCGTTCAATGGCTTGGCTCTGACCGACGTGCATGTCGAGATGTTCGGTTAGCTGGCCCGCTGCTCTCGTTCGCGACGAACTTCTGCATTGGGCCCGGAGCTCCGGCCATCGCAACCGGCTACAGTCGGCCAGCACGGGGCGTTCGCAACCGCACGCCAATTCGCCCGTCCACGCCAAAAAGCATGACCGTCGACTCTGACCTCAACATTGCCGAAATTCCCTACGAGTCGGGAGCCATCAGGTTCCGCTATGCCAGGGTGATGGCACCAGACCGGACGCGATGGATCCGACACGGTTTCTTCGTTGAGTATCATGAAAACGGCACTGTGATTTCCGAAGGCCAGTACGCTGATGGCAAGGAAGAAGGGCTTTGGCGAGACTTCCATCCGAACGGCCAACCTGCAGCCGAGGGACGCTATCGCGAAGGCAAGGAAGCCGGCGTATGGCGGTTCTGGAATCCCGATGGAACCGAAGAGCCGAGCACGAATTTCAACTGACGCCAGGAGCTGTCTTTCAAAGACGCCCTGCAGCACCCGAACGGGGCTCTCGCTCACATGGCTTATGTGAACATCCACCCGAGTAAACTCCGCGGCTTTTCGTTTCTGTAGAGGAGCGACTTGCAATGGCTGTCTTGGACACCGGCCCATACTTCCACGGAACGCGGGCGGACCTCCAGGTGGGCGACCTGCTCACCGCAGGTTTCCGCTCAAACTACGACGGCGACGTCGTGATGAACCACATCTACTTCACCGCCTGGCCCAAAGGCGCCGGGCTGGCTGCCGAAATGGCGAAGGGCGACGGTCGTCGCCGCGTCTACATCGTCGAACCGACAGGCCCCTTCGAGAACGACCCCAACGTCACCGACAAGAAGTTTCCGGGCAATCCCACACGCTCATACCGCAGCCGGGAGCCGCTTCGTATCGTCGGCGAACTGGAGACCTGGGAACTCTTTGACGCGGAGTACATCCTGCAGCTGAGGAAGCGCGTACGCGTGGGCATGGGAGAGATCATTAACTGAATTGCGCAGGCGTGCCGGTGCGCCTTTCCTCAACTACGACACGCTTGATATGCGGCCACTCGAGATGCGGGCGATGGGTACGAGCGAGCGCTCAACTGGAGCGCTCGCAGCCGGAACAAGCCAACGCACAATTCCGCCATGGCAAGGCATTTCCCGAGTATCTTCAATCCTCCTCACGGCAAACTACCCAATCTCTGAATGGGCCGCGTCCCGTGCAACCTCTCTTACTGCGCTCCTTCGCCAATTGGCTCGTTCCCGTCGCGCTCGCCTGCCTCGTGCTGGCCTTGCAGGCGGGCGGTCAGCCGGTGTACGAAGCGCTGCGCTACGAACGCGCGGCCGTTCTCAGCGGACAGTACTGGCGCCTGCTCTCGGCGCATGCGGTGCATCTCGGCTGGGCGCACTGTCTGATGAACGCTGGCGGGCTGGCGCTGTGCGCCGCGTTCGCGGCAGGCACCCGCAGTTGGTGTGCCTGGGCCGCCGCGATCGTTGTGCTGGCCCTCGGCGTGGGGACTCTGCTGGTGATTGCATCGCCCCAGGCCACGAACTACGCGGGCCTCTCGGGCGTGCTCTACGGGCTCTTCATCTGGGTGCTGGTGCCGCGCGCCTGGCGCGGCGATCGCGTGGCCTGGATCGTCCTGGTCGCCGTCATCGCACGCATCGGCTGGCAGATGTTCCATCCGCCTTCGGGCGCGCAGCGTGCGCTGATCGGCGGCGAGGTGATGGTCGAGGCGCACCTGTACGGCGCGCTGTGCGCACTGGCGCTCTGCCTCTGGCAGGGTGCGTGGCCGCACTTGCGGCGGGCCTGAGCCGGCGCCGAGGACTGACCTCGGCGCCGGCTTCACCGCTTCAGGACCGACGGCGGCGGACGAGCGCAAGCGCCGCGAGGCCGGCCAGCGCCAGCACGAGGTCGCCCGCGTCGAGCGATCCGCCGCGTCTGCTGAATGGGAAGGCGATCGGCATCACCGCCGGAGGGGGCTCCGTCGTCGGCGGCGTCGTCGGCGGCGGCTCATTGTTCGACGACACGTAGGGCTCGATGTCGTAGGCGTAGAGCTTGACACTCGTCCCCTCCTTGGGACTCTCCGCCTGCATGGCGACGAACCCGCCAACGGACGCCTGACGCTGACTGATGGCGTTCCCGGCGTCCCTGTTCGGCGTCTCGCCATCGTCCACTTCCTTCAGAACATGATGCTGTTTGACACCGTCCTTGTCGGTATACAGGAACATCTTCATCTCGCCGGTCTGCTGGTCGATGGGCGTGTTGAACCAGACCGCCTGATCCAGCGCTCTGTCAGCGATCTGCGAACCCTCTTGGCCGTTCGTCTGTCGCGTGATCAGCGAATGCTGACCTGCCACGACGGTGCCATTCGCTCCGTTGCCTCTGAACACGACATGCGGGTAGACATTGGTGCCATGGATGAAGCTCTGCATCGTGTGCCCTTCCTGAGCGGCGTACGATCCTGCAGCAGGGCTCTTCGCCTCTTCGAAGACGAACTTGAGGTTGTCCTGGGCCAGCGCGGGCTCACTCGCGGGCGCATTCAAATTGCGCAATGGCAGAAGGATGTCGCCGCGGAGGATGACAGGCGTGCGCGACAGCGATTCCGGTGAGGCCGCCGTCGCGGGCTTGCTTCTGTTGGTCAAAGCTGCGGCCTGCGCCTGTCCGTTGAAAGCCGACTCCCCGGACACGACCATGTAGGTCCTTCCGGGTTCAAATCTCGTGACGAGTCGCCAGGCTTTCTCCGTCGCTGCATGCCTGTGCAACCGCAGTCCGAAAGGGTTGGTGACCGGGTCCTGCGACGACAGGACGAGCGTGTTGCGACCATGTTTCGGCACCGGCTTCGTTTCCGCGACGCCGGACGCTCTCGCCATGCCGTCGCTCCCATAGGAGGTGTTGTACTGCTTGAAGGGGGTCACGCCGTCACTGAAGCGAACTTCCGCATAGGACAAGGGGGCCTCCAGTGCATTGGCGGCATCCATCCACCCGACGGTCATCTTTCCAAAGGACAGTACGAAGGTCGCCGTGTTCTCCGCATAGGCAGTTGCCGGTGCGGGCCCCCTCGCGGTCACCGTGACATGGCAGGGCTTGCCGGGAACCACAGCGCAGTCGGGCGGGTTGAACTTCATGCTCTCCACGGCAAATCCCGAGGGCAGGGAGACGTTGGCAGCGGTGAAAACGACGTTCTTCGTTTCGACCGGCACATTGATGTCGAGCATCGCCTGAGCGTTCTTGCCGCCCCAGGTCCTGGCTTTGAAGGATTCGCCGCCATAGCTGAAAGTCGCGGTGACCCCGTTCGGCGGCAGGCCCGCATCGATGAGGTACTGCTCCGGGTTCGTCGTGGCCCAGTACGCCTCCTTCGGTCGGCCGACTCCAGACCACGGATACCCGTTGGTGTGATAACCCGGGTCCGTCATTCCCCACCAGGTGACCCGGTGCACGCCCCCCTTGTACTCAGGGTGACGACCTCCCGGGCCGGCGGCGTACTCCCTGAGCAGGCTGAAAAGTTTCGCGTACTGGATGCCCTGCTCCATGAACAGCGCTTCCATTTCGGGGCCGTTCTGAATCCGCTGGCCTTTGTCCAGGCCCAGGGTCGGCGCAAGATCCAGCTCGGTCAGATCGACATTCGCCCCGGTTTCGAGATAGGTCTTGATGGTCCTTTCGAAGGCGTCCAGGTTGAGCCTCATGTCCCAGTGCCCCTGCGTGCCGATGACGTCGATCAGCGGCCTGGGTTTCCCCTTGGCATCCAGAAGTACCCGCCCTCTGCCTGCAGCCGATTCAGCCGCGTACCGTTCATTGAATTCCTTGACCATCGCGGCGATCGCCGTGGCCTTCGAGGCTCGCTCGTTATCGTTGAAGTCGTTGTAGTTCAGGATCGCCGTCGTGTTCTGGCGCGCGTAATAGAAAGCGTCGTACATGTAGTCCCAGCTCTTCCCACCCTTGGCATAGGCTTGAGCCCATCGGGACGGCCGCTCCTCGGGGCTGTAACCGGTTCGGAGGGCATTCCTCCAGTCGGCGGGGTTGTCGGGGTTGTCTTTGAACGCTTCGTTGACGACGTCCCAGGAGTAGGCCTTGAAGGGTTCCCGATCGAAATGGCCGGCCACGGTCCGGACGTAGTACTCCAGACCCGCCTTCGCCGTTGCGTAGTCCCACGGCGTTTCCCAGCCGCCAGTCGAAGTCAGGACGTTGGGCGCGGGCCATTGGGCCGACTGGTTGTGCCAGAGCAGCACGTGCCCGGTGACCTTGACGCCGCGCGCATTGGCCGCGCTGATGTCAGCGTTGATGCCCGAGGTCAGATTGGTCAGGAAATTGGGGGTTGGATTGCTCATCCCCCCATTCCAGAAATCGGGCTTCATCGCGTTGCTGGGCGTCACCGCGTTGAAGTGTTTCAGGGTCATGGCGGCAACCGAGTTTTCACCCGGCACCACGTCGGAGCCGAAGTTGCGCGCGTCGAGATTGGTGCTGCCGATCAGGAAGTAGTTCTTGTACACATCCTTCAGCGCCGGCCAATCGGCAGGGTTCGCAGGCCGATCAGCCGCCAGGGCGGCGTTCGCGATCACAAGTCCGGTTGGCAGCGCAATCAAAAGACGCTTGAAGTGAAGTCTGCTGAACATCATCCCGATCCTCCTAGTGGTTCCGACGATCGGAGGGTTCTCGTTGGCTGGCTCTGCGGCAGACGCCTGTGCGCCCTATCGCAGATCGACGTTCGATGGTCAGATGCATGCTTGTCTCCTTGGGTTGAAAGGAATCATGAGGCGACCGGCCGTCACAGCCGCGCTCCCTGCAACAGCCCGCGGTCGGCCAGGTTGCCGATGAAGGCGCGCAGGCCGAAGCGCCAGGGCGGCGCGGCCTCGCAATGCGTCACCCGGTTCCTCAGGCTGCCCAGCCAGTGGCTGTGGATGCTGACCACGTCGCCCAGCTTGTGGGTGAAACCGCCGCCCGGCTCGTCCCGGTCTTCGGTGGGCGCGAACAGCGTGCCCAGGAACAGCATGAAGCCGTCGGGATACTGGTGGCAGGCCAGCGTCTGCGCCACCAGGTCGACCGGGTCGCGGCTGATGCTGGCCATGGTGTTGATGCCTCGCAGCGTGTAGCCGTCGTCGCCGGTCACCTGCAGGTGCACGGTCTCGCGGCGCAACTGGTCGAGGCCGAAGTGGCCATCGAACAGGCGGATGAAGGGGCCGATGGCGCAGGACGCGTTGTTGTCCTTGGCTTTGCCGAGCAGCAGCGCGCTGCGGCCTTCGATGTCGCGCAGGTTGACGTCGTTGCCCAGCGCGGCGCCGACGATGTCACCGCGGCTGCTGACGGCCAGCACCACCTCGGGCTCGGGGTTGTTCCAGGTCGACTCGGCGCGGATGCCGATGTCCTGGCCATGCCCCACCGATGCCAGCACCGGCGCCTTGGTGAAGACCTCGGCATCGGGACCGATGCCGACCTCCAGGTATTGCGACCAGAGCTTCTGCTGCTGCAGCAGGCTCTTCAGCGCCAGCGCTTCGGCCGAGCCGGGACGGATGTCGGACAGGCTGGTGCCGATCAGCGCCGTGACCTGGCTGCGCAGCGCGAGCGCACGACTGGCGTCGCCGCCGGCCTGCTCCTCGATCACGCGTTCGATCATGCTGCCGGCAAAGGTCACGCCGGCGGCCTTGACCACCTGCAGGTCGCAGGGCGCCAGCAGCCAGGGAACGGCGGGGTCCTGGCCTTCCGCCTTGCTGTTGTCGAGCAGCGCATCGACGCTGCACAGGAACTCGCCGGCCACCGAACGCACGGCTTGCGCCGGCTGGTCAGTCTCCAGCAGCGTACTCATGGTGGCGAAGTGTTTGCTCAGATCGAACACGCCATCGGGGCGCAGCACCACCACGGCCGGGCCGGCGGGCGTGCCGGCACGCCAGACGCGGCCTACGAGCGTTCCGGCCAGGCCGTCTTGCGGCAGCACCTGGTGCTGGCCATCGGTGCGCACTGGCATGGCCGTCGTTGTTGCAGTCATTCAGATTTCCTTGGGGTCTGGTCAATGGTTGTGGTGCGGCGTGCGTTCGGCGATGCGGCGGCACTTCAGGACCATCTCCAGCGTGGCGCCGTCCACGAGTTGCCTGGTGTGGCGGCGGTACATTTCCTCGCAGGGGGATGGGCTCGGCGGCACCTGCAGCGCAGGCAAGTCGCGCGGGCGGCGGGCGATCTCTTCGTCGGACACCAACGCGTCGCAACGGCCGGCCTTGCGGTCGACGCGGATCACGTCACCGGTGTGCAGCCAGCGCAGGCCACCGCCCATTGCGCAAGGCGGGGCCGGCCAATGCGGCCGGCAGTGCAGTCGCCAGACCCAGCGATCTGATTTTCATGATGTCTCCGGAATGGGATATGCGGGATGCGACGACCTTGCCGCGAGTCGCCGGCTCTCTGCGCAGCCGTGCTTGATGGACCCGAAGGCTAGGTGACGGCCCCCTGCCGGTCCACTGACTTTTTCGCTAGCATCCATTCCAAATGCTGATGAGTCCAGGCAAGACCTCTGACAAACCCCTCATGCTGGCGCAAGTCTCGCGTCTGCGTTTCCGGCATCTGCAGTTCCTCGACATCCTGGGAAAGACGCGCAATCTGCGCCTGACTGCCGAGCAGATGTACATCACGCAGCCAGCGGCCACCAAGGTGTTGATGGACATCGAGGAGATGCTGGAAGCGCGCCTGTTCGATCGCCTGCCGCGCGACATGCAACCGAACGAGCTGGGACTCTTCGCCTTGCGTTATGCGCACTCGGCACTGGACGGCCACCGCAAGTTCGTGGACGAGTTCAGCAACCTGAAACTGGGAGGGCACGGCCATCTGTCGATCGGCGCCATCTCGGGTGCGGCGGCGCATCTGCTGATTGCCGCGGTGGCCGAACTGCAGCGCCTGCGGCCGCTGCTGGTGGTGAAGGTGCTGGAACAGAGCAGCGATCAGCTGATCGTGTGGCTGGCCGAGCGCAAGATCGACGTGATGATCGGCCGTTTCACCGACGAATCTCAGCGCGACCAGTTCCATTACGAAAACCTGACCGGTGAAAGGTTGCAGATCACCGCAGGTGTGCACCATCCGCTGCGCGGACCGAAGGCCCCTGGATTGAGGGAACTGTCGAACTGGCCGTGGATTCTGTATCCGACATCCACGGCGCTGCGCAAAGTGTCGGATGACATCTTCCGCAGCACAGGCCTGTCGCTCACCTCGGGCATCGTCGAGACGCCATCGTTTCTGTTCGCGCTGGAGCTGCTGCAGAGCACGACCATGCTGTCGCTGCAGCCCGCCGCGCTGGTGGAAAAGTATGTACGGCGCGGGCTGCTGACGCGCATCGCGGCCGAGCTCCCCAACCGCATGCCCGACTTCGGCCTGATCACGCTGCAAGGCGAGCCCCCCAGTACGGCCGTGCTGGCGTTCATGGACGTGATCCGCAACATGGCGGACCACGAGGCCGAAGAGACATTGGGCGAAAAAGCGACCCCCGGTGCCAGGCCCAAGCCACGGGGTCGCGCGCCTTCTCGCTGTTGATCAGGCGGTCGAGCCTGAAAAGCCGTGCGAAGCGACTACCGGCTTTTCGGTAACTCCGTTGCCCCACACAACAAGCAGTCGATCGAGAACAAGATGGTTGGAGACATCGAGGCAGGCACGCTGGACCGAAGCTGGATCGACGCCACCTTGGCAGGGCTTCAATACTTCGTCGAAAAATAGTGCCGCTCGAAACTATCGTCGATGGGGCTTGCTTCGAAGGTCGGACTCACGACTACTTGCCGCGGCCCGAAACAAGGTTTGTCCCTTGAGCAAAGGCCGCACGATACTTACGCATCATGTTGTGCGGGTCGAGCGCCAGCCATCGGGCGTCGCCAGCGTCACAGCGGTGTCGAGGCTGCCCAGAGCGTGGACTGCGTCGTTTTGCGGGTCAACAACACCGAAGTCCGGCTCCAACAGGTAGCTCATGAACATGCCGGTCGAGATGATGACCCACTCAGTCTGGTGCTGGCTGCGCAGCAGTTCGCGCACGTCCAACTGGGCGTCGAAGATGTCCTGCGGGCTGCCCCGACCGATCACGTCGAAATCGACCCCGAACTGCCATGGGAAGTACCTCGGGATCCGCGCCTGCAATGCGGCCCGCGCCAACTTCATTGGCGTGTCGATTCCGGCCGCATAGCCCGCGCATGCGTTGCAGCTGCCACTCTCAACGTGTGTCAGCCAGGCTCTTTTCCAATCGAGCGATCAATCGACCGAGCTCCGCCTGGTCCGTGGCGTTGAGCACCGGCCCCGGCTTGCGAACGAATGCGGAGCGAATGGCGCCGCGGCGCTTGAGCGTCTCCTTGCGCAACGCGAGGCCCAGCCCATACTGGAACTCGTGACGCAGCAACGGAAGATACAGGTTGAAGAGGTCTTCGGCTTGGTCGAACTTCTTCTGCTCGCACAGCGCGCAGACCTGGACAAGCATCTCGGGATACGCGAACCCGGTCATCGCCCCGTTCGCGCCGCGGAGCATCTCCTGCGGCAGGAAGAGGCCGCCGTTGCCGACGAGAATGCTGATCCGGCGGCGACCTGCCTCAGGGCCGGCGCGAACTTCGCTCAGCTTACGCATCCCCGGCATCTCTTCATGCTTGAGCATGACGACTTGCGGGAAGTCGTCGATCAGCCGGTTGATGACCGCCACCGACATGTAGACGTTGGTCGCTTGCGGAAAATCCTGCAGGCAAACGGGAATGTCCGCGCCTAGCGCCTTCATGACCGTGGCGTAGTAGTTATAGACCTGGTCGTCGGTCTTAAGATTGGCGGCAGGCGCGAGCATCACCCCTGCAGCGCCTTGCTCCATGGCCGTTTGGGACAGGCGTTCCACGTGCTGGTTCGACGCATGGCTGACCCCAACGACCACGGGTACGCGGGAATTCACACGCTTGAGTACGCGGCTCATCACCGTGAGGGTCTCCGATTCGGTCAGCTTGGGGGCTTCGCCCATCATGCCGAGGATGGTGAAGCCCGTGACGCCCTTCTCAAGGTAGAAGTCCGTCAGGCTGTCGGTGCTCTCGAGATCCAACTCACCCTGGTCGGTGAACGGTGTCGCAGCGATGATGTAAACGCCGGTGGCGTCTTCGTTGAGTTTTTTGGTAGGCATTCTGGTTCCTTTGAAGGAGATGTTTTGTGCGGGTTCGAGACACTCAGGCTCGGGCACGTCGGTGTTCGAGGCTTCCCAGCAGGCGAGTGAGTGGCCACAGAAGTGCGAGATAGATGATCGCCGCCAACATGATTGGTGACGGGTTGTAGACCAGCGACTGGGCGTCACGAGCGGCGCGCAACAATTCCGGGATCGCTACAACGCTTGCAATACTCGTCAGCTTGACGATCTCGATCCCGTTGCCGACCAGGTCGGGCAGGACGTTCTTGACCGCTTGCGGCACGACGACGTAGCGCAATGCCTGGAACCGAGTTAGCCCCGTCGAGCGCGCAGCCTCCATTTGCCCCGCGTGAACGCCTTCCAATCCTGCGCGGAAGACTTCGGCGAAGTAGCTGGAGTTGTTCAACACGAATGCGAGTGCTACCGCCGTCACCTTGTTCAGCTCGATACCGAGAAAGGGGCCGCCGAAGTAGACCAGGATCAGCAGGACCAGCGGAGGAAATGCACGGAAGAAGTCGACGTAGGCGACGATCGCCCACCTCACCATGCGGTTGCGCGACTGGTTCACGGCAAGGGCAATGGCCAGCCCCGCAGCGCCGCCGAGCGGGATGACGAGCGCAGACAGCCAGATGGTTGTCCACAGTCCCTTGAGCATGAAGGGCAGCACCTGAGCGTAGATGTCCAGGTTGAAGAAGTTCTGGATGATTTCGTTCATTTCAGGCCCTGCGCCAGCGTTTCTCGATTGACCGCGAGGCGATGACGAGCGGAAGGAAAACGATCAGGTATGCGATCGCTGCCATCATCAGTGGCGTCGGATTACCGGCATGGCTCGTGGCGCCTTGGGCCGTATTCAGCACCTCGTTGAGCGCGACGACGGAACCGAGTGCCGTGTTCTTGGTGATCGAGATCACGCGATTGGTCAACGGCGGAACAGCCCGGCGGATCGCTTGCGGCAGCAGCACAGACTGCATGGATTGCCACCATGTCAGGCCCGTTGACCTTGCAGCTTCCATCTGTCCTGCAGGCACCGCGAGAATTCCGGCCCATACGCTTTCCTCCGCATAGGCAGCCAGCACAAGTGACAGCGACAACCAGGTAACGGCGAAAGCGGACAGGGGTACGCCCAGCGAGGGCAAGCCGAAGTACAGCACGATGATCACGACCAGAGGCGGCAGCGAACGCATGATGTCCGCGAACGCGACGATCGGAAGCGCGACCGCCCGGAGACCGAACGAGCGCGCGATCGCGAGCACCAAGCCGAGGAGCGTGCCGGTGATGACGACGGCGATGCCGACGCCCACAGTCACGAGAGTTCCTTCGAGGATCGCCGGCAGATACTGCTTGGCGACCGCCACGTTGAAGAACGTGAACAGGAGTCCGGAATCGGCAATCATGACGCACGACCGTTGGCGTACCTGGCCAGGAAGCTCTTCGTGCGTGCTTCACGGGGCCGTTCGAACACGTCGGCAGCCGAGCCCTCTTCTACAACCACGCCGCCATCCATGAAGACGACGCGATCCGCCGCGGCATGCGCGAACGCCATCTCATGGGTCACCACGAGCATGGTCATCCCGCGCTGGCGCAGGTCTCGCATGACGTTCAGCACGTCTTCCACGAGCTCCGGGTCCAGGGCGCTCGTCGGCTCGTCGAAAAGGAGCACGTGGGGCTTGAGAGCGATGGCCCGGGCGATCCCCACACGCTGCTGCTGGCCCCCGGAGAGTTGCGCCGGGAAGGACTTGGCTTTTGCGGCGAGCCCCACTTGGTCGAGCGCGGCCATCGCCAGCTCGTCCGCCTCGCTGGTGGACTTGCCTTGAACTTTCTTCAGGGCAAGCGCGACGTTGTTCAACGCCGTCAGGTGGGGATACAGGTTGAACTGCTGGAACACCATGCCGATGTCCTGCCGCACGCGATTGATGTTCACGGACGGTGAGGTCACCTCGTGGCCGTTCGCCACGATCTTGCCTTGCGTCGGGGTCTCCAGCAGGTTGCAGCAGCGGAGCATGGTGCTCTTGCCCGAGCCCGAGGGTCCGATCACGCATACCAGTTCGCCCGCGTTGATGTGCAAGTCGACGCCGCGCAGCACCTCCGTGCTGCCGTAAGACTTGCGCAGTCCGGTGACTTCAAGGATCGGCATCATGCGCACTTCGGTGCGACGGGGGTCGCGTCGTAGCCTTCGGTGCCGGGCACGCCAGTTCCGGGCGCGATCTTCACCGCAGAATTCTCAGCATCCGGCTGGAAGCCGAACCACTTGATCGCGAGCTTGGCAACGGTGCCGTCCTTCTTCATGCACTTGAGCGCGTTGGAGGCGGCGTCGCGGCCGGCCTTGTCGTCGGCGCGAAAGGGCAGCGCCCAGACCAGGCCGGTCTTGATCGTGTAGCTGGTCTTGAGGCTGGGGTTCTGCTTGGCAACCCAGGCCACTACCGTGGTGCCGGCCAGGTTGTAGTCTGCGCGGCCCGACTGCACTGCCTGCACCGCGTCGGCATTGGCGCCATAGACGTCGAACTTGAAGCCGTACTTCTCGGCGTTGTCGCGCGCCCAGCCTTCGTAGTTCGAGCCCTTGTTGACGGCCAAGGTCTTGCCCTTGAGCTCCTCGAGCTTGACGATGGCCGGCGCCGACTTGTTGCCCAGGAAGGCGTAGTCGGTGTCGAGGTATCCCTCTGTGAAAAGCAGCGACTTGGCGCGCTCGGGCGTCACCGTGACCGGGGCCACCAGGAAGTCGTAGCGGCGGCTGTTGAGGCCCGGCACCAGGCCCGAGAACTCGGCCCCCTCGATCTCGATCTTGCGCCCCAGGCGCTTGGCCAGTTCCTCACCAAGGTCGACGTTGAAACCCTGCACGCCGCCGCCGAGCTTGGCCATGGCATGCGGCGCGAAAGTGGCATCTACCGCGGTGCGCAGCGGCGCTTGGGCCTGGGCCGCGGCGGCGCCGATGCACAGAAGCGCGACAGGCACGGCGCGAATGCACGAAGAAAGAATCGGGGACTTCATGGTTCAACTCCTGAGGAATTCAATGAGGGGGTAAGGGTGTGGTGGGCGGCCGGCACGCACCGCCCCAAGAAGAACGAGGCGATCAGTGGCCGCGTTTCAGGCCGACCAGTTGGCTGAAGCGGCCCTGCTCGGGCGACGCCGTGGGCCGCTGGGACAGCGGATCGGGCCGGCCGCGAGCGATGTACTGGCCGCTGCCGCGTTCGGCTTGCAGCGTGTTGTCGGCGACCACGCAGCGCCCGCGGCTGAACACCATCTCGGGCCAGCCCTGCAGCACGCGGCCCTCATAGGGCGTGTAGCCCACGTTGTCGTGGAGCATCGCGGCGCCAACGGTCACACTCCGCTCGGGGTTCCAGAGCACGACGTCGGCATCGGCACCGACCGCGATCGCACCCTTGCGGGGTGCCAGACCGTACATGCGGGCGTGGTTGGTGGACGTGAGCGCGACAAATTCCTCGATCGAGAGCCGGCCCTTCATCACGCCTTCAGAGAACAGCAGCGGCAGCCGCAGCTCGATGCCAGGCACGCCGTTGGCCATTTCCTTGAAGGTCGTGGCATCGCCCTTGGGCAGCTTGCCCGAGGCATCGAAGCGGTAGGGCGCGTGGTCCGACGAGTACACGCCGAGCGTGCCGTCCTTGAGCCCGGCCCACACCGCTTCCTGGGAATCGGCATCGCGCGGCGGTGGGCTGCAGCAGAACTTCGCGCCCTCCATGCCGGGCAGGTCGCTATCGGAGGCTTCAAGGAACAGGTACTGCGGGCAGCTTTCGGCATATACCGCCGCGCCCAGCCGGCGCGCATTGCGGATCACCTCGACCGTCTCGCGGCCCGCCACGTGCACGATGAGCACCGGCACGTCGGCCAGACGCGCCAGCGCGATCGCTCGGTTCGTGGCTTCGGACTCGGCCAGCGTGTCGTGCGCGACCGCATGGAACTTCGGGGCGACGTGGCCGCGCTCGAGCAGGCGGTGCGCGATCCAGCGGATCATGTCGTGGTTCTCGGCGTGCATCATCACCAGCGCGCCCTCCTCACCCGCCACCGACATCACCTCGAGCAGTTGGTAGTCATCGAGTTTGAGCTTGTCGTAGGTCATGTAGACCTTCAGCGAGGTGATGCCGTCGCGGATTACCTGCGGCAGGTGCTCGCGCAGCGCGGTCTCGTCTGGGTTGGCCAGGATCAGGTGGAAGCCGTAGTCGATCACCGCCTTCTCGCGCGCCAACTTGCCGTAGGCCGCCACCACCTCGGGGATGCTGTCGGCGCGGTGCTGAGCGGCGAACGAGAGGATGGTCGTGGTGCCGCCGAACGCGGCCGACACGGTGCCCGAAAAGAAGTCGTCGGCGCACATCACGCCCATGCCCGAGAGCTGCTCGATGTGGCAATGACTGTCGATGCCGCCAGGCAGCATCCAGCGGCCCGCGGCGTCGACGTCGCGCGTGCCGGCCGCGAGCTTCGGCGCGATCTCCACGATCACGCCGTTGCGCACGCCGATGTCGGCGTGGAAGGTGCCGTCTGCATTGCTGATCCGGCCGTTGCGGATCGTGAGGTCGAAGGGGGTGTCGGTCATGGCGTGGCGAGAGGAAAGCAGATCGGATGCGAAGCACCGTGGCGCGGCAGCTTCTGCACCAGACCGTGCGCCAGTCGGCCGGACTCAGCCGGGCCGGGGCGGGCTGAGCGGGCTCGGAAGGCGAATGGACGGTGCATGGAATGGCGGTCGGAACAGCAGGGTATGGCGGCAATTATTCCGACGCCCCCTGCTCTTGTCGCGTGACAGTTTGACCGCGATGATTAACATCAAGTTAAGTCTCCTGCGTAGAAACCCGGAAACCCTCGCGTGCCATCACGCCCTGCAGCACGTCGACGAATCCCTGCGCCAACTGCGACATCGGCTCGGTGCGCAACCGCACCAGCGTGGCCTTGAGCACCGGCGAGTTGAGTACCGGGCGCATCACGAACTTGCTCGAGGTCCAGCTTCGGGCCGAGAACTCGTCGACCAGCGAGATGCCCGCGCCCGCCTGCACCAGCGCGCAGGCGTTCTGCGGCGAGCCGGCCTCGATCGCGGCGCGCACGGTCTCGCCGCTGGCCTCGAACAGCGCGCCCACCATCGCACCGAAGGGCGAGTCGCGGTCATACGAGATCAGCGGGAACGGCAGCAGGTCGGCCACCGAGAGCGTGGCGCGCCGGGCCAGCGGATGGTTGTAGGGGCAGATGCAAACCAGCCGGCCGCTGCCCAGCTCTTCCATTTCCAGGTTCGGATGGTTCACGGGGAGGATGGTCATGGCCAGGTCGGCCTGGCGGTTGAGCAGCCGCTCGGTCAGCGGCGCATGGCCCAGGTATTGGAACGTCAGCTTCACCTGCGGGTTGCTGTGGCGGTACTCGGCCATCGCCATCGGAACCACCGCCTGGCCCACGCTCGGGCTGGCGACCAGGTTCAGGATGCCCTCCTGGTGCTCACTGAGTTCGCGCGCCAGCTCGTTCACACGCTTGACGCCCGCATAGACCACCTCGACCTCGTGGAACAGCTTCTTGGCCTCCGGCGTGGCGAACAGCCGGCCTCGGATGCGCTCGAACAAAGGGAAACCGACCCGCGCCTCGGTGTGTGAGAGCAGGCGACTCACTGCGGGCTGCGAGACGAACAGCAGCTGCGAGGCGCCGCGGATTGAGCCGGTGATCATGACTGCTCGAAAGACTTCGATCTGACGGAGATTGAAGGACATGGGTGCCCCGTAAATTAACAAGGTGTTAATCATGACGCATGAATTGGCAAGTGTGGAAGGGGCCGTGCGCTCCTAAACTGCGAGCCCTCGGCGCCTCCTCTGCCGGGTCCTCCAAGCTTCAAGAAGAAGGTCGCCCATGCGCCAGACGCTCTACGTCATCAATCCCAACAGCAGCGAGGCCGTCACCGCCGGCATCGACGCGGCCATGGCGCCGCTGCGCCGGCCCGATGGCCCGCGCATCGAATGCGTGACCCTGGCCGACGGCCCGCCCGGCGTGCAGAGCCAGCACGATGTCGACCGTGCAGCGCTGTCGGTGCAGCGCTTCGCGCAGGAACATCTCGGCGATGCCGCGGGCTTCGTCACCGCCTGCTTCAGCGACCCCGGGCTGCACATGCTGCGCGAGATGAAGGGCCCGGTGTCCTTCGGCATCAGCGAGTGCGCAGCACTGACCGCGATGACGCTGGGCCAGCGCTTCGGCGTGATCGCGATTCTGCAGGGCTCGATCGGGCGCCACTGGCGCACCTGGGGCGCGATGGGCATCGCGCAGCGCGTGGCCGGCGAGGTGGCCATCGGTCGCACCGTGACCGAACTCTCGGACCATGCCGCCACGCTGGCCGGCATGGTCGACGCGGGCCGTCGCCTACGCGACGAGCACGGCGCCAACGTGCTGGTGATGGGTTGCGCCGGCATGGCGCCTTTCCGCGCGCCGCTGCAGGACGCCACCGGCTTGCCAGTGGTTGAGCCCACTCAGGCCGCCGTCTCCATGGCCCTGGGCCGCATCCAACTTGGCTGGTAAGGAAAACATGAGCAATCTGCACCCCCATCTCCTCCAACGCCTGCACGCAGCCGTCGGCGACTCCGGGCTCGTCAACGACAGCGAGGCCAAAGCCCCCTATGAGACCGACTGGCTCAAGAAATGGACTGGCCGCAGCAGCATCGTGGTGCGCCCGGCCGACACTGCGCAGACCGCAGCCGTGATGCGCATCTGCCACGAGACCCACACGCCGGTCGTCACGCAGGGCGGCAACACCGGGATGAGCGGCGGCGCCACGCCCGACGGCAGCGGCGCACAGGTGGTGCTGAGCACCGTGCGCATGAACGCCATTCGCGCCGTCGACCCGCTCAACAACACGCTGACCTGCGAAGCCGGCGTGCTGTTGGCAAACATCCAGGCCGCGGCGCAGGCGGCGGACCGCTTCTTCCCGCTGAGTCTGGGGGCCGAAGGCAGTTGCACCATTGGCGGCAACCTCGCGACCAACGCCGGAGGCATCGCCGTGCTGCGCTACGGCAACACGCGCGAGCTGGCGCTGGGGCTGGAGGTGGTGCTGCCCGATGGCCGCGTCTGGAACGGCCTGCGCGCCCTGCGCAAGGACAACACCGGCTACGACTTGCGCGATCTGTTCATCGGTTCCGAGGGTACGCTGGGCATCATCACTGCTGCGGTGCTCAAACTGCATCCGCGGCCGGTGGCGCGCGCCACCGCCTGGGTCGGCGCGCGGGACATCGAGGCGCTGGTCGGTCTGCTCGCGCAACTGCGCGCCACCTGCGGCGAGCGCCTCGTGGCCTTTGAGATGATGTCAGCCGAATCGCTCGCGCTGATCCTTGCGCACGTGACCGATGTGCGCGCGCCGCTGGCTGAGGAGCATGCGTTTCACGCGCTCATCGAGTTGGCCGACACGCAGGGCGATGGCCTCGCCGAACTGCTCGAGGCCGGCCTGGGCGATGCGCTTGAGAACGACACCGTGCAGGACGTGGCGGTGAGCGTGAACGTCGCCCAAACACAATCCTTCTGGAAAATCCGCGAGGGCATTTCGCAGGCGCAAATGCGTGCGGGCAAGGCCGTGAAGCACGACATCGCGCTGCCGATTTCGGCCATCGCCGCCTTCGCACGGGAAGCTGGGTCCGCTTTGCGGGCTGCCCAAGCCGATGTGCGCATCATCAACTTCGGCCATCTGGGCGACGGCAACTTGCACTACAACGTGCTGCTGCCGCTGGATACCCCCCCCGATGTACTCGCGGCCACCACCGCGCAGTTCAACCGCATCGTCCACGACATCGTGGCCGCCGCCAACGGCAGTATCAGCGCTGAACACGGCGTGGGCCAGTTGAGGCGCGACGAACTGCGGCACTACAAGTCCGAGGTCGAGTTCGATCTGATGATGCGAATCAAGCAATCGCTCGACCCCAATCAAATCATGAACCCCGGCAAGCTCATCTAACCAAAGACAAGGACAAGACATGGACCTCGGACTCTCCGGAAAAGCTGCGTTGGTGCTGGGTGCCGGCGGCGGCCTGGGCAGCGCGATCGCGCGCACCCTGGCCCGCGAAGGCGCACGCGTGGCACTGGCCGACATCGATCTGGCCGCAGCCAGCCGCGTGGCGGACGAGATCGGCGCCACGGGCGCGCAGGCCATCGCAATGCAATGGGATCTGGGCGACCTTTCGGTGATCGATGCGAACATCGCGCGCATCGAGCACGAGCTCGGTCCGGTCGACGTGCTCGTCAACAACACTGGCGGCCCGCCGCCTACGCCCGTGTCGGGCCAGAGCAGCGCGCTATGGAATACGCACTTCCAGAGCATGGTGATGTCGGTCATCGCGATCACGGACCGCGTGCTGCCCGGCATGCGCGAACGCAGGTTCGGCCGCATCGTGACCAGCACTTCGTCGGGCGTGGTCGCACCCATCGCCAACCTGGGCCTGTCGAACGCCCTGCGCATGACGCTGCTGGGCTGGTCGAAGACGCTGGCACGCGAAGTGGGCAAGGATGGCATCACTTGCAACATCGTGCTGCCCGGTCGCGTGGCCACGGGCCGCATCCAGTTCCTCGACGAGCAGAAAGCCAAGCGCGAAGGTCGCGCGGTGGCCGACGTGACTTCCGAGAGCAATGCGAGCATTCCAGTCGGCCGATACGGCGAGCCGCAGGAGTATGCCGACGTGGTCGCGTTCCTTGCGAGCCGCAATGCCTCCTACGTCACAGGCTCGGTCATCCGCGTGGATGGCGGCCTGCTGGCCAACATCTGAAGCCGCGGGAGCATCGGCCTTGACGATCCTGCGCACCTCAGCCGCATCGCCCTTCGGGCGCAAGGTCCGCATTGCGATCGACGTGCTCGGCCTGGCGCCGCAGATCCGTGTGGTCGCAGCCGACACCAACGATCCCGCGGACACCCTGCGTCAGCAGAATCCGCTGGGCAAAATCCCAACGCTGGTCCTGGACAACGGCGAGGCGCTGTTCGACTCGCGCGTCATCGTCGAGTACCTTAACGCTGTCGATGGCCGCGACCTCCTGATTCCCGCAAACGGCGCGCGCATCGGCGCGTTGCGGCAGCAGTCGCTTGCCGATGGCCTGCTTGACGCGGCGCTGCTGCAGGTCTACGAGAAGCGCTACCGACCGGACACGCACCAAGTGGCATCTTGGCTTGCGCTACAGCAAGGCAAGGTCGATCGCGCACTTGCCTTCGCTGAGCACAACCTGGCGACTTCAGCGGCGGCTGAACCGCACATCGGCGAGATCGCACTTGCTGCCGCGCTGGGCTTCCTGGATTTTCGCTTTGATCGACGCTGGCGCAGCACGCACCCAGCACTGGTGCGGTGGCTGGCTCTGTTTGCTGAGCGGTGCCCCGCATACGACGCCACGGCGCCGCAGCTGGCCCTCTGAGGTTGCCAGATGGCGATCTGCCTCTTTCATTGGCGGCACTGTTGATTGACGCCGAAAATCGACCCGGCAGGAATGCGGACAACCTGGACTATCAGGAGGTAGTGGCGAGTTCACGAAGTCAGAATGAAAGGGCAGAATTCGGCCGAGGCCGGCCTCCAGCATTTGCACAGAATCACCGAAGGCAGACACTGGGACATTGGTCACTTTGTGCGTGGCGTCTAATAGATACCAAAAATCCCTATCGAATCCATTTGCTCCAAGGAGCCATTTCTGGTGCTGACGCAGATACTGCAAGACGACGGTGATTCATTCGAGGTATCGGTTCGCAAAGCTGCCACAGGTTCGCCAGTCGTTCTTTTCTCAGTCGGATCGGGCGGTCAGCCGGAACGGCTCTCCACGCTCCTGGACGCCTTGACCGAATCTGGTTGCACGGTGGTTGCCCCCCATTTCGAGCGACTTCCTTCGACGACCCCCACAGAGGAGGAACTGGCCCTCCGGGCAAGACGCCTCGCCCTTGCACTGGACGCATTCGTTGAGCACTCCGCAAGAGCGATCGGCGTGGGGCATTCGATCGGTGCTGCGATCCTCGTTGCAATGGCCGGCGCTCAACTGTGGTTAGGGCCAGGTCGGCGCGTCAGCATCGCACCGGACCGTCGCTTGGCTCGCCTGGCCCTTTTGGCGCCGCCAACCGGTTTCTTTCAAGCCCCGGCCGCACTCGATGCCGTGCGAATTCCGGTTTTGGCGTGGGTGGGGTCGGCCGACAACATCACGCCGCCAATGCAAACGGAATGGCTTGCAAGTGCCATGCACGATTGGAACATCGTGGATGTCCGCATCACCGAAGGGGCTGGCCATTTCTCGTTCATGGACGTCCCACCGCCGCACAGTACGGAGCCGCTTCCCAACAAGCAGGCGTTTCTGCGAGAGTATTCGAATGAAATCTGCAGGTTCGTGGGGGCCGTCTAGAGAGCGAACTAGCAGCAGTGGCGTGTGTGTCTCTGCGGCCTGCGCCCTCCGTCGAGCACAGGAGTCGCATTGGTGCATTGGCTGACTCGAAAGACGGCGATGAGCCCGGAGCTCTGGCCGTCGCAACCGATGCGGCCAATTTTCAGCAACCATCGTCCATCAATTTCATGTTTATTCCTCCGCGAATTTCAGAGGTAAGCGTTGACTGCGAGTGGCGCTACAAGACGCCATATCCGCCATTGGGATTCCTACCCTTCACAGAGGGAGCGCTCGGCAATGGCGATTCATTTGGCCTCTACTGGCCCATCGGGTTGGAAGCGAGAGAGCCGCTTGTGGTCGAGACATGGCACGATTCGTGGCAGATTCAGCCGACGTATTCGTCGCTGTCCTCCTTTTTGGATGCACTCAAGGATGCAGAGGACGAATACCCCGAACCGCCCTCGCTTGAAGAAGATACGCGTTCTCCACGCGCGCTTTTCTTTGAGGCAAAGCAGAGGGTTCAATCGCAAGCTGTAGATGACGCTGTAGCGCTCTTGGAGCAGGCACTTGATGTGCTCCCTGAGTACACGGATGCGCTCTGCCTCCTGTGGGCACAGTACGTTCGGCAGGGCCGAATAGAAGAAGCACGCGTCGTTGCGGTCAAGGCGATCATTGCTCCGCCATCATTTGGCCAGCGTGCGACAAAACAACTCAGATGGTTGCAAGGGCAAGACGATGCACCGCAGTTGGCGGATGACCCGATCTGGCAAGCCCGCGCTGAGCTCAAACTATCTTACGGAGGCGCGAAGGTAAATGGGGACTACGCCATCTACCGAACCGCCATTCAAACCTACCTGAGTGCATCGCGATTCGTCGAAGCCTGCACCCTCATGCAGACCTATGGTGAGCTGATGCATGCAGAAACCGTTTCCTTTCAGGAGCGCGAAGGTTTCGCGCGCCTCGATTACGTCGCGGAACAAATTGCCGCGAGCGGCAAGTTGCCGAACGGGCCAAGGGCATAGTACGTTTCTGACTACAGTTGGCCACTAGCTGGCAGTGCACAGAGCAGCGCGCAGTCGCCTTGCAGAATCTCAGTCCCAGCGTGTGTATGGCCACTTCGTGTGTCTCCTCAAGCGCTATCGGACATTCAGCTTGCTTGACTCGGACGCCGTTGCCGCCTATAATTGAGCAACCACTTACTCAAATAAGGTTCAGAGCATGGCCCGTCCCCTGAGCGAGGAAAAGCGCGCAGCCTTGCTCGAGGCAGCGTCAGACCTTGTCGCCAACCTCGGCACTGGCGCTTCCACAGCGAAGATCGCGCAGGCGGCCGGCGTGTCCGAAGGAACGCTATTCACGTACTTTCCGACCAAGGATGACCTCCTCAATCAATTGTTCGTGGAGATCGAGGCCAACCTCGGCGCGGCAATGCTGGCACCGTATCCGGTGGATGCGTCACCGCGAGACCTGCTATGCCTCGTCTGGAATCGCCTGATCGACTGGGGGCTGGCCCACTCCACATCGCGCAAGGCGCTGCGCCAGTTGAAGGTGTCGGATCGCGTGACGCCAGAGAGCCGCAGCCGTTGCCACGCCATGCTGAGAGATGCACGTGCGATCGTGGAGCGATGTCTGTCGGGGCATGCGGCGCCTGACAGGGTCGCCTTCTACATCGACACGATCCTGTTCGATCTGGCCGACATCACCATCAACGCGATCGCCTCGAAGCCCAGGGAAGGCAAAGCCATCAGACAGGCCGGGTTCGACCTCTTCTGGAAAGGCTCGGCTGCCTGATTTTTTTGATCAATAAATGAGTATGTAGTCACTCATATATAGGAACTTGCATGTCAAATCACAAAGGATTCACCGAAGCGGACGTTCCCGATCAGTCGGGAAAGAGCTTCATCGTCACAGGCGCCAATGCCGGCGTCGGCTTCGAAGTGTCGAGGGCACTTGCTGCGAGGGGCGCGCGCGTCCTGTTGGGTTGCCGCGACCAGGCGAAGGCCGCGGAAGCCATCACGCGGATCAAGCGCATCACGCCGAAGGCGGATGTCAGCTGGCTCCCGCTGGACCTGGGCGATATGGAGAGCATTCGCGCTGCGGCGAGAGCCGTTGCAGCGGAACCGCGGATCGACGCCCTTGTCAACAACGCGGGCATCATGAATCCGCCCCTGATGCGCACCAAGCAGGGGTTCGAGTCGCAGTTCGGAGTCAACCATCTGGGCGTGTTCGCGCTGACCTCGCTGCTTCTGCCCAAGCTGGCCCAAACGCCCGGATCGCGCGTCGTCGTCACGTCGAGCATCGCGCATCTCAAGGGCAAGATCGATTGGAACGACCTCAACGCCGAGCACAGCTATTCGAAGGGAAGGCGCTATGGCGGCAGCAAGCTGGCCAATGCGCTGTTCTTCTTCGAGCTGGATCGCCGCCTGCGCGCGTCAAGGTCTCCCATCACGGCCGTCGGCACCCATCCGGGCATCGCCAACACCAGCCTGGGGCGGCACATGGGGCCGGCCCAATGGGCGGGGCCGATCGTCGGCCTGCTCCTCAACAATGCGGAAATGGGCGCATGGCCGGCGCTGCTTGCGGCGACGGGACGAGTGAAGCCCGGGGGCTACTACGGGCCCATCGGATTCGGCGGCATCCGGGGTGTGGCAGGTGAGGCCCAACGAGCCCCGCAAGCCAAGGATCCTGAACTTGCAAAGCGGTTGTGGGACGTCTCCATGGCCATGACGGGCATCGACCCGGGCCTGCCGCCGGCCTGAAGCAGCGGCGCCGACGGACCGACCGTTCAGGGCTGGAAGCCCGAACGCCGCACCACCGGCTCCCACTGCTGGCGAAAGGCCTTGAGCATCTGCACGGTCTCGGCCTGCGTGCTCACGACGGGCGTGATGTAGGCGGCGTTGGCGGCCTTCTGCAGCGCCGGGTCCTCCATGACCTCTCGGATCCTGGTGGCCAGCAGCTGCACCTTGGCCGGGGGCATCGAGGCGGGGGCGAAGAAGGTATTCCAGCCGTCGGCATCGATCTTCATGCCGGCCTCCCGGAAAGTGGGAATGTTCGGCGCGAAGCTCACACGCTTCTTGCCCGACACGGCCAGGATGCGGATCTTGCCGGCCACGTGCTGGCCGTAGAGCGAGTCGAGCGTGTCGATGGCGATCGGCAGGCTGCCGCCGCTCAGGTCGGCCGACAGCGGCGCCGAGCCGCCATAGCCCTTGATCTGCGGCTGCACGCTCAGCGCATCGCCCACCATCAGGCCGAAGAAGTGCGGCAGGCTGCCGGTGGCCGGCACGCCGAAGACGGCCTCTTCCGGATGCGCCCAGAGCCGGCCGACGAGGAACATCGCGCGGTCGAGCTGCAGCTTGTTGCCCACGGCCAGCGCGAAGTCGTAGCTGCTGACCTGCGACACCGGCACGAAGTCTTTCTCGGCGTCGTAGCCCGCGTCCTTGAACACGAGCGGCGCCACCACCATCACCGCGGGGTTGCCGAGCATCAGCACGTTCTGCCCCGCGGCCGCGCGCCTGACCTCCTTGGCCGCGAGCCGGCCGCCCTCGCCCGGGCGGTTCTCCACCGTGACGGCCACGCCGAGCTTGGGGCCGAGGCGCTCGGCGACCAGGCGCGCGATGCGGTCGGTGCTGCCGCCGGCGGTGTAGCCGACGACGAGCGTGAGCGCGCCGTCGAGCGCGGGCGCCTGGGCGTGGGCCAGGGGAGCGGCACCGGCGGCGAGCGCCAGGCACCATGCCGTGAGCTTGCGCCGGGAAAGGATTGCGGTCATCGGATCTTCCTGCTTGCAGTGGTGGCGACCGGGCGCGCGCAGGACTTCACGGCGACAATCGCCGGCCCACATTCGTTTCTTCCCGTGTCATTTGTTACATGGTTATACGCACGCAACAAACAGTTGATCTAATCCATCATCTCCGCGCGAGGCGCGCGAACGACACCGTCTTGACGGGCCCGACCTGATGCACGACACGCAAGGCATGCAAGCCTTCCCCGACGCCAGCGCCCTGCGCGCGCCCCGCTCCCTGGACGAGCTGCTGCTGTACCGGCTGTCGCGCGCGGTGCGCACCGCCAGCGGCATGGCCACGCGCCTGGTCGAGGGCGGCTTCGGCATCACGCGGCGCGAGTGGGGAATGATCGGCACGCTCGCGCAGCACGGCGAGATGAGCTCCTCGGCGCTGGCCGCGCACCTGCAGCTGGACCGCGTGCGCACCTCGCGCGGCCTGCGCAGCCTGGTCGAGAAGAAGCTGGTGTCGCGCCGGCAGGACGAGGAAGACCGCCGCGGCGTCCATGTACGCCTGAGCCCCTCGGGCCGGGCGCTTTTCGAGCGCGTGTTCCCGCGCATCGCAGCGCTCAACACCGATCTGCTCGCGGGCATCGCGCCCGCGCAGCTCGATGTGTTCCTGCAGTGCCTGCAGCACCTCGAACAGCGCGCCGGCGCGCTGAGCGCACAGGGCGTGGTGGCAGAGAAGGCCGACCGGCGTTCGGGCGGCACGCGCCACCGGTGGCCCGAGGCGGGCTGAATCCTGCCGATGCGGCCGCAGCACAGGCCGCGCTGGCATGCATCGTGCAAAACGATGGCAATGCCTTTTCTTTTCTCCCTCGATCTTTTCCACCAGCGACTTCGCTGGATGGCGGGCCGCGCCCAGCCGCTGCGGGTGTTGCTCACGCTCGGCAGCCTGATGGCGATCGGCAGTCTCAGCGGACATGCCGAAGCCATGACGCCGCTGTTCCTGGGGGCCATTGCAAGCGCGCTGGCCGAGACCGACGACAGCGGCCTGGGCCGGCTGCGCGCGCAGGCCGTCACGCTGCTGTGCTTCGCGGCGGCGGCCTTCGCGGTCGTCTCGTGGATCGACCACCCCGTGCTCTTCGTCCCGGGGCTGGCGCTCGCTGCGTTCTCGCTGACGATGCTGGGCGCGATCGAGCCGCGCTACAAGGCCGTCGGCTTTGCCACGCTCATTCTGGCGGTCTACGCCATGCTGGGCATCGACGGCAACGCGGCCGCGCCGGACGAAGCAGACCGGCGCCAGGAGGCCTTTTTGCTGCTGGCGGGCGCCGCCTGGTACGGCGTGTTCTCGGTGGCGTGGTGCATGCTCTTTCCGGCCCAGCCGGTGCAGGCGCAGCTGGCGGGGCTGTTCCGCGTGCTGGGCGACTACGTGTGCTTCAAGGCCTCGCTCTTCGAGCCGCTGCGCGGCATCGACATGGAGCGCAAGCGGCTGTCGCTCGCGCAGCTCAACACGCAGGTGGTGGCCGAGCTCAACGCCGCCAAGGAAGGCATCTTCCGGCGCATCGGCAGCACGCGCGCACCCACGGGACGCATCGTGCGCTACCGCGGCCTCTACCTGATCGCGCAGGACGTGCACGAGCGCGCCACCTCCTCGCACGAGGACTACAACGCGCTGGCTGATGCCTTCTTTCACAGCGACCTGCTCTACCGCTGCCAGCGCGTGCTGTCCCTGCAGGGCGAGGCGTGCCGGCGGCTCGCCCTGTCCATCGAGCGGCGCGAACCCTTTGCCGCCGATCCCGCCACCGGCCACGCGCTCGCGGAACTGCACAGCGCCATCGATCACGAGCGCGCGCAGCTGCGCGAACCGCGCCGCGTGGCGCTGCTCGCGTCCGTCGAGGCCATGGCGTGGAACCTGGCGCAGCTCGAGCGGCAGCTCGCCGGCGCCACCGAGCCCTCGGCCCGGGCCGGCCGCGCCGACATGGGGCTGTTCGACCGATCGCCGCGTTCAGCACGCGAGATGGTGGAACGCGTGCGGCGCCAGCTGACGCCGCGCTCGGCGCTGTTCCGCCATGCGCTGCGGCTGGCGGCTGCGCTGGTGGCCGGCTACGGCGTGATGCTGCTGACCCATCCGGTGCGCGGCTACTGGATCCTGCTGACCACGCTGTTCGTCTGCCAGCAGGCCTGGGGCGACACGGTGTCGCGCGTCGGGCAGCGCATCGCCGGGACGGCGCTCGGCGTGGTGGCCGGCTGGGCGCTGCTGGTGCTCTTTCCGCAGCCCTGGGCCCAGGCGCTCATGGCGGTGGCCGCGGGCGTGTTCTTCTTCGCCGCGCGCGCGACGCGCTATCTGCTGGCGACGGCTGCCGTCACGGTGCTGGTGCTGATGTGCTTCAACCAGGTGGGCGACAGCGACGCGTTGATGGTGCCGCGCCTGATCGACACCGCCATCGGCAGCCTGATCGCCGCGCTCGCGATGGTGCTGGTGCTGCCCCACTGGCAGGCGCGGCGCTTCAGCGACCTGGCGGCAGCGGCGCTGCGCAACCACGCGCATTACCTGCGGCAGATCGCGCACCAGTACCGCTCGGGCGCGCGCGACGACCTGGCCTACCGGCTCGCCAGGCGCAACGCCCACAACGCCGATGCGACGCTGTCCACCGCCGTGTTCGAGATGTTCCGCGAACCCGGTTTCGTGCGCCCGCGCGCAGGCACGGCGCTGCGCTTCCTGATCCAGTCGCACACGCTGCTGAGCTACCTCTCGGCGCTCGGCGCGCATCGCACTGCGCTGCATGCGCCGCAGCAGCTGGACGCCTTGCGCATGGAGACCGAGGGCGCCGCGGCGGCATTGGATGCACTGGCCGCGTACATGGAAGGCAGCTCGCCGGAGGCCGGCGAAGCGGGCGCCGAGCGCGTGGATCTTGCGCCGCCGGAAACAGTGCCCCAGGGAAGCGATGCCAGCGACCACGCGGCGAGGCTTTTCCGCACCGAGCTTGCGCTGGTGCGGCGGCAGATCGAGGCACTGCGCGAACAGGCCGGCCGATGGCTGCAGCCCCAGCCGGAGGGGGCGCCCGGCTCGCCGTAGCCGCGGGCCGCATCAGGCGCCCGGCTGCGGCTCCTCGAAATTCGACAGCAGCCGCGCCCGGCCGGCAAGCACATGGCGTTCGGCCGCGGCGCGCGCACGTGAGCGGTTCGCCGCCGCGACCGCATCGAAGATGGCCCGATGCTCGATGTTCGAGCGGCGCATGTTGCCCGGCGCGTTGAAGTACTTGCGCCGCACCAGGTGCAGTTCCTTCACGTAGTCGTCGTAGGCCTGGTAGGCGCGCCGGTTGTTCGAGAGCGTCAGGATCAGCGCATGGAACTGCAGGTTCAGCTCGTAGTAGAGCGTGCCGTCTTCGGCGTCGCAGGCCGCGTCCATGGCCGCGAGCAAAGCCTCGAACTGCTTCTTGTGCTCTTCGGTCAGATGCTCGCAGGCGCGCTCGGCCGCATAGCCGAACACCAGCGCGCGCATCTCGTAGATCTCGAGCATCTCGCGCAGCGAGAGCTGCCGCACGTACACGCCGCGGTTGGTCACGGCATTGACGATGCCCAGGCCCGCCAGCACCTTGATGGCTTCGCGGATCGGCCCGCGGCTGGTGCCCATGCGCAGCGCCAGAGCGGCCTCGTTGAGCCGCTCTCCGGGCTTGAACTCGCCGGTGTAGATCAGTTGCTTGAGTTCGTTGACGATGGCATCCGACAGGGCGGAACCTCGGGTGCTGGAAGATGGCGGGGGCATGGGCCGATCCTAACTTCAGACGGGCTCGAATCCCGCGCTCTCCGCGACCCCGCCGGCTTCCTAGTCGACCTTGACGTTCGCGCTCTTGACCAGCTTGACCCAGAACTTGCCGTCTTCCGCCAGAAAGCTGCTGAACTGCTCGGGCGATGCGGACACCGACACCTCCGTGCCGTCCCGCGCCAGCGAGGCCTTGACCGAGGGCTGCTGCATCGCGGCAATGGTCGCGTCGTAGATCTTCTTCACGATGGCCGCCGGCGTGCCGGCCGGCACGAACATGCCGTACCAGAACTCGATGTGGTAGTCAGGCAGGCCTGCTTCCTTCATGCCGGGGAGGCCAGGCACCAGCGGCGAGCGCTCGCGCGTGCTCACGGCCAGGGCCAGCAGCTTGCCGCCGCTGGCCATCGGCAGCACCGAGGGGGAAGTGCCGAAGGTCAACTGCGTGTCCCCTGCCATCACCGACTGGATCGCCAGGCTGCCGCCCCGATACGGAATGTGCGTCATCTCTGTGCCGGTCACCTGGCTGAACAACGCAGCCCCGAGGTGCGGCGCCGAGCCGTTGCCCGAGGTCGAGTAGTTGAGCTTGCCGGGGTTCTTCTTCGCCGCCGCGATGAGGTCGGCCACTGAGCGGATGCCGGTTGCCGGGTTGACCGCCAGCACCAGCGGCGAGGTGGTGATCCGGGTGACGGGCGCGAGGTCGCGCGCGGCGTACGGCAGCTTGGAATTGAGCGCCGGGTTCACCGAGATGCTGCTCGGGCTCGCAATCAGCAGCGTATAGCCGTCTGGCGGCGCCTTGGCCACGATGTCCGCGGCAATGCTCGATCCGTTGCCGGGCTTGTTGTCAATCACCACCGGCTGGCCGAGCGCCTTGGCAAAGGCATCCCCCATCGCGCGGGCCACGTAGTCGGCCGCGCCGCCCGGGGCGAAGCCGACCACGAGGCGGATCGGCTTGCTCGGATAGTCCGCGGGCTGCGCCCAGACGGCACAGCCGAACGCGCAGAGCCCCAGTGCGAGGACGAGATTCTTCGTTTTCATGCGCTTGTCTCCTTCTTTGTAGTTGTCGTGCTTCTTGCAGTCAGGCCGTTGCGGCCGGCATGCGCAGCACGATCTTTCCGACATGGCCGGCGTTTTCCATCCGGTCCTTCGCTTCCTTCAGCTGCGCGAAGTCGAAGACACGGTCGATGCGCGGCTTGATGCGGCCCGAGGCAATGTGCGGCAGCACGTCGGCCACGAAGCCCGGCACCGCAGCCGCGCGCTGCGCCTTGCTGCGCAGCTTGTTGGACACGCCGAACACGGTGAGCCGCTTCGCGTGCAGCGCCGCCAGGTCGAGCTCTGCCTTCACCACGCCGTCGACATAGCCCACGGTGGCGAGCCGGCCTTCGAAGGCCATGGCACGGACGTTCTCGGCGAACACCGTGCCGCCAACGGTGTTGATGACAAGGTCGGCGCCGTGCTCCTGGGTCGCCTCCAGCACGGCGGCCGCGAAGTCGGGCGTGCGCGTGCGGATGGCGACGTCGAGCCCCAGGCTCTGCAGCAGCGCCAGCTTGTCGGCCGAACCCGAGGTGCCGATGACCTTCGCGCCCAGCGCCTTGGCCAGCTGCAGCGAGGCCACGCCCACACCCGAGGACACGCCGTTGATCAGCACCCACTCGCCGGCACGCAGCCGCCCCTGCAGCACCAGCATGTCGTACGAGACCAGGAAGGTCAGCGCGACGCCGGCCGCTTCTTCCCACGACAGACTGGACGGCATGGCCATTGCCTCGATCTCTTCCATCAGTGCGTATTCGGCGAAGGCGCCCACGCAGCGGCCCATCACGCGATCACCCGCGCGAAAGCGCGTCACCTCGACGCCGGCGGCCACCACCTCGCCGGCGCCCTCGCCGCCAATGGCTTTCCAGCTGCCGGCCGGTCCGTGCAAGCCGTGGCCCGAGACGAACTCCCCGCGATTGAGCGCCGCGGCGTGCATGCGCACGAGCAGCTGGTTCGCTCCCGGTCTCGGAACCTGCGCCTCGCGCATTTCGAGGCGGGTTGCCTCGCCGCTCATCTGCATCCAGTACGACTTCATGGTGTGTCTCCTGTTGTTCTCAGCGGCCCGTGAAGACCGGCTTGCGTTTCTGCATGAAGGCGGTGCGGCCTTCGGTGTAGTCGGCGCTCTCGAAGCAGCCGCGGATCAGCGACGTACAGAGCGCCTCGTCCAGTTCCGGCGACGGCTTGAGGATTTCGCGGGTGATCGCCTTGCCCACCGCGATGGTGAGCGGCGCGTTCTCTGCGATGGCACCGGTGTACTCGGCCAGCAGCGTTTCAAGCGCGGCCGGCGCGCTCACGCCCGTCACCAGGCCGAGCGCCTTGGCTTCGGCGGCATCGATGCGCCGGGCGGTGAAGAACAGGTCCTTCGCGGCACCGGGGCCGATCAGGTCGACCAGGTTCTTCATCGCGGAGTAGCGGTAACCCAGGCCCAGGCGCGCCGCCGGAATGGAGAACACCGCGTCCTCTGCGGCGATGCGGATGTCGCAGCTGATCGCCACGTTCACGCCGCCGCCGATGCAGTAGCCGCGGATGCAGGCGAGCGTGGGCTTGGGGAAGTCGTGGATGCCCATCAGCGCTTCCTCGGCCATCGCCTCGTAGCGCGACACGGCCTCGCGCGCGGCACGCATGTCCTCGAACTGCGAGATGTCGGCGCCCGAGACGAAGGCCTTCTCGCCCGCACCCGAGAAGACGACCAGGCGCACGCGGTCGTCGTTCTGCGCCGTGCGAAGCAGCCGCGGCACGGCCTCCCACATGTCGACCGACAGCGCGTTGTGCCGGGCGGGGTTGTTGAAGCGGATATGCAGCGTGCTCGCATCGAGCCAGGCCTGCACGCGCTCGGTGCTGGATTTGTAGGTGGGTGGGTTGGCCATGTTCATCAATAGACTCCGGTCGCTTTCATTCGGGCGAGGTCGTCCGGGCCGATGCCCAGTTCGGCAAGGACTTCCTCCGTGTGTTCTCCGCGCCGCGGCGCCGCGCGCGCGATGGTGCTGGGCGTGCGTTCGAGCTGCATCGGCTGGCCCACGAGCCGCTGCGGGCCGAGCCGCGGCGAGACCACGTGCTTGACCATGCCCAGGTGCTGGATCTGCGGCTCCTCGAACACCTCGCGCATGTCGCTGATCAGGCCGCAGGCCACGCCGCCTGCGTTGAACTGCTCGATCCAGTGGCTGCGGTCGTGCGCGGCCAGGCGCCGGTTGATCTCGGCGTTGAGCGCATCGCGGTTGACCGAACGCGAAGCCTTGTCGTGGTAGCGCGCGTCGGCGATCCATTCAGGCGCACCGAGGATCTGGCAGAAGCGCTCCCAGATCTTGGAGCCGAAGACGGCGATGTTGAGATAGCCGTCGCGCGCCTTGTAGACGCCGGTCGGAATGCTGGTCGGGTGGAAGTTGCCGGCCTGCGTGCCCACCTCGCCATCGATCAGGTAGCGCGAGGTCTGGAAATCCATCATGTAGACCATCGCCTCGAGCAACGAGGTGTGCAGCCACTGGCCGCGGCCTGAGGCCTCGCGCTCCAGCAGCGCGACCAGGATGCCCTGCGCCGCGAAGATGCCGGCGCACAGGTCGGCGATCGGTATGCCGACGCGCACCGGTCCGTCGCCCGGCAGGCCGGTAACCGACATCAGGCCCCCCATGCCCTGCGCGATCTGGTCGAAGCCCGGGCGCCTGGCAAGCGGGCCGCTCTGGCCGAAGCCCGAGATGCTGGCGTAGACCAGGCCGGGGTTGTCTTCAGCGAGCGTTTCGTAGTCGATGCCGAGGCGGAACTTGACGTCGGGCCGGAAGTTCTCGACCACCACGTCGGCAACCGCGATCAGGCGCTTGAGAGTGGCGACGCCCTCCTCCTCCTTCAGGTTGAGCGTGATCGAGCGCTTGTTGCGGTGGGTGTACTGGTAGTCGGACCCGTCCTGCCCGCCCAGCGTGTCGTCGCCGCGCATGTGCTCGGGCATCTGCACCTGGATCACGTCGGCCCCCCAGTCGGCGAGCTGCCTGCAGGCGGTGGGGCCGGCGCGCACCTGGGTCAGGTCGACGACGCGAAATCTTTGCAGGGCGGAAGAGGCGGGCAGATGAGGCATGCGGGCTCGATGAAAGTCCTTGAAGAGGCCAGATTGTTTTCATCGATCAAATAAGTGTCAACACTTTTATATAAATAGTGGACATTTATGGCTGCTGTCGTATACGATATTCGTGCCATCCAAAGGACCTCGCATGCTGCCCTGGCTCGCCGAACTCTCTGCCGACCACCTCTCGACCGTGCGCGACACGCCGCTCGCGAAGCTGGTGCGCGACGACGTACTGGCCATGATCCTGCGCGGCGAACTCAGGCCCGGCCAGCGCATCAACGAGCCCGACGTGGCCACCCGCCTCGGCGTTTCGCGGGTACCGGTGCGCGAGGCCCTGCGCGAACTCGAGAGCACCGGCCTGGTGGCCGCGCGCAAGCACGCCGGCGTCTTCGTGAGCGAGCTCACCGGCGAAGAGGTGCGCGAGCTCTACGAGATGCGCGGGCTGCTCGATGGCTTTGCCGGGCGCCGCGCGGCGCGGCTCGAAGCGCCGGCGCGCCTTGCGCTCGCCGATCGGCTCGATGCTTCCATCGACGCGATGAACGCCGCCTTTGCCGTGCACGACGTGCAGCGCTACTACCGCGAGAACCTGAACTTCCACTGGGCCATCGTCGAGGCGGCGGGCAACCACGCGCTGGCCGCGACCTACCGCACGGTGGTGCAGAAGCTGCACCTGTCGCGCCTGAAGAACCTGTCGCAGGACATGGGCATGCGGGCATCGATCGCCGAGCACACGCGCATCGCGCGTGCGCTGCGCAAGGGCGACATCGCCCGCTGCGAAGACCTCATGGCGCGCCACGTGAGCGACGCCTACGACCGCCTGCAGAGCCGCCGCTGAATGCGCGGCGCAATGCCTCACAAACCATCAGGAGACAAAAAATGCAACGCCGAACCTTCACCCTGTCGATTCCTTCCGCTCTGCTCGGGCTTCACGGCCTCGCGCATGCGCAGGACTTTCCGAACAAGCCGATCCGCTACATCGTGCCGGTAGCGGCCGGCGGCGGCAGCGACATGGTGGGCCGCACCGTGACCGAACGCTGGGGCAAGCTGCTCAACCAGACCTTCGTGGTCGACAACCAGGGCGGCGGCGGGGGCGTGATCGCCTCGCAGAACACGGCGCGCGCGCCAGCCGACGGCTACACGCTGATGCAGGGCTACGTCGCCACGCACGGCACCAGTCCGGCCACGCGCCAGCTGCCCTACGACCCGGTGAAGGACTTCACGCCCATCGGCATGATCGGCGGCACGCCCAACGTGCTGGTCATCAACACCGACCTGCCGGCCAAGGACTTCAAGCAGTTCGTCGACTACGCGAAGAGCCAGTCGGGCAAGCTCAGCTACGGCTCGGCGGGCGCAGGCTCGCTCACGCACCTGACGATGGAACTGTTCAAGCAGCAGACCGGCCTGGAGATGACCCACGTACCCTACCGCGGCGTGGCCCCGGCCTTCACCGACCTGATGGGCGGGCAGACCCAGGCCATGTTCCCCGGCCTGGCCGCCGCCATGCCCCACATCAAGTCGGGCCGCGCGCGGCCGCTGGCCGTCACCGGCAAGGCGCGCCATCCGCAGATCAAGGACGTGCCGACGCTCGAGGAGCTGGGCCTGAAGGGCTTCGACGCGATGCAGTGGTACGGCGTGGTCGGCCCGGCCGGCATGCCGCCGGCCGTGGTGAAGCGTCTGAACGACACCCTCAACACCGTGCTCAAGGCGCCCGACCTGAGCGAGAAGCTCGCGGTCGAGGCCGTCGAGCCCATGCCGATGAGCGCACAGCAGTTCGGCGACTACATCAAGGCCGACCTCGCGCGCTGGACCCGGCTCGCGCGCGACCGCAAGATCGAACTCACCACCTGAAACCCCCGTTTCCTTCTTTCCTCCGCTATCCACCCGAGACTTCGCACACATGGCCCGCAACACCCAGGTCGCCGCCGACCACAACGCCCCGCCCATCACCCGCATCCTTGCCGAATACATCGCAGGCCACGCCTCGCGCGGCTGGAACGACGCGGTGGACCACGAGGCGCACCGCACCTTCCTCAACTGGCTGGGCTGCGCCGTCGGCGCCGCGCGGCACGAAGCCATGGAGGCCGCATTGGCCGCGGTGCAGGTGCTGCAGCCCGCACCGCAGGCCACGCTCCTCGGCCGCGCCGAGAAGGTCGACATCGCGAGCGCGGCGCTGCTCAACGGCATCACCTCGCATACCTTCGACTTCGACGACACCCACCTCAAGACCATCATCCACCCCGCCGGCCCGGTGGCCTCGGCCGTGCTCGCGCTGGCCGAGCATACCGGCGCGAGCGGCCGCGCCGTGCTCGACGCGCTGGTGCTGGGCATCGACGTGGCCTGCCGGCTGGGCAACACCGTCTACCCCGAGCACTACGACCGCGGCTGGCACATCACCGGCACCACCGGCATGTTCGGCGCGGCCGCGGGTTGCGCGCGGCTGCTCGGCCTCGACGCGGACCGCACGGCGATGGCGCTCGGCATTGCCGCGTCGCAGCCGGTCGGCCTGCGCGAGCAGTTCGGCACCATGACCAAGCCCTTCCATCCAGGCGGCGCGGCACGTGCCGGCCTGATGGCCGCGCTGATGGCGCAGCACGGCTACACCGCGAGCCCGAGGGCGATCGAGGCGCCGCGCGGATGGGCGCAGGTGGTGTCCACCAAGTACGCCTGGAATGAAGTCACCGACGAGCTCGGCGAACGCTTCGAGATCTCCTTCAACAGCTACAAGCCCTTTGCCTGCGGCATCGTCATTCACCCGAGCATCGACGCCTGCGTTCAACTGCGCGAGCGCGGCATCAAGCCGGAGCAGATCGAACGCATCGAACTCAAGGTGCATTCGCTGGTGCTCGAACTCACGGGCAAGAAGGAGCCTGCCGACGGGCTGCAAGGCAAGTTCAGCGTCTACCACGGGTGTGCGGCCGGCCTGCTGTTCGGCCGCGCGGCCGAGGAAGAATTCGCCGACGAGATCGTGACCCGGCCCGACGTGGTCGCCTTGCGCCGCAAGGTGGTGGCCACGGTGGACGACGGCATCGCCGAGGCCAGCGCCGACGTGACCGCGGTACTGACCGACGGCCGCCGCGAGCATGTATTCATCGAACATGCCATCGGCTCGCTGCAGCGCCCCATGAGCGACGCCGACCTGGAGCGCAAGTTCCACGGACTGTCCGACGGCATCCTGGGCGCGCAACGCACCAGCGAACTGCTGGCGGCCTGCTGGGCACTCGGAAAAGCCGCCGATGTCCGGCGCCTTGTGGCGCTGGCTCGCCCCTGACAAGGAGACGTCCATGACGCAGCCCGGCTTCCAGCGCGCAATGCGCCACGCCATCGACCGACGCGCCTTCTGCGCCGCGGGCGGGCTCCTGCTGGCGGGCTGCGCGGGCACCACGGCCAGCTCGCAGACAGCGGCGGCGGCGCAGCAGCTCGGCACCACCGGCAAGCTGCGCGCGGCCATCAACTTCGGCAATCCGATCCTTGCCAGGCGCGGCGCGGACGGCGCGCCGCAGGGCGTGTCGGTGGACCTCGCGCGCGAGGTGGCGCGCCGCCTCGGCCTGCCCATCGAGCTGGTGCAGTTCAACTCCGCCGGCAACGTGGTCGAAGCCGTCAAGGCACGGCAGGTCGACATGGCCTTCGTCGCAATCGACCCGGTGCGCGCCGCGGACATGGAATACACCGCGCCCTATGTGATCATCGAAGGCGCCTACCTGGTGCGCAGCGCCTCGCCCTTGCAGCGCAACGCCGACGTAGACCGCGCGGGCCACCGCGTGGTGGTGGGCCGCGGCAGCGCCTACGACCTGTACCTGACGCGCGAGCTGAAGGCCGCCACGCTCGTGCGCGCACCGACCTCGCCCGAGGTCACGAACCAGTTCCTCGCCCAGAACCTCGAGGTGGCCGCCGGGGTAAGGCAGCAGCTCGAAGCCGATGCCGCGCGCGTCGGCGGCGTGCGCCTGCTGCCGGGGCGCTTCATGGTGATCGAGCAGGCCGTGGGCGTGCCCAAGGGTCGCACTGCCGCGCAGGCCTGGCTCAGCGGCTTCATCGAGGAGATGAAGGCCTCGGGATTCGTGGCCGAGGCGCTGAGGCGCCACGGCGTCGAAGGCGCGGCGGTGGCGCCGCGCGGCGGCAGCGGCGGCTGAACGAACCGCTCAGCGCAGGTCGAACAGCGCGGCCGCGTTGCCCCAGGCGATGCGCCGCGCCACGTCCGGGGGCAGGTCTCCGAGCCAGGTGCGGTAGCCGCGCATGATCTCGTCGTAGGCGCTCCAGCGCTGGTTCACCCAGGTGTCGGAGCCGATCATGAAGCGCTCCGGATACTTGAGGATCAACGCGCGCCATTCGGGACAGAGCCGGCCGCCCTCGCAGGTCAGGCCCGGCCGGTACGAGAGTTCGCCCATCAGCAGCGGATAGCGTTCCAGCAGCGCCTGCACCCGCTCGATGGGCGCGCCGCCGATGCCTGTGTGGGCCCAGATCAGGCGAAGGTCCCGACCCTTGGACGGCGCGTTGGCCATCAACAGGTCGATCGCCACGTCGTCGACGTGCGCGAGCACAGCGAGCTTCTGCCGCTCGGCCAGCACGGTCAGCTTCTTTGCCACCGGCCCGTTGGCATTGGCGCTCTCGTACAGGTGGAACTCGCCGAGCCCGCGGTAGGGTCCGCTCGCGGTGCCGCGCGCCAGTTCGGCCTGCACCATGTCGTGGATGGTCTCGTCGCGGAACCAGTTGCTGTAGTCGTCGCGGTTGCGGTACAGGCGCACGAAGGGCACCACGGTCACGCCCGCGGCGCGGGTTTCGCGCGCGGCGGCCAGCGTCTGCGTGCCGGCGTTGGGCCGCGAATTGGCAATGATCGCCGTGACGTTGTTGCGCTGCATGCGCGCGAGCGCTTCGGCGGGCGGATAGGGCCCGGTGTTGCCGTCCCAGGCTTCCTGGTTGTAGTGCAGGTGCGTATCGAACAGCGGGCCGGCGTAGGGCGACGGGTTCTCCGCAGCCTGGGCGTGGGGCGCCACGGCGAAGCAGGTGGCCAGGACAAGGGCCGCGACGGACGTAGCGGTTTTCATGTGTTTCGTAAGGGTGGAACTCCGCCCATTTTGAACCTGCCGAACGGAGCGGCGAGACGATGCCGAAAAGCCCGAACCCGGTTCGCTTCCGAGATTGGCTGATTTCAAGGTCGATCCAGAAAGGCTCCAGGCCCACTTTCTGGACCGTCTAGCAATCGAGCGAAACGGCTGATCAGCCATCGCTGACTCTGCAAGTACCTTGACGCCTTCGAGGACGACTGGGAGAACGCACGTACGTTCTAAAGTTCGTGTTTCGAGAGACGGGCAACCGCTTGATTCGACCAAAACCTGACAGTCGGTGTCCCGAAAAATCGAGGCCTGAAGCAGCCGTTCGTGGTCAGTCTCACCGCGGACTCAGCGCTGGTGATGCAGTTTTGAGCGCGACATCCGCTTGGTCGAAGGGAAGCGGAGTAGAAAAGAGCTGGTTGGGCGCTACTTCTTCAAAGCATGTTCACTCGAATTCATCTAAGAAAACTTTACGGGATAGCCAAAAATCCATTGATTTCCGCATTGCTGACGCCCGTATTTCGGACCGCACGCTGGATCACTTTTAATATGCGAGGATCGTGTATTACGTCCTTCTGGTCTGTTTCTTGCCATCTATATGTGGGCCATGAGTTCAATGCGGTCAGCACATTGCTTTCGGATTCAAGTCCTTGAAGCAAGGATTGAATGAAAGGAGCGCCCTTCAAATAGGTATCCTTCATTATTGGCGTTCCGTCAACATACGTCGCGCCAGTCAAGGAAGCTGGTAGATCAATCACATTATCCGGCGAGGCATCTACCTGCTGAATCAGGCGATCCCAGAAGGCCATAGGATAGGACTGGGAGTAGACGTTTGTCTGCATGGCTTGAGCAGAGCTGGGGAGTGGCGTGGTACTCACAGTGTTGGCGAAGCCGCTACGAATCGCATACTCAGACCATCTCGCTGTTCCCTCCATAAACCATGATGCTTTGAACATTGAATATGAGTTTTGATAGAGATGAAATAACTCATGTCCAACGACAGCCCACGTCCCCGGAAATACAGCCAAACTCCGCGATATCGAAATCAAGAGCGCACAATTATTGGTTTTTATGGGAACATTAGGATAAACCGCTGGTTCGTCATAGGCAATTCCGTTGCTTGCTCCGATATCTCTCACCGAAATATCGATGTACTTGGCTGCACGGTAACGTGAACTCTCAAGTGGATCACGGAATCCTAAGCTGTTGAGTGCCCGACGCATGAAATCAGCTTGACGTGCTACGTTCTCAACATAATCAGGAATTCCATTTGAGTTCAAATCCGTCGTATCTATGACTGCATGGGTGCCTGCCACGGCATACAAAATCCTAAACGGAGGGAGTTCGAATTTGAGAAGAGGCTCCGCATAAAATCCGCTTGAGGAAGTTTCTACAGCGCATGGCACAACTGCTTCTTGGGCAGTGGCTGACGTTGTGCCGACCTGGGCAGAAACTAAAACGGCCAAATATAGGACGAGATGTTTTGCGTGCAACATACACAAGCCTCACTTATTTTTGCATTCAGTAACCCAAACATCATGACAGTAACTCATTGGAATGCGCAATCAATTTGAAACAAAAAGAATTTAATGAGTTTGTTTTCAATACCCAATTAAGTAATTCTTTAGGATTATAAAATGCGGGCCGGCTTCGAGTAATTCGCGACTCGCGCGCCGACTGGGCTTTTATCTGAACGCAAGCAGAATTGCTGCGCCCCGCGTTGCTCCCGCAGAGTGGCATTGGTGCAGGGCCCCCTTGAGCTCCGGCCGCCTTCGTTCGCTCTAGTCGCCTCGCGCGCAAGCCGCAGCCTGGCGAAACCCTGACTCCTCGCGCATGTCGTGATATTCCGGCGGCCTGCCCTCGGCTTGTCGCACTTCGGCTTGGTGCCCGGCTCGCTGCAGCGCATTGGCGAACTCAGCCTGCAGCACGAAGGGCGTGACGGTGTCACGCGGGTCGCCAAGCACATATACCGTCCGACGCGGGTCGTGCACCACGCCGGCCACATGCGCAAGTGGGTCGTACATCGCACGCGCGAGAACCTGTCCCCGCTCGACCGAGGGTGCTGGACCGCCCTGGATGCGGTTGATGCGCCAGCGCTCCAGGTAGTCGAAGGCCGCAGAGGTGATGACGGCGCACCGCAGGTCGGTCCGGCCCATCGTGAGCATGGCGGCCGCCGCTGTCGCCCCCCCGCTATGTCCCCACAGCACCAGGCGCCCGATACCATGGCGGCGTCGCAGCAGATCCAGCCCCGCGTACAGAGGTTCAAACTCCTCGGTCATCCGGCGGCGCTGCCGGTGGTCACCCGAAGACCCATACGTGCCAGGACGGGCCAACATCACCACGGGCACAGCGGCTTGGCGCGACAGCCGCTGCATGGCCGCTATCTGCGCCTGCGCCGTGTTTGCCGGAATCTGGTCGGGTGGCACGCGCAGCAGCTTGTCGCGATCGCCCGTAAGGTACACGATGGCTGTGCCCGCGCCCTGCAGGCCCGCCGATGCAAAGTAGCGAAGACACACATTGCCGCTGGCAAGCGGCAACCAAAGATAACTCTCCTCGTCCGGGCACGCGTCGCGGCTCGCTCTCTGGCTCCAGGGCAATGGCGCATCGGGTGCCAGCAAAGCCCATGCGGGGCCGGGGGCCAACCAGGTTGAAAGAGCGGCGCATGCCAGGCGCAGCAGGACGGGAAGAAGAGATATGGGTTGGCCCATAGCAAAACTCACCGTGGCGTCGTCTGGCACAGAGCCTGAAGTCTCGGAAAGACCTCGCCAAAGTCCGAGTCGCGGCGCGAGCCCTTGATCAATAGCGCATCGCCATCTCGCAGATGCGCATGCAGCCATCGCGCCATCGCGTCAGCGGTTTCGAAATGCGGTCCCAGCCGTTCAGGCGGTAGCTCGTCGCGCATGTGCAACATTTCTTCGCCATGGGTCAGTACCAGCTCGACGCCGTTCTGCAGAAGAGGCTTGGCCAGGCTGCGATGGAGCTCCGCAGCCATGTCGCCCAAATGCACGATGCGTCCCAGCGCGGCCCACTTGCGGCTGTTGCGCTTGAGCGCGAGCACGCCGAACGCGTGGACCATGGAAGCGACCTCTGCGTTCCAGCTGTCATCAAGTACGTCGGCACGCCGACCGTCCCAGGCCAGGCTGTGCCATTGCAGCCGGCCCTGCGAGGAGGCCATGGCACCCAGGCGCGCCATGCCGGCTTCCACGTCACGGCCCATCGCATGCAGGACCGATGCCACGGCCAGGGCATTGGACACCATGCCCTCGCCAGGTATGGGCACATAAAAGCGGAAGATCCCGGCGCCAATCCGAATGGTGGCCCAAGAGCCTTCGGGGCTGGGCTCTACATCGATCAACCGCACCTCGCAGTCGACGCCGCGTCCGTAGACGATGCTGCGACTCGCGTGTCGCCGCGCCTGCGCCCGGACTTTCTCCAGGTGCGGCAGGTGATCACCGAATACCGCGACTGCCGCACCCTCAAGACCGTCGAACACGCGTGTTTTCCACTTCACCACGTCCTCGGTCGAGCGCACAAGCCGTTGGGTCTGCGAATGGGCGATGGCCGTGATCAGCGCGATCGTTGGGCGCACTTGGCGCGTGACGGGGCCGCGGTTCATCCAAAGTGCGCTCTGTGCCACCTCGACGACGGCAGCCTCATGGTCTGGCGCAAGGCTGGCCAAGGTGGTGGGAGCGCCCACGCGCGAGTTGTAGTTGTCGATGCTGCCCAGCACACGTTCGGGGCCCCCGAGGGCCTGCACCAACATGCCCAGCGTACTGGACTTACCCACCGTGCCTGTGACGGCAACAACCTCGCCGCGGTAGCGCGCGCGGGCCGCGAACCCCAGCTCCATCACCGCGCGGATCGGGTCATCGACCAGCAGCAGCGGCAGGTTCGGCGACAGCCCTGGCACGGGCCGCGACACGATGGCGCCGGCAATGCGTTTTTGCAGGCCGGGCAGTAACAGGTGTCTGTCCTGCGAACGGGCGGGCGGGTTGGTGTGCTGCTCATGGCGCACGCGCTGCGCCGTGGTGTTGGCCACGAAAAGCACCGGCTGCTGCCGGAGCGCCACATGGTTGGCACCCGAGACCACCGATCGCACAAACCAGCCTCGCGGCGGTTCGACAAGCCATCGTCCGCCCGTGATGCCAGCGAGTTGGGCCGCGTCCCAAGTCTGCCCGGGCACGCTGCGCAGCAGCGCCTCGTCGAACGCCGTGCGGTATACCTGTGGTGCAGAAATCTCTGCGGGCGGAAGATGCGCTGGCGGCGCGGCATCGGGCCGGCCGGGGATCGCCACATCGATGAAATGGTCCAAGTCGTGTACGTACATCCGCTCAAGCCCCTGCACGAGGGCCGCCTGCAGCTGCAGGCGGCCGTTGAACAGCTCGCTCAACGGTGGCGGGCGAAGCGGACACAGGTCCACATAGATCTGCCCCGGCTGCCAGCGACTTGTCGGCCAGAGCCAGTCACAGGGATCGTGGTCCATGCCCAGGCCCCAGTGCTCGTGCTTGTGCTGCCCCATCGGCACCGCGCGCAAGTCCAGCCGCAAGTCATGCTCCACCGGCGCATCGCAGCACCAGTAGCTGCGCAGCCAAAGGCTTTGTCGCTTGGTGAGCGGCGTTTTGGACTCCACACTCAGGCCCAGCAGGCGCAGCGGGCCAAGCTGCAGTGGCTGGGTCAGGCGCGCTTCGGTGGGTACCTCCTGCACTGATGCATCGTCCGGCATCGGCTGCGGTGCGCGGATGGCGCGCAGGTCGTAGCCCGCGGGAGGCGGCAATGAGCGCTTGGCGGGCTCCGGGCGCGCGGGCGGCGCCAGTTCAAGTGAAGCGGTGCCGTCCTCGCGCAGCAGCAATGAGGTGCCCATGGCGTCGCACAACCTGGCGTAGCGTTCCGCCGCCGCGCTGCGGGCCTCGCCGGCCAACTCGGTGCTTTGGCCGAAGCCAACCTTCACCGGCACGAAGACGACGCGCTCAACACCGCCGGCGCCGATCTCGAGCTCGAACACGCCGCCGACGCCGCCGTCGTTGCGCTTGGCGTCGAAAAGCAGATCGCCAGCATCGAAGATGATCGGGCGGCCCTGATGCGTGCCGATGCCTTGCAATCTGTGCGCAGAGGCGCCCAGTACCGCGTCGGCACCGATTTCGATCAGTGTCTTTCCCAGCGCGACCTGCGCGGCCGCAGGTTCGTCTCGCCGGTTGTCGCCCCAATGCACCGCCACCAGCACCAGGTCTGCTTGTTCACGGGCCTCAGCGATGCGGGGCCCCAGCATCGCCCGCCAAGCTTCAGGATCGGCCAGAGGCAGGTGCGCGCTGCCCGGCGAAGTGGGTCCGGCCGCAAAGCGCGGCTGCGTGCTGTCGACAGAGAACACCGCCACCGTCAACGGCCCGGCCGACGCCAAGGCCGGACGCAGCGCCTCGTCCGCATTGCGACCACTTCCGCATTGAGCGATGCCCGTGCGCTCAAGCCACTGCAGCTGTTCCAGCACGGCCTGCGGGCCATAGTCCCCGGAATGATTGTTGGCAGTGCTGACCATGCGCACACCCGCTGCGGTAAGCACCTCCAGCATGGCCGGCCGGGCGCGAAAGTAATACGGACCCCCTTCGCCCTTGGCCACGGCGCGGCGACCGCCAGTCGCCACCACGCATTCCAGATTCACAATGCTGAGGTCGGCCTGTGATATCGCGCTCACTGAAGCCAGCGCTCGCGACATGCCCAGACGCGCTGCGATGTAGTGCTGACGGCGACCCAGATTCACG
>Ga0307406_10000142_pt1 | contig 42391 bp, 50 predicted proteins | sample 322Cmetagenome_3_FD_203706 | JGI IMG/M metagenome (GOLD analysis project Ga0307406, IMG submission 203706) | Maize rhizosphere microbial communities from greenhouse at UC Davis, California, United States - 322HYB-C-2 | ecosystem: Host-associated > Plants > Roots > Rhizosphere > Soil | place...
GCAAGATCGCTCTCGGCTCGCTCGCCAACAAGTTCCTCGTCATCATCCCGGCGGCTCTGCTGCTCACCGCCTTCGCGCCCTGGGTGCTGCCGTACCTGCTGATCCTCGGCGGCGCGTACCTGTGCTTCGAGGGTGCCGAGAAGGTGCTGGAGTGGTTCGGCGTGCAGCACGGCCACGCCGACGAGGGCGACCGCGACGAGAAGAAGCTCGTGCTCGGGGCCGTGCGCACCGACCTCATCCTCTCCACCGAGATCATGCTCATCTCGCTCGCGAACCTGGAGGCGGGCCTCGACATCTGGACGACGCTGGCGATCCTCGCCGTGATCGCCCTGCTGATGACCGGCGTCGTCTACGGCGCCGTCGCGCTGCTGGTGAAGATCGACGACATCGGCCTGAAGATGGCGAAGAACCCCGTACAGCGCGTGCGCCACACCGGCACCCGGATCGTGCGCTCGATGCCCGCGGTCTTCCGCTTCATCAGCATCCTCGGCACCGTCGCCATGCTGTGGGTCGGCGGTCACCTCGTGCTGGTGAACCTCGGCGAGGTCGGCTGGCACTTCCCGGTCGACATCCTGCACGCCGTCGAACACGCGCTCGAGCCCGCAGGCGCCGTCATCGTCTGGATCGTCGACACGATCATCTCGGCGATCGCCGGTCTCGCACTCGGCCTGCTGATCGTGGGCATCGTGCTCGGCATCGGACGGATGCTGGGCAAGAAGCCGAGCTTCCACGAGGGCGAGGAATCTCCCGCCGACGTGCACGTCTGACCCGCGAGTAGTCTCATCGCATGTCCGCATCCCCGAGCAGCCGGAACGCGAAGCGCGATGCCGATCGCTGGTTCCGCGAGCAGGGGCTTCCCACCTTCGTGCCGCTGCGGCGCTGGTTCACCGATCTTCCCCGCCGCGTCGCACCGCTGATCGCGGGAGTGGCGATCCTCGTCTACCTGGTCGGGGACGGGATCGAGCTGACCGTCGATCTCGCCGAGGACTCGACCGCCGGTGAAGCGGCGTGGCTGACTCTCGTGGTGGTCGGCGTCCTCGCGCTCGCCGTCGTCGCACCCTGGGGCGGCTACGTCGCGGTCCGCGCCATCCTGCGTCGACTCTCGGTCGGCATCGGGACGCTCGTCGCGCTCGCGCTCATCATCGCGTGCCTCGCCGGGCTCGTCGTCTTCGGCTACCAGAACAATCCGCAGGCGACCGTCGGCCCGGTCTTCTGGGCTCTGCTCGTCCTGATCCTCTGCGTGCTCGTGACCGGGATGGGCGGTGGCGCACTGATCTCCTGGGCGTCCCGCCTCGCCGTGCACAACGCCTCGGCGATCGGTCACATGGCGTCGATCGCGCTGCCCGTGATCCTGATGCTCGTCGTCTTCGCGTTCTTCTCGGCGGAGGTGTGGCAGATGGCGTCCGCGCTGAACTGGGGGTCGATCGCCCTGGTCGGACTGGTCGTCGCGATCCTGGCGGGCATCGTCGTGCTCCGGGTCAGCGCCTCCGAGATCGACGACGACGCCCAGGCGCCGACCGAGGTGCAGCGGAGGGCGATGCTCGCCGACACCCCGGCCGAGCACCTTCCCGCACCTGCGGAGCACCAGCGGCTCCGTGCACCGCAGCGCTTCAACATCCTGATCGCGATGACCATCGCCCAGCTGCTGCAGGCGCTGTTCTTCGCCCTGCTGCTCGCCGCACTCCTGATCATCATCGGGAGCATCGCGATCCCGATCGGCGTGGTGGAGATCTGGCTCGGGCCGGGCAGCGAATCCCAGCCGCTGATCACCGAGCCGCTCGTCGTGGCGGGAGTGGAGCTGCCGCTCACGGTGAACCTGTTGAAGGCCGCGATGCTGCTCTCGCTGATCGCCTCGCTGCCGTTCGTGTTCTCCGCCGTGAGCGAGGCCCGCTACCGCGAACGGTTCTTCGATCCGATCATGGTCGACATGCGCCGCGCGATCCTCGTGCGGGATGCGCTGCATGCGAAGGCGCCGCGCTCGCGCGACGTCTGACCCCCGGCATCCTGCTAGCGTCGGCGATGCGCACCCGAAGCGCAGAAGATGAGAGACCCCGATGACAGCCGTGCAGATCAGGGATGCCGATGACTCGGACCTCCCCGCGATCACAGAGATCCACAACCACGCCGTCGTGCACACCACCGCGATCTGGAACGAGAACGCGGTCGACGTCGCCGATCGTGCCGCCTGGCTCGCCGACCGGACGGCCCGCGGCTATCCGGTCATCGTCGCCGTCGACGACAGCGGCCTGGTCGGATACGCGTCCTACGCGCAGTGGCGACCGCACAGCGGCTACAAGCACACGGTCGAGCATTCGGTGTACGTCCGCGGCGATCAGCGCGGTCGCGGCATCGGCAAGACGCTGATGGCCGAGCTCATCGAGCGGGCGCGCGCCGCCGGCGTCCACGTCATGATCGGCGGGATCGAGAGCGGGAACGTCGCCTCGATCGTGCTCCACGAGAGGCTCGGCTTCGCCGAGGTCGGACGGATGCCGCAGGTCGGGGCCAAGTTCGGGCGCTGGCTCGACCTCAGCATGCTCCAGCTCGTGCTGGACGACAGGCCCGCGCCCGACGCGGCATCCTGACACCGATGGACCTGCTGCGCTGGCTCGCCGAGGCCTTCAACTCGCAATGGGTGCTGCCCGGCGGACAGACGCTGCTCATCCGCGAGGTCGTGGGCAACGCCTTCGGCCTCGCGAGCGCGATCGGCGGCATGCGGCGGAAGATCTGGGCCTGGCCGGTCGGGATCATCGGCAACGTGCTGCTTCTCACGGTGTTCCTCGGTTCGATCCTCAGCCCGGACCACTCGCTTCCGCATCTGCTCGGCCAGGCCGGCCGCCAGGTCATGTTCATCGCGGTCGCGATATACGGGTGGGTGCGCTGGCGGAACGCCGAGGGTGGACGGGTGAGCCCGCGCTGGGCGCCGACGAGTGCGCGCATCGGGCTGGTGCTCGGAATGGTCATCGGCACGGTGGCGCTGACCCCGCTGTTCCGTGCGCTCGGGTCGTGGGAACCGGTCTGGGCCGACGCCTGGACCTTCGTCGGCTCGCTGCTGGCGACGTACGGCATGGCCAAGGGCTGGACGGAGTTCTGGCTCATCTGGATCGCGGTCGACGTCGTGGGCGTGCCGCTGCTGTTCAGCTCGGGCTATTACGCGACCGGCCTCATGTATGTCTTCTACGGCGCCTTCACCGCCATCGGCTTCGTGGTGTGGTGGCGAGCGCAGGCGAGGGCCGCGCATCCGATCGAGATCATCCCGCCCGACCCCAGTCCACCACGCGCGGACGAGTCGGCCTGACCCGGTCGCGTACGCCGTCCCTCGGGTACAGCTGTCGGACGACACGCCAGATGTCGGACCGATTGGGCGAATACGCCCGACAAGTGGCCCATCACCCGACATCTGTACCCGCGCCGAATGTTTCTGCGGATGTCGGGCACCCTGGCCGCACGGCGACCTGTCCCGTTTCATGGTCTCCATGACTCGTCAGATCCGCTTCAACGCCTTCGACATGAACTGCGTCGCCCACCAGTCGTCCGGTCTGTGGCGGCATCCGGACGATCGTTCGCGGCAGTACAACACCATCAGCTACTGGACGGATCTCGCGAAGCTGCTCGAGAGCGCGACGTTCGACGGCATCTTCATCGCCGACGTGCTCGGCACCTACGACGTCTACGGCGGCACGAACGAGGCCGCGATCCGCAACGGCGCGCAGGTTCCCGTGAACGACCCGATCCTGCTGGTGAGCGCGATGGCCGCGGTCACCGAGCACCTCGGCTTCGGCATCACGGCCGGCACCGCGTTCGAGCACCCCTACCCGTTCGCCCGTCGTCTGAGCACGCTCGACCACCTCACGCAGGGCCGCATCGGCTGGAACGTCGTGACCGGTTACCTGCCCAGTGCCGCGCGCAACATGGGCCAGGAGGACCAGCTCGCCCACGACGATCGCTACGACCACGCCGACGAGTACGTCGAGGTGCTCTACAAGCTTTGGGAGGGATCGTGGGAGGACGACGCCGTCATCGAGGACCGCGAGCGCGGCATCTTCACGGACCACACGAAGGTGCATCCGATCAGGCATGAGGGCGAGCACTTCAGCGTTCCCGGCATCCACATCTCCGAGCCGTCGCCGCAGCGCACCCCGGTCATCTACCAGGCCGGCGCGAGCCCGCGCGGCGTGCGCTTCGCAGCCGAGAACGCGGAGGCGATCTTCGTCGCGGCCCCCTCGAAGGAGGTGCTCGCCGGAACCGTCAAGCGCATCCGCGACGCCCTCGAGGCCGCCGGTCGCGACCGGTACGACGCGCGAATCTACACGCTGCTCACCGTCATCACGGCGGCGACGAGCGAGGAGGCGACCGCGAAGCACGCCGAGTACCTCACATACGCGAGTCCGGAGGGCGCCCTGACCTTCATGTCGGGCTGGATGGGCGTCGACCTGTCGCAGTACGAAGAGGACGAGCCGGTCGGCAACGTCGAGTCGAACGCCATCCAGTCGGTACTGCAGCATCTGAAGGAAGAGGCGGATCTCGGCCGCGAGTGGACCGTGGGCGACTTCGGTCGGCACAACGCGATCGGCGGCCTCGGCCCCACGGTCGTCGGCTCGGGCGAGGAGATCGCCGACGAGCTGCAGTCCTGGGTCGATGAGACCGACATCGACGGCTTCAACCTCGCCTATGCGGTCACGCCGGGCACCTGGCAGGACATCATCGAGCACGTCATCCCGGTGCTGCGCGCCCGCGGCGCGTACCCCGAGGAGTACACGCCGGGTACGCTCCGGCACAAGCTCCAGGGCAAGGGCGACCGCGTGCAGGACACGCATCGCGCGGCGAAGTACCGCATCGGGGCGAAGGCCCGGGTCTGAGGATCGCCGTTTCCGGTCGCAGTTCCTGCCGCCCGCCGGTGCTCCGGTCGCGATTCCTGCCGCCCCCGCGCTGGAGAAGCGGCAGAATGTGCGACCGGAGCGGCCGGGCTCAGGCAGCCAGCGGTTCGCGCTCGCGCCTTTCGGGGATCAACAGCACCACCCCGAGCAGAAGACTGACGCCCAGCGCGATCATCTCACCGATCGCCGACTCGAGTGACATGTGCGCGAGATGCAGCGAGTGGTAGAGGAAGTGCAACGCGCCGAACACCGTCCAGGCAGTGCCGAGCACGCGGAACCCCACCTCGCTGCGCCACACCAGCCCGCCCATGCTGGCCGCGGCGAGCGCGAGGTACATCGCACCGACGTCGCGGATCAGATGCTCGTTGAAGGGTCCGTCGACCGAAACCCACGAACCCAGTATCCCGGGGAACGAGTCGTAGAAGCTCTGCGGTGCGAAGTACGCCCACCCTCCGACGAAGAGGCCGAGGAGCGCTGAGAAGGCGAGCGCGAGGAAATGGAGTCGTCTCATACCTCTCCGACGACGCGTCGGCTCGAGATGTGAGGCGCTGGGACGCGAGGGTCAGTCGTCGGCGCGGCTGAAGACGCTCCGGATCACGACGAAGACCAGGACGGCGACCACCGCGACGATCGCCAGCTTGGCGATGAACCACAGCACGGAGAACAGCGCGCTCACGATCCACCAGGCGATCACGACGGCCAGGATCACGCCGAGGATGGTCCAGATGTTCTTGGTCATGGGTACAGCCTACGGATACACCTCACATCTCCGGGCGCTGCGTCGTCGGATCTCTTAGGGCGCAGACGCGCCCGAACAGAAGGAGAGACCACGTGTCCCATGTGAACATCGGCAAGATCTACTCGGCTCCGTACCAGGCGATGCTGGAGTTCGCCGCGAAGGCCGCAGAGGCAGGAGCGGATGCCGGGCTGTCGCCGCTGCTCGTCGAACTCGTCAAGGTGCGCGCCTCGCAGCTCAACGGATGCGCGTTCTGCCTGAGGATGCACGCCGCCGACGCGGTCAAACAGGGCGAGACGGCCGACCGGCTCGCGGTTCTGGCGGGCTGGTGGGAGTCGCAGTACTTCACCCCGGAGGAGCAGGCCGCCCTGCAGATCGCCGAGCGCGTGACGCTCATCGGAGACCACGGTCGACTCCACGATCGCGGGATCGACGTCGACGGCATCCTCACCGAGAAGCAGATCGCCGCCGTGACCTGGCTGACCGTCGTGATCAACAGCTGGAATCGCATCGCGATCACGAGCCACTATCCCGTGGCGCCCTGAGCTCAGGGTTCGTCCCCCGGCGGGGCGTCGCGCAGAAGGTCGTGCAGGGCACCGGCGGCCCCGAGGAGCGCGACGCTCCGGCGGGTCAGGTCGGCGAGCCGGTCCGTGAGGATGCGCTGCGCGTCGGCGGTCAGCGCGTGCCCGCGCAGCTGCTCGAGGATGCGGGCGATCGGGGGGATGCCGTAGCCGCCCGCGCGGAGCGCCGCGACGACCCTCGCCACGGTGATGGCTCTCGCCCCATACAAGCGCGTGCCGGATGACGCGGTGCGGAGCGGGTGGACGAGGCCCTCCCGCTCCCAATGGCGCAGGGCCGAGCTGCGCACGTCGAGCGCCTGGGCGAGCTCGCCGATCGTCATCGCATCCTCGTCGCCGAAGACCTCGGCGGATTCGGCGACCGCGACGTCCAGACCGCGGAGCGCCTCGCGGACGCGGGACCGTTCACCGGCCAGCGACGCATGGAGGTCGTCGATCCGCTCCGCCGCGCGCTCCACGGTGTCCTCGATCAGCACGGGCATCAGCTGCCGCGCCGGCACCGGGCCGATGGCGGAAGCGAGCGCGCGATACGCCCGGAGCGCCACGAGATGCCGCTCATGATAGCTGCGGTACCCGTTGGCGCCGCGGTCCGCTGCCGGGATGACGCCGAGGCGCTCGAGGTCGCGGACCTGCTGCGTCGAATAGCCGATCCGGCTCCCGATCTGCGCGGTCGTGAAGGATGCCTCTTGAGGGTTGGGCATGATCTCCCCCTGTCTTCCGGCGCCGAAGTCCACATAAGCACATCAACCTCATCATTGAAGCATGAAGATGCAGCAGATCATCGAGAACGTCCGCGGATTCGACGGCGCCCTGGTCGTCGCACCCGAAGCCGGCAGTGCATTCCCCGAGCTCTCGTGGGGCGACGCCTACTTCTACCACGCGCCCGACGGGCGGATGCCGGAACGCACCCAGCCCTACGGGACGATCATCACGAAGGACTACCCCGACGACACGTCGTCCGGCCTCGACGCCCCTGGGCGCTTCCGCGTGAACATCCACGTCGGGAGGGAACGCGCGGCAGGGCTCGTCTCGACGGAGGCCGAACCCGCGGAAGCCGATGTCTTCCACCGGCATCCGCTCTACGGCGACGCCGGCTGGGTCTGCGTGATCGACCCGGCGGAGAAGACGACGGATGCCGTGCTCGCTCTGCTCCGCGAGGCCCATGAGGCGGCGCGGTCGCGGGCCGCGCGTCGGGCGCGGTGAGGGCGACATGGCCGGAACAGTGTCTCCGCAGTCGCTGAGCGACGCCGAGCGACGGATCGTCGCGCTCTGGGCGGCCGACTGCGCGGAGCGGGTGCTGCCGCTCTTCGAGGCGGAGGCGCCGGAGGACGACCGCGCCAGGGATGCCATCGCCCGGGCGCGGGCCTTCGCCCGCGGCGAGCTCGACGCGGCTGGTGAGATCCGGCGCCGCTTCGTCGCAGGTCGAGCCGCGGCGAGCGCGCGCACGCCGGCAGGGGCGGCCTCAGCGCGGGCTGCCGCCCAAGCAGCCGGCGTCGCGCACATGGGCGCCCACGCGCTCGGAGCCGCGGCCTACGCAGCCAAGGCGGTGCAACTCGCGCACCCGGACGATCCCGACGCCCGCGACACCGAGGTGCGGTGGCAGCTGGCTCACCTCTCCCCCGAGGCCGCCGCGGCGCTCCGGCTCCTGCCGCTCCTGGGCGAGGATCACGCCGGACCGCTCGGCCCGGGTCTCCTCGCGTCCGGAGTGCTCGGCGCCGTCATCCGCGAGATCCAGAGTCGCCTCAGGCCTTCTCCATGAACTCGTGCACCAGGCCGCGCGCCGCGATACCGAACAGCGGCCAGGTCTCACCGTCGACCTCGATCAAGAGGTGGGGCAGTCCCTCGAGCGTTCGCACGGCGAAGCCCTCCCCCAGCGCAGCCATCGCCTCGGAGAACTGGCGGATCGTGTAGGGCTCTCGCATCCGATAGCCGTACTCGCTCATCAGATAGGAGTAGTAGTCGGCGAACTTCTCGATGGAGTCCCGGTGCCTTTCGCGACTGACCTCCGTCAGCTCGGGCCACGAATCGGCCGTGGTGCGCAGCGCGAGCGTCACCAGGAACAACCGCGACGCGAAGGTCTCGAGTCCGAAGTGCCCGAGCGCTCCCTGTCGGAGCAGGAGCATCTGCGGGACTCTCCTGCCCCGTCGGGTCGGGGCAGGAGAGTCATAGGACTCATGCGCGTGCAGGGGCGGGCTTCGGGGTTCCGCTCCTGCACACTTCAGCCCCGATTCAGCGTCGGACCGCCACACTGGAGGGATGCGGATCCTGGTGGTCGATGACGAGGTGCGCCTGGCCGACGGCGTGCGCCGCGGGCTCGAGGCCGAGGGTTTCGCCGTCGACGTCGCACACAACGGAGTCGACGGGCTGTGGCGGGCGCGCGAGACGCGGTACGACGCGATCGTGCTCGACCTGATGATGCCGGGGATGAGCGGCTGGAAGGTCTGCGAGGCGCTGCGCGCCGAGGAGAACTGGACGCCGGTGCTCATGCTGACCGCGAAGGACGGCGAGTGGGATCAGGTCGAGGCACTCGAGACGGGCGCCGACGACTACGTCACGAAGCCCTTCTCATTCGCGATCCTCGTCGCCCGGATCCGGGCCCTCGTCCGTCGCGGCGCTGTCGCGCGTCCGGCGATCCTGGAGGCGGGCGATCTGCGACTCGACCCCGCCGCCCACCGCGTCTGGCGCGGCGAGACGCCGGTGACGCTCACCGCGCGCGAGTTCTCGGTGCTCGAGTATCTGATGCGCCACCGCGGAGAGGTCGTGTCCAAGCGCGCGCTGATCGACGGCGTCTGGGACGACGACTTCGACGGCGATCCGAACATCGTCGAGGTGTACGTCGGGCACCTGCGCCGCAAGCTCGACAAGCCGTTCGGCCGCGAGGCGATCGAGACGATCCGCGGTGCCGGCTACCGGTTGGCGGCCGACGGTGGCTAGCCGCTGGTGGCGCTCCGTGCGGGCCCGCACGACGCTCGGCGCGACCCTCGTCGTCGCCGTGGCCCTCGCCATCGGCGCCGTCTCGTTCTACGCCGTGCTGAACAGCAGCGTCAGTGGCAGCACCGCGCAGGCCGCGCAGCAGCGCCTCGAGCAGCTCGGCGATCGCGAGGGCGGGCCCGACGTTCGCGGCATCGACGCGCTCGAGGACGAATTCGTGCAGCTCGTCGGCGCGGACGGCGCCGTGCGCGCAGCCAGCGAGGACGCCCGCGAGGCGCTCGGATCGACACCGCTCCCTGTCGCCGACGACGCGGTGACGATGACGATCGACGGCGAGCCGATGCTCATCGTGTCGGACGATATCGACGATGACCAGACTATCGTGCTCGCGGTGTCCGTCGAGGACGACGCGGAGACGCTGGCGACCGTCGCGACGCTGCTGGCCGTCGCCGTCCCTCTGGTCCTTCTGCTCGTGGCCGGCACGACATGGTTCGTGACGGGTCGCGCGCTCCGTCCCGTCACGCGCATCCGCCAGGAGGTCGACGGCATCACCGCCGAGCGGCTCCACCAGCGCGTCGCGGTCCCCGACTCCGCCGACGAGGTCGCCGCGCTCGCGACGACCATGAACGGCATGCTCGACCGACTGGATGCCGCGGCGACGGCGCAGCGACGCTTCGTGTCCGACGCGTCGCACGAGCTGCGGTCCCCTCTCGCCACGATCCGCCAGCATGCCGAACTGGCGCAGGCGCATCCGGCGGTTACGAGCATCGGCGAGCTGGCGGAGGTCGTCTCCGAGGAGGGCGTCCGGTTGCAGGGCATCGTGGAGTCGCTGCTGCTCCTCGCCCGCCTGGACGAGGGCGTCACCCCGCACGACGAACCGGTGGATCTCGACGACGTGGCGCTCGGCGAGGTGCGCCGGCTCCGCGCGGCGGGCCATGAGGTCGACGGCTCCGGCATCCGCGCCGCCCGCGTCTCGGGCGATCCGCGCCTGCTCGGTCAGCTCGTGCGCAACCTGGCCGACAACGCCGCGCGCCATGCCCGCGGACGCATCGCCATCGGCGTGACGCCCTCCGACCAGCACGTGTTCGTCACGATCGAGGACGACGGCGACGGCGTGCCGATCGAGGAGCGCGAGCACATCTTCGAGCGCTTCGTCCGGCTCGACGAGGCGCGCAGTCGCGACGCGGGCGGCAGCGGCCTCGGCCTCGCGATCGCCCGGGGCATCGCCGCAGCCGAACGCGGAACAGTCGTCGTCGACGAGTCGCGCTGGGGCGGCGCGCGGTTCGTCATCACCCTTCCGCTGAGCTCCTGACGGTTCCTGAAGACGGCTTCAGGACGCTTCAGGAAGGCTTCAGTGCCGGCGCGGGACCATCGACACATGGACGACAAGAACCTCACTCCCGACCAGACTCCCGACCACAGCGCCGACCAGCCCACCGTGCCCGTCACGCCGGCACCGGATGCCGCACCGCACGCCCCGGCAGCGGATCAGCACCCGGCGGCCGCGCCCGTCGCATCCGCTCCCGTCGAGGCCAAGCCGCGGCGCCGGCGTGCGCTCCTGATCGGCGGCGGGATCGCCGCGGCCGTCGTGCTGATCGGCGGCGGCGTCGCCGTCGGTGCCGCGATGGGCGACGAGCTCGGCGATGACGATGACCGGCCCTCGGTGTCGGACGGCGCCCGCCACGACGTCGACGACGCGGATGACGACGGCAGCGACGGCGGAACGTCATCCGCCGGCCAGAGCTCCGCGACCGCGATCGGCACGGACTCCGCAGACGATCTCATCGAGATCGCGGATGCCGCGCGCGCTGCCGCCGATGGCGAGGTCACCTCGATCGACGCGAAGCGCGACGGCAGCTGGGAGGTGCAGCTGACCACCGCGGCCGGCGACGAGACCGAGGTGCGCGTCGACGAGAACCGCGCGGCCACGGTCGTCTCCACCGAGATCGCGGACGGCGACGACACCGGCCCCACGCTCGCACTGGATGACGAGGCGATCCGATCGCTCGTCTCCGCGGCTCTCGCCGAGGCCGACGGGATGATCACGGACCTCGATGTCGACGGCGACGACGTGAGCCCCTACGACGCCTCGGTCCTCACCTCCGACAAGCGCTCGATCGACATTGACTTCACCGCGGAGTTCGCGGTCGTCGGAACCGACATCGACGACTGATCCCCGATCGCACTTCGCCTGGGTGTTCACACCTGCATCCGGATACGTGGACGCGCGTCTGGTCGACTGGGAGAGCACTCGCCTCGGGAGGGCTCCCGGGGTGGAGGCGAATCGCCGTCCCCCTGACTGGACGGCCGGTGGGCGGTGTCCTCCACGACCCGCCCACCGCATCCGAGACCGCGAATCGTCATCGCCTCCGTGAATCGTCGGCCCATCGCGTGAGGGACAATCACTCAGCGACGCGCACGGTCGGCGAGGTAACGCTTCTCGACGTCGTTCGTCGCGAACTCCTCCGCCTCGGCGAAGCCACGCTGGGCACCCTCGTGGTCTCCCAGCTCGTCGAGCAGATGGGCCCGCACGATCCGCGCGCGGGAGGCCGTCAGCGGATCACCCGTAAGCGACCGATCCGCGTCGAGGTCGTCGAGCAGCGCGAGCCCTCGCTGCGGTCCGAAGGCGCGGGAGACGGCGACGACTCGACTGAGCCGGACGGGCGCGGTGGGTTCGAGACGCTCGAGCCAGAGGTAGAGCGCAGCGATCTGCGGCCAGTCGGTTTCTGCGGACGTCATCGTGTTCGCGTGCACGGCAGCGATCGCGGCCTGGATCTGGTAGATCCCGACGGCCCGCTCCTCCCACGCGGTCTCGATCAGACGGGTTCCCTCCCTGATCAGCTCCCTGTCCCACGCCGACCGATCCTGCGCCTCGAGGACCACAAGATCGTCACCGTTCTGGCGCGCCGACCGACGCGCCTCCATCAGCAGCATGAGGGCGAGCAGGCCCCGCGCTTCGGCGTCATCGGGCCGCGCCGACACCAGCATCCGTGTGAGGCGGATGGCTTCAGCAGTGAGGTCGACGCGGGTCAGCTCAGGGCCGGTCGACGCCGCATAGCCCTCGTTGAAGATGAGATACAGAACACGCTCGACGTCCGTGACCCGCTCCGTGAGCTCTTCGGCGTCGGAGAGCTCGAACCGCGCATCCACCTTTCGCAGCGTCTGCTTCGCGCGACTGATGCGTGTGGCCATGGTCGCCTCGGGAACGCCGCAGGCATGCGCGATCTCGGCGGTGGTCAGCCCGCCGACCGCACGCAGGGTGAGAGCGATGCGGGAGGTCTCCGTCAGCGCGGGATGACAGCACAGGACGAGAAGCTCGAGGCTGTCATCCCTCGCGGTGGGCGCGGGGGCACCGGCATCCGCTCTTCGCGGGTCCGAAGTGAGCCACTCCTGTTCGCGCCGTCGATCGGCGTCTTCGGAACGGAGAATGTCGACGAGCTTGCGATATCCGACCCGGATGAGCCAGCCCCGCGGCTCGTCCGGGACTCCGCCATCCATCCAGGTGCGGTGCGCGGCGAGCAGCGCCTCCTGCGTCGCGTCCTCGGCGAGGTCGAATCGTCCGAATCGCCGCACCAGCGCACCGAGGACCTGCGGAGCCTCCGTCCGCAGAATGCCCTCGATGCGCCGAGCGACGGACGCCGAGGTCACGCGAAGTCGTCGCCCATGATCGGCCGGATCTCCATTGGCTCTCCGAGCACCGCCACCATCTCGGCGACGATCTCCCGTGCCCGCTCGATGCCGCTGCACTCGATGATCGCGAAGCTCGCGAGCACCTCCTTCAACTCGGCGAACGGGCCGTCGGTTGCGACGACGCCCGTGCCGGTCCTGCGGACCGTGGTCGTCACCGCCGGATGGCCGAGGCCCTCGCTGAGGACGAACTCCCCCGACGCTCGAAGCTTCTCCTCGAACAGCTGGTAGGCGGCGAACGCTTCGAGCGCCTCCGGACTCGGCACGTCGGCGCTCGCGGCATCCCAGTCGTCGGCGGGCGTGTAGCTGAGCAGCAGGAACTTCACTGTTCTCCTCCATCGGTTCGGTGATTCGGGGTGCTCTCGTCCCACGCTAACGCTCATGCGGCCGCTCGCAAGCGGATCGCCATCACCGTCACCCAGGCGAAGGCCACGGCTCCGGTGAGCGCGATCTGCACACTCGATTCCGTCGGAGACATGGGAAGGAGGAGCACGAGGGCGACGGCGCCGTGGCCGAGCGATGACGCGACCCGTCGCGCCCGGATCTCCCTGATGACGAGCACGATGCAGGCCGCCGCGAGCGCGACGAATGAGGCCGCCGCCGCGGATGTGTGCACGATCGCGTGCCAGGACAGCGCGACCGCTCCGGAGGGTGCACCCGCGGGGAATCCGTTCCGGGGGTCCATCGGGAAGAGTCCCGCGATGACGAAAGCAGCGCCGAAGAGGGCGACGAGAACGGGAACCGCGCGGCGCCCGACGCCCTGCGGGCGGACCCTGCGGTACCCCGTGGCGAGCGCGACGCCGCCAGCACCCGCGACGACGAAGGTGAGCACCTGCACCCAGCCGAGATCGCCGGTCGCGAGCTGACTGAGCGGGTGCACGCGGATGTCGAATCCGTCGCGGGCGAGCGCCTGCACGACCGAAGAGAGATAGAAGAACGGGCCGGCGAGGGCCGCGAAAAGCAGCAGTCCTCTTGTCGATGCACGCGATCCGCTCGGGATGGCGCTGCTCGTGCCGCTCGCTCCAGATGTGGTGTTCGTTGTCATGGTGGATCCTCTCCGACACCCCGGACGGAGCGTCTGCAGACACCACGGTGCGGATCCGCCGTTCTCGACATGTGGAGCAGAAGATCTTCTCCGCGGGGATGTCAATCTGCGGAATCCCGCTCCGTGGTGTCTTCAGAGCGCGGCGACCGGCCGCCTTCACGAGAAGGAGAGCATCATGAGCAACACTGCACACGACAGCGCTGAGGCCTACGAGGGCACCGACCAGCCCGATCCCACCCCGCAGCTGCGCGCGCTCGATCGGCTCGTCGGCGAATGGACCGTCGACGGCGGAGCTCCGGGTACCGTGCGATACGAATGGATGCCGGGAGGCTACTTCCTCATCCAGCACGTCGACCTCGAGCAGTTCGGACAGAAGGTGACCGGCTTCGAGGTCATCGGCAACCTCCACCCGTTCGGCGAGCCGGTGAGCGACGACGTCGTCTCGCGCTTCTACGACTCGCTCGGGAACACACTCGACTACGTCTACGAGGTCGAGGGCGACACACTCACGATCTGGGGCGGGGCGAAGGGCAGCCCGGCGTACTTCCGCGGCACGTTCTCCGCGGACGACCGCGTCATGGAGGGCGAGTGGGTCTACCCGGGTGGGGGCGGGTATCCGTCGACGATGACCCGCGTCTGACCGGTCGCACCGCCCCGCCACCAGACGATCATGCGTCCGGTGGCGAGGGTCGGTCAGCTCACCGAAGCCGCGGCCTCTGCCCGTCGACGACGACGCTCGCTGACCAGGAACACGATCAGCAGGATGAAGCCCGTGACGATCACGATGTAGGTGCTCAGCGTGGGAAGGAGGATGAGCGGGTTGCCCGTCGTGTGGAACTCGCCGAAGAGGAAGATCGACGGGTCGGTGCTCGCATGCACGAGCATCGGCGCGATCAGCGTGCGCGTCACCCGCAGGATCAGGTACATGCAGATGCCGAACGCGAAGGTGTAGACGATCTGCACGAGCGTGGTCCCCAGCCCCTGGTCCGATGTGAAGAGGTTCGTGAAGTGCAGAGCCGCGAAGATGCCCGCCGAGGCGAGGGCGACGGCGATCTCGCCATGCCCGCCCTTGCGCATGAGGTTCACGACGAATCCACGGGTGACGAGCTCCTCGACCAGTCCGATGAAGAGCCCAGCGAACAGCCACGTGCCGACGAGCGGGATTCCCGCCTTGCCGTAGTCGATGCTGAAGAGCGCGGCGACGTTGATGACGAGCACGACGATCAGGGCGCTCCACATCCAGCGGCGGCCGCCGAGCGCCTGCCTCGAGAACAGGTCCTTCAGCCAGCCGACGGATGCCGCGAAGCCGAGCAGCAGCAGGCTGGTGATGATGAGGGGCAGGGCGGTGCCGAAGAACACGGATGCCGCGCTGTCGGTCCCGCCGTGCCGGCCGTCTTCGACGTGCACGACCAGACCGATCAGGAATCCGATCAGCTCGTAGACGCCGAGGTAGACCGCGGCGAGCAGCAGCGCCCGCCAGATGCCGCCCCGGTTCCAGAAGCGCTTCCACGCTGACGACTGCTCGGCCATGATGCCCCTGTTCCAAACGCGACCGGCTGTCGCGCGCTCTCGGGCGAGAGGCACCCCGGCGTTCCTGGTTCGATGATGGCAGAACGGCTGTCGCATCACAGGTCCGCGCCCTCGAACTCCGCCGCCCCTCGGTATACTGAAAGTATGACAACCACCATCAAGGTGAGCGATGAACTCCGCGATCGCCTCAAGGTGCAGGCGACTCGCGACGGTGTGACACTCGGATCGCACCTCGCCCACCTCGCGGACGCGGAAGATCGCAGATGGCGCTTGAGCCGACTGAAGGAAGCGATCGAGCGGTCATCGGCCCCGGACCGCGAGTCGCATGCGAGTGAGACGGCCGAGTGGGAACGCACTGAACTCTCCGCATGGTGACGGAGTCGGATCTCGCACCCGGTGTCGTCGCGTGGGCTGCGCTCGAGCCCGTCCGCGGGAGGGAGCAAGGCGGGCGCAGACCGGTTCTGGTCGTGGCATCGTCCGGATACTTGGACGCTGTGATCAGTCTCGTCATCGCACTCCCGATCACCACGACCGACCGGGGCTGGCCCAATCACGTTCCTGTCGACGGCCCGAGTGGTCTTGATCGAGCATCCTGGATCATGACAGAACAACCGCGCACCTTCACGCGCGACCGGCTCACGGGCAGCGGCGGCACCGTGTCACCGGAATGCCTGTCAGCCGTGAGAACGTGGCTGGGAGATTTCCTCGATCTCTAGAGGCCGGTGCCCGCGGTCCTGCGCTTCGCTCGCCCGCTCCTGATCGCGACGCCTCGGAGCTAGCGGTCGGTGAGCGACGACGCCGACGACGGCGGGGCGCCGATCGCATCCACGGGGATGACGGAAGCGCGCTCCTTCGTGAGTCTCGCGCCGATGATGCGATCCGTGCGGAACCAGCGGATGCCGTCGGTCAGCCGGCAGTGGCAGACGAAGTACCAGTGCCCCCGAGTGAGCGCGAGGATGATCGGGTCGACCCTCCGCGTCGTGGCGGCACCCTTGTGGTCGACGTAGTCGAGGGTGATGACCCGCATCTCGTTCAACGCGTGCTCAAGGGAGCGCTCCACCTTCGCACTCGCCGGAGCGGCGCTCGCGTCGATCCAGATGCGGTCGGTGAGGGAGGATGCGCGCTCGCGGGCCCCGCTGTCCATCACGCTCAGGGCCTTGTTCAGTGCACCGCGCAGGTGCTCGGCAAACGGCTGGTCGCGATGAACCGCGGCGGCGGCGGCGGCGAGGCCGGCGACCTCGGCCTCGGTGAAGTTCACCGGCGGCAGCGTGGCACCGGGGTCGACGACGTAGCCGCCGCCCGGCCCGGGTCTCGCCCAGGCCGGGAACCCGGAGTGCTGCAGCGTCGAGATGTCGCGCTTGATCGTGCGCGTGCTGACCTCGAAGGTCGCCGCCAGGCGCTCGGCCGTCCGTCCCGCCGGACCGGCACGCCGCAGCTCCTCACGGATGGCATAGAGCCGGTCGGTGCGATTCACAGATAAATAGTGACATAGGAGTGACATTCACGCCCGGAATGATCGAAGGATGATCAACTCCTCCGAAACCATCCTGTTCCTCAGCGGCGCCGGGCTCAGCCCGTGGATCTGGGACGACGTGCGGCGCGAACTCCCCTTCGCGTCGGTGGTCGCGCCGCGGCCGACCGCAGACGCGCCGTCGTTGCGCGACTACGCCGAAGCGGCGATCGCGGCCGTCGACGACGACACGTTCACCGTCGTCGCCCACTCGATCGGCGGCGTGGTCGCCAGCGAGATCCTGCGGCTCGCACCGGAGCGGGTGAACGGCGTGCTCGCCGTGTCGGCCGTCGTTCCGCGCTCGGGCGAGTCCTTCGTCTCCGCCATGCCCTTCCCGAACAGGGTGATCCTGCCGCTGGCCCTTCGACTCGGCGGAACGCGTCCTCCGGAGTCGGCCATCCGTCGCGGGCTCGGCCACGGACTCGACGAGACGCTGGCCGACCGGATCGTCACCGACTTCACGACCGAACCTCGGGAGCTGTACCTCGACAGGACCCGCGGGCACTCCTGGACGGGGCGCGCGGGATACCTCATGACGACGCAGGACCGCGAACTGCCGGAATCGATGCAGCAGCGCTTCGCCGGTCGCCTCGCCGGAGATTGGCGCGAGAGCATCCCCACCGGTCACCTGCCGATGCTGCAGGACTCCTCGGAGACCGCGGCATCCATCGCCCGGTTCATCGCAGCCTGAGGCTCTGCCCCGGCAGCTAGCATTCAAGGATGACGAACAAGGGCCCGATCGACGACGTCTCCATCGGCGGCGAGATGATCCGTCTCGGACAGTTCCTGAAGTTCTCGGGTCTGCTCGACTCCGGCGGCGACGCCAAGGAGGTCGTGATCGACGGCTACGTGACGGTCAACGGCGAGGTCGATCGCCGCCGCGGCCGGCAGCTCCACGACGGCGATCTGGTGACGTTCGAGGGCCGCACGGTTCGCGTCCGTCCCTGACGCGGGTCTTCGGCGCGCGTGATTCGTATGCTGCCATATTGGTACATACGTTCTAATCCGGTTCCCCGCCTGCCGGATGCCCGTGCACCGCTGCGACATCGACCACAACCACGACCACGCGCGAGGCGGCAAGACCCGGGTCGACAACCTCGCCCACCTCTGCCGCCGCCACCACACCCTCAAACACCCCGACATCCCCAACGCACACCGGTGGACGGCGCGACAAGAACGCGACGGCACCATCACCTGGCACACCCCCCTCGGCCGCGACTACACCGACCGACCCACCCACCGCGTCATGCTCATCTGACCTGCGCTCTTCGGGCGGAGCGCACACCGCCCCGACGATGTTCAGGGCCCGCACCGCGACAGCATGCCCGAGCTAGGGTTGCGGGCATGGAGCATGACGCCGACGTCCCGACGTCCACCCCGCTGGACGGGTGGCTGGCCGAACTGGGGCAACCGAACGGGGCTCCCGGTGGCGGAGCGGCTTCGGGCGTGATGCTCGGCATCGCGGCATCCCTTTTGCGTATGGTCGCCGAATACACGCCCAACGATGATCCACAGGCCGAGGAGTGCGGCATCAGACTCGCCCACACCCGGGCGGAGGTATTGGAGGCCGTCGAGGCCGACGGCGTCTACTCGGCCGCGTTCGGGGCCGCACTCGGCCGACCGGCCGACGACCCGGAACGCGATCGCCGCGTGCAGGATGCCGCGATGGAGGCGGCGCAGTCCTCGGCCCGGCTCGGAGACATCGGCATCCGACTGCTCCCGGAAGTCCGCCTGCTCGCGGAGATCGGAAACCCTCACCTGGTCGCCGATCTCGCGGTTGCCGTGGAGGCGCTCCACGCCGGGATGGCCGGCGCGATCATCAACCTCCGCTCGAACCTGCAGATCGCACGGAAGCATGGCACCCCCGCGGCGGCGCTGAGGCCCCTCGACGACGAGAAGTCACGCCTCGTGAATGCGCAACGCGAGGTCGCGCAGCTCACCGAAGCTCTCTCGTCACGCCTCGACTGAACACGACCGGTCGACGACCGCCCGACGAACAGCCGAAACCGGCAGGAGAAGCCATGACAGAACGAATCGCCTTCCAACTGCAGATCGCCCCGGCAATGGTCGATGAGTACGTCGCCCGCCACACGCCGGTCTGGCCCGAGATGCTCGCCGAGATCGCGGCATCCGGCCGACGCAACTACTCGCTCTTCCTGGGCGAAGGCGGTCGGCTCTTCGGCTACTACGAGACCGACGACGACGAGGCCGCCCGCACCTACCTCGCCGCCTCTCCTGTCGCCGCGAGGTGGGAGGCGGCGATGGCGGAGTTCTTCGTCGGACTCGAGGGACGCGCCGACCAGGCCGCCACGCCGCTCGTCGAGGTGTTCAACCTGCACGACCAGCTGACGGCATCCGGCGCCTGACCGATCAGCCGAGCTCTTCCACGAGCCCGATGATGACGCCGGCGGCACCCGCGCACGGCGACGCATAGACGCGCGGTGCCGGGCTTTCTAACATGGGAGCACTCACCCGACGATCCAGGAGGAGGAACTGTCGATGAATGTGCCCTTCTTCTGGGTCGACGTGTTCGCCACCGCTCCCCTCGCGGGAAACCCGCTCGCGCTCGTCCCGGATGCCGATGCGCTGACGACCGAGACCATGCAGGCCATCGCTCGCGAGTTCAACCAGTCGGAGACGACCTTCCTCGTGCGTCCGACGCTGTCCGGCGCGGATCATCGCCTGCGGTCCTTCACCCCCGGCGGCTTCGAAGTGCTCGGCGCGGGGCACAACGCGATGGGCGCGTGGCTGTGGCTCGCGGCATCCGGTCGGCTCGATGAGGACGGCGGGCGGTACGTGCAGCAGATCGGCGAGGAGCGGCTCCCGGTCACCGCCACGCGCGATGGCGCGGGCCGAGCGGTCGTCACGATGCAGCAGTCGGAGCCGCGGTTCCTGACGGCGGTCGCCGGCGAGCGGCGGGGCGCCCTCGCCGCGGTCCTCGGGCTCGATACCACCGACCTCGGCGACGAGCGCGCGGCGCAGGTCGTGTCCACGGGTGCCGAGCACCTGCTCGTTCCCGCGCGGAACCCGGATGCCGTCGACACGGCCCAGCCCGACACCGCGGGCTTGCGCGAGTTCCTGGCCGACGTCGGCGCCGAAGGCTGCTACCTCTATACGACCGCCGTCGAGCCGGGTTCAGGGATCGACGCCTACGCGCGGTTCTTCAATCCGACGGTCGGGATCGCCGAGGATTCCGCGACCGGCACGGCCGCGGGTCCGCTCGCCGCACTCCTCGTTCGCGACGGACTCGCGCGCGAGGGCGCCCCGATCACGGTGGAGCAGGGAACGGCGCTCGGCCGCCCGAGCCGCATCGGTCTGCAGGTCGACGGTGCGGTGGTGACGATCTCCGGAACGGGGATCATCGTGGGCGAGGGCGTTCTCCACCTCTGACCGGGGCCTCCGCGCTCGGCCTGCGCGGGCCTCGGAAGCGAGCACCATCCCGACGCCCAGGCCGCAGAGCAGGAAGCCGAGCAGCGTCATGACGGTCAGCGTCTCTCCGAGGAGGACGGCTCCGGCCACCGCCGTGAACGGGGCGATGAGAAAGAGCAGGGCGTTGAGCGCCGTGATGCCGACGCGGCGCAGCAGCCACCAGTAGAGCCCATACGCCGCAAGCGTCGGGAACGCCGCGGCGAGCGCGGTCGCCACCCAGAAGGATGCCGAGGCGGGCGGTACGAGGGTGCCCGTCGCGGCGGCGAGCACCACGAGCGCGACCGCCGACACCGCGGCGTGGATCGCCAGGGTCGGGAGCACGGCGGTCCTCGGGTCGCGCCGACGCTGGATGATCGTGCCGGCGATCAGGCACGCCATCGCGACGGCGAGAAGGAGGTACACGAGCGGATGCGCGTCGGACCGGCCGAGCTGCGACTGCACGACGAACACGACGCCGACCGCCCCGAGGATCAGGCCGATCCACTGGACCCCGCGCACGCGCAGGCCGAGGAGAGGGCCGACGAGCAGGGCGATCACGAGCGGCTGCACGGCGTCGATCAGGGCGACCGTTCCCGTCGCGATGCCGGCGGCGAGAGCGGCATAGGTCGCCGTGCAGTAGCCGAACTGCGCGAACAGGCCGACGGCGCCCTGCCAGCGGAGGTCGGACGCCGTGATGCCTCGGAAGGCCCCGGTGGCGAAGGCGACGATCAGCAGGACGCCCGCCAGCGGCACGAACCGCCAGACGAGCAGCGTCACCGGCGCGGCATCGACGGTCGCGATCGCCGCGATGAGAAACCCGGAGCTCCAGGTGACCACGAACGCCGTCGCCGCTGCGACCGTGAGGAAGGCAGAGACTATACCGATCTGTTTACTCATCCCTCGACTATACAGGTTGGTATACTCAAAGCATGAAGCAGTCGGTCCCCGAACTCGCCCCCCTCACTCCCGGTGCCCGCCGGGTGCTCGATGCTGCCTCGCACCTCTTCTACGAACGCGGCATCCACGCGGTCGGGGTCGACACGATCGCGGAGGCCGCTGGGGTCACGAAGAAGACCCTCTACGACCGGTTCGGCTCGAAGGAGACGCTGGTCGTCGCGTATCTCCAGCACCGTGACGCGCGATGGCGCGAGCACGTGGCGGCGAGTCTCGCGCGCTCCCCGGAGCCCGGCGTGGAGCGGATCCTGACGATCTTCGACGCCGCGGACTCCTGGTCGGACGACAACAGCTCGAAGGGGTGCAGCGCCATCAACGCCCGCGCCGAGATCGGCGACGGGCACGACGGCCACCCGGTCTTCCCCGAGGTGGCGCGCCAGAAGGTGTGGCTGCTCGACGTCTTCGAAGACCTCTGCACAGAGGCGGGGGTGCCGGATGCTCGAGCGATGGCAGAGGCGCTGATGCTGCTCTACGAGGGCGCCATCGTCACCGTCGGGATGGAGACCTTCCCCAACCCGTTCCCCGCGGCGCGACGGGTGGCGAAGTCGCTCCTCGAGCAGGTCGGATAGCGCTACTCGGCCGGCGGCGCCGAGTCGATCACACGGATCTCCCTGGTCGCCGCGTCTCCGAGGGTGCGCAGCGCCTGCTGATAGGCGTCCGAGTGATACGCCGCGACGGCGGCTTCGAGGTCGGGGAACTCGATGATGGTCGTGCGCAGCGCCGACTCGCCCTCGAGCACGGCGAGCGGCTCCCCGCGCGCGATGAAACGCCCTCCCCCGGCGAGCATCGCCGGACCGGCGAGATCGACGTACAGACGGAGGCGCTCCGGATCACGGATGCTCGTGAAGGTGTTGACCCAATAGACCGGCATCCGCTCAGTCTGCCACCGGCTCCGCGGCGCGGGGCCGGATCGGTCGAGGTGGGGAAACCCGGCCAGAGCGACGACCACGGAGCGACCGGGCGCGTAGGGTGGGACGTCTGCCGAGGAGAGGCTCCGCGATGATCGCACGGTATGAAGAGCTGGACTGGCAGAAGACGCGGATGGGCGAGCTCATGCTCCGCCGTCGCGCGGACCCGGCGACGGGCGAGATGATCTACGAGGTCAGGCTCGAGGACGAGTACCTGATGTCTAGCCTCTTCACCGTCGCCGAGGAGGAGCTCGCGACCCTGGGGCTCGCCGCCGCGACGGGTGACCGCCTGAACGTGCTCGTCGGCGGGCTGGGCCTCGGCAGGAAAGGTTCGGGCAACACGCCCTCGAAGTGCGCGACCAACCCGTCAAGCACCCGCAGATTCTCGTCATCCGACAGGATCTCAGGGGTCCCGTGCAGGTGCGCGACCGCGAAGTTCCACGTCGGAACGGCGGGCGAGGTGTCATACCAGCTCGGCGAGACATAGCCGTGTGGGCCATAGACGATCACCATCACCTCGTGCGCGCCGAGCTCGTGCAGACGCTCATCCGGACGCCCCATGTGGCTCACCAGGACGATGCCCCCGGCATCCTCCTCGAGCAGCAGCGGGTAGTGCGAGGCGACGAGACCCCTGCCGGGCACGAAACTCACAATCGTGCCCCAGGGATTCTCCCGCACAAGCGCCATGATTCTCTCCGCATCGTCCAACGCGTAGTCCTGGGCGTACCTCATATCTGCGACCGGGAGAGAGGCCACTCTCCGGACTCCGATTCTCGAGCCTCGAACGCCATCCTCTGCGCGACCTCGACGAGCGTTCGGACCGACACCCCCGTCCCGCCCGGCGTGATGTAGCCGTATCCCGGTTCCGAGTTGTACGCGGGACCGGCGATATCGAGGTGCGCCCAGGCGACGTCTTCGCCGATGAACGCCCGGAGGAATGCCGCTGCTCCCAGCATCCCCCCGCCGGGCTTGCCCGTGTTCTTGAGGTCTGCGGTCTTCGACTCGTAGCCGGCGAACACTTCCTCCGGTATCGGCATCGCCCACATCGGCTCTCCGGTGACCTCGGCCGCGCGCAGGACGGCACTCGTCGCCGTGGACACGCCCATGACACCGGATGTTCGATAGCCGAGTGCTGCGACCTGTGCACCCGTGAGGGTGGCGACATCGATGAGGAGATCAGGTTCTTCCTCCTGCGCTGCGACTAGGGCGTCGGCGAGGACCAGTCGACCTTCCGCGTCGGTGTTGATCACCTCGACCGTCTTACCGCCGTAGATGCTCAGCACATCACTGGGGCGCACCGCCGAGCCGGAGGGCATGTTCTCCGCCAGAGCGAGCCAGGCGGTCACTCGCACCGGAAGGGACAGCTCTGCGATGGCGAACAGCGCCTGAACCACTGCGGCGGCGCCCGCCATGTCGGATTTCATCTTCTCCATGTTCGCCGCAGGCTTGATCGAGATCCCGCCGGAATCGAAGGTGATGCCCTTGCCCACGAGCGACAGGTGGTGGCCCGCACCCGTCGGCGCGTAGGACACCTTGACGAGTCGGGGCCCGCGATCGGATCCCGATCCCACACCGATAAGGCCACCGAATCCTCGTTCCCGCAGTTCGTCCTCCCCGATGACGTCGACGACGACGGCATCGCCGCCGGCGACGGTCTTTGCGCGTTCCGCAACCGCGTCCGCAAACGACGAGGGAAACAAGTGCGACGGCGGCGCGTTCACCAGGTCCCGCGCCGCCGCGACAGCCCGGGCGAGCAGTCGGGCGCGGTCCAGAGCGGGTTGCACAGCGTGGTCTCCCGCGAGTGAGATGACGCGCTCGGCGTCGGTCGTGCCGCATTCGGAAAGGTGAGCCGTGTATCGATACGCGCCGAGCAACGCACCCAGCCCGACCGCCTCAGCACCGGGGAGATCGGTCATGGGGAGAGCGAGCCCCACGCGGGCCACGGATTCGAGCGAACGCACGGCCGACCCGGCCGCTCGTCGCAGCGACTCGTCCGACAGGGGCGAGCGCACGTCTGCATCTCCGGTGAACTCGCCCAGCCCCACCAGCAAGACGGACGGAGCCGTTATCGATGCCGGGGAGGGGATGCGCAACGAGGCTCCTTGCGTGCCCGGGTGCCCGATTGCTTCTGCGGCCTCGACAAGTTCGCGCGTGACCGCATCGGAGAGAGCCAGTGCGCTCACCTCGATGCGCCCTTCGCGTGTACCCACGGCAGCGACGAGGACGTCGACATCAGCGGCCGCCGCGTCTCCGAGCATGAGCTGCAGTGCGGGCAGGACGGTCTCGGGATGGCTCATGACGCCTCCTGTCCTTCGTCGAGGGTCTGACGACCGTGGTGCGCGACGAGTCCGAGCACGGCGCCGTACTGCACGCCGACGACATCGGCGACCGGAATCCCCTCCGGCCGCTCGTCGGCCTCGCGCTGCGCCAGCCACCCGATCCACGATCGGTCGAGCTCGAACGCCGCGCGGCGGACGTGCACCGGTGCCGATCCGGCCGCGACCTCTGTCCTCAGAGCGCGGAGCAGCGCGCCGCCGAAGCGCAGCCGATACATCCACACCGTCGACATCGGGCGCTCGGCCACGCTCGCCTCACGGTCGTTCGCCGCGTCCTGCGAGCGTTCACACATATGCCGTCCGGCCCGCGTCATGCCGGGGACGAACGCCTCGGCACTGCGCAGGAAGGGCGAGTCCAGCGTCAGAAGCGGTCGGACCCGCTCGAGGAGTGCGGACAGCCGCGTACCCGTCTCGATCAGCGCCTCCCCCGCTCCGCGGAGCAGATCCGCATAGTTCGCCCCGGACGGACGGGTGTCGTCAGCACCGAACGTGCGCCAGATCGGCAGTTCGGCGATCAGGGAGACCGTTCCGTAGCGGCTCGCGTAGCTGGTCGACGACTGGCCTGCCGCGCCGGGCGGCACCGGGTCGAGATCATTCTGCACACGCCATTCGTAGGCCTCTTCCGACGTGCCCGATGCGAACACGGCGGGCGCCAGCTCTGCCAAATGCGCAGCCTCGGGTTCCCCGAGGTGAAGAGGGATACCCAACTCCGCAGGCAATCGATGAAGGAGAGGCGACAGGTCGCGCGCCGCCGGAGACAGGTAGTAGTAGGCGCCACCCGTCTCGGAGTTGTGCAGGGGGATGTACAGGTCAGGGCGCAACTCGTCGATCACCCGCTGCAGGGCCTGCGTCTCGGGGAGCGTCGCATCGAAGTACTTCTGCTTGTAATCGATCGGGAACGTCCATTCCACCTGCTCGCGTCCCGGGGGCCGGTAGAAATTGCGGAAGTACGTCTCGGCGTCGAACGGGTCGTCGAACCATCCCTCATTCAGCCGCATGCTGTCGGGATCGATGCACGGGATCACGTGCCAGACCGTCGCCAGGCGCTCCCGCAACGACGCGTCGCGCAGGAGATCGTCCAGCAGACGGAGGATCGTGTGGGAACCGATCGGCTCGTTCGGGTGGATGCCACCGACGACGAGGCAGCGAGTGTGCCGACCATCGGCGTCGCCAGCACCGAGCGTGTACTTCATGATCGGCTCGCCGAGTCGAGACGTGCCGATGCGCCTCCTGGTCAGCAGGTCGGGGAACTCGGCTCGCAGCGCTTCCATCCGCTCGAGGAGCTCGTCGACCGTGGGATATCCGTCGAGCTCCGGCAAGGAGGATGCCCGCATCACGATCTCGTCCTCCGAGACCGTGGCTGCCATCGCCTCCGGGGTCATAGTCGTCCTCTTTCTCTTCTTCTCATCTGCTGCTGATTCGGGTCGGGCACCGGTGCGGCCTCGAGAAGCCGACGGGTGTAGTCCTCGCGCGGGTTCGACAACAGCTCGCGTCGGTCACCCTGCTCGACGATGCGGGCGTTGCTCATCACGATGATCCTGTCGGCGAGACTGTCGACGACTGCGAGATCGTGGCTGACGAACAGGCAGGCGAAGCGGAGCTCGCGCTGCAGACGGCGGAACAGATCGAGCACGGTGGACTGCACCGAGACGTCGAGAGCGGACGTCGGCTCGTCGGCGACCAACAGCAGCGGGTCGAGGGCGAGCGCGCGAGCGATCGCGACGCGCTGCCTCTGCCCGCCGGACAGTTCGTGCGGATACCGCGTGCTCCAGGTCCGAGAGAGCCCCACCGCATCCAGCAGCTCGTTGGTGCGTGCCGTCAACGCCTCTCCGCGTAGGCGCCGATGCACACGGAGCGGTTCACCGATCGATTCGGCCATGGTCCAGCGTGGATCCAAGGCTCCCTGCGGGTTTTGGAAGACGATGCCGATCTTCTTCTTCAGTTCGATCGCCTCGCGACGCGGAGCTCGCACGGCGTCGACGCCGTCGATCACGATACGGCCGCCGGTCACGGGAGCGAGACCCGTAATGGCTTTGCCGATGGTCGACTTACCCGACCCCGACTCCCCAACCAGCGCCACGATCTCGCCGCGTGCGATGCTCAGCGACGCATCCTCGACCGCGGTCACCGATCTCATACCCTGCCGGTACTCGACGGTCAGACGGTCGACCTCGAGGACGGGGAGGTCGTCGGCGATCGACTCGCGGACCGCCATGTCGAGGCGGGGCACCGCCTGCAGCAGCTGCCGCGTGTATGCGGCCTCGGGATGCTGGAAGATCCGGGTGACTGTCTGCACCTCCTCGACCTGCCCATGCCGCATCACCACCACGCGGTCTGCCACGTCGGCGACGACCCCCATGTCGTGCGTGATGAGCAGCACAGCCGTCCCCTCACGCTCACGAATACGCAGGAGGAGATCGAGGATCTCGCGCTGAACGGTCACATCGAGCGCCGTCGTCGGCTCGTCGGCGATGAGCACTTCGGGGTCGCACGCCAGAGCCATGGCGATGACGACGCGTTGCGCCTGCCCGCCCGAGAGCTGGTGCGGGTAGGAGCGCGCGCGTCGAGCCGGGTCACGCACCTCGACCGAGGCGAGCAGTTCGACCGCACGTTTTCTGCGATCGCTCGCGCTGAGTTCGGGGAAGTGCCTGTGCAGCGTCTCGCGAATCTGGAACCCCACGGTGAAGACCGGATCGAGGGCGCTGAACGGGTCCTGGAAAATCACGGCGATGCGGCGCCCTCTGATCGCCTGTAGCTCACGCTCGTCGAGACCTAGCAGCTCCTTGCCGTCGAACACGATGCTGCCGGTCACCTCGGCGGTGTCGGGGACTAGGCCCAGAACGCTCATCGCCGTCACGGACTTCCCCGAGCCGGACTCGCCCACGACGGCGACGATCTCTCGTCGTCCCACGTCGAACGAGACCCCGTTGACCGCCCGCACCGAACCGCCATGGCGGCTGCCGAAGTCGACGGCGAGGTCTGTGATGCTCAGAAGGGGTTCACTCACGGTCGCTCCGCTCACTTTTCTGCCTGATCGCGGCGATCATCTCGTCGGGAAGCTGGGCGGGCGGCGGTGTGTCCTCATCCTGATCGCGGTAGGTGCGCCACTGATCCAGCAGGTTGTGATGGAACTGATCGACCCACGCCATGTATCGGCTACCGTTCCGCAGTCGGCGAGCCGGTGCCGGTTCCGACCCGACCGAGGTCGACATCGCGGTCCGGAGCACCTCGCCCATGCGCTGGAGGCCGACTTTCTCCCGGCTGAGGAACGCTCCCCACACGTCCTCCTCTGCGCGAAAATGCGCGACCCGACTGTGCGAGACCGACAGCCGGGTGATGTACCCGGAGCCCATGAGCGACCTCGTCGCCGTCGAGATGGTCCCCGGGCTGGCATCCAGTAGCCGCACCAGGTCTGCGGAGGTCAGCGACGGCTCGTCGGTGATGATCAGCAGACCGAGCACGCGCCCGGTGATCCTCTTGCCTCGCATCAGCTCCCAGGCATCCGTGAACCGATCGATGAAGTCGATCATCTCGTCGCTCAGTGAATCCAGCGCCATGTCGAGACGCTCCTTCCTTCTTCTTTCTTCCATGACCGCGACGACGACCGATGTCGTCCGGGTAATTCCCACAGGCTAGCGACGCTGCGGGTCGCTTTCCCGCGCACGACGCTCATGCTCTCCCCCGTGGATCGAGCGCATCTCGGAGGGCATCGCCGAGCATGATGAGGCTGATCACGGTGACCGTCAAGAAGATGCTGGGGAACACGACGGTGTGGGGGGCGAGTTGGAAGTACGACTGCGCGGTCGAGAGCTGCACTCCCCACGAGATCGAGGGCGGAACCAGCCCGACGCCGAGGAAGGTCAGCGTGGCTTCCGCCCCGATGACCCCGCCCACCATCGTCGCGGCGATCGCGAGTGTCGGTGCGAGCGAGTTGGGGAGCACGTGCGTCAGCACGACGCGCAGCTGCGAGAACCCCAGCGCATGCGCCGCCTGCACGAATTCGCGCTCGCGCACTTCCTTGACCGAACTGCGGATGAGGCGCGCGAACGTCGGCCAGGAGAAGAACGCGAGCACTGCGGAGAGCAGCAGGGGCGTGCGATCTGGTGCCGTGTTGAGCACGATGATGGCTCCGAGGAGGAACGGAAACCCGAGCACGACGTCGGCGCCACGCGCGATGAGGGAGTCGACCCATCCGCCGCGGTACCCCGCGAGGGTGCCGAGGACAACGGCCACGATCAGGCAGATGGCGGTGGTCGTGAGTCCGATGAACAGCGACGTGCGCGTGCCGAAGAGCACATTGGCCAGGACGTCGCACCCCTGCACGTCGGTGCCGAACGGATGCCCCGGCCCCGGCGGCCGGTTCGAGGCCAGCAGGTCGCAGGACCGGGGGTCGCTCTGTCCGAAGAAGCCGGACAGGATGCCCGGAATCACGGCGATGATCGCGAGACAAGCCAGGAGGACGACGCTCACCCAGAACTGCAGGCGACCGCGGAGCGTCGCCCAGAGGCCGCGCGTGGTCGCGCGGTCGAAGTTCCCATCGATGGCTACGGTCGCGGGCTCAGTCATTGCGGATCCTGGGGTCGAGGAGCGAAGAGATGACGTCGACGACGACATTGGTGATCAAGAAGATGAGGACGAGCGTGGTGGCGACCCCCACGACGAGCGTGCCCTCTTGGTCTTGGATGGCCTTGTAGAGAAGCTGCCCCACCCCGTTGATGTTGAAGATCGCCTCGATCACCACGGTGCCACCGAGGAGCGAGCCGAGCTGGATCGCCAGCACGTTGACCACCGGGGCCGCCGCATTGCGCGTGACGTGCAGGCCGACGATGCTCCGGCGCGCGAGTCCTTTCGCGCGCAGAGTGCGCACGAAGTCGGACTGCATCGTGTCAATCACGCTGCCGCGCATGAGCCGCGACACCCCCGCCAGCCCGTAGATCGCGATGATGAGCGCGGGAAGGATGAACGCCCGTGGCCACCCATCGCCGATGCCGGCGATGGGCGTCCACTTGAGCATGATGCCGAACACATACTGGGCCGTGATGCCCATGACGAAGACCGGTACCGATTCCGCGATGATGGTGCCCAGCAGCACCGACCTATCGATGGCCGATCCCTGCCGGAGGCCGGCGACCAAACCCAGGACGACGCTGATCAGCACCGTCAACACCCACGCGGTGAGGGCGAGAGTGATGGTCGTCGGCCAGCGGTTGGCCATCTGCTCACTCACCGACTGACCGGTGAATGTCGTGCCGAGATCTCCCTGGAACAGGCCCCCGAGGTAATTCACGTACTGCTGCCAGATGGGTTGGTCCAACCCATACTGCTCGCGCAGCTGCTGCTGCACGCTCTCAGGAAGGGGGCGGTCGCCTCCGAGCGCCTCGATCGGATCCCCGGGCAGCAAGAACACCGCGCAGTAGATGACGAACGTGACGCCGATGAAGACGACGACGAGTTCCAGCAATCGCCGGGCGAGAAATCTCCACATATGCGAGGACGACGCGGATCAGTCGTCGGTGAGGACGATCTCGGTGAGGATGGGTTCCCCCACTCCCGAGGCGGTCAACTTCTCGATGCGATCAGAGGTGACGTAGTTGTAGGACTCGTCGAACAGGGGCACGATTGGGAAGTTCTGGGCGAGAATTTTCTGCACCTGCCCGTATGCGGTTCCGTCTTCGCCACCAGTGAGGTCTGCCTGCGTCAGTGCCGCATCCACGTCGGGCGAAAGCGCTCCTCCGCAGTTCTTGCAGACCGGGGCGCTCGAGAACATCGCCCGCAGCGTCGATTGCTGGCTCGGATAGAGCGCACCCCAGCGTGAGAAGAACGGTCCGTCCAGCGTTTGGGTGTTCCGCGCTTCGCCGAACTCGGCCCAGCCGACCGAAGGACGGGCGACGGCCTCGATTCCGAGGTTCTGCCGGAGGGAGTTGGCGATCGCGTTGAACAGGTCCTCGTGGCCGGCACCTCCCGGGAAGTGGATCGTCAACTCTCCGTCGAATCCGCCGGCTTCCTGCAGCAGGGCGGCTGCGGCATCCGGGTCGTACTCGCAGTACTTGCCACAGACGCCATCAGGGTTGCCCGGCATGACGGCGGGGGTCCATGCGGTGGCGGGCTTGTTGAGGCCCCCGTAGATCGCCTCGTTGATCGCATCCCGGTCGATGGCCATGGAGATCGCCTGTCGCACGCGGATGTCTGAGAACCGGTCATCCCAGTACGGGATTCCGAGGAAGTTCATTCCGGGTGCGGAGAAGCTGTAGATGTTCTCCTCGTCGAAGTCGCTCGACACCTGCAGTGCTCGCGTCGCGGGAACGGCGCTGAGATCGAGGTTGCCCGCCAGAGCGTCGGTGTAGGCCGTGAGCCGATCACTGTAGGGCACCCAGGTGATCTTGTCGACCGTCGACTCCGTGCCCTTGTAGTCGTCGAATCGCTCGGCGACGAGCGGTTCGCCCTCGACCCATTCGGTGGTGAGCGCGAGCGGGCCGTTGCCGATCGGCTTCTTGCCGTACGCCGCCAGATCGTCGAACGCGCTCTGCGGCATCGGGTAGAACGCGGTCTGCGCCTGCGACAGCTGCACCGGGAACTGGCTGTCGGCGTGAGTCAGCGTCACCGTGAACACGTGGTCGTCGACGACCTGCAGACCCGACATCTCGTCGGTGGTCGGTTCGCCTTCCGCGGGGTTGAGGTCGGTGTAGCCCACGATCGAGGCTAGCTGACCGGAGTTCGCGAATGCGTTCGTGCCGAGCGCGACCGCATTCCAGCTGTCGACGTAGTCCTGCGCGGTGACCGGCGTTCCGTCATGGAAAGTCCAGTCGGGACGCAGGGTGATCGTCCAAGTCACTTTGTCGTCGCTCTCGACCGACTCGGCGGCGACGTATTCGAGTTCGCCCTCCACGTCGATGAAGGTGAGCGGGCTGAACACGGACATCATCAGCCCGTAGACGTTGCTCTGACGACCGGGAGTGAGGTCGGGAACCGGATCGGCGGCACCGACCACGAGTTCGCGCACGTCGTCGGCGGTGTCGTCAGACCCGCCGCTCGCACATCCGGTGAGTGCGACGGCGATGAGCGCTGTCGTTGCGATGGCGGCTTTCCACAGACCGTTCATAAAACTCCTCCTCGAGTAGTTGGGGGTCCGTTCACCTTACGTTTAATATTTTCTAAACGTACAGTATGTTCGGAACCTGCAACAGAAGCGATACGTCCCCGAAACATGAGGAGCCTGCCGGTGATCTCTCGCGTCACGTACGAGTCCGAACTGACCTGGTTGAGCACGCGCGAGTTGGCGGCTCGCATCGCCGTCGGCGAGGTCTCGGCGCGAGAAGCACTCGCTGACCATCTCGCGCGAACGGACAGCGTGAACCCTGCTCTCAACGCGATTGTGACCCGCGACGACGAGCGTGCATTCGATCGCGCCGACCGCGCCGATGCGCGACAGGCGGCGGGAGAGCCGCTCGGCGCGCTGCACGGCGTCCCGATGACGCACAAGGATTCCACCGACGTATCGGGCCTACGGACCACGCGCGGCTCCGCGCTGCTGCTCGACAACGTCCCGGACAGGGATGCGCTGATCATCGCCCGCTTGCGGGCCGCCGGCGTCGTCACGAGCGGCAAATCCAACGTTCCCGAGTTCACCGCCGGCTCCCACACCTTCAACAGGGTGTTCGGCACAACGGTGAACCCGTTCGACACGACCCGGTCCGCCGGAGGGTCGTCCGGCGGGGCAGCGGCTGCGATCGCCGCTGGGATCCAGGCCTCCGGCGATGGATCGGATATGGGCGGATCGCTAAGAACACCGGCATCGTTCACCAACATCGTCGGGATGCGTCCGACCAACGGCCGCATCCCCCACGCTCTGCCCGCGAACCCGTGGGAATGGCTCGCCCAGCCAGGATTCATGGCGCGGACCGTCGGCGACGTCGCGCTCCTGATGTCCGTCGCCTGCGGTCCTGCAGCGGGCGCGCCGCTATCGATGCCGGAGCCCGGCTCCGTGTTCGATCGCGCTGAGTTCACCCCTTCGAGCCGTCACGAGGCGGGTGCCGGCTTGGCCGGACTCCGAATCGGGTTCTCCAGCGATCTGAATGGTCTGTTCCCCATCGATTCCGAGGTCGACGCGATCGTTCGAACCGCGGCCGGCGTGTTCACGAGCGCGGGGGCTCGAGTGGACGACGACGTCCCGAATCTGCGCGACGCCGACGAGGTCTTCCGCGTGACCCGGGCATACGACTTCGCCGCCGACTACCGCGCCCTCGTGCGCGAGCATCGCGATGAGATCAAGGACGCGGTGGTCTGGAACACGGAGATGGGGCTCGCGCTCACGGTCGATGAGCTCCTCTCGGCCGACGAGGCGCGCAGCCGCCTCGCGGCGAGGATCGACGCATACTTCGCCACGCACGATCTGCTCGTACTGACCGCGGCGCAGGTCGCACCGTTCGACGCCCGGATCGAGTACCCCCGCGAGGTCGGCGGCGCACGGTTGGGAGACTATCTCGAGTGGATGCGGGCGTCGACGATCATCTCGGCGACCGGTTGCCCGGCCGTGTCCATGCCCGCCGGCTTCACGGCGGATGGGCTACCGGTCGGATTGCAGATGGTGGCCGCCCCCGGGCGCGATGTCGACCTCCTGCTCGCCGCGCAGGAATTCGAAGAGCTCACCAAGCATCACCGCCGCCACCCGGTGCTCTGACGCCGCCCGAACTCGCCCCACCTCCGCTCCTGGCGCGAAGGGCGACCAGCGCCGTTGCATGACGGTGTGACGCACGACATCCTCACGACGGGACGAACCTCCTCCGCAGGCGACGTCTGATCACGATGGTGCGCGGATGATGTGTCGCGGCACTTTGAGCGCCATGGGGATCATGTCGATCTGTTGTGCTTGCGTTGTGAGGTCCGCGGTCAGGGGCGCCTAGCGTGAATGGCAGGTTTTCAAGTAGCTCAGAAATGAGGCTTGCAGTCCGGTGACGTGTGTTTCGTGCAGTAGCGCGCTCGAGACGTCCGGCGACCGCCCCTTGTCATGCAGCTCTTCCACGAGCGAGAGTACGTTGCGCGCGATTCGTCGATAGACCGGCATCTCCCCGAGAAGTTCGACCTCGTTCAACGTAATGTGCAATCGGGGGCCCGCCGAGTCGCTGCCGGTGGCGGGGAGGTTCTCGGCGAGGGCGAACATCTGGCTGTCCGCGCTTTCGATGCCGGGGGTGCCAGCGCCGAACGTGGAGAATGGAGCCGCGCTTCGCAGCCGCGCGTAGAGCGCGAAAAGTCCTCCGTAGGAGTATCCGAAGAGGCCGTGTCCGGACTCGCTGACACGGAACTGTGCTTGCAGGTGAGGGTGCAGTTCGGCGGTCAGGAAGTCGAGGAAGGCGTCCGCGCGGGTGTCAGCCAAATTCGCGAGGTAGGCGTCCACTTTCTCCTGCGTCATCGCTCCCGTCTCGGTGGCCGCTCTCAAAGTCTCCACTAGCTCTTCACTGACGGGCTCTCCGGGGGGGGGGACCAGGTCACGGTTGCGCAGCTGCGCCCAGCCTGCGGCTTCTTCACCGGTGTATCCGATGGTGACTTGGATGTAGGGGGCGATCGTCAGGAAGGGGTCTGCCTGGGTGACGATGAGGGGCGCGGTGAGGCCCACGGCCCAGTTGCCGTCCACCACGTAGATCAGTGGCAGGGGTTCTGTGGAGTCGGTGTAGCCGGGGGGTGTGGTGACCCAGACGCCGTAGCGGTGCCCTGACTGTGCGGTGATCTCGAAGTACTCCGTGTCCGGCAAGCAGCCGTGCAGTATCTCGCTCATGCGATCTTCCTTTCCGTGGATTGGCGGCGCCATTGTGTGAGTGTCGCGAGGCCTGCGATGGCGACGCTGGCCAGGGACAGCAGGGCCCCGGCGATGAAGGCTGCGCGAGTGCCAGCCTCGACCGTCGCCACAGCGTTGGCGCCAGGGTTGGCGGTGCTCGAGCCCATGGTCATGACGGCGATGAATAGTGCGGTGCCTGATCGGACCATCGGCGATCGTGTGTACCCTGCTGGGGGTGATCAATCTGCACAGTACGCAGTGGTATATCCACGCATAACTATGTGGATGGTTTAGTTGTAACAGAGCATATTGACCCACCTGCAAGCGCATTAATAGGCTGCCTACGCCTGTGACACGGTTTTCTGCTGAGTGCACCGTGTCACAGGCACAGGTCGTCGCGGTTCGACGCCGGTTGAGCGATGACCCAGCCTCGGGCCTACTCCGGAGCGGGTGTGGAGCGACCGAAACCCGCCTGGGCGGTGAGGTGGGCCAAGAGCGGCTGAGTCCGCAGTTGCAGCGGCGTGGACACGATCATCGTGGTGACGGTGCTGCGCACTCCATCGATCTCGATCATCCGAGTGACGGCACCCTGAAGGTCGCGGTGCGTCACCGCAGCGACACGCACGAGCAGGTCATCGCGACCCGCCTGGGTGTTGATCTCGAGGACGTGCGCGATCGCGGCGAGCTCCTCGACGACCCGGGGCAGCTTTCGCTGGTCGAGTTCGAGGGCGACGAATGCCTGTACCGCGACGCCGGCCGACTCCAAGTCGATGATCGGGTGCAGTCCGGCGAGCACACCCGATTCCTCCAAGCGACGCAGGCGCGATTGCACGGTGTTTCGCGCGACCCCGAGGGCACCAGCCAGCTCGGCGATTCCCGGACGGGCGTGGTTGACCAGCCGTCCGATGATCTCCGAGTCGAGTCGATCGATGCTGATCATTGCCGCCACCTCCGTTGTGGTCGGCGGGCCATAACTACACAAACCGCTCATTTGTTGATGAATCAATTGCGCTTCTCGCCGCGTTCAGATCATTGTAGCTCAACAACATGATCACCTGAGGAGTCGTGTTGACCGCTTCGAAGGAGACCACGACGTGACGATGTTGAACCCGGAGACGGCCGAGGTCGCCCTGGACGACGAGATCCTCACCTTCCTGGGCCCCGACGGCGTGCTCCACCGCGAGACCACCCTTGGTGGCGATCTCTTCGCGATGTACCGCGACATGGTGCTCAGTCGCCGTGTCGACACCGAGGCGATCGCCCTCCAGCGCCAGGGCGAGCTCGGGCTGTGGCCATCGATGCTCGGCCAGGAAGGTGCACAGGTGGGCGCCGGGCGTGCGCTCCGTTCTCAGGACATCGCCTTCCCGACGTATCGCGAACACGCCGTCGCCTGGTGCCGTGGCGTCGATCCCGTACAGCTGCTCGGTCTCTTCCGAGGTACCACCCTGGGCGGATGGAACCCTCGTGAGAACAACTTCAACCTCTACACGCTGGTGATCGGCGCCCAGACTCTGCACGCCGTCGGCTACGCGATGGGCATCGTTCGAGACGGCGATGTCGGAACCGGAGATCCGGACCGCGATCGCGCCGTGCTCGTGTTCCTCGGCGACGGCGCTCTCAGCGAGGGCGAGACCAACGAGGCCTTCGTCTGGGCGGCGGCACAGAACCTTCCGATCGTCTTCTTCTGCCAGAACAACCAGTGGGCGATCTCCGCGCCCTATTCCGTGCAGAGCCGTGTCCCGGTCGCCCAGCGCGCCCAGGGATTCGGCTTCCGCGGCGTTCGCGTCGACGGCAACGATGTCGTCGCCAGCCATGCGGCGACCGTCGATGCACTCGATCGAGCAAGGTCCGGAAAGGGGCCCACTCTGATCGAGGCGATCACGTACCGGCGCAATCCGCACACCACCTCCGACGATGACGGCCGCTACCGGGCTGCAGCCATGACCGAGCAGTGGAGCGCCCTGGATCCTATCGTCCGTCTGCGCACCCATCTGGAGGACAGCGGGGTCGACGCGAACTTCTTCGCCGAGGTCGCCGCGGAAGAGGAGCTCCTTGCCGAACGCGTGCGGTTCGGCTGCCGCGCTCTGGCCGAGCCGGACCCGGCCTCTCCCTTCCTGCATACTTTCGCCACCATGCCGGCCGAGTTGGAACGGCAACTCGCCGCTCATCTCGAGTTCGTCGCCGCCGGAGAGGAGTCATCGTCATGAGCACCGCGATCGCCCGTGCACTGAACGACGGACTCCGCTCGCTGCTCGCCGAGCACGAGAAGGTCATGCTCATCGGCGAGGATGTGGGGCGCCTCGGAGGGGTCTTCCGAGTCACCGACGGGCTTCAGCAGGAGTTCGGCGAGATGCGGGTCGTCGACTCCCCCCTGGGCGAGGCCGGCATCGTCGGCAGCGCGATCGGCCTCGCGATGGCCGGCTACCGCCCCGTCTGCGAGATCCAGTTCGATGGATTCGTGTTCCCCGCGATGAACCAGATCATCACTCAGCTCGCCAAGTACCGGCATCGCTCCGAGGGCATGGTCTCGCTTCCCGTCGTCATCCGCATCCCGTTCGGTGGCGGCATCGGTGCGATCGAGCACCACTCGGAATCGCCGGAGGCCTACTTCGCCCATACGGCGGGACTGCGGGTGGTGTGCCCCTCGTCCGCGCAGGAGGCTTTCGACCTCATCCGGCTCGCCGTGCAGAGCGAGGACCCGGTGGTGTTCCTCGAGCCCAAGCACAACTACTGGCTCAAGGGCGACGTCGATCAGCATGCGACGCCGCTCCCTCTCGGTGCGGCCAAGGTGGTCCGGCCGGGACATGACCTCACGCTCGTCACCTATGGCGCACTCGTGCCGACCGCCCTCACGGTCGCCGACGAGGCGGCGCTCGACGGCCGCTCCGTCGAAGTGATCGACCTGCGGAGTCTGTCTCCGATCGATGACGCGACGATCCTCGCGTCGGTCGAGCGCACCGGTCGGCTCGTCGTCGCCCACGAGGCCTCGTCGACGGCCGGGCTCGGTGCCGAGATCATCGCGCGCGTGCAGGATGCCTTGTTCTACTCGATGGCCGCCCCCGGCATCCGGGTGACGGGGTACGACACTCCCTACCCGGCCAGCCGGCTCGAACGCGACTGGCTCCCCGGCGTCGACCGCATGCTCGACGCCATCGATCGCAGCTTCGCCTACTGAACGTCGAGGAAGACATGGCAGAGATCCAGCAGTTCGCGCTTCCGGACGTCGGGGAAGGGCTCACCGAGGCGGAGATCGTCTCCTGGGCCGTGCAACCGGGAGACACCGTCGCCACCAATCAGATCATCGTCGAGATCGAGACGGCGAAGTCGCTGGTGGAGCTGCCCTCGCCGTTCGCCGGCGAGGTCGTCGCCTTGCACGTCGCCGAGGGCGACACCGTCGACGTCGGCGCCGCCATCATCAGCATCGCGTCCGGCGCACTCGACCGAGTACCGGATGGGGACTGGGATGCAGATGCGGATGCCGGCGAAGTCATCGATGCGGGCTCCGAGCGGGAGGAGCACCCTGAGGAAGACCCGAAGCTCCTCGTCGGCTACGGTCCCGGAGCGCCACGCCCGCGGCGACGGCGCGGAACCGCCGATCAGGCGGCCCGGATCGAGCCCGCGACGACCGCCCCCGCAGAGGCGGCGGCACTGATCCGCTGCACCCCTCCGGTGCGGAAGCTGGCGAAGGATCTCGGTGTTGACCTCGCCACCGTCACCCCGACCGGACCGGCGGCGACGATCACCCAGGATGACGTCGTGTCCGCGGCCGAAACGCTCCGCCCGTCCGCATCGACGACGCCGTCGTCCCCCGATATCCGGACGCCGATCCGAGGAGTGCGCAAGCACACCGCAGCGGCGATGGTCCGCTCGGCCTTCACCGCCCCTCACGTCTCGGAGTTCGTGACCTTCGACATCACGCGCACCGTAGAGCTGCGCACCAGACTCGCTTCCCGGAAGGAATTCGCCAATATCAAGCTCAGCCCGCTGCCCCTCATCGCCAAAGCGTTCCTCCGTGCCATCGAGCGCACCCCCGCCGCCAACTCGCGGTGGGAAGAGGCGACGCAGGAGCTCGTGCAGTTGTCCGAGGTGAACCTGGGTGTCGCCGCCGCGACACCGCGGGGGCTCGTGGTGCCGAATATCCGCAGCGCGCAGCGTCTCGGCCTGCGGGAACTCAGCGTGGCGATCGCCGAGCTCGCCGCCACGGCGCGCGCCGGCAAGACAGCGCCGGAGGACATGGCCCATGGCACCGCGACGATCAGCAACTTCGGGGTGTTCGGGGTCGACGCCGGAACACCGATCCTCAATCCGGGCGAGACCGTGATCCTCGGCGTCGGCAGCATCACGCGCCGCCCCTGGGTCGTCGGAACCGGCGACGCCGAGACCATCGCCCCACGCTGGGTGACGACCCTGTCGCTGTCGTTCGACCATCGAGTGCTCGACGGGCAACAGGCATCCGAACTCCTGGCCGACACCGCCGCCTTCCTGAGCGAGCCCGAGCTCGCCGTTCTCTGACCACCCCCATCGAGGAGCGCCCATGCCCGTGCCCCGCATCATGCCCACGGAGGAGTCCGCTGAACTCATCGAGCTGACACGCGAGATCGTGGGCAAGGAACTGCGCCCCATCGTCTCGGAGCTCGACGCGACGGCATCCTTCCCCCGCGATGTGTTCCGCACCCTGGGCCGGGCGGGGCTGCTGAGCCTGCCGTACCCGGAGGAGTTCGACGGCGGCGGGCAGAGCTACGAGGTGTACCTCCAGGTACTGGAGGAGGTGGCATCCGCATCCGCATCCGTCGGGGTCGGAGTCAGCGTCCACATCCTCTCCTGCTTCGGCCTCTTCACCTCCGGCAGCGCCGAGCAGAAGGAGCGCTGGCTGCCGCAGATGCTGTCGGGCGACCTGCTCGGCGCATACTGCCTGTCCGAGGCGCATGCCGGCTCCGACCCTGCGGCGATGCGCACCCGCGCGGTGCGCGACGGCGACGAGTACGTGATCAACGGCGCCAAGGCCTGGACGACCCACGGCGGCAAGGCCGACTTCTACAAGGTCATGGCGCGCACCGGCGAGGGCAGCCGCGGCATCTCCTGCTTCCTCGTGCCCGCCGACACCCCGGGCCTGTCCGCCGACAACCCGGAGCGGAAGATGGGGCTCATGAGCTCCACCACGGCCACGATGATGTTCGAGGATGTGCGCATCCCGGTCGAGCGTCTGCTCGGCGCGGAAGGGCAGGGTCTCCCGATCGCGCTGTCCGGACTGGATGCGGGAAGGCTGGGCATTGCCGCCGTGGCCACCGGCCTCGCCCAGGAGGCCCTCGATGTGGCGGTGAAGTACGCCCGCGAGCGGGAGACCTTCGGCCGGTCGATCATCGAGCACCAGGGCCTCGCCTTCCTGCTCGCCGACATGGCCGCCGCTGTCGCATCGGCGAGGGCCACCTACCTCGCCGCTGCACGTCTCAAGGATGCCGATCGCCCGTACTCCCACGAGGCGTCGATCGCCAAGCTCGTGTGCACCGACAACGCGATGAAGGTCACGACCGATGCCGTGCAGGTGCTCGGCGGCGCGGGCTACACGAAGGACTTCCCCACCGAGCGGTACATGCGCGAGGCGAAGGTCATGCAGATCTTCGAGGGGACGAACCAGATCCAGCGCCTCGTCATCAGCCGCGGCCTGGCGCGCTGAGTGCTCATCGAAAGGACCACCATCATGCAGCTGAACGGCTCATCCGCCATCGTCACCGGAGGCGCCTCCGGGCTCGGGGCGGCGACTGCCCGCGCCTTGGCCGCTCGGGGGGCTGAGGTCTTCGCCCTCGACCTGCCGGCAGCGATCGCCGCGGCACCCGCCGTCGACGGGGTCACCTTCGTCGCCACCGATGTCACCGACGCCGATCAGGTGCGTGCTGCCGTGCAGACCGCCGGCGCGGGGGCAGCCCTGCGCACGGTCGTCAACTGCGCCGGCATCGCTCCCTCCGCTCGCGTCCTCGGGCGTTCAGGGGTGCACGATCCCGCTCTCTTCGATACCGTCATCCGCGTGAATCTGCTCGGCACCTTCCTGGTCATGTCGACGGCAGCCGAGGTCATCGCCCAGCAGACACCCGACGCACAGGGCCAGCGCGGGGTCGTCGTGAACACCGCCTCGATCGCCGCGTACGACGGCCAGGTGGGCCAGGTGGCGTATGCGGCATCCAAGAGCGCCGTCGTCGGGATGACGCTCCCCGCCGCGCGCGACCTCGCCTCGCACGGCATCCGCGTCTGCACCATCGCCCCCGGCATCGTCGACACTCCGATGCTGGCGACGGTCAGCGACGAGTACCGCGCCAATCTCGCCGCGAGCGTTCCCTTCCCGCAGCGGCTGTGCGATCCGATCGAGTATGCGCAGCTGGTGACGATGATCGTCGAGCACGACTACTTGAACGGCGAGACGATCCGCATGGACGGTGCGCTCCGCATGGGAGCCCGATAGGCATCGGAAGGCGTCAGATCAGGTCATCGGCGGCCAGCAGCGCGATCTGCCAGGACCGGCTGCCCGGATCGTCGCGGTCGTGCGCGTCGGCAGCCGCCGACATCACGCCCTCCATCCGCTCCGCCAGTGCGGAGAACTCCGCAGTGGTCAGCCGCACCGAGCGCGGCGAGAACATCGCATGGACCTCGGTCGGGGCACGAGCCACCCACACCCGATCGCGGCGATCGCGGGAATGCTCGGGAGCCTCCTCGATCAAGCCCGCATCGGCGAGCACCCGCAGATGGAAGCTGGCCGTGCTGGCTGCGACCCCCAGCGCCTCGGCGATGTCGGCCGCCCGCAGACGATCCCGCCGACGGAACAACGTCAGCATGTCTCGCCGCGTCGGATGCGCGTACACCTTGAGTCTCGCGGACGTCGTCCGCACGACGTCCGGCGGCTGCTGCTCGTCGATCACGTCACGATCGCCGGAGCAGTCCACGGCGCACCGATCCACTCGACGGCCCCTGGCTGCCCCAGCGCGAATCGTGCACGGGTTTCGTCTTCGCCGATCTCGAACAGGGCGCCGCAGAAGGTCTTGCTCAGTCGCGGCGGACGAGGTGTCACGCACACGCCCGAGTCGCGCGAGGCGAACACGGACTCGAGTTCCACCGCATCGCGGATCTGCGGCACCGCGACGCTCAGGTAGTTGTATCGCGATCGTGTGCCGGAGAGCTCGAGCTCGTCGGGTTTCGCCGTGAGCTCAGCCGACCCGGGAGTCCACAGCGGATGGTTCGTGTGCACGAGCTGAGGATTCGAGATCGGGCGGGCGGCGATGCCGACGGATGAGCATTCGTACGCGTCGATTCCGTGTCGATCCGCGATGGCGTAGTGCTGTCCCGACGCATGCTTCACGGAGCGAAGATACGCGCCGGCTTCGGTCCTGGTCCGTCTGCGGAGGACTTCGCGAACGATGAAGGCGACAGGCATGCCCTCGAGAGCGCTGGGGAGTTGCGCGAGTGTGTTCACACAACACGCGACACCGTCGCGATTGACCCCCAGAACGCCGATCATCCCCGCAGCGCTCGCGACGAACTGTTCGGGGTCGGCATCCCCGCGGATGTGCAGGAGCACCTGTGAGCCGTCCATGCTCGCGGGGAGATCCATGTTCTGGCCGAGGAGAACGCCGCTCTCCCCCTCGATGCCGACGACACTGCACCCGATCGCGGACGTACCCGAGTACCGCCACTCCTCGTCCATGAAGTTGTAGGCGAACATGTCGTCGACAGGTTGTCCGCTGGCCTCCGCGATGCCGAGCACCTCGTCATACAGATCGGGAGAGTCCCTGCGAACCGCGTCGATCAGTCCTGACGCGCCCAGAAACCGTGCCACGTGGTCGGCGGAAGAGCGTCCGTTGATCTGCTCGATCCGGTCACGCCACCGCTCCAGGGAAGAAGCGATGAGACTCCGCACCTGTTCACCATGCATCTGCCCCCGCGTGCGTCCGTCGCCGCTCAGCTCGATGATCGGCGCTACGCCGCCGGTGTCGATCACATCCGCCTGCCCCTCCACCCCGCCGCCTTCGCCATCATCGCGAGGAGGTCGTAAGTGACACCGGCGGCGGCGAGCGCCGTGATCTGCGCGTGGTCGTACGCGGGAGCGACCTCGACGACGTCGGCACCGACCACATCGAGA